>Ga0256839_1002384_pt1 | contig 20986 bp, 18 predicted proteins | sample 354166metaG_FD_185968 | JGI IMG/M metagenome (GOLD analysis project Ga0256839, IMG submission 185968) | Hydrothermal vent microbial communities from Mid Atlantic Ridge, Atlantic Ocean - 354-166 | ecosystem: Environmental > Aquatic > Marine > Hydrothermal vents | place: Atlantic Ocean: Mid... | reverse complement strand
CCGAGACCGACGCCGACATCTGCCTCCTCGACGTGCGGATGCCGGAGATGGGTGGGTTGGAGGCCCTGGAGCGGCTCCAGGAGGTGGCTCCCGGGCTCCGGGTGATCATCCTCACCATGCACGATCAGCCCGCCTACCTGCGACGGGCGATCGAGCTCGGGGCCGCCGGATACGTCCTCAAGAACACCGGGCGGGAGGAGCTGGTGAAGGCGCTGGAGGTGGTGGCCCGGGGCGACGCCTACCTGCAGGGGGAGCTGGCTCGTCCCCTCGTCTCCGAGCTGGTGGAGGACGAGGAGGGCCGTCGCCTCCTGGACGAACGGGAGCGTCGGGTGCTCCAGCTCGTCGCCCGCGGTCTGGACAATCGGGCCATCGGGGAGGAGATCGGGACGTCGGAGGCGACCGTGAAGAACGTGTTGGGTTCGGTGTTCGAGGCCCTGGGGGTGAAGACCCGTGCCGAGGCGGTGGCGGTGGGGCTCCGGCTCGGCATCATCGAGTGAGTCGCGTCACGGCTCCCGGAGCCACGCCTCGATCCCGGCCTGGCGGGCACGGTCGACGAGCTCCACCCTGAGTCCGCCCCCCATCTGGTGGTAGGTGAAGCTCTGGAGGGTGGGGGTGTCGTAGGTGACCTCGATGGGAGCCCCGGCTTCGATGAGCCTGGTCGCCGCCGATTCGAGCTCGTCGACCCAGATCCCGACGTGGTGGATGCCCCCGGCGTTCTCCCAGGGCGTGCCGGGGACGGCCTCGATGAGCTCGAGGTGGGGCGGTCCCTGCCGGGAGTAGACGAAGCGGAGCTCGGCCTGGAACCTCCCTGCGAGACCTCGGAAGGTGCGGAGGCGGTGCTGGGGGGTGGGCCAGGAGAGTCCGAGGGAGGATTCGAGCTCCTGCATCGCCGCGTCGAGGTCGGGAACGATGATCCCGACGTGGTAGGTCTGCTGCCAGTCGATCGGAGACATGGGGCCCTTCTTCGCCGACATCGCCGTGCGTCGGTGGTTAGCATATCGCCACAACAACGGAAAGGGTCTGATGATTAGAGGGTTTGTCGATCCAGCCTTCTCCGCCGTCCGGGACGCCTTCGCCGCCAACTTCGCCGAGCGGTCCGAGACGGGAGCCGCGGTGGCGATGTACGTGGAGGGACGCAAGGTCGTGGACCTGTGGGGGGGCGAACGCGCCCCGGGAGCCGACTGGGACGAGGACACGGTCTCGCTGATCTGGTCGGCGACGAAGGGGATGACCTCCCTCGTCGTCCAGCGGCTCGTCGACACGGGGCGTCTCTCCCTCGACGCACCCCTCATCCGGTGGTGGCCGGAGTTCGGAGCGGGCGGCAAGGAGGACATCACCGTCGCCGACGTCCTCACCCACGGCGCGCGTCTCCCCTACCCGCCCGGATACGCCGAGGTCGCCACCGCGGACGGACCCGCCGGGTGGGACCGGGTGGGGGACCTCACGGCGCTGCTCGAGCGGGCCGAGCCGGTGCTTCCGCCCGGTGCCCACGGGTACCACGCCGTCACCTTCGGGCTGCTGCTCGGCGAGACCGTACGGCGTGCCACGGGTCGGAGCGTCGGGCAGATCTTCGCCGACGAGGTCGCAGGACCCCTCGGCCTCGAGGCAGCCTGGATCGGCCAGCCCGCCGAGGTGGAGGGGCGGGTGGCGCAGCTCCACATGACGGTGCCGCCGCCACCGACCGACGACCCCGAGTTCCTGGCGGCGATGGCCTTCGCCATGAGCTCGGAAGGTCCGATCGGACGGTCACTCCTCGTCGGACCGTCAGGGGCGATGAATTTCGCGGAGATCGGCAACGATCCTGGTTTCCGCCGGGTCGAGCACCCGGCCGCCAACGGGGTGGCGTCGGCTCGCTCGCTCGCCCGGATGTACGCCATGCTCGCCGCCGGCGGGACGCTCGACGGGGTCTCGATCGTCTCCTCCGAGTCGGTGGCCGCGCACTCCGCCGAGCAGTGGCGGGGTGAGGACGCGACGCTGATGTCGGAGAAGCGCTACGCCTTCGGCTACATGCTCCCGGGGACGCCGACGGAGCGGTTCGGTCCCGCCGAACACGCCTTCGGGCATCCGGGGATGGGGGGCTCCCTGGGGTTCGCCGACCCCGAAGCCGGCGTCGGGTTCGCCTATGTGACCCGGCACATGGTCTTCGAGGTGGCGGTCGATCCCCGGGTGAACGCGGTGGCCGATGCCCTCTATGGTTGCCTGTGACCGACGCCCGTCCCCGGTGGGGCGGGTTCCGACGAGGCGGGAGCGGTGACCCGGGTCGACATCGCAGGGGTGAAGGTACCCACCGGACACCTCATCGGAGGTGAGCGGCGTGCCGGTGCTGCGTCCTTGGGGGTCCGGAGCCCGATCGACGGGACCCCGCTGGCGGAGGTTCCTCGCGGTGGGGCCGAGGAGGTCGACGCCGCGGTGGCGGCGGCTCGGGAGGCCTTCCCGGGGTGGGCTTCCCTCGGCCCGGAGGGGCGCGGAGAGCTCCTGGACCGACTGGCCGCCCTCATCCGAGAGCGGGTCGACGAGATCGCCGTCGTCGAGACCCATGACAACGGATCGTTGATCGTCGGGAACCGACGCAACGTCATCCCGCGGGGAGCGCGCAACATCTCGTTCTTCGCCGACTGGGCGCGCCGCCGCCTCGGCGGTGAGGTGGTGGAGGGGAAGGCGACCCGGGACCACGTTCGCTACGAGCCGGCCGGGGTCGCCGCCCTCATCGTGCCGTGGAACGCGCCCTTCATGCTGGGAACCTGGAAGGTCGGTCCCGCTCTCGCCGCCGGCGACACCGTGGTGGTGAAGCCGCCGGAGTGGGCTCCCCTCACCCTCTCCCTCCTTGGCGATCTCGCCCTGGAGGCCGGGATCCCGCCCGGAGTGGTGAACGTCGTCCACGGAATCGGGGAGGAGGCGGGAGCGGCGCTCGTCGCCCACCCGGGGGTGGCTCGGGTGTCCTTCACCGGCTCGACCGAGACGGGAGCCTTCGTGGCCGCCGCCGCCGGACGCAACCTGGTGCCGGTCTCGATGGAGATGGGTGGGAAGTCTCCCTTCGTCGTCTTCGCCGACGCCGACCTGGAGGCCGCCGCCCGCACGGTGTCACGTCAGTTCATCAACGCCGGTCAGGTCTGTCTCGCCGGGACGCGTCTCCTCGTCGAGGGGTCGATCGCCGACCGGTTCCTGGAGATGGTGAGGGAGGAGACCGCACGGCTCCCCGTCGGCGACCCCCGCGACGAGGCCACGCGGATCGGTCCGCTCATCACCCCGGAGCACTTCCGACGGGTCGACGGGTTCGTCCGGAGGGCCATCGAAGGGGGCGCCGAGCCCCTCCTCGGCGGCGGCCCGCACCCCTTCGGTGACCTGTACTACCGCCCGACCATTCTCGGCTCGGTCTCCCAGGACGCCGAGATCGTCCAGCGGGAGGTGTTCGGTCCGGTGCTCACCTGGCAGACCTTCGACGACGAGGAGGAGGCCGTGGCCCTCGCCAACGGAACCGACTACGGGCTGGCGGCGATGGTGTACACCCGCGACGAGGAGCGGGGGATGCGCATGGCGGAGGCCATCGTCGCCGGGACCGTCTGGGTGAACTGCTTCTTCGTCCGGGAGTTGGCCTCGCCGTTCGGGGGAGCCCGGCGGTCGGGCATCGGCCGCGAGGGGGGGACGTGGAGCTTCGACTTCTACTGTGAGGTCAAGAACGTGTCCGTGCGTCGAGGGTCGTTCGAAGGAGGTACGCCATGAGTCTCGTCGGCTGGACCCTGCCCCTCACCCCCACCGGGCGCTCCCAGCTCGTCCCGCCGCCCCCCTGGCACTACTCGGGGGAGATCATCGGGGTCGACTTCGAGACCGATCCGGATCGGGTCGGCGCCTACCTCCCCGAGGGGTTCGAACCCTCCGGAGACGGGAGGGCCTCCTTCGTGTTCGCCGAGTGGTGCTCGGCGGCGGATGCGGACCCCCTCGTCCGTGACGATCCCGCCCGGGGCCAGTACAAGGAGGCCTATCTGGTGCTTCACGGCCGCTTCGAGGGGAGACGCGCCGGACGTGTGCCCTTCATCTGGGTCGACTCGGACCTGTCCCTCGTCCGAGGGCTGATCCAGGGGTTCCCGAAGAAGCTGGGCGACATCGCCATGACACGGCCCGTGGAGCTGGGTCGGGGTGGATACCGCAAGGAACCGGGGGCGCGGTTCGTGGGACACGTGTCGGCTCTGGGACGGAGGTTGGTGACCGCGGCGGTCGAGCTGGAGGAGGTGCGCCGAGACTGGTACCCGCCGGGGATCGCCACCCCCCTCGTCCACACCCGACGGTGGCCAGGCCTCGACGACGGCGAGCCGGCCGTGGACGAGCTGGCTCGGGCCACGATCGTGGATTTCGAGCTCGGTGAGGTCTTCGCCGGGTCGGCGACCCTCGAGTTCGGCGATTCGGAGTTCGACGAGATCGGTGACCTGGCGCCCGTCTCGGTGGGGGACGGATACGTGTGCTCGGTCGCCTTCAGCGTCGTGGGAGGGGAGGTGGTGCGGTGAGCGTGCTGGAGGGACCTCGGGAGGAGTGGCGTCGCATCCTGTTCGAGGGTCGGTCCCACTGGGTCCGTCCCGAGGGAGACGAGCTGGTGCTCGGGGACGGGCGGCGGATCCCCGAGATGGACGCCGTCTACCTCGCTCCCTGCGAACCCACCAAGATCATCTGTGTCCATCTCAACTACGAGTCCCGTCGGGTCGAGTTCGGCGCCCCGGAGCTCGTCACTCCCACCTATTTCATGAAGCCGACCACCTCCCTGGCGGGGCACCGGGGCTGGGCCGACCGTCCCCGGGGATGCCGGTACCTGAACTACGAGGGCGAGCTGGCGGCGATCATCGGCAAGCCGACCCGCAACGTCGCTCCCGACGAGGTGTGGTCCCATCTCGCCGGATTCGCTCCGGCCAACGACATCGGACTCCACGATTTCCGGGACACCGATGCGGGCTCGATGCTGCGGGTGAAGGGCCAGGACGGATTCTGTCCCGTCGGCCCCGGGGTGGTGCGGGGCGTCGATGTTCGCCGGTCGACCCTTCGCACCTACCTGAATGGTGAGATCGTCCAGGAGGCCCCGCTGGCGGAGATGAACTTCGGGATCGACTACCTCGTCGCCGATCTCGCTCGGCACATCACCCTGCTCCCGGGGGACGTCGTCCTCACCGGGACCCCGGCCAACTCCCGGCCGATGGAGCCCGGGGACGTCGTCGAGGTGGAGGTGACCGGCGTGGGGCGCCTCACCACCACCATCGGGGAGATCCCGGCGCCCCGTCACGACGTCGGCCACCAGCCGACCGACTCGAAGAACGTCCGTTTCGTGGCCCTCGGCAGCGATTACCGGAGGATGCGGGAGGAGGAGAAGCGGAGGGCGGCGAAAGGTGGGACGTGAGATGGATGGCCTGGTGGAGATTCCCCTCGGGACCTTCGGGGTGAGCCGGGGGATGGCGGAAGGGGAGGGCTGAGATGGCCCCGTGGGCGATCGGAGAGGTGGGCGATCGGGAGGACGCCCTCGCCCGGACGATCGAGCGGGCCCGGGAGCGGATCCCCTTCTACCGGGATCTCCATGCGGGGGTGGAGAGCAGGCGACTCGCCGATCTCCCCACCTTCTCCAAGGCGGACCTCCGGCCCTACGGCCTCTTTCCCCTCTCGGGAGCGCCCCTCGCCGACGCCCATCGGGTCTGCGCGACGTCCGGCACGACCGGTCCCCGTCTGTTCATCGGGTACTCGCGCCGGGACTGGGAGGAGCGGGCCGCCGCCCGTCTCGCCCATCGGGCCCGCTACGCGGAGTTCGGGCCGGGGGACGTGATGCTCAACCTGTTGGGATACGGGCTGTGGGTGGGGGGACCGGCGCTCGACCTGATGGCGAACGCGTCGGGGGCCGGGTTGGTCCCCGCCGGTCCGGGCGGCGTCGACCGGGTGTTCTCCTGGTTGGAGGAGCTGCCGATCACCGGGCTGGCCGCCACTCCGAGCTTCATGCGACTGCTGGTGGAGAAGGCGACGGCCGAGGGGGTCGATCCCGGGGCGTGGAGTCTCCGGGTGGGCTTCATCGGAGGCGAGCCGGCGTCCCGCGCCCTGCGGGAGCAGGTGATCGCCGCCTTCGGAGGGGGGTTCCGATGGCAGGAGCTGTACGGGTCCACGGAGAGCATCGGTCCGATCCTCGGCTTCGGGTCCGCGGCCACGCCCTTCGGAGGTCGTCTCCTGTTGGACACCGACGAGTTCATCGTCGAGCTGCTCGCCGTGGACCGGGACGAGCCGGTGGAGCCCGGGGAGCTGGGCGAGATCACCGTCACCACCCCCTTCGCCGAGTTCTCGCCCCTCCTCCGGTACCGGACCCGTGACCTCACTCGACTCGCTCCCGATGGGGGCGACGAAGGTTTCCCCGCCGTCACGCCCCTGGTGGGGAGGGTGGACGACGCGATCAAGGTGCGCGGGGCCCTCGTCTACCCGACGGTGATCGAAGAGGTCGCCCTTCGGCACCTGGCCCCCGGTGCCGAGTTTCGGATCGAGGTGGACCGGGATCCCGGCAGCTTCGACGAGTTGACGGTCGTCGTGGAACACGAAGGTGCGGATGCCGAGCTCGACGAGCTCCGTACCGAGTTGCGGGAGGCCACGGTGATCCGGGTCGAGGTGCGGCCCGTCCCCTTCGGGACGTTCGAGCGGTTCGCCGGCAAGGCGAAGCGGGTCATCGACCGACGTCCTGCGGACTGATCCCTGGATCTCACCCTGCGGGGAGGGTGCGCGCGCCCGAGCCCGTAAAGCATCAGATGATTAGCTCTTTGACAATGTTGGTTCTAGCTGCTTGTATGACGGCCCGGCCCGGCGGCGTACGGGACGGGAGGAGAGCGGGCTAGAGATGGGAGTCCGATCGTGAGGAGGATCACGACGATCCTGGCCGTGATGGGGATCGTGGCCGCCGCCTGCGGCGGAGGCGGCGCCACCGAGGAGACCGCACCCGGCCAGACCACTACGACCACCACCGCCGCACCGGCGACCACGGCCACGACCGCCCCGCCGGCGACCGCGGAGCCGATCAAGTTGGGCTCGGTGAACTCCCTCACCGGCCAGATCGTGTTCCCGGAGGCCTCGGCGGCGGCGAAGGCGGTGTTCGACCGCGTGAACGCCGAAGGCGGGATCGATGGCCGACCGATCGAGTATCTGATCGAGGACGACGCCGCCGACCCGGCCGGGGCGGCGCAGGCGGCCAGACGGCTCGTCGAGGACGAAGGCGTGGTGGCGATGGTCGGCTCGGCCAGTCTCCTCGAATGTGCCGTCAACGGCGCCTACTACGCCGAGCAGGGCGTCTACGCGATCCAGGGCACGGGTGTGGACCCGCTCTGTTTCGCCTCGTCGAACATCTCCCCGGTGAACACCGGTCCCTACCTCGGGTACACGGTGTCGCTGTACTTCGCCAGCGAGGTGCTCGGCAAGGATCGGGTGTGTGCCCTCATCTTCGACATCCCCGACTTCCGCCCGGCCATGGACGCGGCGATCCAGCAGTGGAGAGACCTGACGGGCAAGGAGCTGCACTTCTCCAACTTCACCCTCCAGTTCACCGACGACGTGACCCCCTTCGTGCTCCAGGCACGGGACGCCGGATGTGAGGTCGTCGTCTCCAACGGCCTCGACGTCCACTACATCGGGTTCATGCAGGCCCTCCAAGCCCAGGGCATCGACGACATGGCCTGGGTGGGGCTGACCTCGGGATACACCGCCGACGTCGCCGAGACCCTCGGCTCGATCGGCGCCGGGTCGGGGATCCTGCACGTCAACTCGGAGTTCGAGCCGTTCACCCTCGACTCTCCGGTTCTCGACGACTGGCGGGCCCTCATGACCGAAGCCGGCGTCCCCCTCACCTCGTTCGCCGAGGGTGGGTATCTGGCGGCCACCATCATGGTGGACGTCCTCCGGGGGATCGACGGGCCGATCACCCGGGAGTCGGTCTCCGAGGCGCTCCTCGCCCTCGAGGGCTACGAGCATCCGATGATCGGGAGTCCCTACTCCTTCGGCGACGCTCCGGCCCACAACCCGAACCGCGCGTCGAAGTTCCTCCGGCTCGAGGGCGGTGAGTGGCAGCTCGCCACGGACGATTGGGTCGTCCTCCCGACGGGCTGAACGCCGGTGCTCAACACCGCCATCGCCTCCCTCACCTCCGGCGGGGCCTACGCCCTGCTGGGGGTGGGGTTGGTGCTCACCTACCGGATGACGGGCGTCCTCAACTTCGCCCACGCCGTGGTGGGAGCCTTCGGCACCTACACGGCGATCGTGGCCTTCGAGGTCGGTGTCCCCTACGGGCTCGCCATGGTCGCGGGGATCGTGGTGGCGGCCTCGGTGTCGGCGGGGATCGGTTTGGTGATGGCCCGCTGGTTCGCGGAGGCGACGACGATCGTGCGTTCCACGGTGACCATCGCCGTGTTCCTCGGTGTGTTGGTGGTGGGCTTCCGCCTCTTCGGGGACACCCCACGAGTGGTGCCCGCGATCCTGCCGGGGGTGCGTGTGGAGGTCGCGACGGTGACCCTCACGGCCTCCACCCTCGTGGCGGTGGGCGGCGTGGCGGTGCTGGCCGCCGCCGTCGCCTGGTTCCTGGCGAAGACCCGGACGGGGATCATCCTCCGTGCCGTCTCGGAGCGGCCCACCACTGCTCGCCTCCTCGGCGCGCCGCTGCAGACCCTGGTGGTGGCGGTGTGGGCCGTGTCGGGGGCGGTGGCCGGCGCGGCCGTCGCCATCATCGCCCCCACCCGGACCAACGACTACGCGAGCCTGGCCATCCTCATCCTCCCGGCGCTGGCGGCGGCCCTGCTGGGCGGCTTTCGGCGGGTGGGAGTGACCATCCTGGCCGGGTTCGGAATCGCCTTGGTGGAGCTGTTGGGTGCCCGCGTCCCCGCCGTGGCCCAGTACCGCACGGTCGTCCCCTTCGTCGTGATCCTCGGGGCGCTGCTCTGGATGCAGCGGAAGGAGGTGTGGGATGAGGCGCGGTGACCTGGTGCTCCTCGGCTCCCTCGCCCTGGGCACGGTGCTCTTCGCCCTCCTCCCATCCTTCTGGGCGTTCCTCGCCTCCTCCGCCTACATCTCCGCCCTGCTCATCTCCAGCGTCGGCGTGGTGTACGGCCGGGCGGGGATGGTCTCCCTCTGCCAGGTCACCTTCGCAGGGATCGGAGGTTGGGTGGTGGGCGCCATCGGGCTCTCCACCTCGCTGCCGTTTCCGATCGCCCTGCTGGTCGGCGCCCTCGCCGCGGTCCCCGTCGGTGTGGTGATCGGGCTTCCGGCGCTCCGACTCCGCGGGGTGAACCTGGCGGTCGTCACGCTGGGGTTCGCGGTGGCCGTGTCGTCGGCGCTCTTCGTCCAGGGCTTCCCCGGGGCGAGGACCAACCAGCCGGTCGCCCGTCCGGCGCTCTTCGACGGGGAGCGGGCGTTTCTCCTGTTCACGGCGGCAATCTTTCTCCTCGTCGCGGCGGCGTTGATCCTCACCCGGCGCACCCGATTGGGGGCTGCCTGGGAGGCGGTACGTCACAGCGAGCGGGCGACGGCGGCGCTCGGCCTGAGCGTGCCCCTCGTCAAACTGTCGGCGTTCGCCGTGAGCGCCTTCGTCGCCGGGCTGGCAGGAGGTCTCCTCGCCGCTCAGCTCGGCTTCCTCAATGCTCGGAACGTGGAGCCGGTCGATTCGCTCATCGTCTTCGTCATCGGGGTGTTCGTCGGCGCTCACCACGTGGGTGGTGCCGTCGTGGGCGGTGTGCTCGGCGCCTTCTTCCCCGAACTCCTCCGCAGGCTGAACATCCCCCAGGACGTCGGCCCGATCCTCTTCGCGATCGGAGCCACGCAGATCCTCGCCCAGGGAGGGCGCGGTCTGGCCGAGATCCTGGCCCGGCGGCGCCGACCCGCAGCCGAGACGAGAGCGGTCGTGTACCTCCATCCTCCGGCGGGGCCGCCGCCTCCGCCGATCTCGGGGCGCTCCTCCGGTGACGGCGCCGTTCTCCGGGCGTCGGGGATCGGCGTTCGATATGGTGCAGTCGTGGCCCTCGAGGACGTGGACGTCGCACTCGCCCGGGGTCGGATCCTGGGCCTGATCGGGCCGAACGGGGCGGGAAAGTCGACGTTGGTCGACGTCATCACCGGGTTCCATCGTCAAGACACCGGGACCGTCACCCTCGGGACGAAGGTGCTCGACGGGATGCCGGCCTTCCGGCGGGCGCAGCTCGGTCTCCGACGGACCTTCCAGACCGAACGAACGGTCCCGTCGCTCACCGCCGGGGACTATCTGCGTCTCGCCGCCGGAGGTCACCTCGACCCCGCCGCAGTCGGTGAGCTCCTCGCCTTCCTGGACGGGCCGGATCCCGACACCCCCGTCTTCGGCATCGACACCGGGATGAGACGTCGGCTGGAGATCCTCGGATGCCTCGCGGCCCGACCGGCCTTCGTGCTCCTCGACGAGCCCGCCGCCGGGCTCACCGAGGAGGAGTCCACCCGTCTGGCCGAGCGGCTACGCGAAGTCCCCGGGCGCTTCGACGTGGGGGTGCTCCTCGTCGAACACGACATCGACCTGGTGGTGGCGACCTGCGACGAGGTCGTCGTGCTCGACTTCGGGAGGGTGATCGCGCGGGGCGAGCCGACGGACGTGTTGGCCAGTGACGTCGTCGCCGAGGCATATCTGGGCGTGTGAGAGGAGGAGGGTGAGATGGCGCGGCTACGGATGAACCAGGCGATCGGGGCGGCCCTGGCGGACGCCATGGCGGAGGACCCCACCGTCGTGGTGTTCGGCGAGGACGTCGCGGCGGCCGGTGGGGTCTTCAAGACCTCGGTGGGGCTCCTGGAACGGTTCGGTCCGGAGCGGGTCCGGGACACGCCGATCTCGGAGATGGCGATCGTCGGAACCGCGGTCGGGGCGGCGATGGGTGGACTCCGGCCGGTGGCCGAGATCATGTTCGCCGACTTCTTCGGTGTCGCCTTGGACCAGGTGGTCACCCAGGGCGCCCTCGTGCACTACCTCACCCGGGGGGCGGTGACGGTCCCGATGGTGATCCGTTCCTCGGTCGGAGCCGGTCGGGGATTCGCCGCCACCCATTCACGCACCGTCGAGGAGTGGTTCCTCTCGGCTCCCGGTCTGAAGCTGGTCGAGGTGTCGGGGGCGCGGACCGCCTACGGTCTCCTCCGGGCGGCGGTCCGGGAGGAGGGTCCGGTGGTCGTCCTGGAGCCGAGGGCGCTCTACGGGACCCGGGAAGAGTTCGAGCCGGGCGACGACGCCGTCATCCCCTTGGGCGTCGCCGAGGTGCGCCGAGAGGGCGCGGACGCCACGGTGGTCGCCGTCGGCCAGACCGTCGGCATCGCCTCCGAGGCGATCGAGCGGCTCGATGCCTCGATCGAGCTGATCGATCTGCTCACACTCAGGCCCTGGGACGTCGAGACGGTTCTGGCGAGCGTCGCCCGGACGGGTCGCCTCGCCCTCGTCGAAGAGCACCCCTTCACCGGCGGTTGGGGACCCGAGGTGGCGAGCCGGGTCGGCCAGGAACTGTTCGGGGAGTTGACGAGCCCGATCCTGCGGATCACCGCCCCCGATGTGCCCGTTCCCTTCACCCGTGACCTGGAGTTCCGCTATCTGCCCACGGCGGAGTACGTCGCCGCCCAGCTCGGGAGGTGGCTGGAGACCGACACCCTGCCCAGCCCGTGGTGGGAGCGGATCGGAGAGGAGGTCTGACATGGCGATCGGCAAGGGACCCGAGGTCGTCACCACCTATGACGCCAAGACACCCCTCATGCGACGTGAAGAGGTGATCGCCGATCCCCTCGCCCGTCTGGAACGGATGATGGAGATCCGCCATGCAGAACAGAAGATCCGGGAGCTCCACGAAGAGGGCCTGGCCTGGGGGTCGACCCACAGCTGCGACGGCCAGGAGGCGGTGGCCGTGGGCATCGCCGCCGCCGTCGCGCCGACGGACCACGTGGTCGGGGCCCACCGGGGGCACGGTCTCGGCCTGGCCCTGGGCTTGACCCCCGAGCAGCTCCTCGGGGAGACGCTGGGACGGAGCGTCGGGGCTGTCGAAGGGCTGGGAGGCTCGCCCCATCTGGTGGAGACGAGCGTCGGGCTGGTGTTCACCGTCACCCTGATGGGGGCTGGGATCCCGATCGCGGCCGGTCTGGCCCTGGCCGCCGAGGTCCAGGGTTCGGGCCGGGTCGCCGTCGCCGTGTTCGGAGACGGCTCGGTGAACATCGGGGCGTTCCACGAAGGGCTGAACCTGGCGTCGCTGTGGAAGCTGCCGGCCGTGTTCGTGATCGAGAACAACCACTACGGGGAGTTCAGCCGATACGACCGGACGACCGCCGTCGAGCCGTTGGCCCGGCGGGCCGAGGCGTACGACCTTCCCTGGGAGCTGGTGGACGGCCAGGACGTGGATGCGGTGATCGCCGCCGTGGGCGCCGCCGTCGAGCGGGCTCGGGTCGGGGAGGGACCGACCCTGCTCGAGCTCCGTACCTACCGCTACTTCGGCCACTCCCGATCCGACCGGGCCCCGTACCGGCCCGAGGGAGAGCTCGAGGCATGGCGGGCTCGGGACCCGATCCGGATCCTGGGGGAGCGCCTCGAGGCCGTCGGGATGGTCGATGCCGACGCCCTGGCCGAGATCGACGAGCGGTGTCGAGAGCGGATCGAGGCCGCCGCCGCTCACGCTCTCGCCTCCCCCGTCGCCGATCCCGGGGCGATGTTCCGGCACGTCTACCCGGAGCCGAACCGATGATCGCCACCGTGAAGCTGCCGAAGGTCGGCGAGATGACCGAGGACGCCGAGGTCGTCGAATGGCATGTGGCGGTGGGCGACCGGGTGTCCGAGGGCGATCCGCTGGTCGCCGTCGAGACCGACAAGGCCGTCGTCGACATCCCCGCTCCCGTCGCCGGAGTCGTGGTCGAGATCCTGGCGTCACCGGGGGACGTCGTCGACGTGGGCGGGCTGCTCGCCCGGCTGGAGGTGTCTGGGTGAGGAGCGGATCCGGAGGGCTCCGGCTGGAGGGCGTGACGGTCCACCGGGCCGGGGTTCCGGTCGTCCGGGACGTGGGGTTCGCCGCCCCTCGGGGTGAGGTCACCGTGCTGCTGGGGCCGAACGGAGCGGGGAAGACCACCCTCCTCGAAGCAGTTTCGGGGGTGCTGCCGGTTGCCTCGGGGACGGTGTGGCTCGAGGACGTCGACGTCACGGCGCTGCTTCCCGAGGAGCGGGTCGGGCACGGGCTCGCCCATGTGGAACAGGGGAGGACGGTGTTCGCCGAGCTGACGGTCGAGGAGAACCTCAGGGTGGCGACCGCCGGGCCGGTGGAGGAGGTCTATCACCTGTTCCCGGAGTTGGAACGGCGCCGCCGACTCCCGGCGGGGAGGTTGTCGGGTGGGGAGCAGCAGATGCTGGTGATCGGCCGGGCCCTCCTCATGGAGCCGACCATGCTGATGGTCGACGAGATCTCCCTCGGCTTGGCGCCGGTCGTCGTCCGGCGGCTCGTGCCCGTCGTCCGGGTCCTCGCCCGGCGAGGCGTCGGGGTGCTCATGGTCGAGCAGTTCGCCACCATCGCCCTGCGGGTCGCCGACCGTGCGGTCGTCTTGGACCGGGGAGAGGTCGTCTACGAGGGAGAGCCTGCGGGGCTCGAGCGGCGTGTGGATCTCCTCCACGGGGCCTACCTGGGCCGCCGTGGTGGGGCGGCGTCGAGTCGAGAGGGGACACCATGAAGCACCGCCTGCTCGGACGACGTGCCCTCGTCACGGGTGGGGCTTCGGGGATCGGCGCGGCCTGCTGTCGGGCGATGGCGGCCGAGGGCGCCGACGTGGTGATCGTCGACCTTCCCGATGCCCGGGACGTGGCGGAGGAGCTCTGCGCCGAGATCGAGGCGACGGGTCGGACGGCCTCGTTCGTACCGGGGGATGTTCGTCATCCGGGGACGGTCGCCGCGGCCGCCGAGGGCGTGGACGCCGTGGTGGCGTCGGCCGGGGTCAGCCACCATCCGGATCAGGCCGACCTCGGAGACCTCCTCGGCCTCGACCCCGACGCGTGGAGGTTCGTCCTCGACGTGAACCTCACCGGCACCTTCCTCACCTGCGTCGAGGCAGCCCGGGCGATGCGCGACGCCGGTCGTCCGGGGACGATCGTCACGGTGGCGTCGGTCGCGGCCAGGATTCCCCGGGCCGGGGTGTATTCGGTGTCGAAGGCCGGCGTGGAGATGTTCACGCGGTCGCTGGCGCTTCAGGTGGCGTCGCGGGGCATCAGGGTGAACGGTGTGGGGCCCGGATACATCGAGACCCCCATGCTGGACGGGGTGGCACAGGTGAGGGGGTCCCACGAGTGGCTCTCCGTCTGGAGGGAGCGGGTCCCCCTGGGACGGCTGGGGACTCCCGAGGACGTCGCCCGGGTCGTGGTGTTCCTGTCGAGCGACGAGAGCAGCTACCTCACCGGTTCGGTGCTGTATCCGGACGGCGGGTACCTGCTGCAGGGAGGGTCAGGTTGATCGCCGAGCACGAGGAGGAGGAACGATGGATCTCGTAGCGAAGATGCTGCACGCCGGGGCCTATCCCCATTCGGACGGTGTCGGGCACCCCGGCCCGATCATCGTCGAGCAGGCCCGATGGCTCACCGAAGCCGACCTGGAGGCGTTCTGGGTCCTCGACAACCACTACCCGCGGGGGATGAGTCCCCTGGGATTCGACCTCGTGAACATCGTCGGGACGATGACCCAGGCGATCGCCGAGCGGATCCCCCTGCCTCCCGGCCGCGGGCTCCACGCGGTCGTGGGCGGTACCCACATCTACGCCGCCGAGATCCCCGTCACCTCCGAATGGGAGATGGGGTATCGAGGGTATCGAGCTGCGCAGAGCATCCCGCGGATGATCGCCGGGTTCGCCGACGCGTGGCAGGAGGCGGTCGAAGAGCTGGAGACGGGCTTCGCCCATTTCCGGGAGACCGATCCCTCCACCCTCGCGCCCCACGAGCTCGGTCGGCACCTGGAGGACGCCGTGACCTTCCATCGGCGCGCCTGGGAGATCCATTTCGAGATGATGTATCCGCTGCTCGCCAACTACGTGGGCTTCTACGGGCTGTGTGCCGAGTTCGGCATCCCACCGGGCGAGATCTCCAAGTTCCTCCAGGGGTACGACACCAAGATTATGGAGACCGATCGGGAGCTGTGGAAGCTCGCCCAGGTCGTCCAGGAGCTGGGCCTGGAGGAGACCTTCGTGGGACGTCCGGTCGGCGAGCTGCGGCCGGTGCTGGAGACGACGCCCGCCGGCCGAGGGTTCCTGGAGCAGCTGGATGCCTTCCTCGATCGGTTCGGTTGGCGGACCGAAGGGATCATCGAGCCGACCTTCGTCCCCTGGATCGAGGATCCGTCACCCGCCTTGGCCGCCATCCGGGGGTTCCTGGCGGGCTCCGGCTCCTTCGACTTCGAGGCCGCCCACACCGCCTCCGTGGAGGAGCGGGAGCAGGCGGTGGCCGCCGCCAAGGCCCGGCTCACCGTCGAGGAGCAAGAGGCCTTCGAGACCGCCCTCGCCGGGTGTCGGGCGGCGAACTTCGCCTGGTGGAACGAGGAGCACAACTACTACATCGACATGCGCAGCCACATCCCGGTCCGTCGGGCGGCGATGGCGATCGCCCGCAGCGCCGGGGCGGCCGAACCCGAGGACGCGCTGTTCCTCTATGTGGAGGAGCTGTTGGACGTCGCCGCCGGTCGACGGACCTGGGCCGAGTTCGACGCCGTCGTCCGAGACCGTCGGGCGTTCTTCCGGGAGTGGTGGGACCGTCGCTCCGAGATGCCGAAGGTGCTGGGGCCGCCGCCTCCGGAGGTGACCGATCCGGTGTTGAAGGAGATCCTCGGTGTGAACGAGGATTTCCTCCGTTCTCTGCAGGAGGTCGACGCCGACGCCGTGGAGCTGCGGGGCACGCCGGTGTCGAGCGGCGTGGCCCGAGGCCGGGCGCGTGTTCTGCGTTCCGCGGATGAGATCGGCCTGATCGAGCCAGGCGACATCCTCATCTGTGAGGCGACGACGCCGAGCTGGACACCGGCGTTCGGCATCATCGGGGGCTGTGTCTGCGACACGGGAGGGACCCTCTCCCACGCGTCGATCGTGAGCCGGGAGTATCGGGTGCCGTGCGTCGTGGGGGTCGGCGTCGGGTCCCGGGTCATCTCCGACGGCGACATCGTGGAGGTGGATGGTGACGAGGGCGTCGTGAGGATCGTGGAGCGGGGATGAGCGGCCTGATCCGCTGGATCGGTGACCTCGCCGAGGGGGATCTCCCGGTGGCCGGTGCGAAGCTGGCCCGGTTGGGCGAGCTCCGTGCTCTGGGGCTCTGTGTCCCCGAGGGATTCGTGGTGACGACCGACGCCTATCGGCGTTTCGTCGCCTCCGTCGCCGGGTTCGTCGATCGTCATCTCGAAGCGGTCACCGATCCGGGGGACCTGGACCGGGTCGAGGCGGCGTCGGCGGCCATCCGGCACGCCTTCGAGGCGACGCCGATCCCGGACGAGATCGCAGATCGGATCGCCGACGCCTACGAGGAGCTCTCCGAACGCTGCCGTGACCTGAATGTGCCGACGGCGGTGCGCAGCTCGGCGGTGGGTGAGGACGCCGAGTCGGCGAGCTTCGCCGGACAGTTCGAGACCTACCTCGGAGTGGCCGGGGTGGAGAGGGTGCTCGAGGCCGTGCGTCGATGTTGGGCGGGGACCTTCACCCCGCGGGCCGTCGCCTACCGGCTCCGTCGGGGGATCGACCATCGGGAGAGCCCGATGGCGGTGGGGGTGGTCGAGCTCGTCCACGCCCGGGCGTCGGGCGTGGCCTTCACCATCCATCCGGTGACGGGCAAGGCCGACCGGATGGTCGTCGAGTGCTCCTGGGGGTGGGGAGAGGCGGTGGTGCAGGGTCTGGTCACCCCCGACCACATCGAGATCGGGAAAACCGATCGGCGGGTCCTCGACTATCGGGTGGCACGAAAGGAGATGGTGTCGCTCTTCGATTACGCGCGGGGCGAGGTCGTCGAACGGCCGATGCCCCCTCGGTTCCGTGACCTCCGGGTCTTGGACGAGGAGGAGATCGCGGCGGTGGTCGATGCCGCCCTGCGGATCGAGGATCACTACGGGTACCCGGTCGACGTGGAATGGGTCATCTCTCGTCACCGTCGCCCCGGCGATCCGGTCGCGGTGGTTCAGGCTCGTCCGGAGACGAGCCGTCCCGCCGGTGGAGGTGACGGCTCGGGGGCTCCGGCCGTCGACGTCGCCCAGCTCGCTCGTTCCTTCCTCCTGGGTGAGTCCCGGCGGGACCGTCGATGACCGGGGTCCCCCGACTCGTGCGGTATGGCGCGGTCGTCTGCGATGTCGACGGGGTGCTCCACGTGGGAGGTGACCCGCTCCCGGGTGCCGCCACCTGGATCGAGACGGTGAGGGCCCTGGGCCTGGCTCTCTTGTTGGTCACCAACGCCTCCTGGGAGCGGAGTGTCACGTTGGGGCGCCTCTCCGCGGCCGGCATCGAGGTGCCGGCAGGTCTGGTGGTGACCTCCGGGGAGGCGGTCGTGGACGAGCTCGTGAGGATGGGGACGAGACGCACGGCGGTGATGGGTGCGGGGAGCGTCACCGAGGCCCTGGGCGGCACGGGGATTCGGCGGGTCGCCCCGGCGGATCTCCTCGCCGAACCCCGCGATGCGGCCCTCGTCCTGGGCGTGGCCGCCGACCGGGAGGAGGCGCTTCGGTGGTTGGGTCCTCTGGTAGGGGCGGGTGTGCCGGTGCTCTCCACCAACCGGGACATGGTCTACGCAGGGGCGTCGGGTCCGGAGATGGGGACGGGGATGCTCATCGGCGAGCTGGAGGAGGCGGTCCCCGGGTTGGCGGTGCGGGCGTGTGGCAAGCCCTTCGCACCGATGGCCCGGGTGGTGCGCGAGCGCCTGGCAGGGAGGGAGCCGCTGCTCGTCGTCGGCGACAACCCGGACGTGGACGTCCCTTTCGCGCAGCGCCTGGGGGCGGACTCGTTGCTCGTGTTGACGGGTGCCGCCCGTGATGCCGGGGGGAGCCATCCGACCTTGGTGGTGGACGACCTCGAACGAGCCCTCGAGATGATGGTGGACGGGTCGTGACGGTCTTCGTCGACGGGTCGTGGAGGCAGGGCGAGCGGGAGGTGACGGTCGTCGATCCCGCCGATCCGACGCGGGTGGTGGGGAGCTACGAGACGGCGGCGGCGTCGACGGTGGGAGAGGCGTGTACCTCGGCGGAGCGAGCGTTCGGCGGTTGGTCCCGCCGTGCTCCCGAGGAGCGCGTGCAGATCCTCCGTCGAATCGCCGGGTTGCTCGACGACCGGACCGAGACGCTGGCCCGTCTCGTGGTGGGCGAGGAGGGGAAGACGTTCGCCGAGGCTCGGGCGGAGGTGCGGCGCTCGGCGGAGGTGTTCCGATACTACGGCGGCGAAGTGCTGCAGCCGGTCGGGTCGGTCGTGCCGGTGGGGGGTTCGTTCACGTTCACACGGAGGCGTCCCCGAGGGGTGGTCGCCGTGGTCACGGCGTTCAACTATCCGCTCCTCGTGCCCGCCTGGAAGCTGGCGGCGGCGCTGGCGTTCGGCAACACCGTCGTCTGGAAGCCGGCCCGGGGAGCGACGTTGGCCGCGATCGAGCTGTGCCGGATCTTCGAGGAGGCGGAGCTTCCGGACGGGGTCGTCCAGATGCTCCCCGGTTCGGGACCGGAGCTGGGTCCCCGTGTCGTGGCCGACCCCCGGGTGGTTGCCGTCACCTTCACCGGGTCCACGGGGGTGGGGAGGTCCTTGGAGGAGGTCGTGGCGGGGCGGGGAACGGCGCTCCAGCTGGAGATGGGCGGCAAGAACGCTGCTGTGGTCCTCGCCGATGCCGACCTGGAGCACGCCGCCCGGCGTATCGCCTATGGGACCTTGTCGGGGTCCGGGCAGAAGTGCACCGCCATCGAACGATGCATCGTGGAGGCGAAGGTGGCGGACGAGCTGGTGGCGGCACTCGTCGACGAGTTCGGGCGCTGGCGGGTGGGCCCGGGGATGGATCCGGAGACCCGGATGGGTCCTGTGGTCGACCGACGGGCGTGGGATCGCATCGTGACGTCGATCGACGCGGCGACCGAGCAGGGGGCGGTGCTCGTCACCGGTGGTGTCTCACCCCTCGTCGAGGAGCGGGGTGGATGGTTCATCGAACCGACCCTGCTCGACGGTGTCGAGCCGTCGGACCCCATCGCGATCGACGAGGTGTTCGGCCCGGTGCTGGCGGTGCTGCGGGTCGCGGACGTGGCCGAGGCGGTCCGGGTCCACGAAGCGACCCGGTATGGGCTGAACGCGGGCATCTTCACCCGAGACGTGGATCGGGCCTTCGACCTGGTGGATCGACTCACGGTGGGGATGGTGCATGTGAACGACGTCTCGGGATTCCCCCTGCAGGCCCCCTTCGGAGGTCGGAAGGACTCGGGTCATGGTCCCCTCGAGCTGGGGAAGGCTGCCGTATCGTTCTTCACCGAGGAGCAGGTGGTGCACGTCCATCACCGCCCATCTTGACGAACTAATTCAGCAATCATATCATCAGATATCTAACTGACTTTGAGGCGGAGCATGGCTCGAACGGGGAAGGAATACCTCGACGGCATCAAGGAGGACGGACGGAGGGTCTGGCTCGACGGCCGGCTCGTCGGCGACGTCACCAGCCATCCGGCGCTGCGCGGCACCGCCGAGGCGATCGCCGAGCTCTTCGACCTCCAGCACGAATGGGCGGAGGAGTGCCTCGTCGACGACCCCGAGCTGGGCAGGGTGAACGTCAGTCACCTCATCCCGCGTTCGGCGGAGGATCTCCGACGACGCCGAGTCGGCCTCGAGCGGATGGCCCGGACCCACGCCGGCCTGCTGGGGCGGAGTCCCGACTACATCAACGTGACCCTGGCCGGGTTCGCGGGGCGAGCAGACATCTTCGCGATGAACGGGAACGAGCGGGGGGCGGCGAACGTGGTCGCCTATCAGCGGTACGTCGCCGAGCGCGACCTCGCCACCACCCACGCCATCATCCATCCCACGGTCGACCGCCGCCTCTCGGTCACCGACCAGCACGGGGAGTTCGCCGTGCACAAGGTGGGCGAGACGAAGGACACCATCGTGGTGCGCGGTGCCAGGGTCCTGGCGACGTTGGCGCCCTTCGCCGACGAGCTGGTGGTGTATCCCGGCCAGCCCGTGCCCAAGGACTGCCCGCAGCACGCCCTCGCCTTCGCCATCCCCATGAACACCCCGGGTCTCACCTTCCTGTGCCGGGATTCCTACGCCGTGGACGCCTCTGCGTTCGATCGCCCGTTCTCGGCCAGGTTCGACGAGCAGGACGCCCTCGTCTTCTTCGATGATGTCGAGGTCCCCAAGGACCGGGTCTTCGTGGACGGCGACCCAGAGATCTACGCCAAGGTGATGTCGACCGGATGGACGGCGAACATCATGCAGCACACGACGATCCGGGCGCTCGCCAAACTCGAATTCGCCTATGCCCTGGCGACGCAGATGGTGGAGGCGGTCGGCGACCGCAACCCGGGGGCGTCGATGCTGCTGGGAGAGATCTGGAGCTACGCCGAGCTGACCCGTTCGGCGCTGGCGGCGGCGGAGGCAGGCGCCTACGAGTGGGGGAACGGGGTGTGGTTCCCCGACGAGCGGCCGTTCCGTGCCCTCCGGCCCACCCTCCCCGGCTGGTTCGCCCGGATCCGGGAGCTCTTCGAAGCCCTCGGCTCCCACAACCTCCTCACCACCCCCACCGCGGAGGAGTTGGCGAACCCGGAGCTTCGACCGCTGATCGACCGGTATCTCCTCGGCGCCGACCTCGACGCCGAGGAGCGGGCTCGGATCTATCGGGCGGCCTGGGATTTCGTGGGGTCGGCGCTCGCCTCCCGAAACTTCCTCTACGAGCGCTACTACCTGGCCTCACCGGTTCGGACCTACCCCTTGGCGCACATCGCGGCGCAGAAGGAACGGGACTGGTCCGAGGTGGTGGCCGACGTGCTGGAGCGGGGACTGGCCGCTCCCCGGA
>Ga0256839_1002383_pt1 | contig 20986 bp, 11 predicted proteins | sample 354166metaG_FD_185968 | JGI IMG/M metagenome (GOLD analysis project Ga0256839, IMG submission 185968) | Hydrothermal vent microbial communities from Mid Atlantic Ridge, Atlantic Ocean - 354-166 | ecosystem: Environmental > Aquatic > Marine > Hydrothermal vents | place: Atlantic Ocean: Mid... | reverse complement strand
GAGACGGGACGATTTCTCCCACGGTCTGTGCTGAAACAGCCAGATGCGGCTTTGGTCCCTCCGCCCCCGATAAACCCTTTTTGGCTTATCAGGAAAGAACATACAAGCGGCTTCAGCCGCGAATGAAACCCGTTGTCTTCGCGGCTGAAGCCGTCCCCACAGGTTGTTGTTTTTCAGTAACTATTCAGCTCACCACAGAGACACGGAGGCACAGAGAAAGGCTCTTCAGGTTCATGCCGGGAATGGAATGAAACGCAGAGGCCGCAAAGGCACAGAGGACGCAAAGGAAATCCTTTCAGAAAACCTTTGCGCCCTTTGCGTTGGATATCGTGGTCCGGCCTCCGCTGCCAACGCCCCCTGATTCACCACAGAGACACGGTGTTCACTAAGAAATGAAATGCCAGGTCGTCGGGGCAGACCGCATCGCCACCCGGGGCATTGCCTCCCACTGATGCATTCTCTGTGTTCTCTGTGCCTCTGTGGTGAATAAATACGTTTTTCATTGCTTTTCGCGGGCATGGCCCGCCCCTGCACACACGGTGCCGCCGCTCAGCGCCGCGCCAGCCCCTGCACGCAGCGCAGATAGGCCGCCTCGTCCGGCGGCTGCCCGGTGCGCTGCGCCTCCCACAGCGACTGTCCCAGGCACTCCATCACCTGGTGTTCCACCGCATGCGCGTCCTGCACCCGCGCCAGCAGGGCGCGGATGGCATCGACAATGCCGGCCGGCCGGTCGGTACCGAGTTGCTCGCGGATGGCGATGTGCATGCCCATGTGCATGAAGGGGTTGGACTCGCCGTGCTCAGGGAGAAAATCCCTGTCGAGGGCGTCTTCGCCCTGCGCCAGCAGCGCGTGGTATTCCGGATGCATGCCCACCACCTCGCCGATCATCGCCTCCAGTGGCGACAGCGGCTCGCCGGCCTGCTGCTTGCGCCAGGCGTCCACGTACATGCGGCGCAGTTGTTCGCGGTTGTCACCGAACATCAGTCATGAACCTTTTGTTTGTATTCGCACAAATCCTCGATGAGGCAGGAACCGCAGCGCGGTTTGCGCGCCACGCAGGTATAGCGCCCGTGCAGGATCAGCCAGTGGTGGGCGTCCTGCTTGAATTCGTCGGGGATGAACTTCAGCAGCTTCTTCTCCACCTCCAGCACCGTCTTGCCGGGGGCGATGCGGGTGCGGTTGGCGACGCGGAAGATGTGCGTGTCCACCGCAATGGTGGGGTGGCCGAAGGCGGTGTTGAGGATCACGTTGGCGGTCTTCCGGCCCACCCCCGGCAGGGCCTCCAGCGCCGCGCGGTCTTCCGGCACCTCGCCGCCGTGCTGCTCGACGAGGATCCGGCAGGCCTGGATGATGTGCCTGGCCTTGCTGTTGAACAGGCCGATGGTCTTGATGTATTCCTTCAGCCCTTCCTCACCCAGGTCGAGGATGGCCTGCGGCGTGTTGGCGACCGGGAACAGCCTCGCCGTGGCCTTGTTCACCCCCTTGTCCGTGGCTTGCGCCGACAGGGTCACGGCGACCAGCAGTTCGAAGGGGCTCGAATAGTCCAGCTCCGTCGTCGGCGAGGGATTGTGCGCCCGCAAACGGCTGAAAATCTCGTGGCGCTTTCGTTGGTTCATGGCGGCGGGCTGTAACAGGCGGGTCGTGGTGACGGGCAAGGAGACGCATTCTGGCAAATTTCATCCCGGGCGGCAAAACGGGGGGCGGCGGCTGGCCCGTGGACGGCCTGCCGGGGCGTTTGTCAACCCCCGCGGGGCAGGTTATGCACAGAAATTCCGGCCCGCCGCCGAGCGCAGTGTCAAATTCCCATCATCCTCACCGTAAGTTATTGATTGTTGGTTAAGTCATTGATGTGAAAGAGATTGTCTCGCCTGGTCAAAGAATGCACATTCCAATGCCAGGCCAAGCGCCGCCAGCTTTTTGGCGACTTCTGCCCACTTTGTCCACAAAGTTATCCACAGCTTTTGTGGATAAACCGGAAAGTGCCGTGCAGACAGAGGTTTATTGCCGTTTTGTGACAATGTCCGTGAGTCAGTAACGCTAAACAATGACCTGAACCTGCGGATTCCGGAACACATGAGCGGCGGAGGCAAGGGTGTAAGAGGCGCAGAGGGTGGCCCTGGTTTTGTGACCGTGATGGCAATCTCCCGCCTTTGCCCTGGATTTCCCGCCGTGCGAGACGCTATCCGATGCCTGGGGGCCGCTCAATATTCCCCGCCAGGCGCCGATAGCAGTGCTGAATTCTGTTGTGAGCGATGAAGCGGCGGCCTGTTGAAGCGGCTTGAAATCGACAGGTGTCTACTTCACACTTCTGAGCGGCTCGCATTTCTGCATACCCCGTCATCGCCGGCCGACAGGGAACCGTTATCCTGAAGCTGCGGATTCAGGATTATGTCAACCAGGTGAGGAATAACCAGGTGAGAAACATGAGAAAAATCGAATTCGGAAACATTGGCGCCCTTTCCCTTGCAGCGCTCCTGGCGCTGGGTCTGACCGCCTGTGGTGGCGGCGACGGCGCCTTTGACGGCACCACCGACACCACCACCACGGACGACACCACCGGTGCGCCCAGCACCGGCTCCTTGACGGGGGTGGCGAAGGAGATCGTCGTGAGCTATCCGCAGAGCAACGCCATCGAGGATCTGCAGAACGGCTTCTACCGGCTCAAGGGATCGGCGATTGTGACCGACCGTGACGGCAATGCGGTGCCCGATGGCACCGTCGTCACCCTCAACGTCATCGACTCGATCATTGCCCAGGGCAGCATCGATGCCGGCGACAGCATCAGCGGCAGCACCCTCACGGATGCCGGCGTCACCCTGGGCGATGGCACCACCGCCACGGCCATGGATACGGCAGCGGTTCTCCGCCATGGCCAGCCACACACTATCGAATCGGGCGATCGCCTGTTCCTGTTCAATCCTTCAACCACCTCGGTCAATGCCGATGCCGTCGATGTTTCCCGCATCGTTGACCGCACCGGCATTACCGCCACCAGCGTCAATGTAAGCACCGCCTACGCGGGTAGCTATCCCAATGCGACCTACCCGGCCGGCAATACCGAATATGTCATTGGTGCCTCTCTGCTCGGCGCAGAGATTGCCGGGGTCGACAGCGCCGGCAACCTCACCAGCGGTGCCGCGGCGACGGTAGATGGCATCATAAACTTCGTGATCACCTATCCGAACAATCCCGGCGCCATAATGACAGGCTGTTTTGGTGATCCGACGGTCGATACCCGCACGGTGCCACAGGGTGCGGCACGCGTCTATGTGGTCGCCCAGGTGAGCGGACAGTCGGATGTGGCGGTGATCTCCGACGACTTCTGTTTCGCCCGCATCGCGGGCGGCACCCTGACGCCATCACCGTCGAGTATTTCCTCCTCGGCCTTTCCCATTACTTTCTCGGTCGAATTTCGCGATGGCGGTGATGCGATGGTGGTGCCCTTCGTCCGCGTAGATGTTTCCGTGGACAGTAGTGGCGGCGCCAACGTGACCTTGGGCGGTAATGTTTTCACTGACAGCAATGGCATCTCGTACTATCGCACCGATGAGAGTGGCAACATCCATCCCCTGATTGTGAACGCCACGGGCGCCAGTGGCGACACGGCCGTCATGACGTTCACTGTCGCCAGTGAACCGGGCATCACGGCAACGGTGAACTACACCATCCCCTGACAGCGCTCAGTCGTTTCCACGGGATCACCGGAGCGGGCCGATCGGCCCGCTTCTTTCGTTCCGGCCTGTGGCCGGCCCCGCCGCATGCCGTAGAATCCCCCCATGTCACGCCGTACGCCCTATCTGCGCATTGCCGTCCCCACCCCCCTGCGTCGCGCCTTCGATTACCTGCCGGGTGAGCTCGCTACCGATGGCCTCGCCCCCGGCATGCGTCTGCGCGTGCCCTTCGGCCGCACCACCCAGGTGGGCCTGCTGCTGGCGCTGGCGGCGCACAGCGATGCCCGGCGTCCGCGCCCGGTGACGGCATGCATCGACCGCCGGCCCCTGTTGCCGGCTTCCCTCCTCGCGCTGCTGCGCTGGGCCAGCGACTACTATGCCCATCCCATCGGCGAGGTGGTGTTCGGCGCCCTGCCCAGCCTGTTGCGTCAGGGCGAGCCGGCCGAGCGGCGCGGCGTGGAACACTGGCGCCTGACCTGCCGCGGGGCCATGCAGGAGCCGGATCGGCTCACCCGCGCGCCGCGTCAGGCGGCCCTGCTGCGGCTGCTGGCGGAACACCCCGAGGGCCTGTCGGCCAGCGCCCTCAACGAGCGGCAGGACAACTGGCGGCCCGGCATGCGCAAGCTGGCGGAAAAGGACTGGGTGCAGCGGGAGCAGCGGCCCGCCCTGTTGCTGCCGGAATCGGGCCCCAGCGATGAGGCGCCCGCCCTGAACGCCGAGCAGCAGGCGGCCCTGGACGGCCTCCGCACCGGGCTGGGGCGCTTTGGCGTCGGCCTGCTCGACGGCGTCACCGGCAGCGGCAAGACCGAGGTCTACCTGGGCCTCATCGGCGAGGTGCTGGCGCGCGGCCGGCAGGCCCTGGTGCTGGTGCCGGAGATCGGCCTCACCCCGCAGTTGCTGGACCGCTTCCGCCGTCGCTTCCCGGTGCCCATCGCGGTGCTGCATTCGGGGCTCTCCGACCGCGAGCGCCTGGATGCCTGGCTGGCGGCGCGCGACGGCGAGGCGGCCATCGTCATCGGCACCCGCTCGGCGGTGTTCACGCCGCTGGCGCGGCCCGGGGTGATCATACTCGATGAGGAACACGACGCCTCCTTCAAGCAGCAGGAGGGCTTTCGCTATTCGGCGCGCGACGTGGCGGTGAAGCGCGCCCAGCTGGAGGATGTCCCGGTGTTGCTGGGCAGCGCCACGCCCTCGCTGGAGACCCTGCACAATGCCCGCCAGGGACGCTATGCCCACCTGCGCCTGCGTGAGCGCGCCGGCACCGCCCGCCCGCCCGAGCTGGCGGTGCTGGATGTGCGCAAGCAGCCCATGAGCAGCGGCCTGTCGCTGGCGCTGCGCAACGCCATGCGCCGCCACCTCGACGCCTCCGGCCAGGTGCTGCTGTTTCTCAACCGGCGCGGCTATGCTCCCACCCTGCTGTGTCACGACTGCGGCTGGGTGGCCCAGTGCCGCCGCTGCGATGCCCACATGACCCTGTTCGCGGGGCAAAAGCGCCTGCGCTGTCACCACTGCGGCAGCGAGCGGCCCGCCGATCCCGCCTGCCCCGACTGCAAGAGCACGGCGTTGAGTCCCGTCGGCGCCGGAACCGAACGCCTGGAGGAGGCCCTGCGCGAGCACTTCCCGGACACCGCCCGGGTGCGCATCGACCGCGACACCACGCGCCGCAAGGGCGCCCTGCAGGCGTTGCTGGACAGCGTACACAGCGGCGAGGCGCGCATTCTGGTGGGCACCCAGATGCTGGCCAAGGGCCACCACTTCCCCGAGGTCACCCTGGTGGGCCTGGTGGACGTGGACCAGGGCCTGTTCAGCGCCGACTTCCGCGCCACCGAGCGCATGGCGCAGCTGGTCACCCAGGTGGCCGGCCGCGCCGGGCGCGCCGAGCGCCCGGGGCAGGTGCTGATCCAGACCCACCATCCCGACCATCCCCTGCTGCAATTGCTGCTGCGCGAGGGCTATGCTGCCTTCGCCCAGGCCGCCCTGGCGGAGCGCCGCCAGGCCAACTTGCCGCCCTTCAGCCACCTCGCCCTGCTGCGCGCCGAGGCGGTGGATGGCGACCTGCCGTTGCGCTTCCTGCGCCACGCCCGCGAACAGGCAGAGACCCTGCAAGTACGTGGCGTGCAACTGCTCGGCCCCATCCCCGCGCCCATGGAACGCCGCGCCGGGCGCGTGCGCGCGCAGCTGCTGCTGCAGGCCGATCGCCGCGCCGACCTGCACCGCCTGCTCGGGCCGTGGTTGCAGCAACTGGAGACCGACAGGCTGGGGCGCCGGGTGCGCTGGTCCATCGACGTGGATCCGCAGGAGATGTTTTGAGGGCGGCAGGTTGGGGGAGGAGCAAACCCGATATTCACCACAGAGGCACAGAGCACCCAGAGAATGCATCAGTGGGAGGCAATGCCCCGGGTGGCGATGTGGCCTGCCCCGGCGACCTGGCATTCCATTCCCGGCATGAACCTGAAGAGCTTTTCTCTGTGCCGCCGTGTCTCTGTGGTGAACTGAATAGTTACGTTTTGTTCTTGTGTCCCCCGTTGCCGGCAAGGGATAATACGCCGCCTTTCCGTCAGCCTGCCCGGTCGTCATTGCATGAAACACCACATCGAATCCCTGATCTGCGCCGCCGTCGAAACCCTGCAGGGGGAGGACGTGCTGCCCGCCGATCTGCCGCTGAAGATCGTTGTCGAGCGCACCCGCGACGCCAGCCACGGCGACTACGCCAGCAACATCGCCCTGATGCTGGCCAAGCCCGCGCGCAGCAGGCCGCGTGACCTGGCCGAGAAGGTCGTCGCCGCCCTGCCGGCCTCCGAACAGGTGGCCAAGGTGGAGATCGCCGGGCCGGGCTTCATCAACTTCACCCTCACCGAGGCCGCCGCGCACGCCGTGGTGGGCGCGGTGCTGGAGGCGGGCGAGGCCTACGGACGGGCCAGTATCGGTGACGACCGGCCGGTGCAGGTGGAGTTCGTCTCCGCCAATCCCACCGGCCCGCTGCACGTCGGCCACGGGCGCGGCGCCGCCTACGGCGCGGCGGTGGCGGACCTGCTGGCGGCGGTGGGCTTCAAGGTGCACCGCGAGTACTACGTCAACGACGCCGGGCGGCAGATGGACATCCTCGCCGTCAGCGTGTGGCTGCGCTATCTCGACCTGTGCGGCGAAAAGCTGACCTTTCCCGCCAACGGCTACCGGGGCGACTACGTGTGGGACATCGCCGCCGACCTGCACCGCCAGCACGGCGACGCCTTCCGCCACGACGCCGAGATCGTGCTCAGCAATCTGCCCCCTGATGAGCCCGCCGGCGGCGACAAGGAGCAGTACATCGACGCCCTCATCCAGCGCGCCCGGGAACTGCTCGGCGAGACGGCCTACCGGCAGGTGTTCGACGCCGGCCTCAACAGCATCCTCGATGACATCCGCCGCGACCTGGCGGACTTCGGCGTGGTCTACGAGGCGTGGTTCTCGGAGCGCTCACTGACCGAGTCCGGCGCCGTGGGCCGCGCCATCGAGCGCCTGAAAGACGCTGGCCACCTGTACGAAAAGGACGGCGCCTGGTGGTTCCGCTCCACCGACTTCGGCGACGAGAAGGACCGCGTGGTGGTACGCGACAACGGCCAGACCACCTACTTCGCCTCCGACATCGCCTACCACATGCAGAAACTGGAGCGTGGCTTCGAGCGCGTCATCGACGTGTGGGGCGCCGACCACCACGGCTACGTACCGCGCGTGAAGGCCGCGCTCACCGCCCTCGGCGACGACGCCGACCGCCTGGACGTGCTGCTGGTGCAGTTCGCCATCCTCTACCGCGGCAAGGAGCGGCTGCCCATGTCCACCCGCTCGGGCGAATTCGTCACCCTGCGCGAGCTGCGCGCCGAGGTGGGCAACGATGCCGCGCGCTTCTTCTACGTCCTGCGCCGCTGCGAGCAGCACATGGACTTCGACCTGGAGCTGGCCAAGTCGCAGAGCAGCGACAACCCCGTGTACTACATCCAATACGCCCACGCGCGGGTTTGCAGCGTGTTGCGCCAGCTCGACGAAAAGGGCCTGGAACACGATGAAAAACAGGGGCTTGCGAGCCTGTCCAGACTCACCGAGGGGCACGAGCAGGCGCTGCTGACACACCTTGCCCGCTATCCCGAGATGCTCGAGGCGGCGGCCCTCAGCCACGAGCCACACCAGGTCGCCCACTTCCTGCGCGACCTCGCCAATGCCTTCCACACCTACTACAACGCCCACCAGTTCCTGGTCGACGACGCCGCCCTGCGCGACGCCCGCCTGTGCCTGATCCGCGCCGTGCGCCAGGTGATCGCCAACGGCCTCGGCCTGCTCGGCGTATCCGCCCCGGAGTCCATGTGACCCGCGACTACAAGAACACCCCCAAGCCCGGCGCGGCGGCGAAAAAGAAGCCCAAGGCCCCCGCGCCCACGCCCGGCTGGGTGTGGATGCTGGCGGGCCTGGCGATTGGCCTGTTCGTCGCCCTGCTGGTGTATCTGAAGGACTTTTCCGCGGCGCAGGATGGCGCCGCGCCGGTGGTGGAGCGCGGCCGTCCCGCCGAACCGGCGGAAAAACCCGCGCCCAAGGCCGAGCCCGAGAGCGCACACAAGCCGCGCTTCGATTTCTACAACCTGCTGCCGGAGATGGAGGTGCTGATCCCGGATCAGGAGCTGGCCGCCGAACGGGAAAAGGAGCCCGCGGAAAAGGTGGTCTACTACCTGCAGGCGGCCTCCTTCCGCAGGTTCGAAGAGGCCGACCGCCTGCGCGCCCAGCTGGCCCTGATGAATATCGAATCGCAGATCCAGCGCGTCACCGTCAACGACACCTCCACCTGGCACCGCGTGCGCATCGGCCCCTTCACCAGCGCCCGCAAGATGGACAAGGTGCGCGGCCGTCTGCGCGCCGCCAATATCGACCCCATCGTGCTGAAGGTCAAGCGCTAGGCGGACTGACCCTCCGCGTCACTTTTTGACGCTTTGTGACAGCCGTCACGGTCTGGCAATTCTCCCATTCCACACCCCCTGATCGCCCCCCCCGTGGCGGTAAACAATCGGCCCGCGCCGCCGCTATAACGAGAGACCCTCCTCTCCCTTTCAGGCCGGAACATCAGGAACCCGTGGAATGAGCGCTGCCAAACAATTGCTGGATCACAAACTGCTGAAATCACTGTCGCCCCTGTGCGATCTCAGCCCCGACATGCTCACCGAACTGAGCGCCAAGTCACGGGTCGAGCAGGTGGTGCGCGGCGCCACCATCTTCAAGCGCGGCGACCGCGATCACCGCACCCTGTACCTCATTTCCGGCAAGCTGGAACTGACCGACGCCAATGGCCGTTCCACCACCCTGACAGCCAACTCGGCGCAGGCCAGCAAGCCCATCGATGGCGTCAGTCCCCGCCGCCTCACCGCCACGGCGCGGACCGCCGTGACCCTGTTGAACGTCGACACCAGCCTGCTGGAGATGCTCCTCAACTGGGGCCAGAAGCAGGGCTATCAGGTCTCGAATATCGAAGCCGAACAGGAAGACGAAGAGGACTGGATGAGCCGCTTCCTGCAGTCCAAGGTCTTCCTCAAGCTGCGTGCCGAAAACATCCAGGCGATGATGATGCGCATGGAAGAGATCGCCGTGCGCGCCGGTGAGGTGGTGATCAAGCAGGGGGATACGGACGACAACTACTACATCATCGCCCGTGGCCGCGCCCGCGTGGAGCGCAAGGCCTCCGCGGATGCACCGCCCATGAAACTGGCGATCCTCGGCGCCGGCACCGGCTTCGGCGAGGAGGCGCTGATCAGCAACGGCAGCCGCAACGCCACCGTCACCATGGAAGAGGACGGGCGCCTGATGCGCCTCTCCAAGGACGACTTCATCAGCCTGCTGGTGACCCCCGTGCTGCAATTCCTGCCCTACGAAAAGGCCAGGGCCATGCGCAGCGCGGACGTGGAATGGCTGGACGTGCGCAAGCTCAGCGAATACTCCCGCGGCAGCCTGCCCGGGGCGCGCAACATGTCGCTGGCGGAGCTGCGCTTGGGCCTGCGCAAGCTCAACAAACTGCACAAGTACATCGTCTTCAGCAATCACACCCATCGCGCCGCGGCGGCGGCCTTCCTGCTCAATCAGCAGGGCCTGGACGCCTACGTCCTCGAACAGGGCCTGAGCGCCGTGCCGCGCGCGGATCTGGTCGAGGCCAGCCGCGCCGAGCCGGAACCCCTGCCCGAGCCCACCGCGCCCGACAATGTCGTCTCCCTGCCCGGCGCGCCGGCCGCCAGCGCCGACAGCGACGGCCGCGTCGAGGCCCTGATGAGCAAGGCCAAGACCCGCGTGCAGCAGGAAATGCGCCGCACCCAGGCCGCCGAGGAGGCGCGCCAGAAGGCGCAGGCCGAAGTGGCGCGCCTCAAGGCCGAGGCCGAGGCGGTGCGCAAGAAGGCCGAGGAACAGGCGCGGGTGGCGGCCGACCGGGCGCGCTCCGAGGCCGAACGCCAGGCCGCCCAGCAGCGCGCCGAGGCCATGGCCCGGCAGCAGGCCGAGACCGAGGCCGCCGCCCGCCGCGCCGAGGCCGAGGCGACGCGCGCGGAGATGGCCGAACAGGCCCGCCTGCAGGCCGAGTCCGAGATCGAACGCCTCAAGCAGGAATCCGCCGCGGCGCGCAACGAAGTGGAAGAGCAGATCCGCCGCAGCGCGGAACAGGTCCGCCGGGAGACCGAAAAAGAGATCGCCCGTCTCAAGGCCGAGGCGGAGCTGGCCCGCCAGCGCGCCGAGGAGCAGGCCTCGCTGGCCGCCGACAAGGCGCGCTCCGAGGCCGAACGCGAACTGGCCCGCCAGCGCGCCGAGGCCATGGCCCGGCAGCAGGAAGAGGTGGAAAAGGCCCTGAAGACGGCCGAGCAGGAGGCCCAGCGCGCCCAGCAGGCCGAGGAGGCCCGCCGTCAGGCCGAAGAAGAAATGGAGCGCATGCGCCGGTCGGCGGAAGAGACCCAGCGGCAGATGGAGGAACAGGCGCACCTGGCCGCGGATCAGGCCCGTTCCGAGGCCGAGCGCGAGGCGGCGCGCATCCGCGCCGAAGAACTGGCCATCAAGCAGGCCGAGATCGAGGCGGCGATGGAAAAGGCCGACTCCGAGGCCGCGCGCGCCAGCGCGGCGGAAGAGGCCAGGGCCCGCGCCGAGACCGAGGTGGCGCGCCTCAAGTCCGAGGCCGAAGCGGCGCGCAAGGCCGCCGAGGAGCAGGCGCGGGTGGCGGCGGATCAGGCGCGCACCGAGGCCGAGCGTGAAGCGGCGCGCATCCGCGCCGAGGAAATGGCCCGCCAGCAGGCGGAAATGGAAGACATGGCGCGTCGCGCGGAGGAGGAAAGCCAGCGCGCCCAGCAGGCCGAGGAGGCCCGCAAGCGTGCCGAGGCGGAGATCGAACGCCTCAAGGTCGACGCCGAAGTGGCGCGCATGCAGGTGGAGGAACAGGCGCAGCGCGTGGCCGAGGCGGCGCGCAGCGAGGCCGAGCGCGAGGCGGCCCGCGCCAAGGCCGCCGAAGAGGCGCGTCTGCAGGCCGAGGCGGAACTGGAAAAACTCGCCCAGCAGGCCGAGCAGGCACGCATCCAGGCCGAGGTGCAGGCGCGCATGGCCGCCGACAAGGCGCGCAGCGAGGCGGAACGCGAGGCGGCGCGCATCCGCGCCGAGGCCCTCGCCCAGCAGCAGGCCGAACTGGAGGCGATGGCCAGCCGCGCGGAAGAAGAGGCACAGCGCGCGCAGGCCGCCGACGAGGCCCGGCAGCGCGCCGAGCGGGAGATCGCCCTGCGCCAGCAAGCGGCCGAGGAGGCCGCCCGCAAGGCCGCCGAGGAGGCGCAGCGGGCGCAGGAAGCCGAACAGGCCCGCCAGGCGATGGAGGCGGAGCTGGCCACCCTGCGCGCCGAGGCGGAGGCCGCCCGCGCCCAGGTGGAGCGGCAGGCGCGTCTGTTCGCCGCCGCCCAGCGCCTGGAGGCGGAAGAGGCCGCCGGCGCGGCCGAACAGAGCCCGCAACAGGCGCAGGCCCATGCCGAGGCCGAGCAGGCCCGCGAGACCCTGGCGCGGCAGAAAGAACAGATACAGCAGCAGGAGGCCGAGGCCGACCTGACGCGCATCAAACTGGCCCAGGCGGAGGCGGCGCGGGCCCAGCAGGAAGAACTGGCCCGCCTGCAGCAAGAGGAAGCGGAACGGGTGCGCGCCGAGGGCGAGGCGGTCCGCCAGCGCCTGGAGCAGGAGGCCCAGCAGCGCCGGCGCGAGGTGGAAGAGGCGGCGCGTATCGCCCGCGAGGAGGCCGAACGCTCCCGCCTGGCGGCCGAGGAGATGCGGCGTCAGGCCGAGGAGGAGATCAAGCGTCTCAAGGCCGAGGCCGAGGCGGCGCGCTTCCAGGCCGAGATCGAGATCAAGCGCTCCCTCGCCCAGGCCCGCAAGGAGATGGGGCAGAAACAGGTCAAGGCCCGGGCAGCGGAAAAGGCGCGCCATGCGGCGGAGTCCGCGCGGCGCCGCAAGCAGGTGGATCAGCAGCGGGCGCAGCGGCAGCGCGAGGCGCGCGAGCAGGCCTTGGGCAGCCTCGGCGAAGGCGGGCTGGACGAGTTTCTGTCGGACACCCCGCCGGCCGGCAGCGAGCGGGAGGCGGGTCATGGCGAGGAACGGCCCGCCCCGGCATCGGCGCAGGGCCAGACGCCGGACCACAGCAACCTGATCGACGAGGCCGAGGTGAGGCGCGTGGAGCCGCAGGCGCGCAAGCGCGCCTGGGTCTCGGATGAATTCATCTGGGAGGCCACCCTCGGCTATCGCAATGACCCGGATGTCGAGCCCGTGACCAGCCAGGCGGCCGAGGAGCCCTCGCCGCCGCCCGCCCCCGTGGAGGCGCCCAAGGCAGAAGCCAGGAGCGAACCGGCGGCCGATGAGCCGGCGACGTTTTCTTCCGCCGAGATCGATCGCAATATCCGTCCGCAGGCGGTCAAACCCGCCGGCAAGCCGGTGCAGCGGAAACCGGGCAAGGGCCGCCTGGGCCTGCTGGCGCTGGCGGCGGGGGTGATGCTGGCGGCGGGTGTGGGCTATGTCGTGATCGGTGACGGCGCGCCGCCGCAGCTCAAGCAGCTGGTGGGCAAGGGGGCGGAATCCCTGGGCGCCATCGAGGACAAGGTCTCGTCCACCCTGTCGACCTGGCAGGACGCCGAGGCCGACAAGGCGGCCGGCAACGAGACGCCGGCCGCCAAGCCGGTGGCGTCGGCGGACAGTGAAGAGAAGATGGACAAACTGCGCCAGCGCCTGGAGGCGATCCGCGCCGAGGCCGAGCAGAAGGCCCGCGAGGAGGCGCTGCGGGCGGCCCGGCGTGAGGCGGAGCTGTCCCTGGGGCAGGCCGCCGGGACGGTGTCTGCCGGGACGGCGGCCGATGTCGCCGCGCCGGCCGCGCAGGACAGCCGCCTGCGGGAGGTCATGCAGGCGCTGGAAGCGGAGGGGGCCGCGTCGCAGACGCCGCCTCCCCTGGATGAGGCCGCGCGGCCGGTGGTGGACGCAGAAGCCGGCATGGCCGCCGAGGCGTCTCCACCGCGGGAGGAAATCGCGCCGCCCGCGGCAACGCCGTCGCCCTTGAGCGCGCCCGCCGCCGAGACGGCTGAGGACGTGGCTCCGCAGCCCCCGGCCGAAGACGCGGCGGGCGAGGCCGCTGCCGCAGATGCCGGGGACATCGGCAGGCAGGCCGCGCCGGTGATCGAGACGCCTGAAGCGCAGGCCGTGCCCGCCGATGTCGTGACGGGGACGCCCCTCAGCGAGGCCCCGCTGGCCGTGGAGGGCATTGCGGAAGGCGGGATGGAAGGTGTGGTGGAAGGTGTGGTGGAAGGTGTGGTGGAAGGTGTGGTGGAAGGTGTGGTGACGGACAGGGCAGAGGCCGCCCCGGCCCAGGATGAGGCCGCGCCGGTGATAGCGCCCGCCCGTGAAGAAGAGACCGTGGCGACGGAGCTGGGGATCGCCCCGTAAGCGCGCCCTCGCAGGGACACGGCCCTGTCAGCCGGAGAGCTTGTCCTCCAGGCACTCGAAGACCTTGCCGAAGAAGGCGCCGCGGTCGATGGGCTTGCTGAGAAAGCCGTTGGCGCCGGCCTTGCGGCCCCACACCTGCTCGGTGGTCTGCTGCGCCCCGCTGACGATGAGGATGGGCGTGTCGGCGGTGACGGGGTCCTGGCGCAGCTGGCGCGTGGCCTGATAGCCATTGATGCCCGGCATCACCACGTCCATCAGGATCAGGTCGGGGCGTTCGGCCCTGGCCATGGCCACGCCGTCTTCGCCATTGGCGGCGCTGATCACCTTGAAGCCCGCCTGGGTCAGCACCTTGGTAAAGGCGGCGATGACGGTGGGGGAATCATCCACCACCAGGATGGTGGCATCGTAGCCGCCCTTGGGCCGGGGTCGCTTGCGGCGTTCCTTGACGGCGTCCGCGGCACTGCTGCGCTTGAAGAGGTTTTTGAGCGAGAATCGGCGCATCGAAAAAGAATCCCTTGGTGACGTTATGGGTACAAGGCGCGATAGTAGCGGCTTGTGAGCTTCGAATATATATCGTATTACCATCTGCCTGAATCCGTAGCTTCAGCCTGAATCCGTGAGTTCAGGGCGGATGAAGCGTGCAACTGCTTGATTCGTATCGCGTAATGAAAAATCGAGGAAATAGCGGGGACTATTGCCGAGATTTTTCATATAGCGAGACGGATCAATGAGTTGTGCGATTCGCCGTCATGAACTCACGGATTCAGGTTCAGGATAGGGGCAATGGCGTGCGCTGCTGCGCGGAAGCAGGAATTTCCCCTGCCCGCCTCGTGATTCTTGCGCGGCCTTTCCCGTCGGGGAGCGGGCGCTGCTATCATCGGGGCTTTTCCATGTTCAGGGATTCCATGCAGGCCTCCTTCGAGTTTCCACCCATCGGCGTGATCCACTCCTGCTTCAAGCAGAAGTTCGGCATTCCGCGTCAGCCCGGCCTGGTGGCGGAGGCGCGTGCCACCCTGGAGCTGTTGCCCCCCTACGACTGCGCGGAGGCGCTGACGGAACTGGCGGGGTTTTCGCATCTGTGGATCATCTTCGTCTTTCATCGGTCCCTGCGTGACGGCTGGCGGCCGACGGTGCGTCCGCCGCGCCTGGGGGGCAACCGCCGCATCGGCGTGTTCGCCTCGCGCTCGCCCTTTCGCCCCAATCCCATCGGCCTGTCCGCCGTGCGCCTGCTGGGCATCGTCGAAGAGGATGGCAAGCGGCTGCTGCAGCTGGCGGGCGTCGATCTGCTGGACGGCACCCCGGTGCTGGATATCAAGCCCTATCTGCCCTATGGCGACGCCATTGCCGATGCCCGCGCAGGCTATGCCCAGGCCGCGCCGCGCGCACCGCTGGCGGTGACCTTCGAGGCGCGGGCCGAGGCGCAGATAACGGCGGCGGAGGCGGACCACCCCGGCCTGCGACGCCTGATCGAGCAGCTGCTGGCGGCCGACCCCCGCCCTGCCTATCAGGCGGGCACGGCGTCGCGCCGCCGCTTTGGCATGCGCCTGTGGGACTATGACGTGCAGTGGGAAATGGTGGACGGCGGGGTGCGGGTGACGGGGCTGATCCCGTTGCCGGTGGATGAGGGTGCCTGAGAGGTTGCCCGCTGTCTATTTTTGCCACAGAGACACGGAGAACACAGAGGCTGCTTCACTGGGAGGCACCGCCGGGGGGGAAGTAGATACCTTTTTTCAAGGATTGGCCACGGCCTGTCGATGGTATGACTGATGGACGTTTCTTCATTACACGTTGAGGGCGCGCGGGCCATGGCCCGCGGTTTCCACTAGTGCCGGAAAATGACGCCATGACAGCGGATGTCAGCGCACTTCTGGCGCAGCATGTGCCGGCGGTGCTGGACAATGCGGATGGCCAGCTGCCAGCCGGGACCGCCTTCTTTCTGCGCCACGACAGCGATGCGGCGCGCATTTCCCTGCTCGGTTATTCCGGTGCGGCGTTCCGGCCCGAGGGCTATTTTCATCTGGCGGTGAAGCAGGCCGTGATGCTGCCGCGCCTGTTCGGCAGCTGTGGCGCCGGCATGCCCCTTTCCCTGTCCAGTGAGGCCTCGCGGGAAAAAGACCTGTTCCAGCGCGAGTTCGGCGTCAGCCATTTCGCCGCCGCCAGCCTGCGTCTCGACGGCCGCGCCGTGGGTGCCCTGATGGTCGGGCGGGGGGAGGGCGAGGCGGCCTTCAGCGCGCAGGAAATGGCCGCGCTGGAGACCGTCGCCCAGCGCCTGGAAGACACGCTGCAGCAGGACTTTTGCAGCGCCCGGCAGCGCCGCTCCCAGGAGCGTTTTCGCCTCCTCAACGAGCAGGTCTCCAACCCCATCCTGGTGCTGGATCGCAGCCTGAAGATCCGCGAGGTCAACCGCGCCACCGCGGACCTGCTGGGCATGAGGGCGGAAGATCTGCCCGGCTGTGGCATCGAGGCCTTTTTCGTCGATGGCGGCCGGCAATTGCAGACCCTGCGCGACATCGAGCGGGACGGCGCGACCTTCTTCGAGGCCACCGTGCAACAAGCCGATGGCGCGCAGCTGTACGTGGATGTGCACGCCAACCTGATCACCCTGGGCGGCGAGCCCATGATCAAGGCGTTCATCCGCGACATCAGCGCCCGCAAGCGGGCCGAAGAGGAGCTGCGGCGCACCCATCAACAGGTGCGGCACATCCTCGAGTCGACCAATGACGCCTATGTGGCCATCGACGACGACTGGAACATTACCTATTTCAACGCCCGCGCCGAGGAGCTGTTTCAGGTGCCGCGCGAGCAGATGCTGGGCCACAGCCTGTGGGACCAGTTGCCGGAGTTCGCCAGCTCCTGTTACAAGAAATTCCATCACTCGCGCAACAGCGACAAGGTGTTGCAGTTCGAGAGTTACTACCCGCCGCTGGACCGCTGGGTGGAGACCCACACCTATCCCCACCCCGACGGCCTGTCGATCTTTTTCCGTGACATCACCGAGCGCCGCCGGGCGGAGCACAGGCTGCGCGACAGCGAGCTGCGCCTGCGCACCATCCTCGACAATATGATGGACGGCGTCATCTCGGTGGATGCCGAGGGACGCATCGAGACCTTCAACCCAATGGCGGAACAGCTCACCGGCTACCGCGCCGAGGAGATCATCGGCACCGATGTCGGCCAGTTGGCGCCGGGCCTGCGCAATGAAAAACAGGGCGGCTTCGTGCGCTGCTATCTTTCCAGCGGCCGCCCCGACCTGCTTGGGCAGCGCAGCGAGCTGACCATCCGGCGCAAGGACGGCAGCACGTTCCCCGCCGAGGTCTCGTTGAGCGAGATGCGCCTCGGCGGCAAGCAGAGCTTCATTGCCACGCTGCGCGACGTCACGGAGAAGAAACGCATCGAGGCCGAATTGCAGCGCCATCACGAACATCTCGAAGAACGGGTGCGCGAGCGCACCGCCGAACTGGTGGTGGCGCGCGCCCAGGCCGAGCAGGCCAACCGCGCCAAGAGCGCCTTCCTGGCCAACATGAGCCACGAGCTGCGCACGCCACTGAACGCCATCATCGGCTACAGCGAACTGCTGGAAGACGAGGCCCGCGAGCGGGGGCTGGAGGAGATGGGCAACGATCTCGCCCGCATCCACCAGGCCGGCGATCATCTCCTCAAACTGATCAACAGCGTGCTGGACCTGTCGAAGATCGAGGCCGGCAAGCAGGTCATGAACCTGGAGCGTTTCTGCGTCGCGGGCCTGGTGCAGGAGTGCCTGTCGACGGTGCGACCGCTGCTGGAACAAAATCACACCGAGCTGGAATACCACTGCGCCGGGGACATCGGCGAGATGCGGGCCGACAGCCTGCGGGTGCGCCAGTCGCTGCTCAACCTGCTCAGCAACGCCGCCAAGTTCACCCGCGATGGCCGGGTGACGCTGGAGGTGTTCCGCCAGTGGCACGGCCCCGCCGGCGAGGAAAAGCCCTTTCTGGTCTTCGCCGTCAGCGACACCGGCATCGGCATTGCCGAGGAGCAGATCGGCCAGCTGTTCCAGAGCTTCAGCCAGGCCGACAACACCATCTCCGCGCAATTCGGCGGCACTGGCCTGGGGCTGGCCATCAGCCGCAGCCTGTGCCGGCTGATGGGCGGCGACATCACCGTCAGCAGCCGCCTCGGCGAGGGCTCCCGCTTCGAGATGCGCCTGCCGGAAGTGGTGGACGACGAAACCCCGCCCGAATGAACCACCCCGCAACACCAACAGCAGGCGCTTTTCTCAAGGAGTCTGCTTTCGGTGGCAGGCGAACTGACAGGGCATCCTGCCGTAGGAGCGGACCCTTGGGCCGCGATGCCTTTCCCACCCTTGGCGGCGCGGTCCAGCGGTCTGCCCCGCACTTGTTCAGGACGCTATAATTATTTCGCCGCACCAAAAGCCGGCGCTGTAGCGCGCAGCGGGGAACCCCGTCCGGAGCGATTGACCCCGACCGCGCACGCCGCGGCCTCATGCCCTACAATGGCTTTCTCCCCTGATGCCGCCATCGAGACAGAGAAACGCCCATGCTTTCCCGACTCTTCGCCCCCAAGTGGAAACATCCCAAATCCGCCGTGCGCCGCGAGGCCATCGCCGCGCTGCCGGATGAGGCGCAGGCGATCTTCCGCCAGGTGGCGGCAGAGGACACGGACGCCGTCATCCGCCGCCTGGCCCTGCGCCGCCTGTGCGACCTGCACCAGGTACAGACGCTGTACGCCGGCGCCGGCAGCGACAGCGACCGCCGCACCGCCGAACAGCACCTCGCCCACCTGCTGGCCGGCCGGCAGGAAAACGGTCCGCCGCTGGCGGCGCGCTGGGAGTTCCTCCAGGCGCTGGCCGACGAGCGCTGGTTCGAGCGCATGCTGAAGGAGGGCCGGGAGCCCGAGCTGCGCCGCCAGGCCCTGCAACGGGTGAACCGCCAGGCCCTGCTGGGCGACGTGGCGCTGAATGACGACGATGCCTCGGTGCGCCACGCCGCGGCGGCCAGACTCACCCAACGCTCCACCCTGGAGCGTGTCGCCAAGGGCGCCCGCCGGCGCGACAAGCATGTCTACCAGTGCGTGCGCGACGCCCTGGCGGCCCTGGATGCCGCCGACAGCCGGCCGCGCCAGGCGCGCGAGCAGGCCGGCAGGCTCACGGTACAGATGCAGGCGCTGCTGAAGGCCGCGCAGGCCAGTGGCGACTGGGGCCGCATCGAGGCCTCCCTGCGTGTCCTGCAACGCCAGTGGGCGGCGCTGGACGCATCGCTGCTGGAAACAAGCGACGTGGAAGCCTTCCAGCAGGGCATCGACCGCTTCGAGTTTTCCCTGCGTGAGTGGCGGGAGCGCGAGCAGCAGCAGGCCCGCGAGCAGGCCCGCCGACAGGCCGGACTGGACCAGGCCGCGAGCATCTGCGCGCAGCTGGCCACCCTGCTCGACGCCCTGCGCGGCGAGGGGCGGGTGCGCGACGTGGCGACGGTGGAACAGGTGCGCGAGGTCTGCGCGCGCAGCTGGCGCGAGCTGGACCTGCCCGATGACGACGATGGCCAGGCCCTGCGCGCGCGCCACGACGAGCTGCGCGCCGCGCTGGCGCAGGTGCTGGCGGACGAGACCCTGCTGGCCGAACTGGCGCCGCGTCTCGACGCCCTGCGGCAGGCCGTGCAGGCCCAGCTGTCGGAAGAGCGCATCACCGAGCCGGCGCTGCACGAGCTGGAGCGGCAGTGGCAGGCGATGCCGCGTCCCGTCCAACTGAAACTGGAGGGCCCCGAGGCGACGGCCATTGCCGAAGGACTGCATGCCTTGCGGGCGCGCCTGGAGCGGCAGCGGCAACAGCAGCAGGCCAGTGCCGCGAACCTGCAGGAGATGGTCGCCCGCCTGGAGCAGCACCTGCGTGAACAGACCTACAAGCCCGCCTTCGTGCTGGCGCAAAAGGCGCAGCAGCTGGAGGATGCCCTGGACGCCGAAGGGCGGCGCAAACTGGAAAAATCGGCCGTGCTGAAGCGCCTGCACAAGGTGCAGGCGCAACTGCGGGAGATGCGCGACTGGCGCAATTTCGCCAATGCGCCGGTGATGGAACAGCTGTGCGAGGACATGGAGCGGCTGGCCGACGCGATGGAGGCCGGCGGTGAGCCGGACTTCAGCGAGTGCGCCGCCCGCGTGCGCCGCGCGCGCGCCGAATGGAAAAAGATGACCGAGGCGCAGGGTGCCGCGCCGCGGGCCCTGTGGCGGCGTTTCGATGCCGCCTGCAGCCGCGCCTACGCCCCCTGCCAGGCCTTTTTCGAGGCCCAGGGCGCGCAGCGCGAGGAAAACCTCCAGCGCCGCCAGGCCGTGTGCGAGGGACTGGAGGACTACGCCCTGAAGATCGGCACCCAGGCGGCGGACGACGCCAACTGGTCGGCCCTGGAGCAGATCATCAAGACCGCGGACCGCGAATGGCGCGGCCTCGGCGCGGTGCCGCGCCAACAGCAAAAGGCCATCAACCGGCGCTTCCGCAAGGTCATGGACCGCCTGCGCGCGCTGGCCCGCAAGCACCGCGAGCACAATCGTGCGGAAAAGGCCGAACGGGTGAAACAGGCCGAGCAGCTGCTGCGGCGCCTGAGTGAAGGCCGCGAGGAACTGCCGGCGGCGCTGGAGAAGGCCAGGGCATTGCAGGCCGAGTGGAAACAGATCGGCCCGGCCCGCAAGGATGGCGAGCTGTGGCGGCAGTTTCACGCCGCCTGCGACGCCATCTTCGCCGAGCGCAAGCGCGAACGCGCGGCCCATGACGAGGCCATCCATGAGCAGGTGCGGATTCGCCGGCAGATCTGCGAACAGATCGAGGCGGCGGCCAGCGCCAAGGGCGACGACTTCCGCCGGGCGCGGCAGACGGTGGACGCGGCGCACGCCCGGTGGCAGGCGGCGGAGCGTCTGCCGAAGCGGGAGATGGAGCGCCTCGAGCGCCGTTATCGTGCCGCCTGCGTCTGCTTCGAGGAACGCCTGCAGGCCGAGCGCCAGGCGCAGCGCGAACAGGCGCAACAGCACCTGCGCGACAAGGCGGCGCTGTGCCAGTCGCTGGAATGGCTGGCCGACCGGCAGCTCGCCGCAGGCCGGGACCTGGCGCAGCTGGTCGCCGAGCGCGAGGCATTGAGCCGGCAGTACGAGGCCCTGGGCGCGGTGCCCGGCGCGATGGGCAAGGGCGTCGCCGCCCGCTACCGGCGGGCGCTCGCCTGGCTGCAGCGGCTGGAGGCCGAGGACGCCGATCTGCCGGCCCTGCAGGCCGAACTGGCCGCCGAGCGCGAGGCGGCGACCCAGCAGCGCCTGGAACTGTGCCTGAAGCTGGAAATCGCGGCCGGGGTGGAATCACCGCCGGACTGCCGCGAGGCGCGCCTGGCCTGCCAGGTGGC
>Ga0256839_1002382_pt1 | contig 20988 bp, 22 predicted proteins | sample 354166metaG_FD_185968 | JGI IMG/M metagenome (GOLD analysis project Ga0256839, IMG submission 185968) | Hydrothermal vent microbial communities from Mid Atlantic Ridge, Atlantic Ocean - 354-166 | ecosystem: Environmental > Aquatic > Marine > Hydrothermal vents | place: Atlantic Ocean: Mid... | reverse complement strand
GCCGGACACCCGCCCCGGTGCGCCGATGAAAGACGCAGATACGGGCGCGGGCTGGCTGCTGGATAGGCTAGGCAACCGCTTTCAGCTCTTGGGTATAAATATCGAGGTGCCGCCCGCGCTGGTGGTCGGCGGCATAATGATCGAGGGCCTGAATGTGCCTGCAACCGAGGATCTGAAAGCGCGCTATCTTGGAGACACCGGCACGGCGGTATATTTGCTGCGCCCCGATCAGCATGTGGCGGCCCGTTGGATGGGGTATGATGAATCCGCTGTAAAAACCGCATTGCGGCAGGCGATTGGAACGGGATAGAAAATGCTCAACCTTAAACCAAATTTTGACCAGACCGACGACTTTTACGCCACCCTGATCGCGGCGCATGACGGCTTGACCGAGGCGCAATCAGAGGCGCTGAATGCCCGTTTGATTTTAATTCTTGCCAATCATATTGGCAACCAAGACGTGCTTGAAGCCGCGTTACAGGTTGCTGCAAATCCCTGAAAGGATACAGCCATGAAAATTGACCAAATCCACCATGTTGCCTATCGCTGCAAAGATGCAAAAGAGACCGTTAGCTGGTATGGCAAGATGCTCAACATGGAGTTTATGCTGGCTATTGCGGAAGACACTGTGCCCAGCACGGGGGCGCCGGACCCGTATATGCACGTGTTTCTCGATGCAGGCATGGGCAATGTTTTGGCGTTTTTCGAGCTGCCAACCCAGCCCGAAATGGGGAAAGACCCCAACACGCCGGAATGGGTGCAGCACCTCGCTTTTAAGGTGGCCGATCGCGCTAAACTGCTAGAATTTAAGGCGCATTTGGAGGAAAATGGCATTGATGTGCTGGGCGTAACCGACCATTCTATTTTTCACTCGATCTATTTCTTTGACCCCAACGGACACCGCATTGAGCTGGCCTGCCCCGACCCTGAGGAAGACGAGATGCTGGCCAAGCTCGACAAAGTGAAGTGGGAGATGCTGGAGGAATGGTCAAAAACCAAAAAGGCACCCAAACATGCGGATTGGATGCACAAAAAGGCTTAAGCGGCTAGGTTTTTAGCTCGGGCAAGTTTTTGAACAGGCCCAATGCCTCGGGGTTGGCCAGCCCTGTGAGGTTGCGCACGGGCTGGGTATTCACCACATCGCGCACCGCAAGCTCGGCGATTTTGCCAGAATGGGTGCGCGGTATATCTGCCACCGCGATGATTTTGGCGGGCACATGGCGCGGTGTGGTGTTGGCGCGGATGGCGGTTTTTATGCGCTTAATCAGCGCCTGATCCAGCGTAGCACCCGCAGCCAACATCACAAAAAGCACCACGCGGGTATCGCCATCATAACGCTGGCCAATAACCACGGAATCGACAATTTCATCAATATCAGTGAGCTGGCGATAAATCTCGGCGGTGCCAATACGAATGCCGCCGGGGTTGAGCGTGGCGTCTGAGCGGCCAAGCACAATAAAGCCGCCATGTTCGGTGCGCAGGGCAAAATCCCCCTGCCGCCAGATGTTTGGAAACGAGTCAAAATAGGCGGCGCGGTAGCGGGCATTGCCCGGGTCATTCAGGAAGCGGGTGGGCATGGAAGGGTGGGCATTGCGGCACACCAGCTCGCCGGGTTCCCCCTGCACAGGCTGGCCATCCGCGCCCAGCGTGGTCACATCCAACCCCAGCGCCGCGCAAGGAATTTCGCCCGGCCATACAGGCAATACGGGGCACCCCCCCACAAACACCCCGAGAATATCGGTGCCGCCACAAATCGAAGCCAACTGCACATCCGCCTTCCAATCGGCATATACGTGCGCAAAACCCTCGGGCGAAAGCGGCGAGCCGGTGGAAAGCACCACGCGGAGGTCGCTAAGATCATGCACGCTAGGCTTGTGGTGCTGCTTTTGCACCCCGTCTATGAACTTGGCGGAAACCCCCATATGGGTGAAACGCTCGCTTTCAGCCAGCGCAAAAAGCCGGTCGATATCGGGGAAGGCGGGGTTGCCGTCATAAAGGATGATTTCGGCTTCTGAAGCCAGCGCGCCGACCAGCCAGTTCCACATCATCCAGTTGCAAGTGGTGTAGTAAAACACGCGATCGCCGGGCTTGATATCGCAGTGGAGTTGATGCTCGACCAGCATCCGCAGCAGGGTGCCGCCGCCAGCATGCTCGATGCATTTGGGCTTGCCGGTGGTGCCGGAGGAAAACATAACGTAAAGCGAGTCGCGAAAGCCCATCGGGGTGCAGGTGAGGGCGGGGGCATCGGGGTTTTTGAAGGTTTCATAGGGGCTTTCGCCGCCTGTGTAGTGCCATGCGACCACCTTTTTTATGCTCGGCACCCGCGCACAGATTTCGGCAACAGAATCAGCGGTTTCAAACCATTTTCCGCCGTAAAAATAGCCGTCGACCGTGAACAGGAGGCTTGGTTCGATCTGGTCAAACCGGTCCACCACCGCATCCGGCCCGCTTTCCGGCGCACAGGAAGACCAAACCGCTCCGAGCGAGGCGGTGGCCAGCATCACGGCTACGGTTTGTGGCATATTCGGCACATATCCGGCCACGCGGTCGCCTTTGCCAATGCCTTCGGCCTTGAGCGCGGCCGCCAGTTGTTCAACTTCGCGTTTCAGCTCTGCCCGCGTCCATTTTATCCGCTGGCCATTTTCGCCAATAAAGGAAATCGCGGGGCGGTCATCTGCGTTTTTCAGGAAGGTTTCGACGACGTTTAGCTGCGCTTCCGGGAAGAATTGTGCGCGGGTAGGGTCATCATGGTGAATGTAGGCGGTGCCACCCTTTTCCCCCTTTAGGCCGCAAAAACCCCACGCCAGCCGCCAGAAATCCGCCGATTTGCCCACCGACCACGCGTGCAGCGCCGCAAAATCGGGCTGGCCTGCCTTTTTCATAAACGCAGCCATCAGGGTTTGCTGCATGGCCGCAGGGCTGGGCTGCCAAAGGGGGGTGTTTTGGGGCATGGTTGACTCCGCTTGTCTGTTCTGCCGCGAGTTTAGCGAGGAACTGAACGCTTGTATATTTAATTTTCAGCGATCCGGCGCGCGGCCCTCTTGCTCTGCTTTGCGGCGGTTGTGCAGCAGCTCGACATGCTCAGCGGCTGTCAGCATATCCTTGATAACGCGGGTTTTGGCGTCTGAGACGGCCGCAAAGCTACGCGCGGTTTCGGCCTGTTGTTCCTGAATATGGCGGCGGTTGGCGAGGCGCAGGTTTTCTTGCTCGGCCCAGCCTAGCCAGCGGGAAATAATCGCGAGGTCTTCGGGCGGGGCATCACCCAGATTATCACTCACCTCGCTTGCCAGCTCTGCGATTTTGGCTGCGGTCAGCGCGGTTTCGGCATTGGCACGGGTCAGCGCGGCCATGTCCTTCAGGCGCTTCTGCTCTGCCAAATCTCGCAGGATTTTTAATTCGTTAGGGGTCATGCGCCCCGCTCCTTGGCCTTGGCGCGCATATCGGTGGCAAAGCGAATGGCGGCGGCGATGGCGCGGTAATGCTCTGGGTCAATCTCGTGGCCGATTTTCACCGTGGCATGCAACGCCCGCGCGGTGGGCGGGTCTGAATGAATGGGCACGCCGCTCTCGGTGGCCACTTCACGAATGCGCCGCGCCACGTCATCCACGCCTTTGGCGATAACAACGGGCGCGGTGCCGGGGGTGCGCGCCCACTCCAGCGCCACCGCATAATGGGTTGGGTTAACGATAATTACATCGGCGCGGGGCACATCATGCAGCATTTGGTTGGTGGCAATTTCCTGCGCCCGTTGGCGGCGCTTGCCTTTCATATGCGGGTCGCCCTCGCTTTCCTTGCTTTCATCCTGAAGTTCCTTGTGAGACATCCGAAGCTTTTGCAAATGGTGGTATTTTTGCCACATAAAATCTGCCAGCGCGATGAGAAGCGCGATGGCCATCACCATCAGCACCATAGACGTTAATATCTTGCCCAACTCCAGCGCCACTTCGGCAGGGCTGGCCCGCACCATGCCCAATATTTCGTCTTTTTGGCTGCGGAGCAACAGGTAAACCCCCACCGCTACCAGCAGCATTTTGCTAACGGTTTTCAAGAATTCAACAATCCCTTTGGCCCCATATTTGTTCTTTAAGCCTTGAAGGGGTGATATCCGGTTGCCTTTGGGCTTGATCTTGCTGGGCACAAACACAAAAAGCCGCTGCGCCAGCGTGACCAGCAGTGCGGCCAGAAACGGTAGCAAAAAAATTGGCAACAGCCCGGCCAAGGCTTGCCCGAAAAGCTGGGCGGCCATAGCAGAGCCGCCGGTGGAAAGCAGGCTGCGGCTCAGCGTATCCGCATTGCCAAACACCTGCGCCAGCACCGCACCGCTTTTTGCCACGCCATCAATGCCGACAAAGGTAAGCGCAACAAAAAGCCCAAGATAACCAGCGGCGGCCGACACATCCATCGAGCGGGCGATGTCTCCCTTTTTGCGGGATTTGTCGATTTTTTGTTGTGAGGCGTCATGGGATTTTTCGCCTGAATCATCATTACCTTCGCTCATTCGGGCATCCCCATCGGGTTGGCCAACACCATATCCAGCCGGTCATTCCAGACCGTGATAATGGCGGGGGCAGCGAGCAGGAGGATAAGCAAAGCGCCAGCGGTGATCAGCGGCGCGCCGACAAAGGCCACCATGAGCGAGGGCATGGCGCGGTTTATTGCCCCTAGTGCGAGGTTATAGGCAAAGGACGCTAGCACAAACGGCGCGGCCATGGTGAAGCCAAAGGCAAACACATTGGACACCCGCGCAATGCCCCATTCCGCAATGTCGCCCGCCACCGGAATTGTGCCAAGCGGAAACAGCTCATAGGTGGAGGCAATAGCGAGGCTGGCCTTTATGTGCAGCCCCGTAACCAGCGCCAATGTGAGGCCCGCAAGCATAAGGATGTTGCCTATCGCGGGCATCGGATCAGGCGTAACGCCCACACCGGCGACCTGCGTTATAGCCGTGGATTGCGCGGCAACCGAGCCGGCAAATTGGATCGCCATCACCATAAGCCGCAAGGAAATGCCGATAAGAAACCCAATGCCTGCTTCAATCACAACCAGCCCGCCCATGGCTGGCAGGCTGGTATCTATCGGTGGCAGGTTCGGCTCAACCATGGGCCAAACGACCATGCTAAAGCCAATCGCGACCATCAAGCGCACCCGCGAGGGAATGGCTTGCTCGCCAAAGCCGGGCATGAGCGATACGGCGGCAGCGACCCGCACAAAAACCAGAATGAGACCCGAGAGGTTAAGGCTGGTTTGAGTCAGTATTTCTGCCAGCCCCTCTAGCATTATGCCATACCCACAAGGGCCGGCTGGGCATTGGCCCCGACCTCTTCAAAGCTGAACACCGGGTTGCGAATGCCCTTGGCGCTCAGCACGGTATGGATAAACCGCCGCCGCCGCGCCGAGGTGATAACCGCCGGATAGCGGCCCTGCTCGCCTGCTTTGCCCACCTGCTCGGCCACCGCCGTGGCGAGGCGGTTAAACTCGTGCGGCGGTAGCGCCACATCGGCCCCGCCATGCTCGCCCTCTAGCTGGTGCTTCTGGAAAAGGGCTTCCCATTCGGGGGAAAGCTGCACCAAAGGCAGCGCGCCGTCTGGCTCTTGCATATCGGCGATCAGCTGAAAGCCAAGGCGCTGGCGCACATATTCGGTGATGGCCTCAATGCCCGTAAGCGCGCCGCTGGCTTCAGCAATGGATTCCAGTATCAACGGGAGGTTGCGAATGGAAACCTGCTCTTCCAACAAAAGCCGCAGCACCGATTGCAGCAGGTCGATGCTCACTTTATCGGGCACAAATTCATCCAGAATGCGACGGTTGGCAGCAGCGCGGGTGGTGTCGCTGACCGCGACGAACTCATCCAGCAGCTTGCGCAGGGTGCGGCGGTTAAATAGCCGCCCGAAGTTTTGCTTTAGCACTTCCAGCAGGTGGGTGGCGATCACCTCGGTTGGGGTGACAACAGAAAGCCCTTGCAGCGCCGCATCTTCTTGCATATCCGGCTCTATCCAGCGGGCGGGCGCACCATAAACCGGCTCGGAAACATCATGGCCCATGGGCGGGTCAATAACGCCATCCGCCAGCAGCACCAGCACCTTGCCGATTTCCACTTCCGAACGCGCGATCTCCACGCCTTGAATGCGAATCACATAGGTGCCGTTGGGCAGAAGCGTCGAGTCTGTTAGCCGGATTTCGGGGATAACCACGCCAAATTGCGCCGCGATATGGTTGCGCATATTCAGGATGCGGCGGTCAAGGCCTGCGCTATCGTCCATCACGGTTGATACCAGATCAGAGGCGAATTCGAGGTGGATTTCATCAAGGTCCAGCATATCACCCAGCGATTTTTGCTGGGCCTTGGGGGCCTCAACCACCGCCTCCATTTTGGCCGCTTCCGCCTCGCGCGCTTTGCGTTTGTAGCTCACATAAGCCGCTGCCCCGAGCGCCGCAGCGCCAGCAAAAAACGGCAATATCGGCAGGCCGGGCACGAGGCCGAAAAGCGCGAGCATAACCGCCACTGTGGCCAGCGCCTCGGGGTAGGCCCCAAGCTGGCTGGTCAGCGCTTTATCGGCTGAGCCAAGCACCCCGCCTTTGGAGAGAAGAAGCGCTGCGGCAATAGAGATGATAACCGACGGGAATTGTGAGACAAGCCCATCGCCCACCGTGAGAATTGCATAGGTTTCAAACGCTTGCCCAACAGGCATGCCATGCACAAACACGCCCATTACCAGCCCCATTATCAGGTTGAGCATGGTGATCAGCAGGCCTGCCACCGCATCGCCTTTTACAAACTTCGAGGCTCCATCGAGCGAGCCAAAAAACGTGGTTTCTTCCTGCTCGGTCTTGCGGCGTTTTTTGGCTTCTTCATGGTCAATCGCACCCGCCGCCATGTCACTATCAATTGCCAGTTGTTTGCCGGGCATGCCATCCAGCGCAAAGCGCGCGCCAACCTCGGCCATCCGCCCTGCGCCCTTGGTGATGACGATAAAATTCACAATCAGCAGCACCCCAAACACCACCAGCCCGAGGTAAACCGAGCCGCCCATGATGAAGTTGGCAAACCCCTCGATGACATCGCCTGCTGCCCCCGTGCCGGTGTGGCCCTCGCCAATAATCAGCTTGGTCGAGGACACGTTAAGCGACAACCGCAGCATGAGGCTGGCAAGCAGGATGGTGGGAAAGGCCGAAAACTCTAGCGGGCGGGTGATGAAAAGCGTGATGGTGAAGATCAGAATAGAAATGGCAAAGCTGGCAGCAAGGCCGATATCCAGCACCCAAGCGGGCATTGGCAGGATCATCATGGCGATCACCGCCATCAGCGCTATGCTGAGCATAACGGTGGGCTGATACAGCGTGGCGATAGAGATTTTGGGCATGGAAATCCTTTAGAAAAGCGCGCCGCTGGTATTGGTTAGCAAGGTAACCGAAGCGCCACCAAGCATGCCAGACGCGAGAGACCCCATTAGGGCTGCCGGCGTTTCAATTGCCCCCTCGCCAATGGCCCCCGCGCGGGAACTATAGGGGGAAACGGCCGAAACCGGCGGGGCAGATAAGAAAGCATGTTGCACATCTGGAAAACGCGCTGCTCGGGCGACTAATACAGTAGGGAGGCGCAATTCTGGCTCTGGGGCTTGCCCATTTAACCGCCCGCGAATGCGCGCATAGCGAGTGCGATAGCGGCTGGCATAGGTCTCGGTGCGGGAATGGTAAGCCCCCGCCGCCTTGGTCCAATCTCCAAATTCATCGTTAAGGCCTGAAAGCAATTGCGCGGCATAAGTGGCGTTGATCATCGGGTCAAACATCGCCTCGATCGACTCAAAGTTCATCCCGTGCCATTTGTAATTAATCTGGAAACAGCCGACATCAAAGCTGCGCGCGCCCGCGTTATAGCGCTCCATCACATAGGCATAGGCCTCCTCGCGGGTATCAAACCAAAAGCCGCGGCCTTCCATGTTGACCGTCCACGGCCATGGGCGAAACGCACCGCCACGGGTGCGGCCGGTTTCGGAGAGCGTGATAGCATAGAGCGCATCGCTGGGCATATTTTGGGCGCGCGCAGCGGCGGCGCTCACCGCATCGCAAATGCTGGAGATCGCATCCTCATCAGTGGCGTCCTGCGCGCGTAGGGGCAAGGCCGCCAAAAGCAGCAGCAATATCAAACGCCATATGTTAACCATTCGCGGATTCTCCCAAACAGTGATGTGGCTTTTGGTTTAGGCGGATATGGTTACGAAAACGGTAACGGCATTTATTTGCATTTTTCTAAAGTTTCCGGTTGAACCTCCCCGGTAATGGGGGTAGCTAAGCGCCAACAACGCAAGTTGTTGCTCTTGGCACTTGGTGCCACTGTCGCGGGGTGGAGCAGCCCGGTAGCTCGTCAGGCTCATAACCTGAAGGTCAGAGGTTCAAATCCTCTCCCCGCAACCAATATTAGCACATAATAACAAGATATTACGTTGCCGCCTCGTGCGGCGTCAGGCAGCAATCGTTCAACCGTGGAAGCAACAGGGCGAAGTTTGAGGTGTGAACTTCGGCCACAGGTGAATCGCCTAGTGGCGCAAATTTCAACGGCAATTGATTGGAAATAGGGGAATGGCAGAGGCGCTGGTTTTGGGGTTTGGCCCATGCGGTTTAATCAAAGCACTTGGATAAGAAACACGCGAAAGCAGCCGTATTCCGAATGGATGTTTTGAGGATTTCCACCTTAAACCATTTTGATCGGTGTGTAGTGTTTGCTGGCTCACTGGCCGGATTGTTCAGCGCAGGTTTGCTGTAAGTGTTCTGAAAACCCCTAAACCGGTGGCGTAAAATCGGCCCGAAGGTCGGTAGCCTTTTGCCGCATAAAGCAACCAATAGCGTGGTCATTCACCAGCCCCATTGCCTGCATAAAAGCAAAAGCCGTGGTGGGACCAAAAAACGTCCAGCCGCGTTTTTTAAGGTCTTTGGCCAGCAAAATGGCCTCGGGAATGGTGGTTACGCTTTGCGGTGGTGGCGGGGTTTTTGGCTCAAAGCGCCAGAAATAGGCCGCGAGAGAGCCTTCTGCTTCCACCATTTCCAACGCGCGCTTGGCGTTGTTAATCGCTGCCTCTATCTTGCCCCTATGCCGAACAATGCCCGCATCGGCTAGCAGGCGGGCCACGTCTGCCGCGCCAAATTTTGCTACTTTGGCAAAATCAAACCCGGAAAATGCCGCTCGAAAGTTTTCGCGCTTGGCCAAAATGGTGCGCCAGCTCAGGCCGGATTGGAAGCTCTCAAGGCAGATTTTCTCATAGAGGCGGATGTCATTCTCTACTGGATAGCCCCACTCGGTATCATGATACGCATAGAAATCGGGCGCGGAATTGGCCCAGCGGCAGCGGGGTTTTCCGTCGGGGCCTTCAATGATTTCACTCATGTTCTGTCCTTTCTCAAGCGCTCTAGGCGCAGGCGGTCTCGGTCATCGCTCAAGGCGCGCGCCGAGCCAAGTGTGGCCAGAATAACCGCAGCCCCCGTGGCCCCCGCAATCAAAAACATCACCATAAGCTGATACTTTACCGCCTCATTCGGGTCCACCCCCGAGAGGATTTGCCCGGTCATCATACCAGGCAAAGACACCACGCCAATGGCCGCCATGGCATTTATACTGGGCATAAACCCCGCCCGCATGGCTTGGCGGATAAAGGGCTGCATAGCTTGCCACTTATTCGCCCCCAGTAAAAGCTGCGCTTCAATTGCACGCTGCTCGCGGTTCAGCGCCGTGTGCAATGTATCAAGCGAAAGGCTGATCCCTGTCATGGCGTTGCCCATGATCATACCAAGCAGAGGCAGGGCATAGCGCGGATGCCACCATGGCTCTGGCTGCACAATTAGCGCCAGCGCCAAAAGGGCCACCACCCCAACGCTGGCCACCATTGAGCCGCCACCTATGGCCAGCCCGCGCCAGCCTTTCAGGCGGCGCTCTTGTCGCGCCCAAATTTCGCGGGCCGCAAAAACAGCCATAAACAGAGCGACCAGCAGAGTGAGCCACGGCGACTGTATGGCAAACAGTTGTTTGAGCAAAAGCCCGACCAGCAAAAGCTGCACCACCATCCGCACCATGGCAAACCCAAGGCTACGGGCAATGCCGAGCTTAAGCCAAAGCGAAAGTGCGCCGTTGAGCAGCAGGAACACCGAAGCGAGGGCGATGTCTAAATAACTCAGCTGGATATACTCAGACATGCGCGGCCCCGCTGAGCTGCCCATTTTGAAGCACAAAATGCTGGTTAGCGACCCGAGCGGATTGGGCAGGGTCATGGGTAACAAGGATAACACTCACGCCAGATGCAATGCAGTGGGTTAGGCGCGCCTCAAACAGCGCGGTGTTGTGGGCATCTAGCGGCGCGGTTGGCTCATCCAGAAGCAGCACATCTGGTGCGTGTTCCAGCAGGCGCAGGAAGGCAAGGCGCTGGCGCTCGCCGCTTGAGAGCCGCGCCACCTCCCAGCTCATGGCCTTGGGCGAGAGGCCGAGGCTGGCGAGGTCTGCCTCATTCGGCTTTTCAAAATGCTCTGATACCGTATCGGCCCACCAGCCGCTCTCAGCCGGTAAATACGCCACCTTGCGCCGCCACGCTGGCGCCGGCATTTCCGCCCGCGCACCGCTCTGGGTCCGAAGGCTACCCTCGTTCGGGTCAAGGTCCGCAATCGCCCGCATCAGCACCGATTTGCCACTGCCCGATGGGCCGGTAATGGCAATAACCTCCCCATCTGCAAGGCTAAGGTTTATAGGGCCGATATGCAGGCGGGTGAGGGCGTTTATTTCAAGCATGGTCCCACGCTACGCCGTGCGCCGCCGCTTTCATAGCCCCGATTGCGCCCGCCGCTTTTCGCTCCAGGCAATGATGATTGCGCCGAAGATAATGATGCCCGCGCCGGATAGGCTCAGCGGTGAGGGCCACACGCCGAAGACAATGAAATCATAGAGTGCGGCGAAAATGAGCGTGGCATAAAAGAGTGGGGCAACAAAGCTGGCATCACCGCGGCGGATGGCAAACAGAAATAGCGCTTGGGCGGACAGCATAAGCAGGCCAATGGCCACCAGCCCAGCCCATTGCTCTGGCGTTGGGGTGGCCCAATAAAACAGGGCGATAGAGCCTGCGAAAAGGGTGCCAAAGCCGTTAGAAAAGAGCAGGATCTGAATGGTGTTTTCGCGGTTGCTCAGCAGCTTAACCAAGATGATCTCGAAGGCCAGCACAAAGGCGGCCAAAAGCGCAATGAGTGCGGCGGGCTGAAAACTGTCGGCACCCGGGCGAATGAGCAAAAGCGCACCGATGACCGAGAGCGCGGCGGCGAGCCAGCGGCGGGGGCCAACCGTTTCTTTCAGGAGCGGGATGGCCAGCACCATGGCGATGATCGGATTGAGCATGCTTATCGCTGTGGCATCGGCCAGCGGGATGAGCGCCGAGGCCGCAAACATGCACGTAACCCCGAAGGAGCCTGCCGAGGCCCGCCCAAAATGCAACCAGATGGCAGGTTTGGTGAAACGCGGGCGCAGTATAGCCGTGGCTATCAGGAGAGCAGCCAGCGCAAACACATAGCGGCCAGCGGTAATTTGAAACGGGTTCAGCGCGGGGCCAAGCGCCTCTGTTCCCAGCGCTTTTGCCAGCAGGCTGGTGCCGGCAATCAGCGCACTGGCAGCGAGCATCACCATTACGGTAAGCACAATTTTGCGGGTTTCCATCAGCGGCTCCAAACGGGGGTGCGGGAACGCTAGGGGGCGGTAATAGATTTGTCCAGCCACGAGCGCAGTGCGGCTGGTGGTGAGCTATTATTACCGTGGCTTAATTGACTTCACTAAACCAGTTTAGTGAAGTCAATTGGAGCCACAATTTAATACGTAAATACAATATACTACCGGTAAATAAGGCCTTGAAACAATCACCGTAATCTCGCCATTCTAAAAATGGGGCTTATCGGCTGCTAGCCCCATGAATCATATACCCCTTTCACAGCTTTGTTGACTCCCCTCTACCTTTACGGCAAGAGAGGTATGCGCCCGATTTTGGGCGCTTTATGCTTTATAAAAGGAGTAACGGACGTGATAAGCCCCGTATTGCCAACCTATACGCGGGCACCGCTTTCTTTCAAGAAAGGTCAGGGCCCTTGGCTAGAAACCGACGCTGGAGAGATGTTCTTGGATATGGGGGCCGGTATCGGCGTTTGTAGCCTTGGCCATGCCCACCCCAAGCTGGTTGCCGTATTGGAAGCGCAGGCCCGACGACTATGGCACACGTCCAACCTTTACGAGATCCCCAACCAGCAGGCGCTGGCGGAAAAGCTGGTCGAGCATACCTTTTCCGACACGGTTTTCTTTACCAATTCCGGCACCGAGGCCATGGAGCTGGCTGTAAAGATGGCGCGGAAGTATTTTAGCGCCAAGGGCCAGCCTTCAAGGGTCGAGATCATCACCTTTGAAGGGGCGTTTCATGGCCGTTCAAGCGCTGGTATTGCCGCCTCCAAGGGGGCCAAAATGGTTGATGGTTTCGGCCCGATTTTGCCCGGCTTTATCCAAGTGCCGTTTAATGACCTTGAGGCCGTAAAAGCCGCGATCACTGAAAACACCGCAGCGATTCTGCTGGAGCCGATCCAGGGCGAAGGCGGCATTCGCCCGTTTGGGGAGGCCTCCTTAAAGGCCCTGCGCGAGATATGTGATGAAAATGGCCTGCTCCTGATGATGGACGAAATCCAGTGTGGCATGGGCCGCACCGGCAAGCTCTTTGCCCATGAATGGGCAGGGGTTACGCCCGATATCATGACCATCGCCAAGGGCATCGGCGGGGGATTTCCGCTGGGCGCTTGCGTGGCCACCGAAGAGGCCGCCTCCGGCATGGTGGCTGGCACCCACGGCTCCACTTACGGTGGCAACCCGCTGGCCTGCGCGGTGGGTTGCGCGGTGATGAACGAGATCACCTCAGAGGGCTTTTTGATAGATGTATCGCGCCTTGCGGGGCATTTGCGACAGGGCCTTGAGGGGCTGGTCGCCGAGCATCCGGATATTTTTACCTTTGTGCGCGGCGAGGGGCTAATGCTGGCGCTGGGCTGCAAGGTGCCGGTCATGGATGTGGTTAATGCTGGCTATGATGAAAAGGTGATCACCGTGCCAGCGTCAGACAATGTGGTGCGCCTGTTGCCACCGCTCAATATGTCCACCGAGGACCTAGACGAAGCTGTCTGGCGGCTAGACCGCGCCGCCGCCGCGCTGGAGCGCACACTGGACTGCGTCAATGATAAAGGATTGCAGGCATGAACCACTTTCTAGATATCCACAAAACCGACCCGTCAGATTTGCATCATATGATCTCTGAAGCCAAGCGCCTCAAAACCGCGCGCAAAGGCCAGCCCAAAGGCACGCCGGATGCCGAGCAGCCGCTGGCCAACCACATGGTAGCGCTGATTTTTGAGAAGCCCTCCACGAGAACCCGTGTGAGCTTTGATGTGGGCGCCCGCCAGATGGGGGCGCAAACCATGGTGCTATCCGGCTCTGATATGCAGCTCGGCCACGGGGAAACCATTGCGGATACGGCGCGTGTGCTTTCCCGCTATGTGGATTTGATTATGATCCGCACATTCGAGGAAAGCACCCTGTTGGAGATGGCCGAGCACGCCACGGTGCCGGTTATTAATGGCCTGACCAACCGCACGCACCCCTGCCAGATCATGGCTGATGTGCTGACCTATGAAGAGCACCACGGCTCTATCAAGGGCAAAAAGGTGGTGTGGCTGGGCGATGGCAATAACGTGGTTGCCAGCCTTATCCATGCGGCGGGGCAGTTCGGCTTTGACATCACCATTTCCGCGCCTGAAACCCTGCAACCCGAGGCCGGCTTTGTGGCCTGGGCGCGGGAAAAGGGCGTGAATGTGGCGCTTGAAAGCAACCCGCAAAAGGCGGTTGAGGGCGCGGATTTGGTGGTCACGGATACTTGGGTGTCCATGCACGATAGCCAAACCACCAAAGAGCGCCGCCATAACCAGCTGCGCCCCTATCAGGTGGATGACGCCCTGATGACCCACGCCAAAAAAGATGCGCTGTTCATGCATTGCCTCCCCGCCCACCGCGGCGAGGAGGTGACCAGCAGCGTCATGGACGGACCGCAATCGGTGATCTGGGACGAGGCCGAAAACCGGCTACATGCCCAAAAAGCCGTGATGCGCTGGTGCTTGGGGAAGTGACCCTGCGCCCCGCGCGGCGTGACGAGGCTGAGGCCTTGGCCGCCTGCATGTAGCGGCGTGGCTCGATGCCCACGGAGCGCTGGCTCCAGCAACGGCGATAAGCGCCCTCGATACTGAGCGCCGATTCCCGGCGTGGCAGGGCTATCTGGCCGACTCCGCCCAGCATGTGCTGGTGGCCGATCAGGGTGGCAAGCTGGCGGGGCTGGTTTGCTTTGGCCCTGCAAGCCAACCAGCGCTTGGCACCCAAGCCGAAATAAAGCACCTTTATGTCACCGCCCCGACGCGCCAGCTTGGGCTGGGGCGCGCCCTTTTACAGGCCGCCTTGGTGCAAATCGCCAAGGAAGGGTTCACTGAAGTCACCCTCGCTGTGGTGCAAGGCAACGCCACCGCGCGCGGATTTTACAAAGCCTGCGGTGGGCAAGAAACGGGCAGCTTTACAGATGCAGGCCCGCTTTGGAAGTCCGCCAATATTATCGTTACATGGGAGTGCAGCCAATGACCAACACCGCCCTTTTAATCATTGATGTTCAGGAAGCTTTCAACGAGCGGATGGCGCTTGGCCACCAGCGCAATAATCCAAATGCGGAAGGCAATATTGCCCGCATCTTGGCGCATTTCCGGCAGTCTGCGCTGCCGGTCTTCCACATTCGCCATGCATCTACTGACCCGGCCTCGCTTTTTGCCCCCGAAAAAACCGGCTTTGCCCCGCAAGAATTTGTGCGGGCGCAAGCGGGGGAGCGTGTGATTACAAAAACGGCCAATAGCTCGTTTATCGGCACATCTCTGGAGGCAGACCTGCGCGCGTTGGGCCTGATGAAGCTGGTGATCACTGGGGCCACAAGCAACCATTGTGTGGAAACCACCACCCGCATGGCCGGAAACCTGGGCTTTGACACCCACCTCGTGCGCGATGCGATTTGGACTTATGACCAAATAGGCGTGGGTGGCGAGCCGCATTTAGCCAATGATATCCATCAAATGACCCTCGCCAACCTTAGCGGTGAATTTGCTACAGTCACCGACACAGAAACCATTCTGGCATTGAGCAAGTAGAAATTCCGAAAGTCTTCTTACTGTAAAATTTCGGCCATTCCAAATTTTCGGGCCGTGTCTTGATGAGAAATTCTGCGGGAGTGCCAGTATGCGCTACCGTTAGCACAATGGGGGCTAAAGTAGCTGCACGGCCACGGATACGCCAATGGCCAGCACAAACATCAATATAATCACCGGAATTTTCCAGCGCAATTCACTGCGAATAGCCTGCCCACAATGGCTACAGCTTGGCTCGTTGAGCGGTGTCATATGCTTGCAAGCAGGGCAAGGGCGGCGGCTCAGGCTTGGCGCGCGCCCACAGGCGACACAGGGCTGCCCTCCGCTTGAATCGCCGCAAAACGGGCAGTGACTCATGGCGCTGAAATCGCTTCCCCGATGGCCACCGCATGCTCTCGGTTGCCCTTGGAAAACATCCGGTGAAACTTGGCTTTGAACGGGTTTTCCGCGTTATCAATACTGATATGGGTAAACAGTTTTCCGGCCTTGAAGCTGCCCGGGCTGGCCTTGAAACCATCAAGCGCATACTCAGTTAGCGCTTTTAACTCAACATTGGTAATGCTTTTTACTTGTAGCACAATCAAGCGCTTGTCTGTGAGGCCGATCAGGTAGTATTTGGTCAGCATTTGGGTGGCAATAACTCCGGGCAGAATGGCCAGTGCAAACAGGGGCACTATCAGCAAAATACTGGGCTGTTTAATGCCAAAAGCCCAATGTTGCAGAGTTTCGCCTTCTTGCAAATGGGTTTTTAAGGTTTCTTGCATCAATTCATCAGTAAGTTTTGGCATGGTTAAGTCCTTATAATATGGGGTCATTTCAAAAACGGGGGGGTGGCCCCCGAGGCAATTTAACGATAATGCTACCTAATTTCAACTGCAAGTAATTATGCCAAAAACGCCAAAATAGGCTTGACCTTACACTTGGGGGAAGCCGTATCCAAGCAGCGAATATCATCGCAATTCTGGAGAAGATCATGGCGAGCAAATTTGTAATAGGAACGGTGGTTGTGGGGCTTGCGCTCGTTGGGGGTTTTGTGTGGCTAAGCCGGCCAGATCCAAATATGGCCGCTGTGCCAATAACCTCTGCCGCGCATAGCGGAAGTGACACCCAAGCGGGGATGGCGGCCAGCAGCATAATTGTGCCGCAGTTGACCGGACTTGCCCAGCAAGGCGAAGCCGCTTTTAACGAAAATTGCGCCGCGTGCCACGGGGTTAATTTGGCAGGAACAGGCCAAGGGCCAACGCTGATTCATAGCCTGTATCGGCCTAACCATCATGGGGATGGTGCCATTGTTTCTGCTGCGATGAACGGGGTGCAAGCGCACCACTGGCAATTTGGTAATATGCCGCCCGTTCAAGGAATTACACCGCAAAAACTGACGGTGATCATCGCATATATTCGCGCCATGCAGCAGGCCAACGGCGTGCGCTAACCTGTGATGGTTGGTTAACTCCGAGCAATAGAACACATCTATCCGCAGCTTCATTTTCTGCCCATATTGAGTAGCGCTTAAATGGGTTCAGTGTAGATCGCTATCATGCCTACTAACCTAGGTTAGTAGGCATGATACGATTTAATTTACGCTTTGTTATCAATGTGATATATAAATGGTAAGCTGAATTAATCTGGGTGCGCGCGCACAGTATTCAGGTCGCTTACTGAGTCCACATCGCTCAAGGTTTCTACCTGTCCGATGCGCGTATTCCCTGCGCTTGCGTGCGCTTCTGCTAGGGTTGTCGAGCAGGACCACCGCACATTTTCAAACAATCCACGCGGCACCTTCCCGTGCTTGCCCACCAGCCAAAAGCCGCCATCTGTGGCGGGGCCAAACACCAGATCGTGCCGGCCGAGCCGCCGGAAAGCCTTGGCAATATGCCCCTGCTGCACCCCCGGAATATCGCCGCCAATGAGCACCACCGGTCCCTTGCTAGCGCCCAATATCCGCGCCATCCTCGCGCCGAGGTCTCCCCGACCTTGCGCCATGCGGGGAAGGTGCGCGGGCCAGCAGCGGCTGTGCAGGGTTGTATCAGGGGCCACCGCCAGCCATGTGTCCCAGCGCCGGGATTGCAGCCGCCGGATCAGTGCTGCACTTTGATGCCGAAACCACCATGATGAGGCCGTCATGCCAATATCCCGCCCAAGCCGCGTTTTCACCCGCCCCGCCACCGGCTCCTTGAGCATAATGACAAGGCGCGGCTTCATGCGAAATAGTCGCGCAGAATCTGGCCGTAAATTGCCTTGAGCTGGGTAATTTGCGCCACGTCTACCCGCTCATCCACTTGGTGCATGCTCTTGCCCACAAGGCCAAATTCCACCACAGGGCAATGGCTTTTCACAAAACGCGCGTCTGATGTCCCGCCCGAGGTCGACATTTCCGGCACCACGCCTGTTTGCGCTTCGACGGCCTTGGCCACAAGGCTTGAAAGCTCGCCCGGCGGTGTGAAAAAGCTCTCACCTGAAATCTTTACTTTCAGTGAAAACCCAACGCCCGTGGCCGCTTCAATTTCAGCCGCCTGCGCTTCCAGCCAATCCGTCAGGCGCGCGCCCGAATGGCTGTCATTAAACCGGATATTCACGGTCATCTTGCAGCTCGCTGGAATTACATTGGTTGCCGGGTTGCCAGTGTCAAACGTGGTCACGGCCAGTGTCGAGGGGTCAAAATGTTCGGTGCCTTTATCCAGTTCGGCCCCCGAAAGCGCCACCACGAGTTGCCCCATCGCATGCACGGGGTTCCGCGCTCTGTGCGGATAGGCCGAATGCCCCTGCACACCGCGCGCTTCAAAAAACCCCGTCATCGAACCGCGCCGGCCGATCTTCATCATCTCGCCCATAGTGTTAGGGCAGGTTGGCTCGCCCACAAGGCAATGGTCGATGCGCTCTCCATTCGCCTGCATCCAGTCCAGCAGCGCCACGGTGCCATCCACCGCCTCGGCCTCCTCGTCGCCGGTGATCGCCAGCACAATCGAGCCATCCGGCGGGGTGGATTGCACAAAATCAATCGCGGCGGCGGCAAAGGCGGCCACGCCGGATTTCATATCGGTCGTGCCACGACCATACATAAAACCATCAATGATTTCAGCGCCGAACGGGTCTTGCGTCCAGTCCTCACGATTGCCGATCGGCACCACATCGGTATGGCCGTTAAAGCCGAAGCTGCGGCCATTATTGCCGCTGCCCCAGCGGGCAAACAGGTTGCAAACCTTGCCGCGATCCACGCGCGTGGTTGCAAATCCGGCCTCGCTCAAAAGCTTGTCGAGCAACACCAGCGCGCCGCCCTCCTCGGGGGTGACGGAAGCGCAGCGCACGAGGTCTGCGGTCAGCTTTACCGCATCAACCGACATCGAAAAACGGCGAGGTCATCGCCACCACCACCGAGTTTTCGTCAATCGCGCGCTGCATCATGGCTTTTTCTTCGTCGTTGATATCATGCCCGTCCGCCAGCCGCTCTTCCAGCGTGCCGTAAGAGGACACATCCAGCGGCGCCAGCCCGCCCTGCTTGAGGATCGCCACAGTCTCGCGCACCGCCTCGGCCTCGTCCCGCGCGGGGCAAAAACACATCATCGCCGCGCCGGTGGCGTTCTCCGGCAGTCCGTCGCCTTCCTTCCGGCCAATCTCCACCGTCAGCGTATATACGTTTATCTTCTCGCTCATATCCTAATCCCTCAACAAATCATTGATAGATGTCTTGCTCCGCGTCTGCTCATCCACCCGTTTCACAATAATCGCGGCATAGAGGTTCACGCCGTTTTTGCTGGGCATCGACCCCGCCACAACCACGGAATAAGGCGGCACTTCGCCAAACATCACCTCGCCGGTTTCACGGTCGACAATCTTGGTAGATTTTCCGATGAACACCCCCATGCCCAGCACCGAGCCTGTCCGCACGATGCAGCCTTCTACCACTTCAGAGCGCGCCCCGATAAAGCAGTTATCCTCAATAATCGTTGGCCCTGCCTGCATCGGCTCCAGCACGCCGCCAATGCCCACGCCACCCGAAAGGTGCACATGCTTGCCAATTTGCGCGCAACTGCCCACGGTGGCCCAGCCATCCACCATAGAGCCTTCGCCGACATAAGCGCCAATGTTCACGAAGGACGGCATCAGCACCACGTTAGGCGCGATATAAGCCGAGCGCCGCACGATAGACCCGGGCACCGCGCGAAAGCCTGCTGCCCGCCACTGGTTTTCGCCCCAGCCCTGCCACTTGCTGGGCACCTTGTCCCACCAGCTGCCAGCCCCATTGCTGCCTTCGATCATTTCCATATCATTCAGCCGGAATGACAGCAAAACTGCCTTCTTGGCCCATTGGTTCACATGCCATTCACCATTCTCACGCGGCTCCGCCACCCGCAGCTTGCCGCTATCCAGCGCGGTCAGCGTATCTTCGATGGCCTCTCGAACCTCGCCTGTGGTGGCGGGGCTAATGCTATCGCGCGCGTCCCACGCGGCTTCAATGGCGGTTTCTAATTGGGTGTTTGACATAAGGTTCTCCAGACGATCCGTTTGCCTTGGCTATAAAGCCAAGCGGCCCGTGGTGCAATGCGCCAAACTGGCCCTTGACCTGTGGCCGCCCCGCAGGCAGGCTGCGGCGGAACTTCATTCATGAGGCCTGAATGCCACGCTTTACATTAAAAGAGATCGTGTTGGAGGTATCCCAGCATTTGCTGACGCCTGAAATTGAAACGGCCTTGCAAAAGGGAAATTATGAATGGCAGGAAACCTTTGCCATTAAGCGCCACCTCAAGCGAGGAGATACCGTGCTTGAAATAGGCGCAGGCATAGGCCTGACCACTGTGGCGGCCGCGCGGGCTGTGGGCGGCGAAAACGTGGTTTCGGTTGAGGCTAACCCTGCTTTGCTGTGCGAAATTGAAAATAACCTTGTGCTAAACGGGCTTGGCGGCGTGACGCTGCTTAACCAAGTGGTGCTACCCGAGGCAGGCAAAACCGAGGCAAATATATATGTGCCGAAAGCGTTTTGGGGGGCGTCCATTGATGGGCTGACTTTGCCCGAAGCGCAGGAAATTACGGTGCCAGCCATTGGCTTTGATGCCGCGCTAGCGGCGTATCCGGCTTCAGCGCTGATTTGTGATGTGGAGGGTGCGGAAGCGGAGTATTTTCAAAACCCGCTCCCGCCAGCCCTGCGCCTTATTTTGCTCGAATTGCATCCCAAACTATATCAGCTATCCGTCGTCAAAGGCATTTTTGACCGCCTCTCTGCGCAGGGCTTTGCGTATGTGCCATTTGGCTCCAAAGGCCCTGTTGTGTGCTTTAAGCGGGTGCCTTAAAGCGTTTTCCAAGTGGACCCTGCTTGCTGATCTGGCTATAGATAGCGCAAAAGCCCCCTATGAAAGTGTGTCACATGTCCAGCCACGGCCCCGCCCACCCCATGTCCTCTCGTAAATCCGCACCGCTCAAGGGCGAGGCTTTGGTGCCGGGCGATAAATCTATCTCCCACCGCGCGCTTATTCTGGGTGCGCTGAGCGTGGGAGAAACGCGGATTACCGGCCTGCTAGAGGGCCAAGATGTGCTTGATACGGCCAAAGCCATGCAAGCCTTTGGGGCGCAAGTGGAGCGCTTGGGCGATGGTGAATGGGTGGTGAATGGTGTGGGGGTTGGCGGCTTTGCTGCGCCAGAGGGCGTGATTGATTGCGGCAATGCCGGCACCGGCGTGCGCCTTATTATGGGGGCCATGGCCACCAGCCCGATCACGGCAACCTTTACCGGAGATGCCAGCCTGCGCGCCCGCCCGATGGGCCGGATAACCGACCC
>Ga0256839_1002381_pt1 | contig 20997 bp, 20 predicted proteins | sample 354166metaG_FD_185968 | JGI IMG/M metagenome (GOLD analysis project Ga0256839, IMG submission 185968) | Hydrothermal vent microbial communities from Mid Atlantic Ridge, Atlantic Ocean - 354-166 | ecosystem: Environmental > Aquatic > Marine > Hydrothermal vents | place: Atlantic Ocean: Mid... | reverse complement strand
CCATCTTCGTGCCGATCATCATTGCCTACACCACCTGGAACTACTACAAGATGTGGGGCAAGGTTTCGGTGGATGAAATCAAGAACCGTTTCGCGGCCTATTGACCTGGCGCAGCGACCAACCCGGAACAACCGAGGAGAATGAAATGTGGTATTTCGCGTGGATATTGGGCGTGCTGCTGGCACTGTCCTTCGGCATCATCAATGCCCTGTGGTACGAGGCCGAGGGGGCGCTGGATGACGAGGACAGTGATCAGGGCGCCTGAAGCAGGCAGTGGCCCCGGGGGGGGATAAGGGTGAGAATGCGATCGGTCAACATCGTCCTGGTGCTGTTGCTGCTAGCGCTGTCTGCCGCCGTGCATGCGGAGCATGACGGGGCGCCGGCCATCGACCGGGACATGAACTACCGCATCGACACGGTGGTGGAACGCCCCACCACCGTGGTCGAGGCCCGTTCGACTGCCGATCACAGCGAGTTCGAAGAGCTGAAGGGGCCGTTCGGCAGCGGTCCGGAGGTGACGCGTGCCTGCCTCAAGTGCCACAACAAGGCCGGGCACCAGTTCCAGAAGAACATCCACTGGACCTGGGAATATACGAATCCGGATACCGGCCAATTGCTGGGCAAGCGCTACCTGATCAACAATTTCTGTACCAATGCCCGCGGCAATGAGGGGATGTGCGCGCAATGCCACGCCAGCTTCAACTGGAAGGACGACAGCTTCGATTTCACCAACCAGGAGAACATCGATTGCGTGGTTTGCCACGACCGCACCGGCACCTATTACAAGACGCCCCCGACCCGCGGCAACAAGGCCTGTGCTGTCATGTTCGAGGGCAAGCAGCCGATCCAGTGGACCCAGGTTGCGCAGTCCGCCGGCATGCCGGGCCGCGAGAACTGCGGCGGCTGCCATTTCTACGGGGGTGGCGGTGATGGCGTCAAGCACGGCGATCTCGATTCCTCGCTGATCCATCCGGACAAGAAGCTGGATGTGCACATGGACGAGAACGGCCTCAATTTCTCCTGCGCCACCTGTCATGTGACCCGGCAGCATGTCTGGGCCGGTTCGCGCTATCATCCGATCGCCCATGACAGCGAGGGCACCGGCAAGCCCGGGCTGCGCCGCGATGTGGCGACCTGTGAATCCTGCCACGGGCTGCAGCCGCACCCGGGCAACCGTTTGCTCGGCATCAAGCTCAACAACCATGTGGACCGTATCGCCTGCCAGACCTGTCATGTGCCGGCTCTGGCCCGCGGCGGTGTGGCGACCAAGGTGGACTGGGACTGGCGCACCGCCGGGCGGCTGAAGAACGGTGAAGGCTACAAGGAAAAGAACTACACCCAGGGCAATGGCGAGCACCGCGCCACCTACAAGTCGATCAAGGGATCCTTCAAATACGACGAGAATTTTCCGCCCCGGTACTACTGGTTCAATGGCGAGATCGAGTACACCACCATCGATACCGTCTTCGACCCGCAGCAGGCACCGATCGACATCAATCATCTCCACGGCAGCGCCGACGACGGCAAGTCGCGGATCTGGCCCTTCAAGCGCATGCATACCATCCAGCCCTACGACAAGGGACGCAACACGCTCGTCTACATGCACCTGTGGGGCGATGACGATGCGGCCTTCTGGGGCAATTACGATTTCGCCAAGGCGATCAGGGTGGGCATGGAGAAGAACGGCATCCCCTACAGCGGTGAATACGGTTTCATCGAAACCTACTCCTACTGGCCGAGTACCCACATGGTCGCTCCCAAGGAGGATGCGCTGGATTGTGGCGATTGCCACAGCCGCAATGGCCGTCTGGCCGAGATCAAGGGCATTTACATTCCGGGGCGGGACAGCAACCGCTGGCTGGACCTGGCCGGGCTGCTGCTGGTTGGAGGCACCCTGGCCGGTGTTGGCGGGCACGGTCTGGTGCGCATCTTCAGCCGCAAGAAGGGAGGTCGGTCATGAGCATTCGCGAGGTGATGATCTTCAGCCGCTTCGAGCGGTTCTGGCACTGGTCGCAGATGGCGCTGATCTTCCTGCTTCTGTTCACCGGCTTCAATGTGCATGGTTACCTTCAGGCAATGGATTTTCGTCAGGCGGCCCAGCTGCATACCCTGGCCGCGCTGGCGCTGATCCTGCTGTGGGTCTTCGCCATCTTCTGGCATCTGACCACCGGTGCCTGGCGCAACTACCTGCCGACCCGAAACGGACTCTGGTCAGTGGCCCGCTACTACGCCTGGGGCATCTTCAAGGGAGAGCCTCATCCCTACCGCAAACACCTGCACCGCAAGCACAACCCGTTGCAGGCCTTGTCCTACCTGGCGCTTAAACTGTTTCTGTTTCCGGCGATCTGGATCAGCGGCCTGCTCTATCTGCTCTATGAACTGTGGCAGCCCATGGCTCCGTCCGGGGCGCTGGGCTGGGTGGCTCTGGTGCATGTCGCCGCAGCGCTGGCGATCCTGGCCTTCGTCATCATCCATGTCTACCTGCTGACCACCGGTGATTCCTTCGTACACCATGTCAAGCCGATGATCACCGGTTTCGACCGGGTTGAACTGACGCCCGAGGAAGAGGCCTATCTCGAACGGGATGAGCCGCAACGCATTCGCTAGCCCGGGGCGCTGATGGAACGCGCGAAAGCGTTTCTCGGCGCGCAGCGACAGACGGCCCGTTCCCGCCTGCGGCTCACCGTTCTGCTGGGCAATCTGGGCGGTGGCTTGCTGATCGCCGAAGCCTGGCTGCTGGCGCGCATCGTCGATGCGGTGCTGTTCCGCGCCGCGGACCTGGCCGCCGTACTGCCCTACCTGCTGGCCATGCCGGTACTGTTCCTGGCGCGCGCCCTGGTGGTTCATGGTGCCGAGCGCAGTGCCTTTTCCGCCGCCGCGGTCATCAAGCAGCAGCTGCGCGAACAGCTGCTGGGGAAGCTGCAACGCCTCGGTCCGCTGTATCTGAGCGGCCAACGCAGTGGCGAGATGGCCACCCTGCTCAGCGACGGCATCGAAACCCTGGAAGGCTACTATGCCCGCTACCTGCCGGCGATGGCGCTGGCGGTCTGGATTCCCCTTGCCATCCTCGTCTTCGTGTTGCCGGTGGACGCCAGGTCGGCACTGGTGTTGGTCGTCACCGCGCCGCTGATTCCCTTGTTCATGATATGGATCGGCCGGGGCGCGGAACGGCTCAACCAGCAGCAATGGCAACAACTGGCGCGCCTCGGCGCGCGCTTTCTCGATGCCATTCAGGGGCTGACCACGCTGCGCCTGTTCAACGCCACGGCGCGGGAGGCGCGGCTGTTGCGGCAGGACTCGGAGGATTACCGGCGCGCGACGATGCGCGTGTTGCGTGTGGCCTTCCTGTCCTCGCTGGCCCTCGAATTCTTCGCGACCATCTCCATCGCCATCGTCGCGGTATTGCTGGGTTTTCGTCTGCTGTTCCAGGGCGTCGACTTCAAGTCGGCCTTTTTCGTGCTGTTGCTGGCACCGGAGTTCTACCTGCCGTTGCGCGCGCTCGGTGTGCACTATCACGCGCGGATGGAAGCCCTTGCCGCGGCTGAACGCATGCTCGAGGTATTGCAGGAGCCGGATCCCCCATCCGCCGACGGGGGCATCGAACCGCCACGGGAAGCGCCCGGCATCGTGTTCGAGCATGTGGTCTACCGCTACGGTGACCGCCCGGCCCTGGAGGGCGTGAGCCTGGATTGGACGCCGGGCGAATGGCTGGCACTGGTCGGGCCTTCCGGTTCCGGCAAGAGCACGCTGGTGCAGCTGCTGCTCGGCTTCATGGTGCCGGATGAAGGGCGGATTCGGGTGGACGGGACCGATCTGCGCCGGATCGACCCCGCGGCCTGGCGGCGCAACATTGCCTGGGTCCCCCAAAAGCCGCGGCTGTTTGCCGGAACGGTGGCGGAAAACCTGGCCCTGGGCCTGGAACGGGTGGCCCCGGATGCGATGAAACGGGCCCTGGAGCAGGCCCGCGCACTGGAGTTTGTCGAGGCCTTGCCGCAAGGGATGGATACGCCGATCGGCGAGGCGGGTCGGCAACTGTCGGGCGGGCAGGTTCAACGGCTGGCTCTGGCCCGTGCCTTCCTGCGCGATGCCCGCTTGCTGATCCTCGATGAACCGACCGCCCATCTCGATCGGCACAACGAGCGGGCACTGCGTGAGGTGCTGGAAGGCTGGGCCGAAGGGCGTTCCCTGCTGACCGTGGCTCATCGCTTGTCCACGGTGCGGCGTGCCGATCGGATCCTGGTGCTGGACCGTGGCCGCGTGGTGCAGCAGGGTCGGCATGCAGCGCTGCTGGAACAGCCCGGACTGTACCGGGAGCTGGTGCGTGCCGGGGAGCACGGCCGATGAAGGACATCTGGCGATTGTTGCGGCTGATGCGCCCGCAGGCGGGTTGGATGCTGCTGGGTCTGTTGCTGGCGTTGCTGACCCTGTTCGCCAATGTCACGCTGATGGCGGTGTCCGGCTGGTTCATCGCCGCCATGGCGCTGGCCGGCGCGGCCGGCATCAGCATGAACTATTTCTCGCCGGCTGCAATCATCCGCGCGATGGCGATCCTGCGCACCGCCGGTCGCTACGGTGAGCGCCTGGTCACCCACGAGGCTACCCTGCGGCTGATTGCCGAGCTCCGGCTGTGGTTCTACCGTCATCTGGTGCCGCTCGTTCCAGGCCGCCTCGATGGCTACCGCAGCGGGGATCTGTTCAGTCGCGTACTGGCCGACATCAGCCGGCTCGAGGATTTCTACCTGCGAGTGCTGCTGCCGGTGGTGGTGGCGCTGGTCGGCAGCCTGGTGATCAGCCGGGTCGCCGCTGCTCATGACCCGATGCTGGGCTGGATTCTGCTGGTGCTGATGGGCTGCGCGGGGTTGCTGCTGCCATTGGCCGTGGGACGGCTGAGCCGTGAGCCGGCGCGGCAGAGCGTGGAACAGGCGGCCGAACTGCGCGGTCATGTCATCGATGCGGTACAGGGCATGGCGGAACTGACCGTGCATTCGGCACTGGCGCAACAGGCAGGCCGGGTGGCACGCAGTTCACGCCAGTGGATCGATGCCCAGCGGCGGCTGGCCGCGATCCATGCCCTGTCCGAGGCCGGTCTGCTGCTGTTTGCGCATCTGGCCCTGTGGCTGGTGCTGTGGACGGCGATTCCGCTGATGCGGCGTGGCGACATCGATCCGCCGCGGCTGGCGATGCTGGCCTTGTTGTCGCTGGCCGCCTTCGAGGCGGTGATGCCGATGCCCCAGGCGATTCGCCTGCTGGCCTCGGTACGGGTGGCGGCCCGGCGCCTGTTCGAGATCGTCGACCAGCCACCGGCGGTGGAAGAACCGGAACAGGGCGCAGCCGCGCCGGCACGCTTCCTGCTCGAGGTGCAGGGGCTGGGTTTTGCCTGGGATGAGGGTGAAGAGGTGATCCGTGGTCTGGATCTGTGCCTGTCACCCGGCCGCAGGGTGGCGCTGCTGGGGCCGAGTGGCGCCGGCAAGAGCAGCCTGATCCCGTTGCTGCTCGGCTTCCGCCGGCCCGATCGCGGGCGGCTGTTGCTGGGCGGACAGCCGATCGAGAAATACCGTGGCGAGGACCTGCGGGAGTGGATCGCGGTCGCGCCCCAGCAAGTGCACTTGTTCAATGCCAGCATTGCCGAGAACCTGAGGCTGGCAGCGCCCCAGGCCAGTGACGCGGAACTGATGGATGTCTGCCGCAGGCTGCGTCTGGACGGATTCTTGGCGGATCAACCCGACGGCCTGGATACCTGGGTCGGCGAAACCGGCCTGCGGCTGTCCGGCGGTCAGGCGCGGCGGCTGGCGGTGGCGCGCGCCCTGTTGCGCAAGCCGCGCTTGCTGGTGCTCGACGAGCCGGGCGAGGGACTGGATTCGCTGACCGAGCAGGCGATGCTGCACGATCTTCTGGACGGGCTGGGTGATTGTGGCCTGCTGTTGCTGACCCATCACCATGCGGGCCTGGAAGCGATGGATGAGATTCTGGTACTGGAGCAGGGGCGGGTCATCGAACGCGGTCGTTACGAGGAACTGGTGCAGGCCGGCGGCTGGTTCGCCGAATCGCTGTTGCTGGCGGGTTAGGTCGCGTCCTCTTCGATAACCGGCAGTTGCTCCAGCCGCCACTCGGGCAGGCCGCCTTCAAGCCGTTGCGCCCGATAGCCCCGATTGCGCAACAACTTCACCGCATCGAAGGCCAGTACACAATGGGGGCCGCGGCAGTAGGCGACGATCGGTTGCTGCGGATCCAGCGCCTGCAGGTGCTGTTCCAGTTCCGGCAACGGAATGTTCACCGCCCCGGGCAGGTGGCCGCTGCGGTATTCCTCTTCGGGGCGCACATCGATGACCGTCACCCTGCCTTCTCTTGCCCGCTGCAGCAACTCTTCGGCCGGCACCGGCTCCAGTGCGTCGCGGGTCTTCAGGTAATCGTCCACCAGGCGTTGTACCTCGGCCAGGTGCCGTTCGGCCACCTGGCGCAAGTGGGCGAACAGTTCCAGGACATCTTCCCCGCTGACCCGGTAGAGCACCTTCTGTCCCTGTTTGCGGCTGGTCACCAGCCCGGCCTGGCGCAATTGCTGCAGATGCTGGGAGGTGTTGGCGACACTGAGTCCCGACAGCCGGGCCAGCGCGTCCACGCTGCGTTCGCCCTGGGCAAGAAACTCGAGCAGTTCGAGCCGGTTGCCGTTGCTCATGGCCTTGCCGATGCGCGCAAACTGATTGAACAGGTCGTGTTTGAAGGGTTGGGTTGACATGTGCGGAAATCCGGTTATTCTTTAATTCAAGAGATCAATTGAATAGTGTTGATGTCTATTATAGCAATACACACCCATTCGATCACCCATCCAAACGAAACGAGAGGTACTGAGGCATGAACTGGAACGAGTGGCTGAGCGATAACGAAGTCATCCTGCGCCTGGGGGCATTCCTTGGGGTATTTGTGCTGGTGGCCCTGTGGGAACTGCGCGCCCCGCGTCGGACGCTAGAATTGCCCCGTACCCGGCGCTGGGCCAGCAACATCGGTCTGGTGGTGCTGAACAGTATCGTGCTGCGCTTGCTGTTTCCGGCCGCGGCGGTGGGGGTGGCCCTGTTCGCGCAGCAGCAGGGTTGGGGATTGCTCAACCATTACGCGGTGCCGACCGGCTGGGCGGTGCTGATCACGGTGGTGGCGATGGATCTGGTGATCTATCTGCAGCATGTCATGGTGCATGCGGTGCCCCTGCTGTGGCGCTTCCATCGGGTGCACCATGCGGACCTGGACTATGATCTGACCACCGGCTCGCGCTTCCATACCCTGGAGATCATTCTGTCGATGCTGATCAAGTTTGCCACCGTGCTGCTGCTGGGGCCGCCAGTGGCCGGGGTGATCCTGTTCGAAATCATTCTCAATGCCAGTGCCATGTTCAACCACGGCAATATCCGCCTGCCGTCGGGGGTGGACCGCTGGTTGCGCTGGCTGCTGGTGACGCCGGACATGCACCGGGTCCATCACTCGGTCGAAGACAACGAAGCGAACAGCAATTTCGGTTTTGCCCTGCCCTGGTGGGACCGGCTGTTCGGCACCTATCGCGATCAGCCGAGAGAAGGGCACGAGGGCATGACCATTGGCATTCACCGTTACCGCGATCCGCGCCTGGTGGATCGATTGCCGGGCATGCTGGCGCTGCCGTTCATCGGCAAGGTCAGTGGTTATGCGATCAACCGCCGCGAATGGAGCAAGCCCGGTGAGGAGTTGGACTCATGAAGCGCGGGATGTTGGCGGTTCTGCTGTTGGCCGGTATTGCGTTGAGTCTGATCTACCGCGACCGTTTGGACATTGAACAGCTGCGGTCGCTGGTCGAGGCCAGCGGTGGCTGGGGACCGGCGCTGTTCGTGTTGGTGTACGCACTGGCCACGGTGCTGTTCGTGCCCGGATCACTGCTGACCCTGACCGGCGGGCTGCTGTTCGGACCGGTGTGGGGCACGCTGCTGAACCTGAGTGGCGCCACCCTGGGGGCCACGGCTGCGTTCCTGCTGTCCCGCTATCTTGCCAGGGATTGGGTGGAACGTCATACGGACGGACGGCTGTCGCGTCTGCGTGAGGGGGTGGAAGCCGAGGGCTGGCGTTTTGTGGCCTTTGTGCGGCTGGTGCCCCTGTTCCCCTTCAATTTGCTCAACTACGCGCTGGGTCTGACACGGATTCCGCTGGGCAGCTATGCCTTCGTGAGTGCACTGGCCATGCTGCCAGGGGCGCTGGCCTACAGCTGGCTTGGGTATCTGGGCGGTGAAGCGGCGAGTGGTTCGGAAGACCTGGTGCGGAAGCTGCTCGTGGGACTGGCGCTGCTGGCCATCGCCCTGTTTCTGCCGCGTGCCTGGCTCCGCCTGCGCGAGTCGCGCCGCCGGAGTATGCCGCTCAGTCGATGAGCCGGATCTCAGCGCTGGCGTCCCTCGCATCGATGAGAATGCGCAGCCGGGCCGATTCGGCAAGGCGTTCTTCGGGCGACGGATCGTCGGCGCATTGGCAGCCGGCCACCAGGCTGCTGAAGAACAGGGTGCAGACCAGTTCATGGGTGTCCGGCCCGCTGTCCACGGACAGCACCACCGGGTGCAGGTCCTGGTACAGGGCCACGCTGCCCTGACGCAGGGCCTGCTGCAGAGGCAGCAGGCCGGACGGAAGCGCTTCGAGATCGGCCTTCAGCGCCGGTTTCAGCGGCTGTCCATTGCGCAGGGCGTCGAGGCTGCGGGAGAATACGGGCGGTTGCGGGTTCATGGGGCTCCGGTATTGGGGCGCTGTTGCCCCAGGCTGTGGCTGAAGTTCCAGCTGCGGCGCAGCGGCTGGCCTTCCAGAGAAAGGAATTCGACGCGGCCGGAGGGCAGTTCCAGCAGTGCGGCGCTGTGATTGAAGGGGCAGCTGCCGGGGTTGATCACCCGCAGCCGCCCCAGGTCGACCGCAAAGACCTGGTGGCTGTGGCCCACGATCAGCACATCGGCCTTGACCGCGGACAGGCGCCGGGTCCAGTCCGCACAGGCCTGTTCACTGAACCGGCCGCTGCGGTCCAGCAGCCGGATGCCGGCGCCCGGCCGCTCCACTGGAGCGTCGTGGATCAGCAGCAGATGCTGGCCATCCAGCTGCATCTCATGGCGCAGCGGCAGGGCCGCCAGCCAGTCGGCGGCGGAGCAATCCGGATGCCGGCGGATGAAGTCCCGGTCGTGATTGCCCTGAACGCAACGCACCTGATGGATGGTGAGCAGTTCGATGCAGGGCTGCAGTTCGTCGAAATAGCCGGCAATGTCGCCAGCGCATAGCAGCTGTTCCGCACCGCGTTGGCGGAACTGCTTGAGGGCATCCGCCAATGCGGCGGGCCGGGCATGGATATCGGCGATCAGTCCGATGAGCATCTGTAATCCGCATGCGCCATTGCCTGTCCACTCTACCATGGGAAGGGGTCCTGTACAGAATCGGCACAAGCTGATCTAATCGGTTTCAATCTGAAACCGAGACCATCATGACTGTCCTGCTCGAGGCCATCGACCTGATCAAGGATTATCCCGGGCTGCGCGCGGTGGACGGCATCCGCTTTGCCGTCGAAGCCGGCAGCTGCTATGGCCTGCTGGGGCCCAATGGCGCGGGCAAGACCACCACCATGGAAATGCTGGAGGGTTTGACGCCGCTCGACGGTGGAGAAATCCGTTACCGTGGACGACCGGTGGATACGGGTTTCCGCCACGAGATCGGTATCCAGTTCCAGGAAACGGCGTTGCTGGAGCGGCAGACGGTGATGGAGGCGCTTGAGCTGTTCGCGGCCTTCTATGAGCGCCGTGCGGATGTGGGTGCGCTGATTCGGCGTTGCCGGCTGGAGGAGTTTCTCGACCGTGACACCCGCAAACTGTCCGGTGGCCAGCGCCAGCGTCTGCTGCTGGCCATCGCTCTGGTCAATGACCCGGCGCTGGTGTTTCTCGACGAGCCGACCACCGGGCTCGATCCGCAGTCGCGGCGCAATTTCTGGTCACTGATCGAGGACATCAAGCACGAGGGCAAGACCGTGCTGCTGACCACCCACTACATGGAAGAGGCTTATCGCCTGTGTGACCGGATCGCCATCGTCGACCGGGGGCGAATCATCATCGAGGGCGAGCCGGATGCGCTGCTGGCCGAACATTTCGCGGCCACAGTGATCCGTTTGCCCCTGTCGGCCATCGAAACCGGGCGCAGTCTGCCGCCGGAAATCCAGAGGGTGGACGGGCGCTACGAGCTGTTCACCGACGATGTGCCTGCCGCCATCGCCCGGCTTGAGTCGCTCGGCGCCAGCCTGTCCGATTGCCAGATCACTGCGCCGACGCTGGAGGACCTGTTCCTCAAGCTGACCGGCCATGCGCTGAGGCAGTGATGGCATGAAGTTCAGCCTCACCCGTCTGCTGGCCATCCTCCGCGCGCGGCTGCGCGAATTCTACCGGGATACGGCATCCTGGGCCTGGAATCTGTTGATGCCGGTGCTGATCCTGATCGGCTTCGCCTTCATATTCAGCGGAGACACCCAGCCCCTGTACCGGCTGGCCGTGATCGGCGATCCGCAACTCATGGACAGCCTGTTGCGCGATGCCGACTTCGTCGAACGCATCCGGTTGTCGCCCACAGCGCGTGATCAGGCCCTGGTCAAGCTGCAACGGCACCAGTACGACCTGCTGCTGGATGTCACCGTCGAGCCACCCCGCTACTGGATCAACAGCCAGTCCGACAAGGGGCGGGTGATGGAACAATTGCTGCTGAACCGGCCAGCGGTCAATGACGGGCGATTCCAGCGGGCGGAGGTGAGCGGGAAGGATCTGCGTTATGTGGACTGGGTGATGCCGGGCGTACTGGCCATGAACATGATGTTCTCCTGCCTTTGGGGCGTCGGCTGGGTGGTGGTGCGCTACCGCAAGAACGGGGTGTTGCGCCGGTTGCAGGCAACACCCTTGACCGCCTTCGAGTTCCTCAGCGCACAGGTGCTGGCGCGGATGGTGATCGTGGTGTTCGTGACCAGCGCGGTGATCATCGGCGCCAACGCGCTGGTCGGTTTCGTGATGCGCGGTTCCTGGTGGACGCTGGCGCTGGTGTTCACTACCGGTGCGCTGTGCCTCACCAGTCTCGGCCTGATCGTTGCCACCCGTCTCAAGACCGAGGAGGTCGCCGAAGGCCTGCTCAACCTGATGAGCTGGCCGATGATGATCCTGTCGGGCGTCTGGTTCTCGATGGAGAGCGCGCATCCGGTCGCCCAGGCGATCTCCGCCGCGCTGCCTCTCACCTGGCTGGTCGATGCCGCGCGACGGGTCATGCTCGACGGAGCCGGGGTGGCCGAGGTGGCCGGAGATCTGATGCTGATGTCGCTCACCACCCTGTTGCTGCTGGGCGTATCCGCGCGCCTCTTCCGCTGGTCCTGAAGTATATTTCTACAGCCGGGTCGCCGACGGCTTGTGGACATGATAGCCCTGGGCCATGTCCACGCCGAATTCCTTCAGCAGCCGCAGGGTGTCGGCATCCTCGACGAACTCGGCCACGGTTTTCTTGCCGAGTCCGCGGGCGATGGTCACCATCGATTTGACGAAAATCTGGTTGGCGTGATCGTTGCTCAGGTTGACGATGAACTGGCCGTCGAACTTGAGTGCGTCGGCGTTGATGTGCTTGAGGTAGGAAAAGGTCGAAAAGCCGGCGCCGAAATCGTCGAGATAGACACGGCAACCGGTGCGGTGCATCAGCTCGATGAAACGCTGGGCATCGGCGATGTCGGAAACCGCCGCGGTTTCGGTCAGCTCGATGATCAGCCGCGACGGATCGATTCGGTGTGCGCTGATCAGGTTGGCGATGTCGTGGGCCAGCGTGGGTTCATCCAGCGAGCGGCCGGAGATGTTCACCGCCAGCGCCGGAATGTCCTCGTGCCGGGCGAGCAGCTGCACGGCCTGGCGTACCACCCACTGGTCGATGAGCATGATCTTGCCCGACTTCTCCGCCACCGGAATGAAGTTTCCGGGCATGATCAGCTGATCCGGGTGCTCGTCGTCGAGCATGCGGATCAGCAATTCATAGTGGGCCACCTCACCGCTGCGGATGTTTTTGACGGCCTGGTAGTGGAGCACGAAGCGGTCATTGTCCAGCGCGTTGATGATGCGTTCGTTCCAGGTCAGGTGACTGGCCAGCCGTCCCGAGTCTTCCATTTGCGGCTCGTAGAGGCGGCCGGTGTTCTTGCCGCGTTGCTTGGCGGCGTACATGGCGGTGTCGGCATGGGCTACCAGCTCGTCCACGGTGTCGCCATGATCCGGGTACAGGGCGATGCCGATACTCGCCGTGATGCGCAGGTTGTTGCCTTCGAAACGGAACGGCAGCGCGGCGATGGCGTGGACGATGCGCTCCGCCAGCTTGAGTGCCTCGTCCGCGTTTTTGACCGGCGCCAGCAGGCCGAACTCGTCGCCGCCGAGGCGGCTGATGAAGACATCGGAACGCACCAGCGTGCTCAGCTCGCCACTGATGCGGATCAGTACCGAGTCACCGGCACGGTGGCCGAAGGAATCGTTGATGTACTTGAACTCGTCCAGATCGAAGAACAGCAGCGCGAAGCAGCGCTTTTCCCGGCTGAAGCTGGCCAGCATGCGTTCCAGCTCGTCCTGGAAGCGGCGCCGGTTGTACAGTCCGGTCAGGTGATCGCGCTCGGCCAGGTACAGCAACTGTTCGGCGGTCTGTTTCTGGCGGGTGATGTCCTCGTACATCCAGATGCGCCCGATGAACCGGTTTTCCTCGTCCACCACCGGATAGGACAGCTGGTTGATGGTGCGTCCGTCGGCGGTCAGGATTTCGAAGCTCTCGCTGGTTTCGTGGGCGTTCTCCACATCCAGGATATGGCGCGAGAAATGATCGGGGTGGGAGATCACATTGCTCGAATGGCGCAGTACCTCGGCCGTCTTCATGCCGGTGTGGATCGCGTTTTCCTCGATGGTCCAGATGCGCAGGAAGGCGGGATTGAAGTAATCCACCTCCTTGTTCATGTTTTCGTAGAGGATGCCGATGTTCATCGAGGTCAGTAGCGAACGCAGACGCGCATGCTCGCGCTGGGACAGCTCCAGCAGTTGCAGCTGGTCGTGATGCGCCTGTCGCAGCTGATGCTCGCGGTCGCGCAGTTCCCGCGACAGGGTCTGCAGGCTGTGTGCCAGCTGCCCCAGCTCGTCCTCGCTTTCCAGATGCCGGACATCGATGTCGTATTGACCGTCCGAAATCCGGCCGGTGACCTCGCGCAGCGTGTTCAGGTGGCGGGTCAGCCACAGGCCGAGCAGGAACAGCAACAGCGCGCTGAGCAGGATTTCGATGGCGGCAATGCTGATGGCCTGGGACAGCAGTTCGCGGCGGAAGCGGGCGATCTCCTCCAGCGAAAGCACATATTCGACCCGGCCGATCGGAATGCCGGCCAGGGTGACCGGGGATTCCCGCCGCAGATAGGGGCGATCGAAATCGATATCGGTATCGCGGGTTTGCACCTGTTGCGGGTCGATCTCGCGCTGGCCTACCGCCAGAAACTCCTCGCCGGTTGAATCGATCACCCGTACCCGCAGGATGCGGTTGGCGTTGCTGCGGCCGTTGACGATGGCGTTGAGGGTGGATTCCATGGTGGCGAAATCCTGTTCGAACAGGCTGACATTGATGCTGTTTTCGAACAATTGATCCAGGGTCTGCAGCTGGTCGTGGAGCTGTTGGTCGATCTGCCGGTCCACCAGCCGCAGGCTGTTGCCGATGAGCAGTGACAGCATCAGCGTTTCCACCAGCAGGGTCAGGGCAATCAGTCTGAAGCGCAGCGATTTCCGGATCAGGTTCAGCACGGTGCGGTTCCGCCGTTCAGTAGCCGAAGATGCGTTTCACGAAGGGGCGCAATCGGGTCAGATCGGCCTTGATGATGGGCCGGAAGCCCTGCTGCCGGGTGCGCTTGAAGTAACGGAGTCCTTCCTCGGTCATGCCGAAATCCAGCAGAGCCTCGCGCAGCCGCCGAACCGTATCCGGGTCCAGGGCGCCATTGGCGACGAGGAAATTGCCGGGGATGGGCGGAGAAGTGGCCAGCACCCGGATGTCCTGGCCGCCGCGATCCAGGTAACGGCGGTAGGTCGGCGAGGAGAAGGCGGCCGCGTCGCTGCGCCCCATGATCACGCTCTGCAGCGCATTGTTGTGGGAATGGGTATGGCGGATATCGATCCGCTGCAGATCCAGCCCGGCCGAGGCCAGCGTATCCAGCGCCATCAGCGAGATGATGGCCTTTTTCGGTGGCAGCATCACCCGGCCGTTCTGGAGCTGGGCCAGCCGGGTGACCGGCGAGTCGGCGCGGCTGGCGATCACCGCGTGCAACCGGTTACTGGCTACGGCCAGCGGAAGGTAACCGTCACGCAGGATGGCCAGCGCGCCCATGTGCGGGGCGGTCAATACCAGGTCATAGCGCCCTTCGCGGGTGCGTTTCGCAAAACCGGGGAAGTCGCTGGCCGAGGAGATCACCACCGGCCGGCCCATTCGCCGTGACAGGTAGTCGGCCAGCGGCTGGTGCTGCTCGATCAGGTCTGCGGCCGAAAGATAGGGGAAAATGCCCAGTTTCAGGGGTGGCTCTGCAGCCTGCAGTGAAAGGCTCAGTCCGAGCAGGAACGACAACAGCAGTTTCTTCATCCAGGGCATCTTCGGCGGCTTCAATGACCGATGATAGCCGATAACGCTATTTTCTGCCGATCAGGCTGTCGATGGAGACACTTCTTTCGCTGCGCGGTGGCTGACCTTCGGGCTGATCGATATGGAAATACTTGTGGCCATTGAGCATGCCCGAGATCTGCGCACCACGGCCCTTGGCATCATGCCAGACCGCGAAGGCGATGTGCGCCAGGGCCAGCCACAGCAGCACGAGGCTGGCGGCGGAATGCAGGTCGGCACTGCTCAGCCCGCCCATGAAGGGCAGGCCAGAATGGAAAAATCCGCTGACTGCCGTCACCACCGCCAGGGCCGTCATCAACAGGTAGACGGGTTGCCACACCGGGTTGAAGGCATACCAGTCGGGCAGCGGTGTCTTGCCCAGCGAGGCATAGAATCGCAAGGTGTCGCGCAGGATATGGCGCTGCTCCCGGGTGGGGATGAAGAAGCGCCAGTGGCCGGAACCGGCCACGAAGTACAGCAGCAAGCGCCACGCCAGCACCAGCAGCAGGGCCTGTCCCACCATCAGGTGCCAGTCGGTCCAGGCCAGCGGATCCACATCGCTGTGGTCGATGAGCCAGGCACTGAGCCATTCGAAGCCGAAACCGGCGGCAATCAGCCAGTGGGTCAGGCGCTGCTGGAAGGAATAGATCGGAAGGTAATGGATTTCGGGATTCATCGCGTCAGTATAGACGATGCCTCCCGGGAAAAGCGCGCGCCCGTGGCGCGGAAAAGGCCGTGAGCGCTGCCCGGTCGCTACCAGCCGCCGCCCCCGCCACCGCCACCCCCGCCACCGGAGGAGCCGCCGGAGAAACCCGAGCTGGAACCGGGCGCGGAGGAGGCGGAGGCAATGGCGCTGCCCAACTGCTGCGAGAACTGTTGTGCGGCCTGACCAAAACCGCGATCACCGGGGCTGAAGTGCAGGCCGCCGGGGCTGTAATTCGCGGCCACCAGGCCGGCGGCGATCGCCTGTTGCAGCCGCTGGCTCCAGGCGTTCTCCACGCCCAGCGCGATGGCGTAGGGCAAATACTCCTGATAGCGCTCGGCGGTGAACTCCGGTTCGCCGCGCAGCAGCAGGTCATCGGCCTCGGCCACCGACAGGTACTGGCGGAAGCCCTCGATGCGGTCCATCAGCTTGCGTCCGCCAGGGGTCGGCGCCTTGATACACTCGAAGAAGCCGGCATTGACCAGCAACAGCCCGATCAGGCTGGCCACCACCGGCCAGGCCGGCGCCCCCTGCTGCTGTACCAGCGCCGACAGGATGTCCTTCGAAACATAGAGCACGACTGCCAGCATCAGCAGCGGCGGCAGCAGCCGGGTCATGCGCTTGCCCTGCTTCCAGGCGCGCCACAGGCTGTGTCCGAGCAGGGCCATGATGGCCAGCATCATGGTGCTCGACAGGGTGCTGGCGAGCATTCCCGGATCCGGAATCAGCACTATACTGGCGACGATTCCGGCAAGGCTGAGCAGTATCCCGGGCAGCAGGTATTTGCGGTTGGTGTTGAACATCACCCGGTTGTAGTCGGTCTCCAGCCGCTTGCGGTGTTGCCGTTGGGCCTTTTGCAGCAGCGCATGGTTCTGCGGGTCCAACTCCACGCGAGTGCCCGCGGCGAACAGGCTGTCGAGCAGGGCCTGCTCGCCCGGCGCCAGCCGCGCGCCGGAACCCTTGAGCCGGGTGATGACGAAGCGCTTGCCCGGCTTGTCGATCTCGATTTCGCCCTTGACCGCCAGATTGACCAGCGCCGCGGTCAGTGCCTGACGATCATAGCCCATCTGCGTCAGGTAGCGCATCGAGGCCGGCGAGAGGCCGTCCGGCGGACGGTACAGGGGCGCGATGACGCCACGCTCCGGGTCCCTTCCGACCCGTCGCCAGACCAGCAGGTAGTAGATCAGCACGGCCAGCAGGCTGCCGCCGGCGACCAGGTTGTGGCGGTTGTCGGCATAGAGGCTCTCGGCCTTGCCGGGCGGTGTAACCGCCCCCTTGGGCCAGCCGACGACCAGGGTCAGGCCTTCGTGCGCTGCCAGTGGACGGGTGGTTTCGAACACCACATGGCGTTCGTCCTCGATGTAGTGGGTCAGATAGCTCTCGGTGGAACCCTGCGGGCCGGTGTAGCCCTTGAGCCGCAGCCGGTCCGGCGGGAAGGCCGCCGGCAGCGTGACCCGCGCCGAGGCGTGATCGACGGGGAAGGCCCAGCCGTTGCCGGTGACATTCCAGTAGAGTTCGTCGTGGTCGTCGAAGAAACCGAGCTGGCGTGTACTGCGGTAGCGGATGCGGTATTCGTGCTCGCCGGGCTCCAGCAAGCGGTCGGCCCGGCCGAGATAGATGCGCAGCCCGTTGCCGCGTTGCTCGATCCGGCTGGCTTCCGGCTGGCCATCGCGCTCGGCCCCGATCAGCTCGAAACCGACGCGCCGGGTGACGCCCAGCGGCGTGGTATAGCGGGTCGGGAAATCGCGGTAGATGCCACGGCGGATCCGCTGCCCTTCGGCCTGCACGCGGATCGTCTCCTCCACCTCCAGCACGGCGTCGGGGCGGATGGTGATCTCGCTGTGGTAATCGAGGATGCGTTCGGCCGCCAGCACGGGCAGGCATAGCAGCATCAGCAGCGTGGCCGCCAGCAGTGGGGGGAGGCGGCCCTTCATGCGGCGGATTCCTCGTCGAAATCGAAGTATTCGGCGGGACGGAAGCGCAGCAGCCGTGCCACGATCAGATCGGGAAAACTGTCGATGCGGGTGTTCAGGTTGTTGACCGCGCCATTGTAGTAGCGCCGAGCGAACTGGATGTCGCGCTCGATCTCGGTCAGCTGTTGCATCAGTTCCAGATAGTTGCGGTTGCTCTTGAGGTCCGGATAGGCCTCGGCCACCGCGCGGATGTCGAACAGGGAACGGCTGATGCGACGCTCCAGATCACCCTGTTCGCCGGGGCTGTGCCCCGTGCGGGCGCGGTTGCGCAGCTCGATCACCGTGGACAGGGCGGCCTGCTCATAGGCGGCGTACTGCTTGACCACCTCGACTAGCCGCGGGATCAGGTCATGACGCCGCTTGAGCTGCACCTCGATGTCGCTCCAGGCCGACAGCACCCGGTGATGGTCGCGCACCAGCGCGTTGTAGCTGTAAATCAGGACGCCCGCGACCAGCGCGAGCCCGGCAAGCAGTATCCATCCCATGACGGCGCACGCTAACAGGCTTGCGGTCGGGGCACAAGCCGCTCAGCTGGCGTCGAAACGGCCGCAATCGAAAAAGCGGCAGGCCGCCTGGGCAACCCGTGGCGAGAACAGCATGCCGAAATGACCGTGACGGACATGCATGCGCGAGCCGACCGACGGATGCTCGGTCTCGTCGAGGGCCACGGTGCCGTCGTTGGGTCGCGGCAGGCGGTGGAACAGCAGGCGGCCGATACCATAGCCGGACAACCCGGCGATCATCCCCACCTCGATGCCGCGCGGACATTCCGGGGCGGCTTCTAGCAGACCGTGACGGGCGGCGCGGCCCAGCAGCCAGCGGGTGAGGCCGCGGCCGTGCAGATGCCGCGCCAGTGCCGAGCCCTGCAGCGGCGCGCCGAGCATCAGCACGCGCCCCAGCCGCTCGGGCCGCGTGTCGGCCAGCGCATGACAGGCGATGACCCCGCCCAGACTGTGGGTCAACAGATGGATGGCGCCATCGCCGTCGATGCGGTCGAGGAAGGCACTGAGCCGGCGGGCGTTGCCGGCCGGGTCGCGGCGCAGTGAAGCGTAATGGAACACCCGGGTGCGGTAGCCGCAACGGCCGAGCTGCCAGCGCAGCACCGCCATCTCGAGGCCGGTCATCCAGATGCCGTGGACCAGCACGACGGTATCGGTAGCGGGCATGGCAACCTCGGAAACAGCAAAGAAAAATGGCGCGCTCGGCGGGATTCGAACCCACGACCCCAGGCTTCGGAGGCCTGTACTCTATCCAGCTGAGCTACGAGCGCAGTGATGTCTGCCGGGGAGCCCCGGCGAAGAGGGGGCGTAGTCTAGCAGCTTTGCCGGCCACCCGGAACCGTCATCCCTGTTCAATGATTCTCGACCCGGATCGGTGTGAGCGGAAAGGTCGCTCCAAGATCTCGGTGTGCTTCTGCAAGAATTTCTGGGCACTTTGGCCGGTTATAATGCCGTGGCAGTCTTCTATACTGCGTCAACACCTCTCAATCGAAGCCGGACTGTCATGAATACTTCTGCCCAACCCGTCGATCCCGAGCCGTATGACCGGATGATGCATTCCATCATCCAGCGTATCGCGACCGGCCCGGATCTCTCCAAGGATATCAGTGAAGAAGAAGCGCGCCTGGGCATGCTGGGCGTTCTGGAACATGCCGTGGATCCGGTGCGCGCAGCAATCTTTTTGATTGCGTTGCGCATGAAGCGCGAAACCCGCGAAGAAAACCGCGGTGCATTGCAGGCCTTTCTTGATACGACGGACCGGGTCACCGCCGAAGTGGACGAACTGCTGGACCTGGCGGACCCCTATGACGGTTACAACCGCACATTGCCCGCTTCCCCCTTTCTGGCCCCTGTGCTGGCCGAGGCCGGAGTACCCGTGGTCACTCACGGACTGGACCGGGTCGGGCCCAAGTTCGGTATCACCCACCGTCATGTGCTGGCCGCTGCCGGGGTGGAGGTGGATCTCGACCCCCGCGCCGCCGCCGAGCGTCTGAGCGACCCGGCGCTGGGCTGGACCTATGTGGACCAGGCGCGCTACAACCCGCGCTTGCATGCCTTGATCGATTTGCGCCGCAAGATGGTCAAGCGATCGGTGATCACCACGGTGGAGGTGCTCGCCAAACCCGTTCAGGCGCGGTGCAAAACCCATTTCGCGACCGGCTATGTACACAAGCCCTACCCCCCGGTCTATGCGGATCTGGCGCGGCATGCCGGCTTCGACAGCGCTCTGCTGGTGCGTGGCGTCGAAGGGGGCGTGATCCCTTCCCTGCGGCAGCCGGGCAAGTATTTTGCCTACCGGGACCGGGGTCAGGAGCGAGCATGTGATTTCGATCCGGCAAGCATGGGCATCGCGCAGGAACACCGGTGCGTGCCGATCCCCGAAGACATCCCGCAGAGCCCGAAGGGGGAAGGCGCGATCACCGTCACCGATACCGAGGCCGGCGCCCGGCGCGCCGCGGAACTCGGGCTGGCCGCGCTCGGGGGAGAACAGGGGCCGACCTATGACTCGCTGGTCTGTTCGGGCGGGCTGATGCTGCTCCACCTCGGAAGAGTCGCCACGCTCGCCGAAGGAGCCGATCGTATCCGTGCGATCCTCGACTCCGGGCGTGCCGCCCGGCGGGTTGCCTGATGGACGGAACATTCGTTCCGATAGCCGATGCCGACGAGCTGTCGCCGGATACCATGAAGGCCTTCGAGCTTGAAGGCAAGCGTCTGCTGCTGGTGCGGGCCGGAGACGATTTTTTCGTGGTGGACGAAATGTGCACCCACGAGGATTATTCGCTGGCGCTGGGCTGCATCAAGGGCAAGCGCATCAAGTGCTCGCTGCATGGCAGTTACTTCGATCTGGAGAGCGGCGAGCCGGACGAGGAACCGGCTGAAGAACCCATCTGCAGCTACCGGGTGCGAGTCGCCGAAGGCCGAATCTGGGTCGATCCGACCCGGCTGCGCGAGGGTGCCAGCAGGCGCTGCGCCCCGGAATCCTGATGCAGTGGGCGGCTGTCGCATGAACGCCAATGGGCGGTTCGGTGTCCGGGTTCAGTGTCCGTTCGTGTCGGTACGCTGAGCGAGCGACATCGAGGCCGAGGAGTTGCTGAGGATCATGCGGTTGATCTGTTCTTCGCTGTAGCTGGATTCCTGATGCTCCTCGGCCTGGCCCAGCAGGTCGGCGCGGATGCGCGTGGTCAGGCGGGCCAGCGCGGCGGCGATGGCTTCATCGTCCTCGTCGCTGATGTTGCGGTCGCGGGTGGTGGTCTGCAGCACGCGCAGGAAATTGCGGAACTCCTCCAGCACGCCGGGCGCGGCGAAGATGGCCAGGCGGTGGGTGGTGAACTGCAGCTGCACCAGATCACGGTCGCTGACTTCTTCCCTGATCGACATGGCTTCGATGCGCGCGATCAGTTCCTCGTAGGTGCGGGTTTTCAGCTCCAGAAACTTGATGTTCTGTTCCTTTTCAATTTCCACCGCGGTCTGCTTGTTGAGCAGCAATGCGGTGATCAGCACCGTGGCCAGGGTGCCGAGTATGATCAGCACGATTTCCTGGGTGAAGGGCATCGAGTCGGTGACGCCGTAGGCGTAGCGCAGGAAGGCATAACCGCCAATGACGGTGATGGCGGTCAGCAGCAGCAGGATGAGTTGTTTGCGGGCAAGGTCCACGCGATGGTTCCGGTCGGCAAAGTCC
>Ga0256839_1002380_pt1 | contig 20999 bp, 17 predicted proteins | sample 354166metaG_FD_185968 | JGI IMG/M metagenome (GOLD analysis project Ga0256839, IMG submission 185968) | Hydrothermal vent microbial communities from Mid Atlantic Ridge, Atlantic Ocean - 354-166 | ecosystem: Environmental > Aquatic > Marine > Hydrothermal vents | place: Atlantic Ocean: Mid... | reverse complement strand
TAACCACCCGCAGCGGCTTGCTTGATGAAGGCCGGATGGAGGCGGAGGCACGCAAAATCATGGCGCGCCTCAACCCGAATTTCCAGAATTTCTCCTCGCCCGTTTCGGCGCTCTCTGGCGGACAGCGCCAGTCAGTAGCCATTGCCCGCGCGGTCTATTTTAATGCCCGCATCCTGATCATGGACGAACCCACGGCGGCGCTTGGCCCGCAGGAAACCCAGATGGTGGCCGAGCTTGTTACCCAGCTCAAATCCGAGGGTATCGGTATTTTTCTGATCAGCCATGACATTCATGACGTAATGACCCTGTGTGACCGCGCTAGCGTGATGAAAAACGGCAAGCTTGTGGGCACGGTCAATGTGGATGACGTAACAGATGACGACCTCCTCGGCATGATCATTCTGGGCAAGAAGCCCGCGCCCAAAGCATAAGGGCGGCAGAATACAAATAAAACACATCCCCCAGATGGCTGTTAATCATCACAACGATCATAAAGCGGGGCCTGCTATCGCCAGAGCAAATCAAGCGCCTCTACGGGGGCTTGCGTGGCCATTTTTTAGCGAGCATGTGTTCACCCAAAACCTTGGCCAGCCTGCTTGCGCTTTCGCGGCAATTCAAGAAATGCCGGACGCAATCTTCCGAAGCGCTGGAAGCCGATAACAAGGCCTGATCGTTAAGTTTCTCCATGGGTGTTCAGTAAAAACTGCGCGCGGACCGGGCCGCAGGCAGCGCCCAGTGCGCGAGCGCTGCCACCAATACTGCCCGTTTCGATTCGCGGCGCGAGCAGGCCGCGGGTGTCTTGCGTGGCAACATAGCGGCGCACGCGGTTGACCAGATCCTCGCGTATTTCGGAAGGAAAGGCACCGTCTATAAGGATGGCTTCAAAATCAACCACTGCGCATGTCGAGAGCGCGGCCTTGGCGAGTTCTTGCGCGGTTTGGCCGAGCCACGGATCCACGTAACGCGAGAGCCGCTTCCAGCTTTCAGGATCGTTCCACAGCTGTGTGGGGTCCAAGTCAACTTCGCGCAAGCGCTCTTCCAGCAGGTGTATCGATGCCATGTCGATCAGCTGCATGCTTTCCCCGTTGGGGCCAATGCTGCGGAGCGACCCAAGTGCACCGGCATTACCTTGTCGCCCGGCATATACGGCGTTATCCAGCACGATGCCACCACCGACAAACGTGCCGATAAAGAAATAGGCATAGTCACGAAATGCCTTGCCACGCCCGTAGGTGTGTTCGGCCTGACAAGCGCCGGTAGCATCATTCATGACCATCACGGGCAGGCTGCTAAAAGCTGCGATTTTGCTCGTGAAATCAATGTCCTGCCATGACTGGAATTTTTTGATATCAGCGCTGTCAAGGTTATGCCAGTTCCAAAGCTCGAACGGGGCGGCCACACCTATGCCGCATATACGTGCGGTTTTATCGGGGCTCATGTCGGCGGTAAGGGCTTTTAGCCCGTCGGAGAGAAAGGCAAAAATAGCATCTGGCAGCGGGTAGTTATAGGTAATTTTTGTTTGTTTGTGCACGGTGCCACAGAAATCCATTAACAGCAGATGGGCGGAGCGCCGCCCTATTTTAAGCCCGAATGAATACGCGCCCCTGGCCGCCAGCCGCATGGGGGTCGAGGGTTTGCCAACTTTGCCGCGCACGGGGTCACCGCGCTCGATGAGGCCCTCGGATTGCAGCCGGCGCAGAATGCCAGAGACCGTTGGCGGCGACAGCCCGGCAAGGCGCGAAAGCGCGCTGCCGGGCACGGCTCCGTGGCGCTGGATCAACGACAGCAGCAAGCGCTCGTTATGATCGCGCACACCGCTTTGGCTCAGCCCAATGCTGATTGATCTGACTGGTCCGTTATCCATTCCGGGCATCATTAACACGTCCTTCGTGTTAATACATTGCATAATTTGATTAATAAATAAAGTTAACTAATTAATTGACAAGCACGGAAGAATCGCGTTCCTTAGGGAAAACGGCGGGTGAATGCGAGCCGTTGCAACCGTCAGGTAAAATCCTGATACACAAACTTGTCTGGGAGGGCATCATGAAGAAACTCCTTATTGGAACCACACTTGCAGCCATTACTGTCGCCGGTTCAGCTATGGCGGGCAGCCATAGCGGCATTACGGCGTGTCTGATTACCAAAACCGATACCAATCCGTTTTTCGTAAAGATGCGCGAAGGGGCCGAAGCTGCTGCAGCCGAGGCCGGCATTACTTTGCGCTCCTATGCAGGCAAGGTTGATGGCGACCACGAAACGCAAGTGGCCGCTATAGAGACCTGCATCGCTGACGGGGCCTCCGGTATTTTGCTCACCGCATCCGATACATCCTCCATTGTCGGGGCGGTCACCCAGGCCCGCGATGCGGGCTTGCTGGTTATTGCGCTGGACACTCCGCTTGACCCTATCGACTCGGCGGATGCAACATTTGCCACCGACAACTTCCTTGCCGGTGAGCTTATTGGCCGCTGGGCGGCTGCGAAATTGGGAAATGACGCCGCAAACGCGCGGATCGCTATGCTTGACCTTGCCGTGAGCCAGCCAACCGTTGGTGTGCTGCGCGACCAAGGTTTCCTGCAAGGCTTTGGTATTGATCTGGCCGACCCGAATGTGAACGGCGACGAAGATGATTCGCGCATCGTGGGCAACGATGTAACGCAAGGGAATGAAGAAGGTGGACGCCGGGCGATGGAAAACCTGTTGGCCGTCGATTCTTCGATCAATGTGGTTTACACTATCAACGAGCCTGCCGCCGCCGGGGCTTATGAGGCCCTTAAATCAATCGGTCAGGAAGGCGATGTGTTGATCGTGTCTGTCGATGGCGGCTGCCCCGGCATCCAGAACATAGCAGATGGTGTGATCGGAGCGACAGCGCAGCAATATCCGCTGCGCATGGCGGCCTTGGGCATTCAGGCGATTGCAGCCTATGCGGCCGATGGCACATTGCCGGAAAACACCCCCGGCAAGGATTTCTTTGACACAGGGGTTGCGCTGGTAACAGATCAGCCCGTTGAAGGGGTTGAAAGCATCTCGGTTGCCGAAGGCACCGACCTTTGCTGGGGTTAAGGCGCAACTAGCACCCGCTAAAAGGCCTATCGAACGGGGGCGGATTTTTTCTGCCCCTGTTCCCGAAACGGGGTATGCTGCCCCGGTTACCATATTCCATTCGTCAGAAAGGGTGCCCAATGTCAGGCAATGCCGATGACTTTGAAAATGTTGTAAACGCGGCAAACCCTGAAACAGTTGCCGCGTTTGAAGAGCGTAAGGGTTTTATTGCACGGCTCCAGCATATATTGCACGTTAATCCGGCCTTGGTGCCTTTATTTGTCCTGCTGTCCTCCATTCTTTTGTTCGGGGCGCTGTTGGGGTCAAAATTCTTTTCGCCTTTTGCCCTGACGCTTATTCTGCAACAGGTGCAGATCGTCGGTATTGTGGCCGCCGCCCAAAGCCTTGTCATCCTGACCGCGGGCATTGATCTGAGCGTCGGGGCCATTGCTGTCCTGTCCAGTGTCATTATGGGGCAATTCACTTTTCGCTATGGGCTTCCTGTTGAAATTGCCGTGCTCTGCGGTTTGGCAGTTGGCACAGCTATAGGCGCAGTAAATGGCTGGCTTATTGCCGCGATGAAGCTTCCGCCCTTCATTGTAACCCTTGGTATGTGGCAGATCGTTCTGGCGGCAAATTTTCTGTATTCGAAGAATGCGACCATCCGCAGTCAGGATATTCAGGCCGAGGCCCCTTTGCTCCAGCTTCTTGGCTCGACGTTCAAGGTCGGTGCCAATCCTGACGGACGCGGTGGGGCAACCTTCACCATCGGGGTGATTGTTATGATCGCGATATTTGCAATCCTTGCCTATGTAATGCGCCATACTGCATGGGGCCGCCATGTGTATGCCGTTGGCGATGACCCCGAGGCGGCGCAATTATCCGGAGTTAATGTACGCCGCATTTTGATTTCGGTCTATGCGGTTGCAGGCTTTATTTGCGCGATTGCGGGCTGGGCCCTTATCGGGCGTATCGGGAGCGTCAGCCCTACCTCGGGTCAGCTCTTGAATATAGAAAGCATCACGGCAGTGGTGATAGGGGGTATTTCACTATTTGGCGGGCGAGGCTCGATTATGGGTGCGCTGTTTGGCGCCTTGATTGTGGGCGTTTTCACCCTTGGCCTGCGCCTTTCCGGTGCGGATGCCCAATGGACATTCCTGCTTATCGGTGCCCTTATCATCGGCGCGGTCGCCGTGGACCAATGGATTAGAAGGGTGTCATCATAATGGAACCTCTTCTTAAAGGTCGTGGCCTTGTAAAGCGTTATGGCAGGGTGACCGCGCTTGATAACTGCGATTTCGATCTGTATCCGGGTGAAATTCTGGCGGTGATCGGCGATAATGGCGCGGGCAAATCAACCCTTATCAAGGCGGTGTCCGGTGCGATTATCCCCGATGCGGGCGAGGTGTTTCTGGACGGGCAAAAGCTGAATTTTACCTCACCGACAGATGCGCGCAAAGCAGGGATAGAAACGGTCTACCAGACCCTTGCCTTGTCGCCGGCCTTATCGATCGCCGACAATATGTTTATGGGCCGCGAGCTGCGTAAACCGGGCTTTCGTGGCAAATGGCTGCGCCAGCTTGACGCCGCGCGGATGGAAAAGCTGGCGCGCGACAAGCTGACAGAGCTGGGCCTGATGACGATCCAGAATATAAACCAGACGGTCGAAACGCTTTCGGGGGGGCAACGGCAGGGGGTTGCGGTGGCGCGGGCTGCGGCCTTTGGCTCAAAGGTGATCATTCTTGACGAGCCGACAGCTGCGCTCGGGGTCAAGGAATCCCGCCGTGTGCTGGAGCTTATTCTGGATGTTAAGGCGCGGGGCATTCCTATCATCCTTATCAGCCATAATATGCCCCATGTGTTTGAAGTGGCTGACCGCATTCATGTGCATCGCCTTGGAAAACGTCTTTGTGTTATTGACCCGAAGGACTATACAATGTCGGACGCTGTTGCATTTATGACCGGTGCCAAAGAGGCTCCGGGCGGCCACTGCGGATTAACCCCCTTAGATTGATGCCTTGGTGCTTTTGCGCAACATGAACCGTAAGGCGCGCGAAAAAGGTCTTCAGCAAACCAGACCATTAAGGGATGGCGCGGAGCAGGTATAAGTTGAATTGCACTCCGGTTTATGGAAAACTTGATCTCGGCCTTTTGGCACGCACGGCTGTATGTGTGGCACCATTCTTATGGCCTGTTGAAACCACAGAGAGGCCGGCTTGAGAATGAAAACCAGTGTTTTACCTGTGATATTGGCCGGAGGTTCAGGCACGCGGCTTTGGCCGCTGTCGCGCACCCATTATGCCAAGCAATACATTGCGCTCGGCGGGGAAAGCACGCTTTTACAAGAGACGGTTTTGCGACTCGCAGAGCTGGCCCACCTGCCGCCTTTGCTGGTTTGCAACGAGGAAGCGCGGTTTTTAGCGGCGGAGCAAATGCGGCAAATTGGCTGTGATGAGGCGTTGGTATTGTTGGAGCCAGCCGGGCGCAATACGGCGCCTGCCATTGCCTTGGCGGCGCTGGAAGCGGTGGCCAGCGGGGCTGATCCGGTGTTGCTTGTAATGCCTGCTGACCATAAAATTACCGATCATGCGGCCTTTGGTGCGGCGGTAAAAACCGGGCAAACGCTGGCGAATTCCGGGCATTTGGTGACCTTTGGTATTCACCCGACCCAGCCGGAAACCGGCTTTGGATACATCCGCTGCGGGGGGGCTGAAGGTGCGGGCTTCAAGGTGGAGTCCTTTAAGGAAAAGCCCGATGCCGACACCGCGAAAACCTATCTGGAGGCGGGGGGCTATTACTGGAATAGCGGCATTTTTATGTTCCACGCGCAGCAATATCTGGATGCGCTGCACACACACCGCCCCGATATTCTGGCCGCGTGCACCAAGGCCTTTCAGGGCCGGCAGGCAGACCTTGATTTTTTGCGCTTTGACACCGATGCCTTTTTAGCCTGCCCTGACGAGTCTATCGACTATGCTGTGATGGAAAAAACCCGGGCTGCGGTGGTGGTGCCATTGGCGGCGGGCTGGAGCGATATCGGCTCTTGGGCGGCGCTCTGGGCGGCCTCGCCGAAGGATACACAGGGGAATTGCGACGTGGGCGATGTGCTCAGCCTTGATGGCACCGACAATTATATTAATGCGGGCAGCCGCTTGGTTACGGCTATTGGCTGTGAAAATATGGTGATTATCGAAACAAAAGACGCCGTTTTTGTTGCCCCCAAACATAGGGTGCAGGATGTGAAAGCCTTGGTGGCGCAGCTGAAATCCGCCGCGCGCCCCGAGGTGGATTATCACCGCGAGGTGTATCGGCCATGGGGGAAATATGATTGCATTGATCGCGGTAAGGGCTATCTGGTCAAGCGGATTACGGTTAATCCGGGGGCAAAGCTCTCGGTGCAAAAGCACCTTCACCGCGCCGAACATTGGGTGGTTGTGCGCGGCACGGCCTTGGTGCTACGCGGCAAAGAAAAAATGCGGCTGACGGAAAACCAGTCAACCTACATTCCGCTTGGCGAAATTCATGCGCTCGAAAACCCTGGTATAACCCCGCTGGAACTGATCGAAGTGCAGTCGGGCAGCTACCTCGGTGAAGATGATATCCTGCGCCTGGAGGACCGATACGGACGCGTTTAAATCCAACAGGCCGATCTCGTCCGCCATGCAAAGAAATGGATAATATTGCCGCAGCTTGACCAAGATCAAATCTCTGCATGTAACTGCATACTAATAAGAGTCGAACAACCTACCAAGTGAGTCGACCTCAATGCATCTTTCCCCACATCAAAGCCATGCACGCCGTTTTTTGGTGGTGCGATCGCTGTTGGGAGTGCTCGCGGCCATTATGATGCTTGTCGGGCAGTCTTTGGCGGTTGGGGCGGTGCAAAGCGGCGGCGGCGCCTGGATAGAGATTTGTGCGGGAAGCGGCACCAAACTGGTGCAAACCGAAGACCCCACCCCCACGAATAGCTGTGCGCATTGTGAATTTTGTGCCGTTCAGTTTTCGGTCAATACGCCCGGGCCTTTGCCTGCCACCTTTTTTGGCCCTGTCACGGTTTTTGCACATGTCCAGTTTATATCTGTCAGCGTAAATGCCAAGCCGGCAGCCGAGCAATATTGGGCGGCCAATCGTGGCCCGCCCCTAACAAGTGAAGAAAATATGACACCAATTTCTGCCCTTTGGGCCGCTATGATCAACCCCGCTTTGCGGAGGGCATCATGGCTATAATATCGCGCGTTAGCGCCTCTTTCCTCCTCCTGTTAGCCCTGATTTTCGCCAGCACACTTGCCCGCGCTGACGGCCCACCTGTGCTGTCGCGCTTTGTGGCCGAGGTGCCTGCCAGCGAGCTGGTTGCGGGGGCCACCGCTTACGGCGAAATGCTTGACACGGTGCCGGTTGTGCCGGTGCTCAATGGCACCGAGCTGCTGGGCTATGCCTATATCACCTCTGATTTTGTTGGCACTACGGGCTATTCCGGCAAGCCCATTCATATGATGGTGGCGATTGACCCTGCGGGAAAATTGCTGCGCGCCGAGCTGGTGGAGCACCACGAGCCGATTGTGCTCATTGGCATTCCCGAAAGCAAAATCCGCACGATGACAGACGGTTACGTTGGCCTTGATATAGTAGCCGAGGCCGCTGCCGAGGGTGTGGGGCATGATGTGGACATCATTTCAGGCGCGACCGTGACCATTATGATCATTGATGACAGCGTGGTGCGGGCCTCCATCAAAGTAGCGCGCGCGCTTGGGCTGGGCGGGCTGGATAACAGCGCCGCGGAAGCTGGCCCAACCCATGTGTTGAACATGGCTGAAACCACGATTGAAAGCTGGGATACCCTGCTGGGCGATGGCTCGGTGCGCCGCCTCACGCTCGATGTGGGCCAGATCAACGCGGCCTTTGCCGCCACCGGCGACCCGCGCGTGCTGAAACACGCCGAAGACGGCCCCGAGGACGAAACCTATATAGACCTCAACCTTGCGCTGGTTTCCGCCCCCGGTATTGGCCTGAGCCTGATGGGCGAAAACGCTTACAACAACCTCACCAACTGGATGGAAGAGGGCGACAATGCCATTATGCTGGCGGGGCGCGGGCAGTATTCCTTTAAAGGCTCGGGCTATGTGCGCGGCGGGATTTTTGACCGTATCCAACTGGTGCAGGGCGATATTTCGGTGCGCTTCCGTGACCGCCAGCACCAGCGCTTGCTGGGCATTGAAGCCGAGGGCGCGCCGAATTTTACCGAGATGGATATTTTCAAAATTCCGGCAGATTCCGGCTTTGACCCCACCAAGCCGTTCCGCATCCAGCTTCTGGTGCAGCGCCCTGTGGGGCCGATTGAAAAAACCTTTATCACCTATGATTTGGGCTACAATCTGCCGCCACACTACCTCACTGCGCTGGCCAAGCCACAAGCCCCTGTAGACAACGCCGAACAATCCGATAGCGACGCCCGCTCCCTGCTGTGGAAGCGCATCTGGCAGAGCAAAAAGATCGAAATCGGCCTGCTGATCGGCATGCTGACGGTGCTCACCGGCGTGTTCTTCTTCCAGTTTCAGGTCACCCGCCACGCGCGCGCTTTTTACTGGTTCCGCATGAGCTTTCTGGTGCTCACCCTCGGCTTTCTCGGCTTTTCGCAAAATGCCCAGCTCTCGGTGGTCAATATCATGGCGCTCGGGGCCTCCTTGCGCAGCGGTTTCAGCTGGGATGCCTTCCTGATGGACCCGCTGGTGTTTATCCTCTGGGTTTCGGTGGCGGTGACGCTGCTGTTCTGGGGCCGTGGCGGCTATTGCGGCTGGCTCTGCCCGTTTGGCGCCCTACAAGAGATCACCAACCAGATTGCGCGCTTCTTCAAGGTGCCACAATGGACATTGCCCTGGGGCCTGCATGAGCGCCTGTGGCCGCTGAAGTATATGATCTTCCTTGCGCTTTTCGGCCTCTCGCTGGTGTCTATGTCGCTGGCCGAGCATTATGCCGAGATCGAGCCGTTCAAAACCTCGATCATCCTGAAATTCGCGCGTGAATGGCCGTTTGTGCTGTTTGCCACGGCGATCCTCGGCATTGGCTTGTTCATTGAGCGCTTTTATTGCCGCTACCTCTGCCCCTTGGGCGCGGCGCTGGCCATTCCGGGCCGGATGCGGATGTTTGACTGGCTCAAGCGCTACAAGGAATGCGGCTCACCCTGCCAGACCTGTGCGAATGAATGCTTTGTGCAGGCGATCCACCCCACGGGCGAGATCAACCCGAATGAATGCCTGTCCTGCCTGCATTGTCAGGTGGATTATCAGGATCACACCCTTTGCCCCGTTGTTATTAAAAAAGACAAACGGCGGGCCAAGATGGCCCAGAGCGCCTCGGACGGCGCTCTGGACCGATTAACCAATCACCCCAATGCTTCAACCAAGGAGAAGGCTAATGACCAACATTAAACCAGAAAAATGCGTAATAAAAGAGGGGCTGACGCGGCGCGATATGCTCGCCGCCCCTGTGGCCATCGGCGCTGTCGGCGCACTTGCAGCTGCCGCCACCGGCATGTCGGCCAGCCCTGCACTGGCCGCCGGTGCCGAAGTTAACGTGGCACCGGGCGAACTTGATGAATACTACGGCTTCTGGTCTTCCGGCCAAGCGGGCGAAGTGCGCATCATGGGCGTGCCCTCCATGCGTGAGCTGATGCGCATTCCGGTGTTTAACCGCGATTCCGCCACCGGCTGGGGCGACACCAACGAATCTCTCAAGGTGCTGACCGATGGCCTGATGCCGGAAACCAAGGAATTCCTCGCCAAGCGCGGCAAGCGCGATTACGAAAACGGCGACCTTCACCACCCGCATATGTCTTTCACCGATGGCACCTATGATGGCCGCTTCCTGTTCATGAACGATAAGGCCAACACCCGTGTGGCCCGCATCCGCTGTGACGTAATGAAGCCTGACAAGATCATCGAGATCCCGAACGCCTCGGACATCCACGGCTTGCGCCCGCAAAAGTTCCCGCGCACCGGTTATGTATTTGCCAATGGTGAGCACCGCGTGCCGCTGGTGAATGACGGCAGCAATATGGACGACGTAGAAAACTACGTTTCTATCTTCACCGCCATTGATGGCGACACCATGGAAATTGCATGGCAGATCACCGTAACCGGCAACCTTGATAACACCGATTGTGATTATCAGGGCAAATATGCCATGTCTTCCAGCTATAACTCTGAAGGCGCAACCAACCTTGTGGGCATGATGGAAGCCGAGATGGACCACGTTGTGGTGTTTAACATCGAACGCATCGAAGCGGCTGTAGCGGCTGGTGAATACGAAGTGTATAACGGCGTGAAAGTGCTGGACGGTAAAAAAGGGTCTGACCTTACGGTTTATATCCCTATCCCCAACTCGCCACACGGCGTAAACACAGCCCCTGATGGCAAATACGTTATGGTCAACGGTAAGCTATCGCCAACCGTTTCGGTTATCGAGTGGGACAAGATCGAGGCTGTGTTTAACGGCGCTGATCCACGCTCTGCCGTGGTGGCCGAGCCGGAACTGGGCCTCGGGCCGCTCCACACGGCCTTCAATGGTAAGGGCGAGTGCTATACCACGCTGTTCCTTGATAGCCAGATGGTGCATTGGGATATCGACAAAGCCATTCGCCTGTATAACGGCGAGGACGTAGACCCGATTATCCAGAAAACCGACGTGATGTATCAGCCGGGCCACAACCACACTTCGATGGGTGAAACCAAAGAGGCCGACGGTAAGTGGCTGGTATCGCTGAACAAGTTCTCCAAAGACCGGTTCCTCAATGTTGGCCCGCTCAAGCCCGAGAACGACCAGCTGATCAACATCCAGGACGGCGCGCTGGAAGTGGTGCATGATGGCCCGACATTCGCCGAGCCGCATGACTGTATTATCGTGCGTCGCGACATCGTGAACCCGCTCAATGTGTGGCCAGCAAATGACCCGTTCTGGGCCGAAGCCACGGCGCAAGCCGAAGCTGACGGCGTGGTGCTTGGGGATGACAGCAAGGTTATCCGTGAGGGCAACAAGGTTCGCGTTTACATGTGGTCTTCCGCGCCGACCTTCTCGATGGAGGAGTTCACCGTGAAGCAGGGCGATGAGGTCACGATCTATATCTCCAACATTGACGATGTAGACGACCTGACCCACGGCTTCACACTTGGCAACCACGGGGTTTGCATGGAGGTTGCGCCACAAGCCACCGCCTCTGTCACCTTCACCGCTGACCGCCCGGGCGTGCACTGGTTCTATTGCCAGTGGTTCTGCCACGCGCTCCACATGGAAATGCGCGGCCGGATGCTGGTAGAGCCTGCTTAAGGAGCCTGATATGATCCGCGCGTTTGCTTTTGTTATCTTCATGCTTCCGGCCTTGGCCGGAGCTGAGGAGGTGGCCGTGCCACCCGAGGCGGGCGCGCTGCTCATAGCCATAGAAAATGCACAGGCGGGGGATACCCTCCGCCTGAGCGAAAACGCCCTTTATGAAGGGGCGATCGAAATTTCAGTGCCGCTGACCATTATTGGCAACGGCGCGACGGTGGACGGCCAAGGCACAGGTTCGGTTATTACTGTCACCGCCGAAAACGTAACCCTGAGCGGGCTTACGGTGCTTGGCTCTGGCTCGGGTGGCGAAGGGCTGGATGCGGGTATTACGCTGAGCAAAACCGCCCATGGCGCCGTGGTAGAAAACAACCGCGTGCTGCTGAACCTGATCGGCATAGATGTGCACGGCGCGCGCGATTCGCTGGTGGCGCGCAACTACATCGAGGGCCGCCAAGACCAACGCATGAACGACCGTGGCAACGGCATTTATGTCTGGAATGCGCCGGGCACGCGGGTGATTGGCAATGATATCCGATATGGCCGCGACGGTGTGTTTGTAAACACCTCGCGCGATAACGAATTCATCGGCAACCGCTTTCGCGACCTGCGTTTTGCCGTGCATTACATGTATGCCAACAATTCCGTGGTGCAGGGCAATATCTCCGAGGGCAACCACCTTGGCTACGCCATTATGTTTTCCGACAATGTGCTGATAGAGGGCAATCTTTCCCTGAATGACCGCGACCACGGCATTATGATGAACTACACCAACAAGGGCGAAGTGCGGGGTAACACCATCCGCAATGGTGGCGAAAAATGTGTGTTTATCTACAATTCCCACCGCAACCGTTTTGCCGGTAACAGCTTTGAAGGCTGCCAGATCGGCATCCACTTTACCGCGGGGTCCGAGCGCAACAGCTTTAGCGGCAACAGCTTCATCGGCAACCGCACGCAGGTAAAATATGTCGGCTCTACATGGGTGGAGTGGAGCGAAGACGGCACGGGCAATTACTGGTCAGACCACACGGCCTATGACCTGAATAACGACGGCATCGCCGATACGGCCTATCGCCCGAATGACATTATGGACCAAGTGCTCTGGAGCCAGCCCGCCGCCAAATCCCTGCTCGGCTCGCCTGCTGTCCAGCTCATCCGCTGGTCGCAATCCGCCTTTCCGGCGCTGCTCCCCGGCGGGGTGATAGATAGCGCCCCCTTGATGCAGCCCAACACCCCACAAATCCCCATCTGGGAGGAGTTCGAATGACCGTCCTCGGCATTGAAAACGTATCAAAATCCTACGGCGAGGTGCACTCGGTGCAAGGCGTAAGCCTGAACCTGAACGCAGGCGAGCGCGTGGCCCTGCTTGGCCATAACGGCGCAGGTAAAACCACCCTCATGCGTATGGTTCTGGGCCTCACGCCGCTGACCTCCGGCCAAATCCAAGTCCTCGGCATGCCGCCCGGCTCCCGCAAAGCCCGCACCGCCATCGGGTTTTTGCCCGAAAGCGTGGCCTTCCACGGGGCGCTCACAGGCCGTGAGCAGCTGCACCATTTTGCGCGGCTTAAGGGCGTAAAGCGTAGCGTCGCCGATGACCTCTTGGAGCGCGTCGGCCTGACCCACGCCATGCACCGCAAGATCCGCACCTATTCCAAAGGCATGCGCCAGCGCATCGGCCTTGCGCAAGCCCTGCTCGGCCAACCGCGCTTGGCCCTGCTGGATGAGCCAACGTCGGGCCTCGACCCGATCTCGCGCCACGAATTTTATGACATCGTCGACGACCTCGCCAAAGGCGGCACCGCCGTGCTGCTCTCGTCTCATGCCCTCACCGAGCTGGAAAGCCGCACCGACCGTATCGCGATTATGTCCAAAGGCCACCTGCTGGCCAATGACAGCCTGAGCAACCTGCGCGAAGCCGCCCGCCTGCCCATTCAGGTGCGGGTAAAAGCCACGCCGGAAACCGCCGATAGTGTGGCGGCGCAGCTCGGCGGCACCCGCATTAACGGCGCATCGGTATCGCTGGAAGTGCAGCAGGAAGCCAAGGTTTCCCTGCTTGGCCAGATCACCGGATTGGGCGACCTTGTGAAGGATATCGACGTCACCCCCGCCAGCTTGGAAGAGCTATATCGCCACTATTCCGTGGCAAAACAGGAGGGCAAATAATGCCGACCATCGCCATCGCCCGCATGGAACTGCTGATCGCCCGCCGTAATATGTGGGTCTTTACCTCTCTCATTCTGATGGGCCTATTCTCCTCGGTGCTCACCCTCGCTGGCGGCGCACCCACCGGCACGCTCGGGGTTGATCCGCTCCTGATCGCCACCACCTCGATCACCACCCTTTCCGTCTACCTCATCCCGCTTATCGGGTTGCTTTTGAGCTTCGATGCCATCGCCGGAGAAGCCGAGCGCGGCACCCTTGCGCTCAGCCTCACCTACCCGCTCTCGCGCGGTGAAATCCTGCTGGGCAAATTCCTCGCCCACCTCATGGTGCTTGGCTTTGCGGTCGCCGTCGGCCTCGCCCTCACCGCAGGGCTGACGATCTGGAAATACGGCAGCGCCGATCTGAATTACTGGCCCCTGCTTAAGCTTTTCGCCACCTCGCTGGCCCTAGGAGCCGCCTTTCTTGGCATAGGCTACACCATTTCAGCCCTTGCCAAACAAACCGGCGTCGCCTCCGGCATTGTCATCATTGTCTGGCTCATCTGCGTGGTGCTTTATGACCTCGGCCTCTTGGGCGCGCTGGTAGCCGATGGCGGCGGCACCTTCACAAAGGTCATATTCCCGTGGCTGCTGGTGGCCAACCCTGCCGATGCCTTCCGCCTTATCAACATGCCCGCCGACACAGTTTCTACCCTCGCCTCTGGCCTCGGGGCCGCTGGCCAAGCTTCCGGCTTTGGCCCGCAACTGGCCTCGCTCCTGCTCTGGCCTGTCCTTGCGCTCACGCTGGCATGGGCCGCCTTCCGGAGGGTTGAACCATGATGAAATGGCCGCTTCTGGCGCTGGCAATACTGGCGGGCTGTGATGACGAGACCAGCCGTGCGCTGCCCTCGCCGCTGACGCTGAATGATGATGCCGCTGGCTATTATTGCCAGATGGTTATCCTTGAGCATGAAGGCCCCAAGGCCCAGCTTTTTCTTGACGGGGCGCTCGCGCCGTTGTGGTTTTCGCAGGTGCGTGACGGGTTGGCCTATCTGAAATCCCCCGAGCAGGAGGGCGTCATCCTTGTGCTTTATGTCAACGATATGGGCAAAGCCATCAGCTACTCGGAACCGGGCGCGGACAACTGGATAAAAGCACAGGATGCGTTTTATGTGGTTGGGTCAGACGCGATTGGCGGCATGGGCGCGCCCGAGCTGGTGCCTTTTGGCACCGCTGAAAAAGCCGAAGAATTTGCGGCCACCCGTGGCGGCACTGTATTGAAACTAGACGAAATACCCGCCGAAACCGTGCTCTCGCCTGTAGAGTTTGATTTGGCCACACCGGAGACCTGACCCATGACCACCCGCCGCCGTTTTCTCACCATCCTTGCGGGCGCTGCCGTGCTGCCCACCCTTGCCAATGCCGCCGCCAATTGGCGTGGCATTGCGCTGGGAGCCGATGCGCAAATTATTCTTGACCACCCGAATGCCGATGCGCTAATTGCCAGCGCCGTGGCTGAAATACGCCGGCTTGAAACCCTGTTCAGCCTGCGCCAAGATAGCCAGCTTACCCGCCTGAATGCGGCGGGCCGCTTGGCCAACCCTGCGCCTGAAATGCTGGAGCTTTTATCAATTTGCGGGGCCATAAACGCCCGCACAGGTGGCGCGTTTGACCCGACCATCCAGCCGCTTTGGGCGCTTTACGCCGAAAGCTTTGCCGCTGGCAGAACCCCGAGCCCGGCGCAAATTTTTGCGGCCAATACCGGCTGGCAGCATGTGCGGTTTTCCCCTGCCGAGGTCAGCTTTGCCAAGCCTGATATGGCGCTCACGCTTAACGGCATTGCCCAAGGCTTTATTGCCGATAAAATCGCGGCGCTTTTCCGCGCTGAAGGGGTGGAAAACGTGCTGATAGACAGCGGCGAGATTGTGGCGGTTGGCACCGCACCCGACGGGGCGGCCTGGCCGGTGATGCTGGCGAACTCCGGTGGGCGGGTTATGCCGCTTAGCAATGCCGCCATTGCCACCTCGGCCCCGCTTGGCACTACGTTTGATGGCGCTGGCGCGGTTGGCCACATTCTTGACCCGCGCACACGGCGGCCCGGCGGGCTGTGGGGGCAGGTGAGTGTGAGCGCAACCAGCGCGGCTTTGGCCGACGGGCTTTCGACAGCATTTTGCTTGCTGGATGCCGCGGGCATTCGGGGTGCAGGGTCGGCCGGCGTGCTGGATGTGGTTACGCTTGCCTAGGGTTTTCAGACCTGCGTGGTGCGAAAACGGCGCTCGGGGGCTGTTTTGCGGCCTTATCCTGCACAAGCTGGCCCTTAATGGATAATTATCTTGCAAATTCAGGGAGCGCAGGCTAATTTTACTAAAATAGTGTATACCATTCCTTAATGATGGAGAGAGCATTTGGCGCCTAATAGCGAGAGCGATGCGTTTGTCGCGTTTGAACGGGTTCAAAAAAGCTATGATGGCGAGATTTTGGTGGTTAAAGACCTGAACCTGCGCATTGGCAAAGGTGAATTTTTAACCATGCTTGGGCCATCGGGCTCTGGCAAAACCACATGCTTGATGATGCTGGCGGGCTTTGAAACCGCCACCCATGGCGATATTTTGCTAGGCGGCAAGCCGATTAACAATATCCCGCCCCATAAGCGCGGCATTGGCATGGTGTTCCAGAATTACGCGCTGTTTCCGCATATGACCGTGGGGGAAAACCTGAGCTTTCCGCTGGAAGTGCGCAAAATCGGCAAATCAGAGCGCGAGCGCATGGTGAAAGAGGCGCTGGATATGGTGCAGATGGGCGATTTTGCCGGTCGTCGCCCGGCCCAGCTTTCGGGCGGGCAGCAACAGCGCATCGCCTTGGCCCGCGCGCTTGTGTTCAAGCCCGAGCTGGTGCTGATGGATGAACCATTGGGCGCGCTTGACAAACAGCTGCGCGAACACATGCAATACGAAATCAAACATCTGCATGAGCGGCTCGGGATTACCGTGGTTTATGTAACCCATGACCAAAGCGAAGCCCTCACCATGTCTGACCGTGTGGCGGTATTCGAGGATGGCCGCATTCAGCAGCTTGCCGCACCGGATGACCTGTATGAGCGCCCTGAAAACGCTTTTGTGGCGCAGTTTATTGGCGAGAATAACACGCTTTTGGGCAAGATCACGGCCCAAAACGGCCCGCTGGTTTCGGTGGATGTTAAGGGCGGCTTGCAGGTGCAGGCGCTGGCGGTGAATTGTGGCGGGGTGGGCGAGCAAACCACGCTTTCCTTGCGCCCCGAGCGGGTGTCGCTGAACGGGGATGGCCCGAATGCCACCACCGCGCGGGTGCTGGAGCTGATTTACCTTGGCGACCATATCCGCTGTCGGCTGGAGGTTTCCGGCGATGACCAGTTTATTGTAAAAGTGCCAAACGGGGCGGGGCAAAAGCACCTTGTGGTCGGGGAAACCACCCCGATCAGTTGGCAAAGCGAAGATTGCCGCGCGCTCGATGCGCAGCTTTAACACGGGTGCACGGGCTTGCCCGAGGCGTGCGCTCTATTCATTCGGGCGATATTGGGAGATAACTATGAAACTTAATAAAATAATGCTTGGGGCCAGCGTGTTTGCGCTTACCGCCACGCCAATACTTGCACAGGATATGACCATTGTTTCTTGGGGCGGGGCTTATTCCGCCAGCCAGCAAGCGGCGTATCATGACCCCTATATGGCGGCTAACCCGGGCGTAAACATCATTAACGACGAAAGCTCGCCGGAAGCCGTGGCCAAGCTGCGCGCCATGGCTGAAGCCGGCAACACCACATGGGACGTGGTGGACGTAGAAGCCGCCGACGCTATTCGCCTGTGTGACGAAGGCTTGGCGCTGGAAATTGACGCCGATACCCAGCTTGCACCGGGTGCCGATGGCTCTACCGCATCTGAAGATTTCGGCGATATGCTGGTGTCTGATTGCTTCATTCCGCAAATCGTATTCTCGACTACATTCGGTTACCGCACTGATATGGTGCCCGCAGGCACCCCTGCCCCCACCGGCGCCTGTGATGTATTTGATCTGGAAACCTACCCCGGCAAGCGCAGCCTGAACAAGCGCCCCGTTGCCAATATGGAGTGGGCCTTGATCTGTGACGGCGTGGCGTATGACGACGTATACGACATGCTTGAAACCGATGAGGGCCAAGCGCGGGCATTCGCCAAGCTTGACACCATCAAAGACCAAACCATCTGGTGGTCGGCCTCTGCCGAGCCTGTGCAGCTGCTGGCTGACGGCGAAGTGTTTATGGCTTCTGCCTATAATGGCCGCCTGTTTTCGATGATTGCCGAGCAGGGACAGCCTGTGGGCATGGCTTGGAACTGGCAGATGTTTGACCTAGATGGTTGGATTATTCCGGCAAACCTGAGCGACGAGCGCAAGCAAGCCGCGCTTGATTATGTATACTTTGCCACGGATACCCAGCGTTTGGCGGATCAGTCCAAGTATATCTCTTATGGCCCTGCGCGCGCGTCTTCCAACGCTTTGGTTGGCCAGCATGCCACTTTAGGCATTGATATGGCCCCGCATATGCCGACAAATCCGGCAAATGCCGAAAACACCTTTGTGAATAATTACGACTGGTGGGCCGATTACCGCGATGATCTGGATGCCAAATTCCAGGCATGGTTGGTGCAATAGGCTAACATTTGCGGGGCTGGCTTCACTGGCCCCGCAATTTTTAACATTGGAGACGTTATGTCTGATTCAAGCCCCGTTCTCGCCGCAGATGGCCGCCCGCTAAAGGCCAGCTTGAACCATGCTTTGCGCCGCCAAAAAATTCGCGCTTTGTTGCTGATCGCCCCTTTGCTGGTGTTTGTGCTGATTACGTTTATCGCCCCGATCGGCGATATGTTGTTTCGCTCGGTTGAAAACGATATTGTGTCCAATACCATTCCGCGCACCGTTGTGGCGCTGGACGATTGGGATGCCGCCAGCGGCGAAATGCCCGATGAAGCGGTGTTTGCCGCCTTGGCGCTTGATCTGGTGGATGCCGTGGCCGCCAAGCGCCATACCCAGCTCGGGGCGCGGCTGAATTATGAGCTTTCGGGCATGTCTTCTCTGTTTCGCAAAACCGGCCGCAAAGTGAAAAAACTGGATATGGAAGCCCCGTTCCAGCCGCAATTTCTGGCCATCGAGGAAGACTGGGGCGACCCGCAGATCTGGGTCACTATCAAAGCCAATTCCTCAAAATATACCGCCGGATATTTCCTGAATGCGGTTGATTTGCAAAACGGCCCAGACGGGATAGAGCGCCGCCCCGAAAACCAGCGGCTATACATAAAGCTGTTTCTGCGCACGATATTGCTCAGCGTTACCATAACCCTCAGCACCTTCCTGCTCGGCTATCCGATTGCGTTTTTGCTGGCCAACCTAAAGGCCCGCACCTCGAATATTTTGATGATTCTGGTGCTGCTGCCCTTTTGGACCTCGCTTTTGGTGCGGACCTCGGCGTGGAAAGTGCTGCTACAGCAACAAGGGGTTATAAATGACACGCTGGTCTGGCTCCACCTTGTGGCTGATGATAACCGGCTGGAGCTTATAAATAACGCCACCGGCACCATTATCGCCATGACCCATATTTTGCTGCCCTTCATGATTTTACCGCTGTATTCGGTGATGAAAACCATTCCGATAACCTATGTGCGCGCCGCCAAAAGCCTTGGTGCCACCAATTGGACAGCCTTTTGGCGGGTGTATTTCCCGCAATCGGTGCCGGGCATTGGCGCGGGGGCGATCCTCGTGTTTATTCTGTCGATCGGCTATTATATTACGCCGGCTTTGGTCGGCGGCACCTCCGGCACCTTTATTTCCAACCGCATCGCTTACCATATTTCCAGCTCGCTAAACTGGGGCCTGGGCGCGGCGCTCGGGGCCATTCTGCTGGCGCTGGTGCTTGTGCTTTATGGGCTTTATGACAAAATTGTCGGCATTGATAACGTGAAACTGGGGTAGACTATGAACAAACTTCCACCATATGCGACCCTTGGCCAACGAATTTGGCACTACACATTTCTGCTGATCTGCGGGCTGATCTTCTTTTTTCTGATCTTCCCGATCATCATCATCATACCGCTTTCGTTTAACGCGCAGAACTTTTTCACCTTCACGCCTGAAATGCTGGCACTAGACCCAGCCGGTTTTTCGCTCAAACACTATGCTGATTTTTTCAACAATGCCGATTGGCAAAATGCCCTGCGCAACTCCTTTCAAATTGCGCCCGTAGCCACCCTGATTTCGGTAACCTTCGGCACCTTGGCGGCCGTCGGCCTCAGCCAAAGCCATGTCCCTTTTAGAGGGGCGATTATGGCCGTGCTGATCTCGCCCATGATCGTGCCGCTCATTATCTCTGCCGCCGGGATGTATTTTTTCTATTCACGAATTGGCTTGCAAGGCACCTATCTGGGCGTAGTTTTGGCCCATGCGGTGCTCGGCATTCCTTTTGTGATTATCACCGTAACCGCCACTTTGGTCGGGTTTGATAAATCCCTCACCCGCGCGGCGGCCAATATGGGCGCAGGGCCGGTGCGCACGTTTTTTAAAATCCAGATGCCGCTGATTTTGCCGGGTGTGGTGTCGGGCGCGCTGTTTGCCTTTATCACCTCGTTTGACGAGGTGGTGGTGGTGTTGTTTGTTGGCTCTGCCGGACAAAAAACCCTGCCGTGGCAAATGTTTATTGGCATGCGTGAGCAAATATCCCCCACCATTCTGGCTGTGGCCACGCTGATGGTCGCGATCTCGATTGTGCTTCTAACCACGCTTGAATTCCTGCGCCGCCGCTCCGAGCGCCTAAGGGGCATGAGTCCGGGCTAGGGTTTTTCCGGAATACCTACCACCGCATCACGGCGGCCCGCACTGGTTTGCAAAACTATTTCCTGGGCGGCCTATTATAGTTAGAGCAGGTTCTAACTTGGGGGTAAAATGAAAATCATTGTTATTGGTGGCGGGGTTGTTGGGGTAACCACTGCCTATTATCTGGCAAAAAAAGGTGCTGCCGTAACCGTGCTAGAGCGCCAGCCCTCGGGCGGGCAAGAGACCTCTGCGGGCAATGCCGGGCTGATCAGCCCAAGTGATGCCTTTGCGTGGGCCTCGCCTTCTGCGCTTAAAATAACGCTGAAATCGTTGTTTTATCCACAGCTCGGGATACAGCTTAGGAGAAGCAATGAATGGTCGCTGCTGCCGTGGTCGCTTGAATTTCTAAACCAGTGCCGCCCCTCAAAATGGCGGCACAATTCGGATTACAAATTTCGCTTGGCCCAGCAATCTCTTGATTTGATGAAAGACCTGCAAGCCAGCACCGGCATTGAATTTGATGCCCTGAGCAACGGGATTGTATATGCTTGCCGCCACGCTGGCGAGCTAAAGAAGCTAAAAGAGCATTTCGGGTTTTTGGAGGCGCGCGGACTCCATCTTGAAATGCTTGACCCCGAGGCGCTTATCAACCTGAATCCGGCGCTTCGGTCCCAT
>Ga0256839_1002379_pt1 | contig 21000 bp, 22 predicted proteins | sample 354166metaG_FD_185968 | JGI IMG/M metagenome (GOLD analysis project Ga0256839, IMG submission 185968) | Hydrothermal vent microbial communities from Mid Atlantic Ridge, Atlantic Ocean - 354-166 | ecosystem: Environmental > Aquatic > Marine > Hydrothermal vents | place: Atlantic Ocean: Mid... | reverse complement strand
CATGGTATCACGGATATGCAGAGAATAGACAATGGCAATGAAAGCGGCGATGTGAAACACATAACCAAACATCAGGCTCAATTTATCAACCCGGTAGGGTATCAACTGATAATCAAGGAAAGACATCTGAAAAGACAAGCCGTCCGGCACCATCCACAGATGAATGGCCCCCACCACCGGAATGGCAATCATGATGGCACTACGCAAGATCCCACGGGTAAACAGGATAACGACGGCACCAATGAAAAAGGGGACAAAGGGTGGTATCTCAAAAACCCCAATATGAAGCATACCAAGCCGTGCTTTCGCCTGCTGTATCATCAGGTCGCGCAGGAATATACCAGCCTTTCATGATCTCTTGTAGGAAGCCGTGTTTTAGGAGACGCTCACGGTGAACACGTGTTAAATCAGCAGAGCGTATGGCTTGAGCACCTGTGCCTTGCAGTGCCTTCAACGCTTCTAATGAGTTCGCTAGTTTTTCTGAAGGTTTTGCCATAATTTTCTATTTTTCTATTTTTCTAATTGAATTATATATCGGTTATTACGTCCATCTATATGTCGGTTATTGTGTTGTACGGTGTTTTGTCACCAATCAAACAGCATCCTGTATTCTAAGGTGAATAAATGTAATTCATAAAACACAAGAAATAAAATTCATCTACTTCTACCAAGTGTAAATTCTGTTTGAGGGATATCTATTTTCCACCATGTTTTTGGGGAGACTATAAATTCAGGTTCATTACGACCTAAATAACAATAAATATCACCTGAATTTACCGTCGTGGTGTAAACGCTACATTCGCCTGTTCCGCTATAATGTTCATATTCTTTATGGTAAGCAGCATACCAAATTGCTTTATCTAACGATGAAGTCCACGACATACCTTTGTGACAGCGATTAGCCGCACAGCCACGAAATAGGCTAAAACGCGGATGTTTAGCGTTATACTTTTGTGGCAAGGGATGCAAAGAGCGCAATTTACTTTTACCGCACTGGTCAAATATTGCTTTGATAGTTTCAAATGTGATACTTCTGAAATTAAATGCATGTAGGTACGCATCAATCCAATTAGCTTCTAAACATCCTTGTTTATGAAGTTCCTTGTAGTTTCTAACAATAAATTTTAGCCCGTTTTCAGGAATATAACCATAAAAATTTTCACCGTTCTTTATTGCTGTTTTAACAATGTCGATATCCTTTTTATTTAAATCTAAATAATTCATCCAATTTTCTTGCCAACCAGCTTAATATTAGCCGCGCTTACACCATAACTCTTTGCCAGTTCTGGCCATTTCGCGAGACTTGCTTGTGTTTGGTCAATGATTTCATAGATACGGTCTTTTGCAATTTTAGCTTCTTCCCCAAGTTTAATGAGGTGTTCTGCTTTCGGATTTCGTCCTTCACCCATCACCATAGTGCTCTGTTCTCCGCTTGGGCCAGATGAGAATGTTAAATCATAGGCAGGTGATAGCTTCCACTGACCTTGTTCATCCATTAAAAAGCTGAAGTTCTTGGCATGGTCATCACGATTATGCGCCAGCACATTAAAGACCGCCAGTTGATACATCTTTTCAATTTCACGCACATCACGTGTTAGCATGCTTGTAAGCGCAATTAAATCCTCATAATCTAGTGATGGTGTGCGGAAGTCAGAGTGCAGCAACCCGCAAGCCGTGTGCATATGGTGTCGCTTGTTACCGTCTCGATCAAAACGCTTAATGGCAAAATAACCCGCGCTTTTTTTAGCAGTGAATAAGTGGACATCTGGCATATCAATACCTGCCTCTGCTGCCATAAGTGCATAAACATACTCTATCGCACCAGCATCAAGCCCATCTTGGCTATTAGCAAATTTAACCAGCCATGGCGTATGCTCAGCAGGCATATCATTCACGCCATGTATGATATGCTCGCGTGAATTATCAACACCAATAAGCGCTTTAGGGCGCGCACCTGCTGATGATCCGTTTAAAGAGAGAAGCTTTTGTAAAACTTCATCGGAAGTGCCGTCTAATACGTCTTGTGCTTGATCCGCTAAGGTGTCTAAGCTGATAATATCATGTGCTTTATCGACACTGTGATCAGGCTCAAATACCAGTGCGCCCATGCCGTGCATGCCAATATGTGTTAAACGATCCAAAGGAGTTATTTCCGACGGCACAATGCCTTGTGTGCGGGCAAAACGGTCAAATAACAAACGTCCCCAACCATCGGGTAGGCTGTCATTAAAGACGCCGGGTAAGCCCTCAAACAGGCTGTTGTCAAAACTAGTAAGGCCTGATTTTAACGGTAAACGCAAAGGGGATATTTCTACTCCACGCTCAATAAAAGTACGGTCATATTCAAAATAGATCACGCGCTCTCGCATAGCCAAGCGTCCCACAGGCATGACAGCATCACCAAAATTGATACCAACCTTAACTTCTTTCACGGATGTTATGTTACTCATTTGCGCTTACCTCTTTTGCGAGTTGGTGTACTGCCGGCCTCAAGAACTTCATCAATTGATGAGAACTCTATTTCTTTTACTTCTGTAGCCTTCAGGATATCTTCTAACCCACCAAGTACCATTTGAAGCCTTAGGAACGATTCCAGAGAAATGGTACCTTTTTGCTCAAACTTACGGAGCGTTGGCAGCGGCACACCAGAGCGCTTGGCTAAGCCTGTTTGGGTTAGATCCATCTGCAATCGGCGCAAGCGGACGTTTTCAGCAAGCTTTTTTTGGGTTTTTGACGCTGTTATAAGTGATATCATATTATTACTAACTCTTTGTTTATAGCTATTACTAACACTATAACATTAGTTATATAAAATCAAGACAATGTTAAAGAGATGTTCCGAACATAAAATGTTCACGCATAGGACGAAAAAACCCAATTTCGATAGACGTGTATTTATCACCGATCAATCCCACGATCTTTGCTTGGAGTTTTACTTACCAAAGGCTTGAACTCTTTTTTAAGCTCACCAGCCTTGCCAAAAGCAAATCGCTTTGGAGGGCTGGGTGGTTTTGGTGCTTGCCCAGATTTTATACGGTTGTCGTTTAGTTGAGGTGATGGCCTAATACCCACCATTCCAGGAGGCGCAAAACCTCATGGAGCAATGCGAACATTGCGCGGTGGTTTAATTCTTGGGGCAGCATTGTCTTTATCGCGAAGATTCTTTTTCTCAAAGTCGGGCATTGGATTCTCCATGCTCTAAAATGAATAGGGAATCGGGGGCTATAAGCCCCCGACATAGTTTGATGATTTGTTTGTGCAGATTATTACCTAGGTTTTTAAGTTCAGGATCATTGAACCAAGGCAGTTTATACCCAGAAATAGGGTTTAAGTTCTCAACCAAAATTAACTGCTTGTTATGTGGTAAGCGCATCAGTTCATCGGCATAGGCTAGTTTTCTTTGCACGGAAGAACTTGTAGTTGTCTGGCTGAAGGAACTAGATGAACCTTGAGAGCTGTATCCGAATACACGACCAAAGGCATAGGACAAATTCCAAACTGTACTAACGCCGCATAGAGCAGAAAAGTAGTCCGCCGTAATGCGATCCCGACTACCAAAATATTGGATAACGTGTGTACAACTATCGGCGTACTGAATAAAAAAGGCGAATCTGTCGGGGCTTGGGCGGATTTCCGGTGGTCGATATGAGATGACCCTAGTTTGTTAGACAGTTTGCTTTTTCAATATTATTTGTTGTTCAAAATCTATCGGTGACAACATTCCGTTGTTACTATGCTTTCTTTTTAGATTGTAGAAAAATTCGATATAGTCGAATATATCATCACGAGCATCTGCGGCCTCTTTCAGGATCAATTTATCCAGCATCAGTTCGGCAACAGCACGCTTTCGCGCCCGCACAATTTTGAACGGATACATATCCTATGCCCATAAAAGAGCTCTAATCCATAAACAGGAGCCGCGCGACTTAGCGACCAAGCGGGAGCGCAGCCTCTAGCGGCGCTTGAGCGGAATCCAAACAACCATATTTACTGGTTATTTTCTTCAGTATGCGTGACAAGCCATTGTTCAAACTCATCCGCTGGAATAGGTTTGCTGAAATAATAGCCCTGCAAGACATCGCAGCCTTTCTGACGCAAAATCTGAGCCTGTTCCATAGTTTCGACGCCTTCTGCGACAACCGTCAGGCCAAGGCTGTGGCCAAGGCGAATGACCGCGTCCGTTATGGCCGCATCATCGTGATCTTCTGTAATATCGTTGATGAATGATTGATCAATTTTAAGCTGGTGTACGGGAAAGCGTTTCAAATAAGCCAAAGAAGAGTAGCCTGTGCCGAAATCATCAATGGCAAGGGAAATCCCCATTTCTGCGAGAACTTCCAGCTTGCGTGCTACAGCTTTAGTATCTCCAATAACCATGCCTTCTGTAATTTCAAGCTCAATACCACTTGAATCAACCTGAGAGCTTGCAAGCGCATTTTTTACATTATCCACAAAATCTTTTGACTGGAACTGCCGCGCAGAAATATTCACACATACGCGAAAACGCGGTAAATCCATTTCTTGCCATATTTTGGCCTGCCGGCAAGCCATTTCCAGAATTTTTTGCCCTAAAGTCAGCATTAAGTCGGAATTCTCTGCGATAGGGATGAAGTCGAATGGCGGGATCATTCCCTTCTCTGGATGCTGCCAGCGGACTAGGGCTTCCGCGCCTGTAATACTGTCATCAATTGTACTCAACATGGGCTGATAATGTAAAAGAAGTTCATCATTCTGGATGGCTTTTTCCAAGTCAACTTCAATTTGCTTTTCTTTTTTCGATTGGGCATCCATTTCCAGATTATATAAACGAAAATCATTCTTTCCGTTGTTTTTAGCCTCATAGAGCGCCACGTCGGCCATTCTGAATAATTCTTCGGGGTTCTGGGAATCATCGGGGAAAAAGCTTATGCCGATACTGGCGCCAATACAGTGTGTGTTGCCATCGATTAAAATTGGTTTTCGTACGCTATCCAATACCCGTTGCGCGGCTTTAACGGTATCGATTTCTTTTCTTATGTTGGTTGATATAATCGCGAATTCGTCACCCCCGAGCCGCGCAACGGTGTCAACTTCCCGCGCGCAGCCATCCAGCCGATCCGCGATAATGCGTAATAATTTATCACCAGTAGCATGACCATAAATATCGTTAACCGGTTTAAAGCCATCCAGATCAAGGAACATGACAGATAATTTATTATTGGTTCGTATGGCCATGCGCAAGGCCTCGTCCAGCCTTTGCTGCAATAGGTTTCTATTGGCGAGCCCTGTTAAGCTATCATGGAGCGCCATTCTGCGTATCAGTATCTCTGCTTCATGACGTTCAGTCACGTCTGAAATAACGATGGTAAATTGTTTTTCTCCGCTGATATTCACTTCCCGTATATTCAGTTCAACGGGAAATGACGTCCCGCAATTTTTGAAACCTGTACCATTGTGTCTTTTTAATTGCTCTTCTTCTTCGAGTGAGGTGATGAAGGCTTCAAAATCTTTTTCGGAAATTATCCGCGCTGTTTTTAATATGAACAGCAGGTTTTTCCCGATCAATTCATGGGAAGTATAGCCGAACATATTTTTTACGGCATGATTACAGGTTAAGATGTTGCCCTTGGCATCCATCGTGATAAGAACATCGGAAATGGCGTTTAAAATGGCCTCAATATGTTTAGCGGTATTTTCGGCAATTTCACGGGTAATCGCCAGGTCTTCAGCCATTTGAATGGCTTTTACAGCTTCTTGTTCCATGATTTCACGGTCAGAACGCGCTTCTAAAATGGATGTTGAATCTGAACCGGCAATGTCATTATTATGCGGCGGAGGAGTGGACTGAAGGTAATAATTTGGATTTGATCGTAATGAGATATCCGAGAAAGTTAATATCATGCCGGAATCGGGCATAACCTCCCCCTTGATATCAAGAGTTTTTTCCTGACTTATGTGATATTCATAACTGAAAGGAAATAATTCATCGGACGTTTTTGCTTTTGAAAGTTCGCATAATATTTTGGCGGCGAAGTTGTTTCGCCCATCATTTTTCTGGTTGGACCAATTGATATGGAGGATATCATTTAAATCTGTGGCTATTTCAAAGGATTCATTCTCAAGGCCGAGAAGCGTGAATAGTTTTTTATTCCATTGCTTTAAAATAAGCTGTTGATTAAACACAGCTACGCCGTGAGGCAAGCTATCCAGTATTTCTTGCAATTTACTATTTCCCGGAACTTCTTGATTCTGAATTACGCTTACTATTTTTCCATTCATCTCAGAAAACTCAATTTTATTTTACTAATTTTATGGATAGTGTAGCCTTTGTCCCTTAATAGGGTGTTAATATATGAAAGAAGCCTCAAACAGTATTTATAAAATATACAATTCAGTCTATTTTTTTTGAGGCTATATTCTGTTTTTTTTCACGAAGGGCCGGAATGAAAAAGGATTTTTTTTCGGAGGAACTAGATGTGACGGGACATAAATGCCCGGTGCCGGTTTTGCGCGCTCGGCGCATACTTGAAGGGATGCCCAAGGGCGGGGTATTAAAGCTATTGGCAACGGATCCCATGACCTTGATTGATATACCTCATTTTTGTCAGGAAAATAATTATGACATTTTAAAAATGGCCGAAGATGACTCTATCTTGTATTTTCTGATTAATAAAACTGGTGAATAGAGGAATATGGGACTATCTATAAAGAAAATTTATGAATGAGTATTTGAATATGAGTGAAACAATCGATGATGTGATCGAGACATTTGATTTTCTGGAAGATTGGGAAGACAGATATAAATATATCATAGAACTTGGCCGTGCATTGCCGCCCTTTGACGAAAAATACATGACCGAAGAAAATCGTGTTCATGGCTGTACAAGCCGCGTGTGGTTGATACATGAACTTGTGGACGGCAAGGTGATTTTTAAAGGGGAAAGTGATGCGCATATTGTACGGGGGCTGGTCAGTCTTATTCTAATGATTTTTTCCGGCAAAACACCGACAGAAATTATAAGTACAGACGCAAGGGAGACGCTGGATAAATTGGGTCTTGAAAAGCATCTTTCACCGATGCGGACCAATGGGCTTTTTTCCATGGTGGCAAAAATAAAATCCATTGCGTCGGCCTATGCCGGGATTTCTGCGGCGAGCGGCTCGCCTGAATAATCTGAACAACATCAGAAAGGAAATAGCTTATTTCTTCCAGCGATATTGAACTTAATGAATTGGTGTTTCTGATTCCCCATGCCCGGCGGCTTGGTCTGCGGCTTCTTGGCAAAGAAGGGGATAATCTTATGATTGAGATGCCGTTTAATCCTGAACTCGAGGTTACAGCAGGCAGCGGAATTATTGCGAATGGAGCCATCACGGCATTTCTGGATACGGCGCTTGGGGCGGCGGCTTATGATCAATTTGAAACATATAAAAAGATTGTCACACTTGACCTGCGGGTTGATTATTTTGAAAAACCAGAGGCGTTTTCTTCGGTGATTGTAAAGACACGCTGCCTTAAAATAACGGAACAGGCCGTGTTCGTTCAGGGGGATGCCTTTAGCAAAGATGCAATCACGCCAATCGCGCATGCTGTTGCTGTATTCTCCTATGAGGCCATGACAACTTCTGTGGATGACACTTTAAAAAGTCTGGATGGAATATCATCCGGGGATGCTGGGTAAATATTATGATACAGGATTTCCTGATAAAATTAAAAAAACGCGAAGAATTTGACCAAAATCTGGATATCAGCCCCTATGCAAAAATGATGGGTTTTCGATTGATGCGCGAGGGGGGCGAATTAACCACGGTCATGAAATTTAACGCGGATCTCGTGGGGTCGCCTTTCCCTCCGGCATTGCACGGCGGCACGATCGCGTCTTTATTGGAGATGGCGGCGCTCATGCAATTAATCTGGACTATTGATTTGGCTGAAAACAGCACGCCATTCCCCAAAACTATTGATGTTACCATTGATTATTTAAGGAGCGGCAAGCCTGTTGATACCTATGCGCGAGCAAAGGTCTTTCGGCGTGGGCGGCGATTTGCAACACTTCATTCTGAGGCATGGCAAATTGATCAGAAAAAGCCAATCGCGGCGGCAATGCTGCATTTTCAAATGATAGATTAAGGTTGGTTTGCTTTTAAATTTTCGCAGGGAGAAATTCTTGGTTCTTTGGGGGTCACCCATATAAAATCAACCTTTAAATCCAATTCTCCGGGGGAGGGAATTTTTGTCTCAGATTCTAAAAATAACAGACTGATGGACGGGGCTTGATCTTTAAGTTTTTCAAGGTAATAGGGGACGCCCTGCTCTTTCATTATATGTTTTGACGATGAGATAAGGATGGCTTTTTGATCCGCTGTTTTCTCGTGAAATTTTATCAGTGCTTGTGCAAAAATACCATTTTGGGCACGTTGGATCAGGGCGAGTTGTTCCAAATATTCCGGGGGCAAGATACCACAAAAATCTTTGGCTATCTCTTTGGTAATTTGTGCCGCCAGTTTTTCCGGTACGGGTTTGGACAATAGAACCGCAAGATCTGGCTTTATGTCAGGGGGCAATCCACCTAAAGCTTTCCGGTGGATCTGGCCAATTTCATAACGGGAAAGATTAAGGGCATATAGCGGTAATTTATTGAGCATAGTCACATCAAAAACGGGCCTTGCTATGTCCCATGCAGCTTGACCGCTAATGGCCCAGTTCAACAGCATGTCAAGGCCGGTGGCGTCATATTCAGTGGCCTTATTGCGATGCCGGTTGGCAAAAATTGCAAAGGCGTTTTGCTTGTTTCGTTCCACATTACTGACAAAAATATTGGGTTTAATACCTGCTTTGATCAACTGACGGATAATATTTGCGGCATGCTTTTGATGCCGGGGGTTATCCTGCCGGATGCCCAATAGAATAGTTTGTGATTCATCGAGTTGTTTGAAAAGGTCTCCTTTTACAATGAATTTTTTATGTGTAACATCCCATATTTTTTCAGAAGAAGTAATATTGCCCTTTTCCGCCTTGGCCAAAGCAGGAATAGAAAAAGTGAATAATAAAAATAAAATGAAGAGATAATGTTTCATACTATTGGTTTCGCAACGTAAAAATATATTATATAATGGTAAAAAAATGGCCTTTATGTCCTGTTTTGTCAATGATCGACTCTATACCCCCAACGAAGAAAGATAAATAGCATGACCGATATTAATCAGCAGATCGTACTGAACAGCCGCCCCGATGGCTGGCCCCGGCCAGAAAATTTTAAACTTGTCGAGGCGGAGATCCCCAAAATCGGCGACGGCGAAATATTGGTGCGCAATCTTTATATGTCGGTAGACCCCTATATGCGCGCGCGGATGAATGATGCCAAGTCCTATGTGCCGCCCTTTCAAATCGGCAAGGTTCTGGAGGCCGGCGTCGTGGGGGAGGTGGTGAAATCTCAAAATCCAAAATTTAAAGCAGGTGATGTGGTTGTCGGCATGCTTGGCTGGGAAAATTATTCAAAGTCAGATGGGGCTGGTTTGCTGACTGTGGAACGGGGGCCTGTGCCGCTGTCGTATTATTTGGGGGTCTTGGGTATGCCGGGCATGACGGCCTATGCCGGCCTTGTGGATGTGGCAAACCTTCAGGAGGGCGAGACGGTTTTCGTTTCTGCGGCTTCCGGCGCGGTGGGCAGTGTGGTCGGGCAGATTGCCAAGATCATGGGCTGCGAAGTCGTTGGCTGCGCGGGCTCTGATGACAAGGTGGATTATCTGATCAATGAATTGGGCTTTGACCGCGCGTTTAATTATAAGACCTGTGGCTCTATTCCAAAAAAGATTGCCGAATTATGCCCAAAGGGTATTGATGTAAATTTCGAAAATGTCGGCGGCAAAATTATGGAAGCGGCCCTGTGGAATATGAATGATTTTGGCCGGATTGCGCTATGCGGGATGATTTCAAATTATAATGATACGGATATGGCACCCGGGCCGCGCGGTATGGGCCTTATCATTCAGCGGCGCCTTAAAATTCAGGGTTTCATTGTCTTTGATAATCCAAAACTGAATATGGAATTTGTCCGCAAGGCCGCCGTCTGGCTTGAGGAAGGAAAATTGACATACCGTGAAAGCGTGACGGAAGGGCTTGAAAATGCCCCGTCAGCCTTCATCGGTATGCTTAAGGGGGAGAATTTCGGCAAGCAGATCGTCAAAATCGCCTAATCAGTTTGATTGCTATATTCGAGAATGTCACCGGGCTGGCATTCCAATATCCGGCAGATTTTCTGCAAGGTATCAAAGCGCATGCCCTTGACCTTTCCGGTTTTAAGCAGCGAGAGATTTTGTTCGCTGATGCCGATCTGAGCGGCCAGATCTTTTGACCGCATCTTGCGTTTGGCCATAACCACATCAAGATTTACGATTATTGCCATGAATTTTTCCATAAACTTCGGGTCATACAAACTGTCTGTTCTCTTCAGATAATTTATGGGCCGCTTTCATGACATGGGCGATAACCACAAAAACAAAGCCAAGCAACATGGTGTGAATTTCTGTTGTGCCTAAACCAATTTGCAAAAAACGCTCCCCCTCTGCATGGTTCATGGAAAGAATCAGACTATAAACCGCACCGAAAAACGGGGATAGGCCGCCGCCAATGATGCTCATCCAGGCGAAGCGTTTAATATAGGAGGCATTTTCAGGTATAAACACCAATCCAGCGGCATAGTTTCTAAATAATTTCTGTAGATTGAACAGGCCATACATCCAGATTGATAAAGGCAGCAGGGAAAATATAATACCGAAAGCCTGGGTTTTTATATCAAAAGTCGAGACATCATATTGGCCATCGAAAAAAACAGGAAACCAATCAACTTTCAGCCACATGGTAAAGGACACTATGGGTAAAATGAAGAGCAGACCATAACAGATATGGGCAATAATTTTACTCAATATCTGGATTTTATCGTTCGAAGTCATTGGAAACCTGCTAATGTTTTTTAATTATTAATGTAAAACATTAATTTATTACGCGGTCAAGTGAATTCTGGCCATGGAAAGACATTGCGCTAAATGGCTTGCTCAAAGCAGAGATGTAATTTCCGGGCTGTTTCATGCCAGTCCAGATGGCTCATGCCTGATGAAATCAGGGCATGATCCCACGGGCGTTGCAAGGCGGTTTCCAGCCCATGTCCAAGGGCCTCTGCCGTGCGCTCCGTGATCAATATGCCATTATCTTTTGTCACCACTTCTGAAATGCCGCCGACGTTGGTGGCAATGACGGGCGTGCCGCAGGCGAGGCTTTCCAAAATGACATTGGGCATGCCCTCCATAGATGACATGAGAATTGTACATTTGGCATTTCTATAAAAATCCGCTAATTCATCATGGGGGATATTGGGCAGGAAGGTCACTCTATCCATCACTTTTAGCTGCTGCGCCAGACTTTTCAAGCGTGCCTCAAGCGGCCCCGAGCCGATGATGATGAGTTTTTCATCCGGTAATTCTGCGAGGGCGCGCAAAATATATTCATGACCCTTTAATGGCACCAGATTACCAACGCTCAAGAGATATTCGCCGGCCCTTACGGGTCGTTGGTTCGCATTGAATATCGACCTGTCCACCCCATTCATGATAACCGTTATTTTATCTGCCGGTATGCCATGCTCAATCAGGCGATTTTTCAGGGCGGCACTCACGCAAATTATTTTGCTGGCATAATTTAGCGCCGGCAGAATTTTTTCCTTTTGCGCCGGCTGCGCCATCCAGAAATTCACATCACTGCCGCGCGCGGTCAATATTAAAGGCTTGTTATATTTTTGCGCGATTTCATAGGCCGCAACCCCGTCCGGATAAAGATAATGCCCGTCAACCAGATCAAAGCTTTCTTGACCGGGATAGATTGTTGGCAGAATTTTATCAGCAGCAGAGACCATGGCCTCTGCGGCATCAATAAGGCTGGTGCCCGGTATGGTCATATAGCGGGGGTGATAGACGGTTATGTCCCCCTGTGTTTCCATTTTTGCTACTTGATTATAGCGATGAAACTTACTGCCGGGGAAAAGGCCGAGCAGCGGGAAATATTGTACAGGCGCGATGACCTTGCGGGACATATTCTCTATCTGGTCAAAATAGGTCATGCGGTTTTTAACAAAAATGCCGTGACGGAGGTCTATTTTGTTGGGATACAGCGATGTGAAAGTTAAAACCCGCAAATATTTTCCTTAATAACTGGAATCATGAGAAGGCATTCTGCCGCGACAGGAATTGATCAAACATCATCAATGTCCAGAGCGCTGAACTATAATCCCGCATCCCGCTTTGATGGTGATTGACGAGGTCATGCAAATAATCCGCATTAAAATAGCCGCACTCCAGCATGCGTTCACTTAAGACGGCGTCTCTGATATTTTGTTTTAATTCCCCCCGAAACCAGTTGCCAAGGGGGACGCCAAAGCCCATTTTGGGCCGGTAAAGAATATCTTCGGGCAGGCGGCCCTCCAGTGATTTCTTGAAGATATATTTCCCTTCACCGCCCTGAAGTTTAAAATCAGATGGCAGGGTGGCAATCCATTCGACAAGTTTATGATCCAGAAGGGGGACGCGAACCTCTAATGAATGGGCCATGGACGCGCGATCTACCTTGGTCAGGATATCGCCGACCAGATAGGTTTTCAGGTCAATATATTGCAGGATAGACAGCGGATCATCACTGCCGGAACTGGCCCCATATTCGTTAAAAACGTCAAGCGTGTTATATCCCTGAAGATCATTCTTCAGGCTCTTGCTGAATAATTTATCACGCATGTCGCCTTTAAAAATAGATACCCCGTGGAAATAGCTTTCCACATGATCACGGGCGAGGCCCTGAAAGGTTGTCTTGGCCCGGAATATGCGGGGTGCCCAGTCGGCCTTTGGATAGGCTTTGCCCAATAGTCCAAAAAGCGGTTTCCTGATGGCGTCCGGTAATATACCGCGAATTTTCTGTTCAAACATTTGTAATTGATAGCGGCGGTATCCGGCTAGATTTTCGTCGCCGCCATCCCCGGACAGGGCAACAATCACTTTTTCGCGCGCCAATTCGCAAACGCGGTAGGTGGGCAGGGCGGAACTATCGGCATAAGGCTCGTCATATATATCAATCAGTTTTTCCACCAAAGAATAATCACCGGGATCGACAACCCGTGACCAATGGTTGGTTTTATATTGCTCTGCGACACGGTCCGCGTAATCTGTTTCATTGAATCTGGGATCGGAAAAGCCGATGGAGCAGCTGTTGACAGGGTCATCACTGATATCTGCCATATCGGCAACAACGGCGCCGGAATCCACGCCGCCAGACAAGAATGCGCCAAGCGGCACATCGGCGACCATGCGAATTTTTACCGCCTCGTGAATGCGTTCCTGTAATTCATTCTTGGCATCTTCGAAACTGCCTTGATAGCTGCCGGTAAATTGCACGTTCCAATATTGGCTTTTGGTCAAATTTCCGCTGCGTAAATCTATGATAATGCTGTGGCCAGGCTCCAGTTTAAAAACATTTTCATAAATTGTATTTGGTTCTGCCACATAGCCGAGGGCAAAATAGTCTTCCATGCTTTTCTTGCGCAGGTTTCTGACAAATTTCGGATGCGCCGCAAGAGCCTTTAATTCAGAACCAAACAAAATGGTTCTTTCACTGCTGCGCGCGTAAAACAGCGGTTTGATCCCCAGCCTGTCACGGGCCATGAAAATCGTTTTGTCGCGGTTGTCATAAATGACATAGGCAAACATGCCGCGAAGGCGTTTGACGCTGTCCGGCCCCCAGGCATGGTAGGCATAAAGAATAACTTCGGTATCGCAGCGGGTTTTAAAATGATAGCCCTTTGCCTCTAATTCGGCGCGGATTTCCATAAAATTATAGATTTCGCCATTGTAAGTGATGGTGACTTCATTATCGCTTGTGGTCATGGGCTGTTGACCGCTCTTTAAATCAATAATGGACAGTCTGCGATGGCCAAGGCCAACACCGTTTGCCACATATATCCCGGCCTCATCAGGGCCACGGTGGATGATGGCATCGGTCATTTTTTTTATGATTGCTTGATCAGGCTTTCTGTCAAGCGAAGTTATAATACCGGCAATACCACACATAGTTTCAGGATTTCCTCTTTACAGTCATTATTAATATTTCTTTTTAAAGACCATAATTTAAAAGACCTTTAATGTCAGGTAAAAAAATACCCCGGCAAAAAGCCGGGGCAGTTGGAAGATATCAGGGGGCAGGGCATTGGCCCCGAACGCCTGATAAGAGATGAGATACATCACAGGCTGCTGCGTTTCCTGAGCAATATGGCCGCATAGAGCAAGGCTGCGGCAATGCCAAGCCCGATCCAGAATTCTGGCTTTGCGGCGGACTGAATATTTTCCAGTGGCGTGTTGATCCCCAGGATGGAAAAATTCTGACCAAAGCCGTTATCGGTTTGAAGAATATGTGCGCCTGTCAGGCGCATGCCGATGAAGCGGGCAAGATATTCCGAATGAAAAAACAAAGTTTCAAATAATATGACCAAGGCAACAGGAATGGTCGCCAGCAATAAAGGCGAGCGTTTCGCGATAACAGATACCAGCATAAACCAGGCAAAAACCGGCAAAGCCCAGAGGCTATACATAACCATATAGGTCAATTCACTAAAGACCAATAGCGGCAGGTTGCTTGAAGACCACAGAAGATCCCATGCGCTGTAATCCGTACCCAAGGTGCTAAAGCTACCCACGATCAATAGAAAAATCTGAAAGATGAAAGTGAATCCGATGGCGACAAAAGGGATCACCAGCATCACATTCAGTAATTTGGCAAGGACGGTTTGCAGGTCAGAGACGGGCATGGATTTCCAGAATAGAATGCTGTTGTCTTTTCTTTCATCATATAATGAACCCAAAGCGGTAAAGACCATGCAGAACCACGCACCAATCATAATCGGCAAGGTCGAAACCATCAGTATCTGATTAATATGGGTGCTGATATTCTGGGCTTTTTGAGCGGACATATTGGCGATCATTTCATTTAAGGTATAAGATTGCCCGTCAATATGGATTGCGCGTCCCAGCAGCCCCATACTGATAATAATCAGAACCATGGAAAGGCCCATAATCACCAGCGGCGTTGTAAATATCGCCCGGCGGTTTTCCCAATATTCTCTGAGCATCAACGCTTTGAAGGGGTTATACCCGCCTGGTTTTATGATGGAGGCTATCATTCTAATTCTCCGTTCTTTTTTCATTATACGTGGTTGGCCTATAAATATGCGCTATAGCAGACTGCAAAAATTAAAGGAGCAAAGGACTGCCGGTTGATCAAATTCCAGAACTGACTTCTGCTGATTGCCGTAAGACAGGTGAACAATTCCGGTGATCAAAATGACGGACATAAAACCGGCAATGATCAGCGCCCTGATTTTAATATTTTGGCCAGTGTTTTGGCCAGTGTTTTGGACAGTATTTTCGTTACGCATCGTTATCTCCCTTCATCAGGGTGACGAATAAATCTGATAAACTGACCCGGCTGACATCACCTAGTTTTTCAAGTTCTGCGCGGGATACCCCATTAAATATAAAGGAGGTTCGTCCCAGCAGGCTTTGTTCGGAGGCCGGCGAGCTGGCCCGTGCGGCGTCAATATTATCCGCCGTTGGATTAAGCACCATCCAGTTTTCCGTAATCTCCTCCATATCGGCTTCGAGGGCAATTTCACCTTCGCGGATAAAAATCACTTGAGAGAGGATATTTTCAATTTCATCCACCTGATGGGTTGTGATCAGGATCGTCCGGTCTTCGTCAAAGAAATCTTCGAGCAGCTGATGGTAAAATTTCTTGCGATAGATAATGTCGAGGCCGAGTGTCGGTTCATCAAGAACCAGAATTTTGGCATCGATGGACATAATTAAAGCCAGATGAACCTGAACGACCATACCTTTGGACAGTTGGCGTATTTTCTTATCAAGGGGAACGGTTGTCCCTGCGAGAAAGGCCAGTGCCTTTTTCCGGTCGAAACTTTTATGGACGCCTTCGACAAAGTCAATGGCCTCTGAAACCTTAATCCATTTGGGCAGGGTTGCCACATCTGAGATAAAACAGATTTCTTTCATCAATTCGTCGCGCTGGCTATAGGGGTCAAAGCCCAGAACATTTAAATCCCCGTCATAGACGCTTAAGCCCAGAATGCTGTTCAGCAGGGTTGTCTTTCCGGCCCCATTCGCCCCGATTATACCAACGATCTGTCCCTTTTTGATGGTCAGGTTAACATTTTTGAGAGCCTGAAATGAGCCAAAGGACTTGCTGAGGTTTTGGGCGGTTATTATCGTGGTCATTGTTAAATCCTTAACCTTAATTCTTGCCGTTTTGTTCAGAAGATTCAATCAGTTGTCTGGTATCCAGACCCAAGAGGGATATCCGTTTGATGATTTCGGGCCATTCTTTGGTGAGAAATTTTTCCTGTTCCGTTTTTAACAGTTTTTTTCTGGCACCTTCGAGTATAAACATTCCAAGACCTCTTCTTTTTTCTACCAGCCCTTCGTCAACAAGCTCGGCATAAGCCTTTGAAGCGGTAATGGGATTGATTTGATAATCTGCGGCAACTTTTCTAACCGAAGGGAGGGCTTCTCCCTCGTTCAAAACCCCGTCAATTATCATGGCCAATATCTGCTCTTTTAACTGCAGATAGATTGGCTGGTCATTTTTCCACTGTGTCGTCACGGTAAATTCCTATCTTTTACTAGGCCGACTTTGGGTAAGTTGGCGTAATAACCGTTCTGGTGTTTAAGTGTTGTACAATAATAGTACACCATGGCAACAATAGTCAATATATATTTAAAACAATATGAAAAATCATTTGTTTTCAATGCGCTACGTCATCAATCGTTAGCCATGGATAATATAGAGGGTTGTATAAAATATAGGAGATGGGGAAAAATATCCGTTGTGATAGCCATTGTAGGTCATAAAGTTTCAGGATATAGTGCCGCAAACAATAACCGCAAGCATTTCAAAACAATATGTCAAAAAAACATACAGAAAAGTGATCATCATGAAAATGACCTATAAATTTGGCCCGGCGTATTATGCAAAACTGTATTATGTAAAAATGCTTTTTTTAGGGATAGTAATGTCAATTTTTACACAGATGAGTACCGCACAGGCTAATGCCGAAATACAAAAAAATGTCGATCTTATCGTTCAGGGCCGCTATGTGGTGACGATGGATGCCGAAAATCCGGTCATTGAAAATGGGGCCGTTGCGGTTAAGGATGGTGTGATTGTCGCCGTGGGGCGCGCTGATGATATCACCGCGCAATATACCGCGCCAAAAACCGTAACCGGAAAAGATCGTGTTCTGCTGCCGGGTTTGGTCAATGGTCATACCCATACGGCAATGGTGATGTTTCGCGGTATGGCCGATGATTTGGCCTTTATGACATGGTTAAAAGAATATATTTTCCCCATGGAGGGGCAGTTCGTTGATCCTGAATTCATTGAGGTTGGCATGAATCTCGCGTGTCTGGAGATGATTCGCGGCGGAACGACATCATTTGTTGATATGTATTTCTATCCCGAGAAGGGAGCGGAAGTTATTGAATCTTGTGGCCTCAGGGCCATAATGGCCGCGCCCGCCATTGATTTTCCAAGCCCCGGCTTTAAAGGCTGGGATGATTCCCACGGGGCGGCGGTTTCATTTGTAAAGAATTATAAAAGCAAATCCGGCAGGGTGATCGCGGGTTTTGGCCCCCATTCGCCCTATACGGTATCGCCGGAACATCTTGGCCAGGTATCTGATGCCGCCCTGGCCCTGAATGCGCCCATCAGCATTCATCTGGCCGAAGATCGTGCGGAACTTTCCCTGATTAAAGAACGCTATGACAGCACGCCCATTGCCCATGTGGATGATCTGGGATTATTTCGAAACAAAGTGATTGCGGCTCATGTGGTTCATCCCACGGCAGCAGAAATTAAAATTTTGGCCAGACAAAAAATCGGAGTCATTCATAACCCGACTTCCAACATGAAAACGGCGGCGGGTGTGTCGCCGGTGCCTGAAATGTTAAAGCAGGGGGTGCGCATGGGGCTTGGCACGGACGGGGCGGCCTCGAATAATGACTTGAATATGTGGGAAGAAATTCGCCTCGCCGCCTTGTTGCATAAGGGCATTAATTATGATCCGACGGTCATGTCTGCGCCCACAGTATTGCGCATGGCGACCATCGGCGGGGCCGAGGCCGTCGGGCTTGATCATCTGGTTGGTGATATTGTTGTCGGCAAGAGGGCAGATTTAATTCAGATGGACCTCTCAGGCCCGCATATGACGCCGCTGTATGATGTGATATCGCATCTTGTTTATGCGGTCAGCGGCAGTGATGTGGTGACCACCATTGTTGATGGTACTATCTTGATGGAAGATGGCAAGTTCCTCACATTGGACGCGGAAAAAGTTCGGGCAGACGCCAACGCACTGGCCAGCCGCATTTCCCAAGCCTTGAAAGAGGCCAATAAATAGGCCTTAAGCCTGATAAACCCGATACGCATCATGCTAAACTTGCTGTTAATTAGGCTTGGGGTATGGCCTTGTTTTTAGTAAAAGCTTGGCAAGAGCAAGAAAGTTAGAAACGGTAATTTTAGAAGCTATTCGAGAGAATCATTAGGATGGTATGGAGGATGCTGAATGCGAAATGATTATAAGGGCTGGTTGAAGGAACAAAAATATGATGTAGGGACAATAAGCGCGCAAATGTATAGAACTGAGCGCGTTGAAGAATGCTATGGAGATTTGGTTGAGCATTATAATACTGATTACATAGAAAGTGTTATTGTAGATTTGAAGTATTCAGCCAATGATGAACGGAATGATAAACCGAACCAATCTAAAATATCTTTCAATGGGAATATCAAGAACAATTTGGCATCCTATAGAAATGCAACGGAACGATACCGTCGATTTTTAGATGGGCATGCAAGAACTGATGATGCAGACGATGGTTTGGTAGAAACAACTAACGTGACTAATAAGCATGAGAGCTCTAACTTGTTTGGACTTGAGCGGGATATGCAGATGGTGCTTCGAAATTCTATTAATGAACTGGAAGATGGCTTAATAATAATTGACGAAGGAGCTGAACGTTCAGTCCAAGCAGGTTTTATCGACATAACAGCGAAAGATAAGAATGGTGCCATTGTAGTAATTGAATTAAAAGCAGGTAAAGCTCGCAAAGATGCTATTGGACAGATACTAAGTTATATGGGTGATATATCTGAAGAAGAACCAGATGCTGAAGTGCGAGGTATATTGGTAGCAAGCGATTTTGACGTTAAAGTTACTTCTGCCTCAAATGTACTACCATCGCTAAAACTAAGGAAGTATTCAATAAGTTTTAACTTTGAAGAAGGCTAATTTCGTAATTTTTTGATAAATTTTTTCTCAGGGGAGGTAAATTATGACTCATTTTTTAAGGGTAACCGAACCATTAGATAAGGATAGTGAAAGAGTTGTTGAAGGTTTTATTAAGTTGCGGTTAGGCCACTCTAACAATGGGACTATAATTATACCTGACTTTATTTTTATCAAAGAAGATCGGAAAGTACGATATTTTAGCCCCTCTTTTTTTTCTCCCTGTTTAATAAGGTTTAATGTTGAAGAAGGAGTGCATGAGGCTTTAATTAATGTCGACTTTGCTTCCCCGCATCAAGTGACAGGAACAAGAACGCAAATTAGCATTCAATCAATTGATCGGTTGTTTTCTTATGAATGCGGAGCACAACTTTATAAATGTACAATTCAATGTGATGATAAGATATCGAATTTTTCCGCTGGAGATGCGATAATAGAAGGCGAGTATTTTTCCATCGTCTTATATCATCATACGACATCTGATGCGCTTAGCAGTATATTGAGAAGCAATGAACTGTGGTCATCTGAATGGAATTTACAGGGCACAAGACGATTACAGAACATTGCGTACACTTATTTCACAAGCCTTTCTAAAATTAAAAGTACTACTGATCTAGAACGGATTGCTATGTCATCCGTTGGTCAAATTGCATTGTGTTCTACTAATCATGATCGATCTGAAATTAAAACTAATATTAATGTGTATAGGGAAAACACAGAAGGTCGTACGGCTAGGTTAAAGGTTAAAGTTCCCGTGAAACTAATAGCACCACCACATTTGCGATTACACATTCCCCGTTTACCAGATACTACTTACTATGAAGTTGTGCAGCCGGAAGTGTTTAGGGTAGGACTAAAGCCTAACGCAAAGCTATTTATTAAAAAAATATTTTATAAGAAATATATCGCAATATTAGATAAAGAATTAATGGCTGGTTTTGATAATGTTATTGTTGGAGATGCGTCTACAATTGATGGGCTTGAAGCTCCATATGACGAGGAAAATACAATGCATTTGATGCATCTTGAGCGACTAGAAGAAGATGATGATCTTTTTGATTTCTGGTGGAACCACCAAAATTCGGATCAAGTTAGTAATCGTACACCGCAACAGCGAGAGTTTGTATCTATAGAATGAAACTGCATTTTATTCATAATTGATTTTTTAACCTGTTTAGAGCTAGGTAATTATAGGATTACGTTAAATGTCTACAGTTCCTAGGGCAGCTTAAAGGAATGGGGCAGCAGTTCATTCATGGTGAAGCTGCGGTTGCCGTCCACATGGACGGGAACTTCGGGGCCGAGAAATTCTGACATGACCTGCCGGCAGGCCCCGCAAGGCACCAGCGAGTCTTTTGGCAAATCTGCCTCATGATGACCGATGGAAATGGCCAGACCAATAACCTTGGCAGAGGAGGCGGTGCGGGCGGAGAATAACGCAACCCTTTCCGCGCAGCAGGTCAGGCCGTAACTGGCGTTTTCAATGTTGGTGCCTTTGAATATCTGCCCATCCTCCAGCAAAACCGCCGCACCAACAGGAAAATCTGAATAGGGGGAATAGGTGTTTTCCTTGGCTTCTCTTGCGGCTTTTAAAAGGGTTTCCTTGGGTGTCAGAGCGTTTTGGGTCATGGGG
>Ga0256839_1002378_pt1 | contig 21022 bp, 18 predicted proteins | sample 354166metaG_FD_185968 | JGI IMG/M metagenome (GOLD analysis project Ga0256839, IMG submission 185968) | Hydrothermal vent microbial communities from Mid Atlantic Ridge, Atlantic Ocean - 354-166 | ecosystem: Environmental > Aquatic > Marine > Hydrothermal vents | place: Atlantic Ocean: Mid... | reverse complement strand
TTTTTCTAACATTACGGATTTAAAAGGTCAATTGCTGTATCGAGAACTGTATTCGGAGCTGACTTTAAAGAAAAAGAGAAAGTGGACGCTTATAGGTGGAGTGCAATGGTTGAATTACAACCAAGCAGTGTACTTCTTTAAGCCGGATGCTCCTTTGCTGGAGGCCGTTACGCCTTATGCCGATTTTTTGTACAAAATTTCACGCAAAAAATCCATTCGCTTTGAAGGGCAATACATGAAAGTAGGCAAAGACGAGCAGGGGGAGTTGCACGATTACGGAGATTGGTTGTTTGGTTTGGTGGAGTTTGCCATAGCTCCTCACTGGACTTTCACCGTTTCCGATATGTATAATATTCAGCCAGGGCACAATTCCCCGGTGGATGAACAGGGAAATAAACTCTCCATCCACTATCCCCGTTTTGATGTGTACTACAGTTACGGACCATCTCGTTTTTCACTGAGCTATGTGAAGCAGGTAGAAGGCATTATTTGTTCGGGTGGAATTTGTCGCGTGGAGCCCGCCTTTAGCGGTGTTAAGTTGAGTGTGAGTTCTTCTTTTTAATGAGCATGTTGGTTTTGAATACTTGTCTCCTTTGCAGATATAAATTTTCAATTTGGTAAAGATGAAACAGCTGTCGTTCTTTTTTCTTCTTTTTTTACTTTTCTTTTCAGCCTGCACGGAAATACCTCCTGAAATTCCCAGTAGCGGTGGGTCTAATTCGGGAAATGATCAAGAAAAGCAGGTGTTGATTGAGGAATTTACCGGTGTGCGCTGTGTAAATTGCCCGGCAGGTAGTGCGCAAATTCAAGATTTGTTGGCTACTTACGGAGAGCGTTTGGTTGCCGTTTCCATCCATGCGGGAGAATATTCTCCTCCTCTCCCCGAGAGCCAATACGATTTTCGCACCGATAAGGGAGATCAATTGATTGATTATTTAGGAGCGCCTTTTGGCTATCCTTCGGCAGTCATTAACCGGAAGAAGTTTTCCGGGGAGTTTTCCATGCAGCTTGGGCAGGCTAAATGGGCGGGCTACATTGCCCAAGAGTTGGCTGAAGAGGCAAGTGTTAAGATTGCTATTGAATCGGTATATGAAGAGTCCTCCAGAAATTTAAGTGTAACGATTACCGTTTTTCCTCAGGAAGATTTGGGCGAGGATCTCAACCTCAGCGTGATGATTACGGAGGATGGTATTGTGGACTATCAGGTTACTCCCTCAGGAACAGTGCCGGATTACGAGCATCGCCACGTTTTGCGCGACATGCTTACGCCCTATGATGGGGAGCCTTTTGGGGAGCCTTTGTTGTCGGGTAGTGAGATCGTCCGTCAGTACTCCTTTACGCTGCCTCAGACATGGGTGGTAGAGCACTGTCATGTTGTGGTCTTAGTTTCCAAAACGGGCGCGAGTAAGGAGGTGCTGCAGGTACATCAGGTGGCGGTTAAGTAATGTTTTTGTTGGCTGCGTTTTGGTATGATGAGCTATACTCGTGGCAAAATAGTTTGGGCGGCGTCAGCCTCCCAAACTATTTTGCTTTTGCCCGTTAGCGAGTCGTAAATGCCCGAAACCATTTCGATTTGGGAATCTTTACAAAACAATGATTTTCACTAAGGCAAAGCCTTTTGCCTTGAGATAGTATGTGCCTTTCGGCAAATGAGATAGCTCGATGGTGCCGGCTGTTGCATTTGGCGAAAACAGAGGCATTGTCCATTTTTGCGCAGAGGAATTAAACAGTTCTACCGTTGGAGGTAGGGATTCTTTTTCGGTTGTTTCCAGGTAGAGCAAGCCACTGGTTGGATTGGGGAAAACTTTGATTCGTTTGGAGGTGGAGGTGGCTTCTCTGTTGGAGGTAATCAGATGGTTGGAAAAGAAGGCCCAAATTTCGTTTGAGGCCGTAATGTCGTAGTTGATGTAACCCAACAAAAAAATGGGATTGGTGTTGAAAAGCATGCCGGGGATGGTGTGTCCGGCACCTTCTATGCGATAGAGAACGACTTCGGCACCACTGTTACAATCGGCATAGTGAAAGCGGGTAACGGTGCTGTTGTCGTCGGGGTCGAGATCGGGAAAATCTGTTTGTTGGAAAGTGCTCGAGCAGCCGTTGTACATTCTCCAGAAGTTGATGGTGTTGTCGGTGCCGATGGTGCTACCACCGTCTGTGAGAGGGCCCAAAGGGCCTCCTTCATAGGGCACCCAATTGTCTTCCGTGCCGTTCATCAGGAGTACGGATACGGAGTTTGCGGTGGGTGAGCAGGAGGCATCTAAAGGGACAGGCATGCTGGAAATGATGGAGGCGAAGGCTGCAAAATGCTGAGAGGCTTCGCAGGCCAGGCGCTGTGTCATCATGCCTCCATTGGAAGGCCCCCATACGTAGATGCGTTGAGGATCTATGAGGTAATTTTGTTGTAGAGAATCAATGAGTGCAGTGAGGAAGCCCAAATCGTCTATGCCGGCCATTTCGGAATCCGTTACACCGCGGCCGTCGGCCCAATCGTGGAATACGCCATTGGGGTAGAGGGTGATGAAGCCTTCTTCGTCTCCCAGTTCATCGAATTGGGTTTTTTCCATGAGATCCAAGCCATCTCCCGGGCCTCCGCCATGCAATCCCATGACCAGGGGAAGGGCCGTGTTGCCGTCGTAAGCGGGAGGGAGGTGCAACACATAACTGCGATACATGTTTTGGAAAAAAATGCTGTCTTCCAAAGTCAGCTGGGCGTGAAGCAGGGAGGACAAAAGCATGGAAAAAAGGACAAAAGCAAGGGGTTTCATGGGGGATACTTTTGTGGTATAGAGCAATGTTTGGTGGTGCCATAGGGGCTTTTAAGCCCGATATACTTAACGAGAAATGGCTTGGTCTATTCCGGTTAGGCAGGTATGGTGGGTTCAAAAGTAAAGATACATTTTTTTCTATGTAAAACCTTACTTGGTGCCATTTTGAGCTGTTTGCCCTGATATACTCATGGCGAAGTGGTTTGGGAGGCGTCAGCCTCCCAAAGACCCTATTTTTCGCCCGTTTGCGAGTCGTAAATACCCCAAACCATTTCGGTTTGGGTATAGTAGTGTTCTGTTGGCTGGATGAGAACTTGTTTTTAGTGGTTTAAAAAAAAATGTCTATCTTTGCCCCGCTAAAGTTAAGGTCGGGTGGCCGAGCGGTTAGGCAGAGGTCTGCAAAACCTCGTACGGCGGTTCGAATCCGCTCCCGACCTCAGCATTCCCCCGGAAAGTATGCAGAAAGGGTCGGATAGATAGCCTGTCCAGCCCTTTTTTGTCTCAGGTCGTTTTCCGCCGGTTTGCCTTTGCCCTTCTGCATTAGAGGTTAAGTAGAAAGCTGATTTTCATGAAAAAGAGCTGGAAAGGCTGGCTGTCTTGGGTATTACCCCTGGTTTTGCTTTTGGGTTTTGTGTATTTGCGTTATCAATATTTGAAGCCCGGTTTGGTGCGCGGTGCACAAGCTCCTGATTTCAGTGCGATAAGCTTGGTGGGCGATACCTTGCATTTGTCGGACTTGACGAGCCAGAGGTACGTACTTTTATACTTTTGGGGAAGCTGGTGTTCTGTTTGCCGAAAGGAAAACCCCAAGTGGGTTCCCGTTTACGAGCGTTGGGCCAAGACGGGGAAGTTTACCGTAGTGGGGATTGCTATTGAAAAAAATCCTGAGGCGTGGAAGGCGGCTATTCGGAAAGATGCCTTGCCTTGGCCTTTTCAGCTAGCCGATGGCATAGGCCTGAATTTGTCTCCGGTGCAGGCCATCAGTGATTTGTATTTGGTGAAGAGCGTGCCCTCAAAATACCTGCTCGCTCCCGGAGGTAAAATTTTGGCAGTTAATCCCTCTGTTGGGGAGGTAGAGCGTCTGTTGGGAGAGGCTTTGCAATAAGGGGGCCTGACAAAATGTCTTATTGTGGGCGTTTGGCAAGTATCTTGCGGAGGCAATAAGGAGAGATGAGTGAAGGGGTTGTTACCTGAAAATTCAGGGCGTTGCTTTCGAGTGGTGCAGCAGTTGTTCGAATGATATGAAGAGGAAAGTCGGGCAGAAGAACTTGATGTGCCGGAAAGCGTTTCAGTAAGGATTGAACTACAAAATTAAAAAAGAAGATCATGTACCCTACTGATCAAGAAGGAAATCAAGATAGAGAAGAGGTAAAGGAATCTGTGGTTCAAGAAGAAAAGAAGGAAAAAGAGCAGCAAAAACGCTCTTCTAAAAGCGACAAAGTGACTAAACTCAAAAAGGAAAACGAAGAACTCCGTCAGGAATTGGAGGAGTTGAAGGACAAGTATTTGCGTCTTTTTGCAGAATTTGACAATTACAAAAAACGGGTGATGCGAGAGAAGATGGAGTTGCTGGAAACAGCGGCGAAAGATACCCTCTCGGCGCTTTTACCCGTGCTGGATGATTTTGACAGGGCTAAGGCTGTGTCGGAAGAAGAAGGTAGCAAAGAACCTTTTAGCGAGGGTGTGAAGCTGGTATATCAGAAGCTGAATCGCACTTTGAAGCAGCTTGGTTTGGAGGCTATGGAGACTACGGGTCAAGATTTTAACCCGGATGAGCATGAAGCCATAGCTGAATTGCCGGCGCCTTCGGAGGAGATGAAAGGCAAGATTCTGGATACGGCGGAGAAGGGCTATAAGTTGAAGGATCAAATTATCCGCCACGCCAAAGTGGTTGTGGGCAAATAAAAGTGGAGAGGCGCGTTTTGTGTGCCTCCATTCCGGAGATCTTAGGGACGTACGTGGGTACGTCTCTATCCTTATTTGCAGTGGGGTGCAAAGTAGGTGCCTCGGAGGCGCTTGGGCGAGTGGGCTTGTTCAAGCGATTTTGTAATTGAGTTAGACTTATGGCAACAAAGCGCGATTACTACGAGATTCTGGGCGTGTCCAAAACCGCTACGGAAATAGAAATCAAGAAGGCTTACCGCAAGGTAGCTATGAAGTATCATCCCGATCGCAATCCGGGCGATAAGGCAGCAGAAGAAAAGTTCAAAGAAGCTGCCGAAGCCTATGAGGTGCTTAGTGATCCGGATAAACGAGCCCGTTACGACCGTTTTGGCCATGCCGGTGTGGGAGATGGAGGTGCTTGGTCCGGTGGAGGGATGAGCATGGAAGATATCTTTGAGCATTTTAGCGATGTCTTTGGTGGGGGATCGGCTTTTGAGTCGTTTTTCGGTGGAGGGCGCCGTTCTTCGGCTTCGCAACGTGGGCAGCGTGGAGGCAATTTGAAGATCAAAATACCTTTGACCCTGGAGGAAATGGCCGAGGGCGTTACCAAAAAAATCAAGATCAAAAAGTACTTGCGTTGTGATGCTTGCGGCGGCTCGGGGGCCAAAGATTCCGGCGCCATCAACACCTGCTCTACTTGTCGGGGAACCGGCTATGTACGGCAGATTCGGAATACCTTTCTGGGGCAAATGCAAACGACCACAGCCTGTCCTACCTGTGGTGGCAGAGGCCAGGTCATCAGTCAAAAATGCAGGACTTGTAGCGGAGAAGGACGTGTTTATGGAGAGGAAACCGTTACGATAGACATTCCGGCAGGTGTAACAGATGGCATTCAGCTGTCTATGTCGGGCACAGGTAATGTCGGTAAACAAGGAGGGCGTTCGGGCGATTTGCTCATTACCATTGAAGAAAAGCCGCATCCCTTTTTGCACAGAGACGGGCAAAATGTGGTGTACGAGCTCTTGCTCAATTTCGCAGATGCAGCCTTGGGAACTTCGGTTGAAGTTCCCACCTTGACGGGAAAAGTCAAGATTAAGATTCCGGCCGGCACGCAAAGCGGGAAAATCTTCCGCTTGAAAGGCAAGGGTCTGCCTTCTTTGGAACGCTATGGTTCAAGGGGCGACCAACTCGTTCACGTCAGTGTGTGGACGCCCAAAAAGCTCACGCCGGAAGAGCGCGCTTTGCTCGAAAAGATGCGGGACATGTCGGATTTCAAGCCCAATCCGGGCAAATCCGAAGGCAGTTTCTTTAAGCGCATGAAAGAGATGTTTAGCGATTAATCATTTGCCGAAAGGCATCAAAAAAACCGGCGGCATGTCTCTCCAATCTTTGTACTTCGCAGCAGCAGTGGTCTTTGGCTTGATGGCTTGCGGGGAAAGTCCTTATTACGCCGAGCTGCATCGTTTGCCCGAATATGGCTGGACTTATGCCGACAGCCTCGACTTTTCCTTTGCGGTGAAGGATACGACCAAGAGGTACGATTTGATGCTCGATTTGGAGCACAGCCCGGATTTCCCTTACAGCAATTTTTACGTGCAAATTCATACCCGGTACCCGGGGGGCAAGGAGCTCAAACAGGCAGTCTCGCTGGAATTGGCTGCCAAATCAGGTCTGTGGTTTGGGCGGTGCAATAGCAAGCGCTGTTCTTTGAGCATTCCCTTGCAAGCGGGCATTCGTTTTGCTGAGCCCGGAACTTACCACTTGCTTATTGAGCAGTATAGCCGCCGAGATACCTTGCCCGGCATTTTTTCCTTGGCGTTGAGCTTGTGGGAGAAGCCGTCAAACTGAGGGTGTGTCAAGAGGAGGTTGGTAGGGGCTTCACTTTGGGCATATTCCCCCATAGCTTGAGGCCGTGTTGTGCGTCAAACCTCAGGACAGTTGTTCTGCAATTTTCCTGTCGTTAGCTAAGCGCGGCACTTTGTTTTGCCCCCCGAGTTTTCCCAGCTTTTGCATGTAGAGGCGGAAAGCATCTTTGGGCAATGCTTTGATTTTGAGGTTTTGCAAAATGCCACCTTGCACCAAGTCTCGATAGTAGATGTTTTGTCGTTGCATTTCCTCGTCCAGGTATTTGGCGAAAGCTGAAAGGTCACGGGGTTTTTGTTCGAAGGCGATGAACCATTCGTGGTAGGGGAGGCCGCCTTCCGGAGGGTGAATTTGAGGTGCTACGGTAAATTCGACGACTTGAGCAGGAACCTTTTCCAGGGCAAATTCCAGCGCTTGTTCCACTTCTTTTCCAATGACGTGTTCGCCGAAGGCAGAGATGAAGTGTTTGATGCGCCCGCTGACTATCAGGCGATAGGGTTTTACGGAGAGAAGGCGCACGGTATCGCCCAAGAGATAGCTCCACAGGCCGGCGTTGCTGCTCAAAATAATGGCGTAATCTTTGTTGGTTTCTACGCCTTCGAGAGGCAGGCGGGGAAGGTCGAAGTAAAGCCCCTGATGGCTTGACAGACCTTGTATTTTTTCGAGAGGGATAAAGTCAAAGAAAATTCCGGAGTGGGTGTTGAGCAGTAGCCCTTCTTCTCCCGGAATATCCTGAAAGGCTATGAAGCCCTCGGAAGCAGGATAGGTTTCTAAGGTGTCAACAGGCGCTCCTACCAGTTCTTCCAGTACAGCTCGGTATGGTTCGTAATTTACGCCTCCGTGTACGAAGATGTGGAAGCGGGGAAAAATTTCCAGGATGTTTTTTTTGCCGCTATACTCCAGGAGGCGTTCGTAATACATCTGTACCCAGGGAGGGATGCCGCTGATGAGGCGCAGGTCTTGTCCCAGGGTTTCACGCACGATGGCATCGACTTTGTCTTCCCAGTCTTCTATGCAATTGGTTTGGTAGGAGGGGAGTTGATTGTTGCGCAACCAGGCCGGTACCAGGTGGTTGGCGATGCCCGAGAGGCGGCCTGTGGGGATGCCGCCTTTTTTTTCCAGTTTGGGAGAGCCCGAAAGGAAAATTACCTTGCCGTCGAGGAAATCGCCTTTGCCTGTTCGGGCGAAGTAGTTGAATAGGGCCTTTCGCGCCGTACCGAAGTGGTTGGGCAGGCTATCTTTGGTGATGGGGATGTACTTGACGCCTGAAGTCGTTCCGGAGGTTTTGGCGAAGTAGCGAGGCTTTCCGGGCCAGAGCACATCTTTTTCGCCAGCTATGATGCGTTCGATGTACGGCCTCAGGGCTTCGTAATCCATGACCGGCACCCGCTGACAGTATTGTTCGTAGGAGCGCATTTCTGCAAAACCATATTCGCGGCCCAAGGCCGTATGGCGGGCTTTTTTGATGAGCTTTCGCCAAATATGGTGCTGGTCTCTACACGCGTTGAGCGCCTGTTTTTCCAGGCTGCGGGTTGTTTGCCGTGCCCAAGGGCGAAGGAGGGCGGATTTCATCAGAGCAGGGCTTCCACTTGTTGTTTGAGCACTTCTTTGGGCTGTACACCCATAGCACGCCACTTCAGCTCGCCGTTTTGGAAAAGCATGATGGTAGGTATGCTGCGTACTTGTAGTTTGGAAGCCAGTTGATTGTTTTTATCTACGTCTATTTTGACGACTTTGACCTTGTCGCCCAGCTCGCGCTTTACATCCTTGAGGATGGGGGCGATGGCGTGGCAGGGGCCGCACCAATCGGCGTAAAAATCGACTAAGACGGGTGTTTCGGACTTGATGATTTCGGAGAAACTCTTCTTTGCCATTATTTCTTTTTGTTTGCTTTTTTGATGTACTCTTCCAAAGCCATGCTCATGGAAGGTGTTTCGGGCGTGGGGGCTTGAATGTTGATGAACAAACCCCGTTCTTCGGCCGCTTGACGCGTCTTATTACCAAACACGGCAAGACGAGTTTCGTTTTGTTTAAAGTCCGGAAAATTTTCAAAAAGAGATTTGATGCCCAGCGGGCTGAAGAACACCAAGATGTCATAGGTTACATCGCTGAGGTCACTCAGGTCGCTGCTGACGGTGCGGTACATCATGGCGTGTTGCCAGTCGAATTTTTTTTCTTCCAACAGGTTGGCAACTTCGATACTCCCCATGTTGGAGCAGGGGAGCAGGAATTTTTCTTTGTTGCGATGCTTCATCATCATGGGCTTGAGGTCGTCTATGGTGCGTTTACCCACAAAGACCTTGCGTTTGCGGTAGAGGATGAAGTTTTGCAAATAGTTGGCAATGGATTCGGTCATGCAGAAGTAGCGCGTCGTCTGGGGCATTTCGATGCGCATTTCTTTGCAAATGCGAAAGAAGTGGTCGATGGAGTTTTTGCTCGTAAAAATGATGGCCGTATAGTCATTCGGCTGAATTCGGTACTTGCGAAATTCTTTCACACTTACCGGTTCTACTTGAATGAAAGGCCGCCAGTCAATTTTCAGACGGTATTTCTCCTCCAAGGTGTAGTAGGGAGAGCGCTCTGGTTTGGGTTGAGAGACCAAAATGGTCTTGACCGGTTTGTAGGTTTCTTTTGCTGCGACTGTTGCTTCTGCACCCATATGTTGCCTTAATTCTTGAGAGCAGGGCGGTTAACTTTGCCAGCTCATTACAAAGCGCCAAAGAATGAGTAAAGGCGCTATTTCAACGGCGCAAAGATACAACAAAAAGTGCATTGGGTAGTTTATGGCATAGGGCAGAGCAATGAAGGCCGTGCGCAAAATGCGGTACAGATAGAATAGTCCCACGCCTCCCCACAAAAGGGCAAAAGCCAGGTTTTGTAAAAAGTTCGGGCCCAAGGCCATGAAAACATCTATCGCTACCAGATACAGGCCCAATAGACAATTGAACACCATAATGGTGAAACTGTAGAGGACCAAAGGCTTAGACAGGGGAAAAATCAACCCGATTAAACTCAGCAGTAGGTGTTTAACCGCAAAAATGCCGAAAATCGCAAAGGAATAAAAGAGCCACTGAGTCAAAGGAGACAGAGGGAGGTGCAGTTGTAGTCGATCACTGATGAGGTACAAGGCAAAGCCGGCAGAGAAGAAAAAAAGCAGGTAAAAAAACCAGTAAGAGCGCTGAATTCCTTTAGTTTGATTGCGCAACAGCAGGCTGAGCATGTTTTCATTGACAAAAGCTTCATACAGGTGTTTTAGCTCATGGCGAAAAACGGAAACCAAACTGCCCAAGGCTATGACCAACAGCAGGGAAATGAAAACTTTAAAGCGATAAATCGTTGTTTCCGAAAACCCGGATACCGGCTGGTCTTGGAAGTGCAGAGCTTTCTTGAGGTCTTGATCTTTACGGGGTAGAAGGCTCGGCGCCAAAGGGCGCGGTGCACTGGCGATCAAATCAAAGGGGTTGTCCGATTGGATGTATTCCGAAGAGGGATTGGAGTTTTTTACAGCCAGGTCAAAGGGGTTGTTCGAGCTTTGTGCATTGAGAGCAAAGCTCTGAAACAGAAAGACCCACAGTCCAAGCAGGCTAAACCGTGTATATGCTGCTCCCATCATCAGCAAAAGTAAGAAAATGTTCACGTGCAGTGGTCATACGGCCTTATCTTTGGGACAAATTCAGCCTTTGATGAAGACTTACCCCTACAAAGCCTCTGCCGTGGAGCATCTGACAGATGCTCGCTATTTTGCCGCTGAACAGGCGCGTTGGCTGGGCTTTAGTGCACCTCTCCCACAGGACGAGCAGTCGTCTTCTGTTTATGCACGCTTGCGCGAAATGATGTCTTGGATAGAAGGGCCTGAAGCCGTGCTTGAACTACCCCAGCCGCTTACGGCTGAGCAGGCCGAACAGGTTGTTTTGGCCAGTGGCTTGTACAACCTCCAATGGCCGGTAAGCAAGGAAGCATTCGAGCCTCCTTCATTGCCACCGAATGTGGCTTGGTGGCCCTTTTTTGAACTGCAAACCTTCAATGCAGAAACTTTTCGGGAGCAGTTGGAGGCGTATTCGGCTTTCGCCAAATATCTGGTCGTGCGCTATTCCGGCCCTAAGGAAGATGTCGTTCTTTCTAGCCTGGCCGAAGCCCTCCAAAACCTGCCTGTTATCCTCGAATTGGACTGGACAACGAAACTGCTCGAAGAAGTCTTAAATCACTGGAACCTGGCCGGCCTGCAATTTCGCGGAAGCGAGGAAGAAAGCCCCGGTGTGAAATCTTTTGAAGAGCTGGATGCCTTGTTAGACATGTTGAAAAGAGAGGAATAAACGAACTCGCCATCAAATCAATAGACTGTTCATGAGGGGCTTCTTATGTCCTTCCGTTTTTGGGATTGCTTGCAGTGAATTTGCAGCAGCCAACACGCCGTTTTAATTTTTTTTTACTATGAACAGAATCTCTTCTTTTTTTGTGCTGCTTGCTTTGGTTTCTGCTTCCTGCAAGAAAAACTACGACCTCTTACATTCCAAATCAGCTTGGTTAAAAGCCTACTTTGCTGAATTGGAAAATTATCAGGACATCTATGGTCTGGCTCCTTGGCATGAGGATTTCGACCAAACTTATTTGACGATCAACTCCTCCAAGCGGAGCCTTAAAACGTTTAAAGCCCTTATAGCTGATGAACGCTTTATCTCTTCTTGCACTTTTGAAAATGGAAAACTGATTCCCGTACCCGGGAAAATCTATTTCGGAGCTTTTCCCGGTTTTGGAGGAACGGAAGATACCGTTACGGCAGAGCGAATCAGTGCATTTGAAAATTTGGTGGGAAAAAAAATAGCTTGGGCTTATTTTTCGAACAACTGGCTGGACAGCCTGGTCTTCCCCATGCAAGCAGTAGAAGAAGTGTTGGCGTCTGGTTCTACGCCTTTCCTCAGGCTTTTGCCACGCAGTGAATTTGAAGCTTTTGAACGGGATCCGATTTGGGATTTGCGCAATTTGATAGATGGTGCCTACGACAACAGCATCATGGCCTGGGCCCAGGCAGCCAAAACGGTGCCTCATCCGCTCTTGGTTGAATTTGGCACGGAAGTCAACGGCTCTTGGTTTTCCTGGAACGGACTTTACTACGGTGGTGGCGAAACTGCAACTTACGGAGCAACCGATTATCCCGACGGCCCCGAAATTTTTCGAGATGCCTATCGACATATCATTGAGCTGTGTCGCCAGCAGGGAGCTGACAACTTGACTTGGTTTTTTCATTTTGATGTACACAGCACGCCGGAAGCCGATTGGAATCAGGCCATTTTGTATTATCCGGGGGATGATTACATCGATTGGCTGGGGGTTAGCACTTACGGGCCTATGGAAAGAGGTGAGAAGTATGGAGATTTGAAGCCCGAAGCTTTGATTCTGGAAGCTTATGAGGCCTTTCGGCAAATTTCACTCGATAAGCCTTATGCTATTTTGGAGTTTGGGGTTACAGAACTGTAAATAGATTTTGCCGTAAGCTCTCGTGTTTTTAGGCCAAATCAAATTCCAAATCTTTAATTAACCGTATCTTACCAGCTGGAAATTGATTTTTAGTGTCTATACTCACATAGTGAAGTGGTTTGGGAGGTGTCGGCCTCCCAAACCACCTGTCTTTGGCTTATTTGCGAGTCGTAATGTCTCAAACTATTTCGGTTTGGGTATAAAAAAACGAAAATTGAAAAAATCTTTCTTTGTTGTTCTGCTCTCTTTTTTTGCCTTGCATTTGTGCGGGCAGGAAGATCTCGTTTTTCCGGATGATTGGCTGGGTGTTTGGCGAGGAGAGTTGGTGATCTGCACGGCTAAAGGTGTGGTGCAACAACTGCCCATGCGCTTGGAACTCTTGCCCTCGGATACGGCCGATGCCTACCGTTGGCTCTTGGTGTATGAAATCGGCGAAGAACCCGATGTGCGTCCTTATACCCTTTTACCACTTGACACGGCCTCGGGGCATTGGCTTATTGACGAACACAACAGCATTTCGTTAGATGGATGGGTCTTGGGCGATGTGTTTATGCAGTATTTTACCGTCAACGGCTCTTACATCGTCTTGAGTTTGCGTTGGTTGTCCAAAGACGAGTTGCTGTGGCAAATTGTGGCAGGTTCTGAAGAGGCAGTTCGCGAAAGTGGGGGCGAAGTCGTGGAAGGGGAGGAGATTCCTTTGGTGCGGTCTTTGCCTGTGTCCAATGTCCAAAGAGCCTTGTTGAAACGATCGGATTAAAGAAGGCGGTTCTGTTTGTTGTTGGAGGCTTGGTTTGGTGATTTTTTTGATGTTTCGGTTTTTCTGTATTTAGCATGGCAGGTAAAACTTCCTATCAACGGCATTTTGAAAAAATATGGGCAGGGCTTAATGCCGCCCAGCGACGTGCTGTGCAGCAGGTCGAAGGCCCTGTTTTGGTGATTGCAGGCCCGGGAACGGGAAAAACTCACATGCTTACCACCCGCATCGGCTATATCCTTCAACAAACCGATGCCCAACCTGAAAATATTCTCTGCCTCACTTTTACCGATGCCGCGGCACATACCATGCGCAAGCGGTTGTTGGAACTTATCGGGCCGGAAGCTCACCGATTGCCTATCTATACTTTCCATGCTTTTTGTTACATGGTGTTGCAAGAGCATCCCGAGTGTTTTGCTTATCAAGAGTGGCAGCTTATCAGTGAATTGGAGCGCATAGCTTTAATTCGAGATATTTTAGATGCATTGCCTCCGGATAATCTGCTCAAACGAAAGTATGCTGATCCCTATACTTTGGTCAGGCAGTTGGCTGATCTCTTTTTGGTCATGAAAAAGGAAGATTGGTCGGTAACTTACGCTTTGCAGCAAATCGAGCAATATGCCGGTAGCCTTCTACAGCGCCCGGAATACTACTACAAAAGGGCTACGGGAAAACACAAAAAAAATGATCTAAAACGCGAAAAATATGAAGCTGAGCTTGAACGCTTGCAGCGGTTGAAGTTGGCGGTGAGCTGTTATGACGATTATGTCGAAAAGATGAATGCGCGAGGTCTTATCGACTATGCAGATATGATTTTGTTGGTGTTGCGGGCTTTTCGAGAACAACCCGATTTGTTGTTGCGGTATCAGGAGCAATTCCTCTATGTATTGGTTGATGAATATCAGGATACGAACAATGCCCAAAACGAACTTTTGCTTCAGCTCATCGATTACTGGGAGATGCCCAATGTGTTGGTGGTAGGTGATGACGATCAATCCATTTACGAATTTCAAGGTGCCCGCTTGAAAAACTTGATGGATTTTTACCAAAGGTATAAAGATGCCCTTTTGGTTACGGTCTTGACGGATAATTACCGTTCTGTTCCAACTATTTTAGAGGCTTCCGGTTTGCTCATTGAGAACAATCGCCTGCGGCTGATAGAGCAGGCTAAGGAGTTGCAACTCGATAAAACTTTGCGGGCAGCGCGTAAGGATTTGCCGAAAAAATCCCCTCTTGTGCAGTTGCGGGTTTTCCCTTCGGAATTGCATGAGGAGGCCTGGATTTTCCATAAAATCCGACAATGGCAGGCATCGGGCTATCCCTTGGATCGCTGCGCAGTCATTTATGCCCGGCACAGGCAAGGCGATCGACTTCAGGCCTTACTGAACAAAAGCGGGATTCCCTTTCAAACGCGTAAGCAGCACAATGCGTTGGATCATCCGGCAGTGCGCATTTGGCGAAAGCTGTTGGATTGGCTTCATCTGGAGTCATTACATCCCGAAAGGGGAGATCATCTCTTTTACGACCTTCTCCAGGCACCTTTTTGGGGGCTTTCACCTCGTGATGCGGCGCTTTTGGCCGCTTGGCGAGCCGAGCAGGAAGTGCCGCCTTCTTGGCGAACTTTGATGGGGGATGAGGCGCTTTTTGACAAGGTTCCTTTGGAAGAGTCGGGCAAGGAGGCCTTTCGGCAAATGGTAGAATGTCTGCTGAGATGGCTTTCCAATGGGGTGGGAGGCCCTTTGTCGCAGCTTCTCGAGAGCAGCTTGCATGCTTCGGGTTTGTTGGCTTATGTGCTTAAACATCCGGACAGAGATGACTGGCTCAATGCCTTATATGCTTTTTCCGATTTTGCACACAAGGAAATGGTGAAAAACCCTCGTTTGGATTTGCCTGCTTTTGTAGAGCTTTTGAGTCAAATGGACAGATATGGCCTGAGCATACCTGTCGTTGAGGCAACAGCAGGAATCGGAATTCATCTTTTGACGGCCCATGCTTCGAAGGGGCAGGAGTTCGACAAAGTTGTTCTTTTGGGTTGTACAAAAAATTACTGGCAAAGCAAACGAGGCGGTAAGGGATTTAAAATTCCCGACACCTTGAGTTTGTCGGGTGAAGAAGATGCAGAGGAAGCTCGTCGGAGGTTATTTTACGTGGCGATGACTCGAGCACGAGAAGAGTTATTTATCAGCTATGCCGAAAGCAGTGCAGAGAATAAGAAGTTGATGCGCAGTTCTTTTATCGATGAAATTTCGGAAGCTGTGGACGTGGTTGAGACTCGGGTGGACGAGGAAGCTTTGCACAAGATGCAGCTGACGTTTTTGGAAAAGCGTCGGCGGCCGACTTTAGAAGAAAGTCATCAGGCACTGCGGGAGCAACTTTTAGAGAATTTTCGCCTGAGCATATCAGCACTTAACGCTTATTTGCAATGTCCCTTGGCTTTTTATTACCGCCACTTGCTGAAGCTTCCGGAATTTTACTCGGATCATCAGCGCTATGGCTCGGCCATGCACAAGGCTCTTCAGCGTTATTTTGAAGATCGCAATAAGAAAGCGGAGGGAGAAGTGCCTGTAGCCCGTTTGCTGGCGTATTACGATTTGGCTATGCAGAAGCAAAGACCTTTTATGCAGGAATCCGTTTGGGCGCATCAACTGGAGAAGGGACGTCAAAACCTGTTGCAATACCATCAGCGCTTTGCCGCCGCTTGGCCGGAAAAAAGCGAATTGGAGTTGCGTATTGCCCGAGCGGAATTTCGGGGCATACCTTTGCAAGGCGTGATAGATAGGATAGACTGGATAGACCGAGATCGGACACTGATTGTCGATTACAAAACGGGCAGGTTTAAGAAAACTGATGTGGCTCCTCCTTCGCAGAAAAAACCGGAGGGCGGTAAATACTGGAGACAGCTGGCTTTCTACAAAGTTCTGTACGAACATCGCTTTTCTTCTTTGCGCAGGGTTACGGGTGGGCAAATTGTTTATCTGGAGCCCGATGGTTTTGGGCGTTTTCAGCTGGAATCGGTCGTTTTATCGGAAAGTGATGTGAAGTCCTTTGGCGCGGTTGTAGAACAGGTATATGCTTCCATTATGGAAGGAGCGTTTACCGAAGGTTGCAACAAACCCGGTTGTCCGTACTGTTCCGGGCTTCGGAATCGCCAGCGGTTATTTGCTTTGCCTGATGAAGAACGGGCTTTGTTAGATGATGTGTAGGGTTTGGGATAGCCCAAGCTATTTTCAGTTTGGGCGTATAATTTTTAATGGCTTATGTTGTCTGTTGAAACCGATGCCTATTTTATGAAACAAGCTTTGCTTGAGGCCGAGCAGGCTTATCGGGAAGGAGAAGTACCGGTAGGGGCTGTTGTCGTTTCCGGAGGGCAGATTTTGGCCAGAGCCCACAATCAAACAGAGCGTTTACGAGATGTTACGGCTCATGCCGAAATGCTGGCCGTTACGGCTGCTTCCGAATATTTGGGTAGCAAGTATTTAACGGAATGCACGCTCTTTGTAACCTTGGAGCCCTGCCTGATGTGTGCCGGAGCATTGCGTTGGGCACAACTCGGAGGTTTGGTTTATGCCGCGGAGGATGAAAAAAGAGGGTTTATGAGCGTTGGCCGGCAGGTTTTGCATCCCCGTACAAAAGTCCGTTACGGCTTGATGGAAGGAGAAGCGGCGGCTTTGCTTCGTCGTTTTTTTGCCGAAAGGCGAAAAAAATAACACAATACTCCTGAGAACACGATTTGGAATGCTGAGGCATCCTAAACTTTTTGAGTTTTGCCCTTTTTGTACTTTATATACCCAAACCACTCCGCCATGAGTATAGATTTCCAGCTGCTTTGGTTTGAGCGGATTTGAAGGGAGGAGAGGTTAAGGTTGCGTTAAGATGATTGCTTGTCTCAAACGGTTGCTGAGCATATGGCGTTGTAGTCCATGGGAGCTCTGTACCGCTTTTGTACACCAATATGCAGGCAAAATGAAAAGGTTTTTGTTCTTTTTACTGGTTTTGGGAGGCCTTACTTCTTGTAGTGATCAATTGGTACCTTTTACTCAGGATTTGTACGATGAGTATCGCTGGAGTACTGAAGATTTGAAGCGGATTCAGTTTTATTTGTCAGACGATTTGCGTTTGTACCGCATCGTGAAATCGGGTGAGTCGCAAATCATTCGAGGAGAAGTTAAGGTGCGGGACGGAGTGCGCGTTGAGGAAATTGTCATTCCGGCAGGTACGCCCGGTGTTTTTCTCTTTAGCCCGAAGGCCAATCGTTTGGCCATCAGTTTTGAGGATGGAGATGAGTATTTTTTGATGTTTGGCCCAAACGACAAGATGGGGAATCGATACGTCTTGCTGGCTGAAAAATGGGAAAAGCATCAAGGTACGGTTACTTATGGCAAATCTTGGTATAAGGTCGATGCTTCACAGGCTTTTACGGGCTTGGTGATTAATCTCAAGCGTGCTCGGGAAGTGCAGGTGAAACGTCGCATAGCGGAGGGGAGAAGGGTAGATTAGGGGCCGGCTTAGCTTGGATTCTTTCGGGCTTTTGCAAACGGTATGGCTGTTGTACCTTTGTAGCATCTAAAAGCCCCTTCATGAAATCGGTAAAAAATTCTGTGGACGTTGCGTTGTTGAAGAAGGCCTTCCGTTTGATGGCAACGGCCAAGGCCATGACGGAAATTTACGAAGAGCACAGGCAAACTACTTCCCAATATGTGCATGCCACTTCGCGAGGGCATGAGGTAGCGCAGTTAGCTTTGGCCTTGCAGCTCAAACCACAGGATTGGGTTTCTCCGTATTACCGCGACGATTCCATTTTACTGGGTATAGGCTTAAAGCCTCGGGATTTGATGCTGCAATTGCTGGCCAAACGAGATGACCCCTTTTCCGGTGGTAGGCTATACTATTCGCATCCCAGCTTAAAAGAACCCGATAAGCCAAAGATCATTACTCAGACTTCGGCTACCGGCATGCAGGCCATTCCGGCTACCGGCATAGCTTTGGGCATGTGGTACAAAGAAGTTTCCGGAGAGGTAGATGGTGAGCGAGGTGTGGTGGTGTGTTCTTTGGGTGATGGTTCTGTTACGGAAGGCGAAGTTTCAGAAGCTTTGCACATGGCTTCGCTGAAGCAATTACCCATACTCTTTTTCGTGCAAGACAACGGTTGGGATATTTCTGCTTGCTGTGAAGAAGTGCACGCACAAACAGCTGATGAGTGGGCTAAGGGGTATGCCGGCATAGAGGCGCACAGCGTTGATGGCACGGATTTTCCCAAGACTTATGCTCTATTGCATTATGTTTTGCAAACCATTCGGGAGGAACGTCGTCCTTTTTTGATTCGCGCGGAGGTGCCTTTGCTCAATCATCATACTTCGGGCGTGCGCATGGAGTGGTATCGCGATGATCTGGAAAAGGCTCGCAAGCGAGATCCTTATCCGCGTCTTCGAGCGCATTTGGCGAAAGCTGGCGTAGAGGAAAAGGAGATTGCCGCTTTAGAAAAGGCTGCTCGAGAAGAGGTTGAAGCTGATTTTAAATGGGCGCTTGCCCAGCCCGACCCCAAGGAGGAGGATCTCTGGCTTTTTGATTTTGCACCTACACCCGTAGTGGAAGAGCGAGGCAGGCGTAAGCCAGAAGGAGGGGAAGAAAAAGTGATGGTGGATTGCGGCTTATTTGCTTTGGAGGAAATTTTGCGCAAGCATCCCGAGGCCTTGGTTTACGGTCAGGATGTAGGGCGACGTTTGGGGGGTGTTTTTCGGGAAGCAGCTACGCTGGCTGAAAAATTTGGCGATCATCGCGTCTTTAATACGCCCATTCAAGAAGCTTTTATTGTCGGTAGCACTGTTGGCATGTCGGCGATGGGTTTGAAGCCCATTGTTGAGGTGCAATTTGCCGATTATATCTGGCCAGGTCTCAACCAGCTGTTTACGGAAGTGAGTCGATCCTATTATCTCTCTATGGGGAAATGGCCGGTGCAAATGGTGTTGCGCGTGCCCATAGGTGCTTACGGGCGGGGTGGGCCTTATCACTCCAGTAGCGTGGAGAGTGTGGTGGCTAACATTCGGGGAGTTAAGATAGCCTATCCGAGCAATGGAGCTGATCTGAAAGGACTGTTAAAGGCGGCTTTTTACGATCCTAATCCCGTAGTGATTTTTGAGCATAAGGGTTTGTATTGGTCCAAGGTGCCGGGTACGGAATCAGCGCGCTGTGTGATGCCGGATGAAGATTACGTTTTGCCTTTCGGCAAATCTCGGACTGTTTTGCAAGCTGCTGAGGAGGAGCGGAAATTCGGTCGCTCTGCTTTGGTAGTTACTTATGGGATGGGGGTTCACTGGGCGTTAAATGCAGTTCGGGCTTTTCCCGGGCAGATTGAAATTTTGGATTTACGCACTTTGGTGCCCTTGGATGAAGAAGGTGTTTACGAGGCTGCTCGTCGGCACGGGCGTATTTTGGTTTTGACTGAAGAGCCTGTGAATCACAGCTTTTCGCAGAGTTTAGCTGCACGCATACAAGAGCATTGTTTTGAGTATTTGGATGCTCCTGTTCGAACCTTGGGAGCAGAGAATTTGCCGACCATACCCCTGAACGCGAATTTAGAAGCGGCGATGTTGCCTTCGGCAGAAAAAGTGGAAGAGGCTTTGAAGAAGCTTTTGGCCTACTAAAATTGCCCTTTATATACTCATGGTGAAGGAGCTTGGGAGTTGTCAATATCCCAAACGATTTCGGTTTGGGTGTAGCGTGTCGTTGAGAAGCCTCAAACGGAGGTGCTTTTTACTTTTTTCGAGTTTGTCTTGTTGGTTTTATTCTGTGCAATTTCTGCAGATATCTATTTGCCTGCGGTTTTGGATGAGTTGTTTTCTGAAGGAAGTGTAGGCTTCATTTTTCCATATTTGGCGAAAGCTGTGGAGAGGCATTTGTCCCATTTGGTATTGGGCGTCTTTGTCGAAGCAGCAGGGAAGCACGCGACCATCCCAAGTGATAACAGCGCCCTGCCAGAGTCGGAGGCAGCGATTTCGCAGAGCTTTTTTGAGTTTCCACTTGCCTTGGCCGTCGGGTTTGTAGCGGGAATAGCGGAGGTCGAGAGGAATGAGAGGGTGGCCGTTTTCATATTCGTAGATTTGTGCTGTTTTGATTTGGAGTTCATTTACTTGTAGTTTGCGGGCAAGTTGTTTTAGAGCGGGGATTTCGTGTTCATTAGGCCTGACTACCAGGAATTGGAGGACGATGTGTGGCGTGTGGGATTTGAGCTTTGTTTTCCACTTGACCAAGCGTTGTATGCCGGCCAGTACTTCTTGGAGTTTTCCTTCTTTGCGGTAGGCCGAGTAGGTTTCCTGGCTAAGGCCGTCGAGGGAGACGATGAGCCGGTCCAGGCCGGATTCCACCGTTTTTCGCGCATTTTCCTCGGAGAGGAAATGGCCGTTGGTGGAGGTGATGGTGTAGAGTTTTTTTGCTGCTGCCCGTTGAATCATTTCAAAGAATCGGGGATGAATGAAAGGCTCGCCCTGGAAATAAAGGATGAGAACGAGTAGTTTGGGCGCCAGTTGCTCTAGGATGTAGTCGTACAATTCGAGTTGGATGTGTCCGGTGGGACGGGTAAAGGAACGCAGTCCGCTGGGGCATTCCGGGCAGCGCAAGTTGCAGGAGGTGGTGGGCTCTATGGATAGACTCATGGGCATTCCCCAGTGGATGGGGCGTTGCAGTAGAGTGCTCAGTAGATAAGAGCTGCGCAATTGCACAAGATTAAGCAACTTGCGCAAGCTGAGTTTGCCGATAAAATGTAGAATATCGCGATGCTGCATGCAAAAAAGATAGGGTGCTTTATATTAACAGAAGATGGTTGGGCTCTTTTTTTACTATTTCTAGGTTGCACAAAGAGGCTTTGCCTCAGCGGATTGACCTTGCCACCTTCTTGGGAAGCGAAATTACACGTTTATATACGTTTATTCTACGACTATAGCCGATTTTCGAAAGCATCTTTGCATCGGCAAAGGAAAAGTATGATGCGTCTGTTTGTTTGTGTGTTTAATCTTTAAATTTTGTGTGAATCATGAAGACCATCAGCAACAGTGTTCGTTTGGTAGGTCATTTGGGCCGCGATGTGGATGTGAAAACCTTTGACAATGGCCGGAAGATGGCTCAGGTTAGTTTGGCTACGAATGAGACCTATGTCAACAAAGAAGGTGAGCGCGTTGAAGACGTACAGTGGCACCGGCTCGTAGGCTGGGGCAAAACGGCCGAACTCATGGAGAAGCTTTTTACCAAGGGCAAGCAAGTAGCCGTTGAGGGTAAGCTCGTTCATCGA
>Ga0256839_1002377_pt1 | contig 21028 bp, 20 predicted proteins | sample 354166metaG_FD_185968 | JGI IMG/M metagenome (GOLD analysis project Ga0256839, IMG submission 185968) | Hydrothermal vent microbial communities from Mid Atlantic Ridge, Atlantic Ocean - 354-166 | ecosystem: Environmental > Aquatic > Marine > Hydrothermal vents | place: Atlantic Ocean: Mid... | reverse complement strand
AAAGCCGGTTTTTCTGTAGGTTGGGCTGAGGAACGAAGCCCAACATGTTTGGCTTTTCAAGCTGTTGCTGTTGGGCTTCGTTCCTCAGCCCAACCTACGAATGGCTTTTACGACACCCTCAGGGAAGAGAGGGTAGAAGCTGCTATGCCGCCTGAAGACGGGGTATTGAGGATTCCCCACGGGGACTTTTGAAGCACTGGAACCCGTTTTGCGGGGCCGGCAGCGTTTTTTCCGCAGGATTTTTCAACATTTTAAGGAGTAGTAAGAGTATGGCGCGTATTACCGTCGAGGATTGTTTGAATAATATCGATAACCGTTTTGACCTGATCGTGGTGGCGTCCAAAAGGGCGCGGCAGCTGGCCAATGGCAAGCAACCCACTCTGCCATGGGGGAATGACAAGCCCACCGTGCTGGCCTTGCGCGAGATCGCCGCGGGTAATATCGACGCCAGTATCCTGGACGACATTTCCGCCCGGGAGCATGCGGAAGAATCCATGGTGAAAGAGGAGGAGGTCGTGGAGCAGGAAGGCGGCCAGTCCACGCCCACGGAATAAGCCTTGACGATTCACGGCCCGGCAACTTCTACGGCAACCCGCGCGGCCCATGAGGCCGGCGATGAATTCGTGCGCAGTGGCCTGCCGGTAGTGCTGGAAGAGTACTTGGGTCCGGAGCAGATCGAGAGCGTACGCAAGGCCTATCATTTCGGCGCCAGGGCCCACCATGGCCAGAAGCGCCTGTCGGGAGAGCCCTACATCAGCCACCCCCTGGCCGTAGCGAGGATCCTGGCCGACATGCGCATGAACGTGGAGTGCATCGAGGCGGCCATTCTGCACGACGTCATCGAGGACACGGGTACCGTCAAGGAGCACATCGCCGAGCAGTTCGGCGAGGAAGTGGCGGAGATGGTGGACGGCGTCAGCAAGCTCACCCAGATCCGTTTCGAGACGCGCATGGAGGAGCAGGCGGAGAATTTCCGCAAGATGCTCCTGGCCACGGTGCAGGACATCCGCGTGGTCATTATCAAACTGGCCGACCGCCTGCACAATATGCGCACCCTGGGCGCCATGCCCGCGGAGAAGCGCCGTCGCATCGCCCGCGAAACCCTGGATATCTATGCCCCCATCGCCAACCGCCTGGGCATGAATGACTTCCGCACCGAGCTGCAGGAGCTGGGGTTCTCGGAGACCTACCCCATGCGCTACCGCATCCTTTCCGAGGCCGTGAAGAAGGCGCGCGGCAACCGCAAGGAGGTGGTCAGCAAGATCCGCGAGACCATCGAGCAGCGTCTCGCCCAGGAACACCTGCGGGGGCGCATCAAGGGGCGCGAAAAGCATCTCTACAGCATCTATCAGAAAATGCGCAGCAAGCGCCTGTCTTTTTCCGAGGTGTTCGATGTCTATGCCTTCCGCATCATCGTGGATTCCGTGGATTCCTGCTACCGGGCCCTGGGCATCATCCACAATCTCTACAAGCCGGTGCCCGGCAAATTCAAGGACTACATCGCCATTCCCAAGGCCAACGGCTATCAGTCCCTGCATACCGTTCTGTTCGGGCCCTACGGCATGCCCATCGAGGTGCAGATCCGTTCCGAGGACATGGCCAAGGTGGCCGATGCCGGTGTGGCGGCGCACTGGCTGTACAAGCTGGGCGATACAGATGCGGGCGCAGGCGCCACCCACAGCCGGGTGCGGGAATGGATGCGCGGCCTGCTGGAGATGCAGAAGCACGCGGGCGATTCCCTGGATTTTCTGGAGAACGTCAAGACCGACCTGTTCCCGGACGAGGTCTATGTCTTCACCCCCAAGGGGCGCATCATGGAACTGCCCCGCGGCGCCACGGCGGTGGACTTCGCCTACTCCGTTCACAGCGATGTAGGCAATTCCTGTGTCGCCGCCAAGATCGACCGCCGCCTGGCGCCCCTCAGTTCCCCCCTGCTCAACGGTCAGACCGTGGAGATCATCACTGCGCCTGGCGCCCGTCCCAACCCCACCTGGCTGAACTTCGTGGTGACCGGCAAGGCGCGCGGCGCCATACGCAGCCATCTCAAGAACCTCAAGCGCGAGGAGTCCATCAGTCTTGGCAAGCGCCTCCTGGAGCAGGCCCTGCGCCATTATTCGCGCACCCTGGACGAGGTGACGGTCAAGACCCAGTCCCTGCTGGAGGAGTTCAACAGCCAGACCCTGGACGATCTCTACGAGGATATCGGCCTGGGCAACCGCCTGGCGCCCCTGGTGGCGCGCCGCCTGGAGGAACTCTGTTCCGCCGAAAGCGGGCGCCAGCCGCGCAAGCCGCGCGCCATCCGCGACGTCTTCGCGCGCTACGTGCCGGCCTGGCTGGGCGGCGCGCGCCATTCGGCGCGGCCCCTGGTCATCAAGGGCACGGAAGGCATGGTGGTCACCTTCGCCAAATGCTGCCATCCCATTCCCGGTGATCCCATCCAGGGTTTCGTGTCCGCCGGGCGCGGTATCGTGGTGCATACGGAGTCCTGCAAGAACATCAAGGAATTCCGCAAACACCCCGAGAAATGGGTGGACGTGCAATGGGAGGCGGAGATCGACGACCAGTTCCCGGTGGATATCCGCGTCTATGTGGTCAACCGCCGCGGCGTCCTGGCCACCGTGGCCGCCGCCATCTCGGACATGGACGTGAACATCAGCAATGTGGACATCGAGGAGCACGACAGCGAATACAGCACCATTGTTTTTACCATCTCCGTTCGTGACCGGGTCCACCTGGCCAAGGTCATGCGCCACATCCGTTCCATCGACCTGGTGGTCAGGATCAGCCGCAAGAAAGGTTGACGGCAGCATCCGGCCTTGGGAGATGGCGGGAAAAATATGGTATAAAAGGAACCTCGTTTTTGTCTGGCCTGAGTTCTAGTTCAGGCCCAATCCGTCCACGAGAGGTGAGCATGGCGCGAGAAATCATTGCAACGGAGGCGGCCCCGGCGGCCATCGGGACCTATTCACAGGCCGTCAAGGTGGGGCCGACGGTCTACCTGTCCGGCCAGATACCCCTGGACCCGGTTTCCATGGAGATAGTGGAGGGGGATATCGAGGCGCAGATCACCCGCGTGTTCGACAATCTGAGGGCGGTGGCGCAGGCGGCGGGCGGTGATCTGGCCGATTTCGTGAAGCTCAACGTCTATCTCACCGACCTGTCCCATTTCGCCCGGGTGAACGAGGTCATGGGGCGTTACTTTTCCCAGCCATTTCCGGCGCGCGCGGCCGTGGAAGTGGCGGCGCTGCCGCGCGGCGCGGCGGTGGAGATGGACGCCGTCATGCAACTCGAGTCCTGATTCTTTCTTTGCTCGACTCGTGCATGGCGCCGTGGGTGAGGAAGTGGCTGCCGAGGCCGGCCTGACCCTGGCCTCTACTGTCATTGCCCTCAAGGGTGTCGGGCCGCGCATGGTGGAGCGCCTGGAGCGCCTGCATATCAGGCGGGTGGAGGACCTGCTCTTTCATCTTCCCAGTCACTACCAGGACCGCAGCCGTATAGCGCCCATCGGTTCATTGCGCCCGGGTGACGAGGTGGCCATTCAAGGCGAGATCCTGCTGACGGAGATCAAGTACGGGCGGCGGCGCATGTTGTTGTCGCGCCTTTCCGACGGCACGGGCGCCATCACTCTGCGTTTTTTCAATTTTTCCCACATGCAGCAGCAGGGCCTGGCCGCAGGTGTCTGGTTGCGCTGCTTCGGGGAGGTGCGCAAGGGACCGGCTACCCTGGAGATGGCGCATCCCGAGTACCAGCGTATCGACCCCGCTGCGCCGCTGGCCGTGGGGGAGCACCTTACGCCCGTCTACCCCGCCACGGAAGGTGTCCGGCAACTCACCCTGCGTGCTCTGGTTGAACAGGCCCTGAATCTGTTGAGCGGGGAATCCGCATCCACCGGCGGTTTGATGGAATTGTTGCCGGAGACCGTTTTGAGCAAGTTCCATCTTCCACCCCTGGCCGAGGCGGTGGCCTATATCCATCGTCCGCCCGTGGATGCCGATGTCCGGATCCTGCGGGAGGGCGCCCACGCCATGCAGAAACGTTTGATCTTCGAGGAACTGCTGGCCCATCAGTTGAGTCTGCGCCTCATGCGCGAGCGCAAACGGCGTCATGCGGCGCCCCGCCTCGATGCCCCGGGACGCCTGCGCGCGGCCCTGATGGAAAAGCTGCCTTTCACTCTGACGGGGGCGCAGGAGCGGGTCATCGCCGAGTTGTGTGCGGATATGGCGCGGGATGCGCCCATGCAGCGCCTGGTGCAGGGGGACGTAGGTTCCGGCAAGACCGTCGTGGCCGCCGCCGCCGCGCTGCAGGCCGTGGAGAGTGGTTTTCAGACCGTCATCATGGCGCCAACGGAATTATTGGCGGAACAACACCATGCCAATTTCAATGCCTGGCTGGAGCCCCTGGGCATCCGCGTGGCTTGGCTGTCGGGAAAATCCAAGGGTCGGATGCGCCGCGAGGCATTGGAAGCCATTGCGGGTGGCGTGGCGCAAGTGGTGGTGGGAACCCATGCCCTGTTTCAGGACGATGTGGTCTTCGCGCGGCCCGGTCTGGTGATCATCGATGAACAGCACCGTTTCGGTGTGCACCAGCGCCTGGCCTTGCGTGAAAAGGGGCGCCAGGGCGGGCGTTTTCCCCATCAGTTGATCATGACGGCCACACCCATTCCGCGTACGCTGATGATGTCGGCCTATGCCGATCTGGACAGTTCGATCATCGATGAACTGCCCCCGGGACGGCAGCCCGTGACCACGGTGGTGATTTCCGACCAGCGCCGGGACGCTGTCCTGCAGCGCGTGCGTCATGCCTGCGGGGCGGGACGGCAGGCCTACTGGGTATGCACCCTGATCGAGGAGTCGGAGGCGCTGCAATGCCAGGCCGCGGCGGAAACGGCACAATTGCTGAGTGAAGCACTGCCCGAGTTGTCCATAGCCCTGGTTCACGGCCGTCTCAAGGCGGATGAGAAGGCGCGGGTGATGGCCGCCTTCAAGGCGGGAGAGACCGACTTGCTGGTGGCGACCACGGTGATCGAGGTGGGCGTGGACGTGCCCAAGGCGAGCCTGATGATCATCGAGAACGCCGAACGCCTGGGGCTGGCGCAACTGCACCAGTTGCGCGGCCGGGTGGGACGGGGCGCCGAACAGAGCACCTGCGTGTTGATGTATCGCGGGCCCTTGTCGGAGCGCGGCCGGGCGCGCCTCGCCGCCCTGCGCGAAACCAGTGACGGTTTCGAGATCGCGCGCCGGGATCTCGAGCTGCGCGGTCCCGGCGAAGTGCTGGGTACCCGCCAGGCCGGCGCGCTGCGGTTCAGAGTGGCTGATCTGTTGCGCGATCAGGCCCTGTTGCCCCAGGTGGCGGAGACCGCCAGGCTGCTGCTGGAACGCTATCCGGAGCGTGTGAAACCCATTATCCGGCGCTGGCTGGGGAGGCGCACGCGCTATACCGCCGTGTGACGGTGAGGGTATACTTGTCTCCCTGATGAATAATTTAATGAGCAAAATCAGGCGCGAGCCCGTGTGGCTTCCGGCCAGTGGCCCTGTGCGCGGCCGTATTCCCGCGGCCCTCAAACCGTGGTTGCTGGAGACTTCATCCCTTACCCAACGCCTTCAGGCCAGTTGCCGGGAGACGTTCCGCGTCCGCCTGTTGCAGCAGCGCTGGCAGCGCCCCATGTACAACGAGCGGCGGCTGGTGGGTATCCGTGACAGTGAATATGCCCTCATACGCCATGTGCATCTCATGTGCGGCCAGCAGTTTTGGGTCTTCGCGCGCACGGTGATTCCCATGAAGACCCTGAGGGGAGCGCAGCGCCGTCTGGCGCACCTGGGGGAAAAACCCCTGGGCGCCCTGTTGTTCGCGGATCACACCGTACGGCGGGGGGCAGTGGAAATCGCCCGCATCACCCCCGGGCAGGAACTCTACTGGACGGCGCTGGGCGGACGCGCCGGGAGGCAGGAGGATATATGGGGGCGGCGCTCCCTGTTCTATTTCGGCGTCCGCCCCCTGCTGGTGAGCGAAATCTTCCTCCCCGCCCATCGCCGCCAGGCCTGTGTGGGAGCATGAGAGTACTGAAGGCAGGCAGATGGGCAATATCCATTCCCTGAATATCGGACCCTATGTGCGCCTGATGCGCTTCGACCGGCCCATCGGCATCCTGTTGCTGCTGTGGCCGGTGCTGTGGGCCCTGTGGATTGCCGGCAACGGTCAGCCTGGCGTCCACGTGGCCCTGGTGTTCCTGGTCGGCGTGGTGTTGATGCGCGCCGCCGGTTGCGTGATCAACGACTACGCGGACCGTCATATCGATCCCCATGTCGCCCGCACCCGCAACCGCCCCCTGGCCAGCGGCGAGATAGCGCCCCGCCATGCCCTGGCGCTGTTTGTGGTCCTGTGTTTGTTGGCCTTCGCCCTGGTGCTGACCCTCAATCGTTTGACTGTCCTCATGTCCTTTGCGGGGGCCTTTCTGGCGGCCAGCTATCCCTTCGTCAAGCGTTATTCTCATCTGCCGCAGGTCTATCTCGGTGTGGCCTTCGGCTGGGCCGTGCCCATGGTCTTTGCGGCCCAGCTCGGGGAGGTGCCGGGCATTGCCTGGCTGATTTTCGCTATCACGGTGGTGTGGGCGGTCATCTACGATACCATGTATGCCATGGTCGACCGGGAGGACGATCTGAAAATCGGGGTCAAGTCCACGGCTGTGCTGTTCGCCTCGGCCGACCGCCTCGTCATTGCCCTGTTGCAGGTCGTCATGTTGGGCCTGCTGGCGATCGTCGGGAAGATACTGGCCTTGGGGGTGTTTTATTATCTGGGCCTGGTGGTCGCAGGAGGATTGTTCCTCTATCAGCAATATCTGATCAGGGCGCGTGATCCCGCCCGGTGCTTCAAGGCATTTCTGAACAACAACTGGCTGGGCGCCGCAGTGTTTGCGGGAATATTCTCACACTACCTGTTCAGTGCCTGACAGGGTGTATCGAGTATGGACAAGTTGGCCCATCGCCCTATATCCTTTGCGCTCCGGCCTCTCAGGGTCATGATGACCCCCAATCAACCGAATTAATATACTGGAGCTACCATTGTTATATGCCGCGCTGGCCGTTGTAGGAGGGTTTGTTCTGCTGGTATGGGGGGCCGAGCGTTTCGTGGGCGGCGCCTCCGCCGTGGCGCGCAGCCTTGGAGTCTCCCCCTTGATCATCGGGTTGACCATCGTGGCGCTGGGAACCTCGGCCCCCGAGATCCTGGTGTCGGCGGTCGCTTCCTGGCAGGGTAACCCGGGCCTGGCCTATGGCAACGCCATCGGCTCCAATATCACCAATATCTCCCTGGTGCTGGGCCTGACGGCCCTGCTCGTTCCCCTCAAGGTGCATTCCAAGATCCTCAAGCGCGAGATGCCTATTCTCCTGCTCATCATGTTCGCGGTGCTGGCCCTGATACTGGATGGCGAAATGAACCGCGGCGATGGCCTGCTGCTGGCCCTGGGGCTCGCCATGATGATCTACTGGCTGATCCAGCTCGGCATGAGGGATCGTGACGGAGACCCCATGATCGAGGAATACGAGCAGGAAATCTCCGATATGCCGGTTTCACGGGCCGTGTTCTGGCTGGTGGTGGGGGCCGTTACCCTGTTTCTGGGGTCGCGGCTGCTGGTGTGGGGGGCCGTGTTCATCGCGGAGTCCTTTGGCGTCAGCGATCTCATTATCGGCCTGACCATCATCGCCATCGGCACCAGCCTGCCGGAACTGGCCGCTTCCATCATCGGCGCCTACAAGGGCGAGCACGATATCGCCATCGGCAATGTCATCGGCTCCAATATGTTCAATCTCCTGGCCGTCATGTCCATGCCCGGGCTGATTGCCCCGGGCCTGATGAGTCCCGACATCCTGGCGCGTGACTATATCTGGATGGTGGCCTTGACCCTGGCCCTGTTCGTCATGGCCTATGGCTTCCGCGGGCCGGGCAAGATCAAGCGCGTCGAGGGGGGGCTGCTGTTGAGCGCCTATGGCTATTACCTGTACACGCTTTATCTTTCCGCGCACCAGCATGCAGGGACGGCCATGGCGAGCTGACAGGCGCCCGATGGCGCCTGTCGTGGCGAAATGACCATGTTTGGAGGCGGATTTTCACGCCTGCAGGACCCAATTTGCCTGAAAATCCTTTACACTCTGTTGTAGGCGCGCCATAACCGGGCGCATGATATGAATTTTGGAGGTGGTTTGGTTACACAAGCGACAAACATAAGGGTATTGGACGGCGACGAGGCGCAAAAACTGCGCCAGTTGGGTACGGCCGTAATCCGTACGGAAGGTGAGGCCATACAGGCCCTGCAGTCACGCATCGGCGACGATTTTGTCAATGCCTGCCGTTATCTGCTGGCCTGCGAGGGCCGCATCGTGGTGTTGGGCATGGGCAAATCGGGGCACATCGGCAGCAAGATCGCCGCCACCCTGGCGAGCACGGGCAGCCCGGCCTTCTTCGTCCATCCCGGGGAGGCGAGCCATGGCGATCTGGGGATGATCACGCCAAAAGATGTGGTGCTGGCCATTTCCAATTCCGGGGAAACTGATGAAATTCTGACCATCCTGCCCATTATCAAGCGCCTGCATGTGCCCCTGATAGCCATGACCGGCAATCCGGCATCGACCCTGGCGCGCGCGGCGGACATCAATCTCGACGTGAGTGTTGCCCAGGAGGCCTGTCCCCTGGGGCTGGCGCCCACTTCCAGCACCACCGTCACCCTGGTGATGGGGGACGCTCTGGCGGTGTCCTTGCTGGAGGCGCGCGGCTTCACCGCCGAGGATTTCGCCCGTTCCCACCCCGGCGGGCGGCTGGGGCGGCGGTTGTTGCTGCTGGTGAGGGACATCATGCACAGTGGCGACGCCATTCCTGCCGTGTCCGAGACGGCCCCTTTGGGGGAGGCCCTGGTGGAGATGACCAAGAAGGGCTTGGGTATGACGGCGGTGCTGGATGATGAACGGCGCCTGGTGGGTATTTTCACCGATGGCGATCTGCGACGGGCGCTGGACCGCAATGTGGATCTGCGCCATGCCAGCGTGGCGGATGTCATGACCCGCGACGGCAAGACGGTCACGCCGGACATTCTGGCCGCCGAGGCCCTGCACCTGATGGAGGAGAGCAAGATCAACGGCCTGATGGTGCTCGACGAGAAGCAGGCCGTGGTGGGCGCCTTCAACATGCACGATCTGTTGCGTGCGGGTGTGGTGTAAAGCGGTGGGATTCAACTGATATGCAGGACATTCTGGACAAGGCGGCGCAGATACGCCTGCTGATCTTCGACGTCGACGGCGTCCTGACCGATGGGGGATTGTTCATCGATGCGGACGGGCGTGAGCACAAGGTGTTCCATTCCCGCGACGGGCACGGCATGAAGATGCTGCAGTCCACGGGGGTGGAGATTGCCATCATCAGCGGCCGCTCCTCGCCTGCCGTGAAGCATCGCATGGCCAGCCTGGGGATCGAGCACGTCTACCTCGGGCAGCAGGAGAAAATCCCCGCCTTCGAGGAAATACTCGGCAGGCTGGCCTTGTCGCCCCGCCAGGTCGCCTACGTGGGCGACGATGTCGTGGATCTGCCCATCATGCGCCGCGCGGGGCTGGCGGTGGCGGTGCAGGATGCCCATGATCTGGTCAAGCGGCATGCCCATTGGCAGACGGCCCGGCCCGGAGGCCGTGGCGCCGCGCGGGATGTCTGTGAACTCATCATGGAGGCGCAGGGGACGCTTGATGAACAAATGCAGAAATATGTTGCCGGCTGATCGCGCTGTCGGATTCCGGGGCAGGAAGGGACTGAAGGATATCCTGAAGCTCATGGTATTCCTGTTGGCCCTGCAGGGCTTGCCGGGAATGGCCCTGGCCCTGCCGGAAGACCGCCAGGCCCTCATCTTCATCGAGGCGGACAGCGTGGAGATCGATGACGCCAAGGGGGTCAGTATCTACAAGGGTAACGTCCAGTTCACCCAGGGCACCACGCGCCTGTCGGCGGATGAGGCGCGCATCTTCACGGAGGACAGGAAGATCAAGCGCATGGTGGCTACCGGCAAGCCGGCGCGCTATCGCACCCGCCCCGAGGATATGGAGGAGGATCTGGTCGCCGAGGCGCTGACCATCAAGTATTTCGCCGATACGGACACCTATGAGTTTCACGAGGAGGCTCACGTATGGCAGGCCGGGAATGAGTTTTTCGGCGCCTTTATTTCCTATGACGCCACGCGGGACATCGTTCATGCGCGCAAGGACAAGAGTGGCCGGGGGCGTGTTCACGTCATTCTTCAACCCAAGGACGCGGGAGAGGGGGAAGGGAAGGCTGAAGGCAAGGGTCAGGCGCAGACAAAATAATAAAAACGAATGAATACCCTTGAGGTCAAGGAAATAGCCAAGCGCTATCATTCTCGCGATGTGGTGAGTAATATTTCGCTGACGGTCAAGAGCGGCGAGATCGTAGGCTTGCTGGGGCCAAACGGCGCGGGCAAGACCACCAGCTTTTACATGATCGTCGGCCTGATCCCCTGCGACAGGGGGAGCATCACCCTCAACGGCCAGGACATCACGGCCTATCCCATGCATGCGCGGGCGCGCATGGGCATCGGTTACCTCCCCCAGGAGGCCTCCGTTTTCCGCAAGCTGACCGTGGCCGATAATATACTGGCTATATTGCAGACGCGCTCCGAACTCGACGGCGCCCAGCAACAGACCCTGCTGGAAGAGCTTCTGGAAGAACTGCATATCACACATATCCGCGGCAGTCTCGGCATGAGCCTGTCGGGCGGGGAGCGGCGGCGGGTGGAGATTGCCCGCACACTGGCCACGGATCCGCTCTTTATATTGCTCGATGAACCCTTTGCCGGTGTCGATCCCATTTCCGTGCTCGATATCCAAAAGATTATCAATCACCTGCAGGAAAAGGACATTGGTGTGCTGATTACGGATCATAATGTGAGAGAAACGCTGGGTATTTGTGAAAGGGCCTATATCGTGAATGAAGGGCAGATATTGGCCGAGGGTACGCCTGAGGAAATCCTTGAGCATCAGGAGGTCCGTGAGGTCTATCTCGGCCATCATTTCCGTCTGTAACAGCGGGAAATGGGCTGTGATTTAGGCTAGAATTTAGTAAGATCAAAGAGAGAGGGGCTGCGGTGATTCAGCAGGCCCGGATTGGATGGCAAGGCCAAATGAAACAATCATTACAGCTACGTATCGGTCAGCATCTGACCATGACCCCGCAACTGCAGCAGGCCATCAAGCTGCTGCAGCTATCCACGCTGGAGTTGCGTGCCGAGATTCAACAGGCGCTGGAAACCAATCCCATGTTGGAACTCACGGAGGAGGCGGAGGGCGAATCCGATCTGGAAGTTCCAGGCAATGACAATAGCGCGGCCGGGCAGGACGGCCAGGCATCCGATGATGGCGATGCTCCTTTGGATGGGCCTGGAGTGGAGCCGATGGAGATTGCCGGCAAGGAAATGGAAGAGCAGGATCCCGGCGCCTTCGATATGGAAGCTGTTCCCGACGAGCTGCCCGTAGACAGCGCCTGGGAGGACATCTACGACAGCCCGGTTTCCAGCGCCGCCCCGGAAAGGCCGGAGGATAGGCGCGAGATCGACAACCCTGACAATTCCACTGAGACCCTGCGTGAACACCTCCTGTGGCAGATGAGGCTCACGGTCTTTACGGATCAGGACCGGGTGATCGCCATGGCCATCATCGACGCCATCAACGACAAAGGTTTTCTCAGTACCTCCCTGGAAGAAATTCATGCCGGACTCCGTGAAGAACTCGACATAGATCTGGATGAAGTGGAGGCGGTTCTTCATCAGATCCAGAATTTCGATCCACTCGGCGTGGGCGCCCGCGATCTGCGGGAGTGCATGCTTATCCAGTTGGCGCATTTTGAACCGGGCACGCCGTGGCTGGAGCAGGCCAGGGTGCTGGTTCGGGACCACCTTGACCTGTTGGGCGGGCGCGATTACGCGCAGCTCATGAAACGCATGAAATGCTCCCAGGATGAACTCAAGCAGATCGTGGAGCTGATTCAGACCTTGAATCCCCGTCCGGGCAATCTCATCGCCGACAGAAAAACCGAGTACATCGTGCCGGATGTCACGGTGAGGAAGGAAAAGAATGTCTGGAAGGTGGAGCTCAATGGCGAGGCCGTGCCGCGCATCCGGGTCAATCCCGGCTATGCGGGGCTGGTGAAGCGCGCTGACAACAGTAGCGACAATGTCTACCTGCGCAATCATCTCCAGGAGGCGCGCTGGTTCATCAAGAGCCTGCAGAGCCGCAACGAAACCCTGCTGAAGGTGGCAACCTGCATCGTTGAGAGACAGCGCGAGTTTCTCGAGCATGGGGAGGAGGCCATGAAGCCACTGGTGCTGCACGATGTGGCCGAGGCCGTGGGCATGCACGAATCCACCATCTCCCGCGTGACCACGGAAAAGTACATGCATACACCGCGCGGCATTTTCGAGCTCAAGTATTTCTTTTCCAGCCACGTCAGCACAGCATCCGGTGGCGAATGTTCGGCGACGGCCATTCGCGCGCTGATCAAGAAGCTGGTGGCGGCCGAAGACCCCCGCAAGCCGCTCAGCGACAGCAAGATCGCCCAGGAGCTGGAACAGCAGGGAATCAATGTCGCGCGCAGGACCATCGCCAAATACCGTGAGTCGCTGGTAATTCCCTCGTCCAGCGAACGTAAACGACTCGTGTAAAGTGAGGATAGGAAAATGCAGATAGATTTGACAGGCCATCATGTTGATATAACCCCGGCACTGCGCGACTACGTCACGACCAAATTCCAGCGCATCAAGCGTCATTTCGACGGCGCCGCCAACGCCCGTGTCATTCTGGGGGTCGAGAAGATGATCCAGAAGGCCGAGGCGTCCATTCACGTGCGTGGCAATGACCTGTTTGCCAATGCCGAGGCGGAAAATATGTATGCCGCAATCGATGCCCTGGCGGACAAACTGGACAGACAGATCAAGAAATACAAGGAGAAGCAGACGGACTACCACCGCAAGCACTGAATATTCGTCTGTATTCAGCCTAAGCCCAGGTGTTCAGGCTCAGGATTTGCCCTGACTTGCCGCTAAATCTGGCAGCTGTCCTGGCGTGGTGATTCGCGGTTTGAGCGTTCACCGTTCCGGACCGCATGGAGAGTGGGCGTGGGACGCGGCGCATGAAGGTGGTCTGTATGGAATATCACTGATGATTACATTCGAAGAAATTTTTGACAAGGAGCGTATTGCCTGCATCAACCGGGTCAGCAGCAAGAAGCGTGCGCTCGAGGAACTCAGCAAACTCTTCACCCGTGGTGATGCCGGCCTGGCCGAGCATGATGTATTTAACAGTTTCTGCGAGCGGGAACGCCTGGGAGGAACCGGGCTCGGGCATGGCGTGGCGATTCCACATGGCAGGCTGCCCGGCATCAAGGGCGCAAGCTGCGCCTTGATCAAGCTCAATGAAGGGGTCGATTATGATGTCGCCGACAATCAGCCGGTGGATCTGATCTGCGGCCTTGTGGTGCCGGAGCAATATACCGATGAACATCTGGTGATCCTTTCCGCACTGGCGGAGCTGTTCAGCGATACGGTCGCGTGCGCCCGCTTGCGTGCGGCGAGGAACAGCCAGGAAATCCATGAACTGCTGATCGCATGGCATCCCGCTGATAGAAGAGTTGCCATGTGAATCGCCTGATTCCACCTTGTTTCGACTGATGTCCCATTCCAGGGCGCAACGCTGAAGACCATGGAATTCTCATTGACTGCGGGCAGTTTGTTCAAGATCCATCAGCACAAGCTGGCCCTGCAGTGGGTGGCTGGCCAGACCGGCGAGGGGCGGTCCGTGCATGCGGAAGAGGCGGAGATTGCCGCCAGGGGTGTCTGGGTGGGACATCTCAACCTGATTCACCCCAGCCGTATTCAGGTGTTGGGGGTGGCGGAGATGCAATACCTCGACGGCCTTGGCAAGAACTCCCATGACGATGCCATCCAGCAGCTGTTCGCCAATCGTCCGGCCTCTGTCATCATTGCGGATGGCTGCAAGGCAGGTGACGAATTTCTTTTGAGCGCCGAGGAGACGGGAACACCGCTGTTTTCATCAGTCCTGCCTTCTCACAAAATCATCAGCCATCTGCAATACTATATCTCCAGCCAACTGGAGGACCGGATCACCCTGCACGGCGTGTTTATGGAAATCCTGGGCATGGGGGTCTTGATCACGGGTGAAAGCGGCATCGGCAAGAGTGAACTGGCGCTGGAACTGATCAGCCGGGGCCATCGGCTGGTGGCGGATGATGCACCGGAATTCTACCGCATTGCCCCCGATATCCTGAATGGCTATTGCCCCAGCCCCTTGTATGAGTTTCTTGAAGTGCGTGGCCTGGGGGTCCTGAACATTCGTGAAATGTTTGGGGACAGCGCCGTCAAACCCAATAAAAATCTCCGCCTGATCATTCATCTCGAGCGCATGGACGACAAGGCCCTACGGCATATAGACCGCCTCACTGGCAGTAAGCAGATGTTGACATTTCTGGAGGTGGATATCCCTCAGGTGACATTGCCCGTGGCGCCAGGCCATAACTTGGCCGTGCTTGCCGAGGGCGCTACTCGCAACCACGTACTTTGCCAGCGCGGCTATGATGCTGCCCAGGTTTTCATAGAGCGGCAGAGATTGCTGGTAGAGGAAGGCAGAGGGCCATGAAACTGCTGATCATCAGTGGGCTGTCAGGCGCAGGCAAGAGTATCGCCCTGCAGGCATTGGAGGATCTCGAGTATTACTGTGTGGATAATCTGCCCATTGGTCTGTTGCCGACGTTTGTACAGCAGATGGTGGGCAGTGCATCACAATGGTCGGGGCAAGATATTGCGGTTGGGGTGGATGCGCGAAATATCATCACGGACCTACTGCATTTCGAGGAGACCCTTTGCGCTTTGCGCGAGGAGGGTGTGGAATTCGAGGTTATATTTTTGGATGCCGACGATGAAATCCTGTTGCAGCGCTTCAGCGAAACCCGGCGCAGACATCCCCTGACGGATGATCAGACCCCCTTGATCGATGCAGTGAAAAAGGAACGTGATCTATTACAGGCGGTTTCCGCCAATGCCGACCTGCACTTGGATACCAGTCAGAACAATGTACACGAACTGCGTGCTTTGATCCGGGAGCGGGTGGCTCACAAAGCATCGTCCCAGTTGTCCATTCAGTTCATGTCTTTTGGTTACAAGAATGGCATACCTACCGATGCCGACTACGTTTTCGATGTGCGCTGTCTGCCCAATCCCTATTGGAGGCCGGAACTGCGCAGGCTCAGTGGCCAGGATGACTTAGTGAGGGTGTATCTCGAGCAGGAGCCGGATGTGCTGCGTATGTACGACGATATCCAGGGGTTTCTGGAGCGCTGGATGGACAAGTTCATGGCGGACAACCGCAGTTACCTCAGTGTGGCGATCGGTTGCACGGGTGGGCAGCACCGCTCCGTCTATCTGGCGGAGAAACTGGCCGACCAGTTCCGGCTGCGCCATGAACATGTACAGGTTCGCCACAGGGATGTATCATGAGCGTCGGATTGCTCATCGTGACCCATAATCTGATCGGTACCGAGTTGCTGAGGACCGCTACGGCCATGCTGGGCGGCTGCCCCGTAAGGGCCGAAGTGATCGAAGTGACAACGGCATGCGATCCTGAAGCCGTACTGCAACTCGCGCGGAAAAAGGTCGCTCAGTTGGATGAGGGCGGTGGCGTCATCGTGTTGACGGATATGTATGGTTCAACGCCGGCCAATATCACCCAGCTCTTGCAACATGGTTCCACGCACATCGATGTCATTACCGGCGTCAATCTGCCCATGGTGGTCCGGTTGCTGAACTATGCCACCCTGGATCGTGTCCAGATGGTCGAGAAAGCCCTCAGCGGCGGGGGAGAGGGCATTTTTGCCTGCAGGCCGAACAATGATGAAGAGATCTCATGATCCGTAAGGACATCACCATAATCAACCGTCTCGGGCTGCATGCCCGCGCGGCCGCCAAGCTGGTGACCCTGGCCTCGGAGTTCAGCAGCGCCGTCCAGCTTGAGCGGGGCAAGAAGCGCGTCAATGGCAAGAGCATTATGGGCGTGATGATGCTGGCGGCCGGGCAGGGCGCTGCCATCAGGGTGATCGTTGACGGTCCCGATGAGCAGGAGGCCATGGAGAGTATCGAAAATCTTTTCCGCCAGCGTTTTGGAGAGGATGAATAGAGCAATCCGTGTATGGGACTGGTCATCCGTGGTATCAGCGTTTCCAGAGGTATCGCCATCGGCAAGGCCCAACTGCTGCGTCCAGATGAGCTGGAAGTCGTCCGCCACACTGTCCCCCGTCTGCTTATAGACGAAGAAATCACCCGTTTCAGGGTTGCCCTGGGCAAGGCGCGCCGCCAGTTGCGGGCGATACGTAATCGCATACCCCGTCATACCCCGGCCGATATTGCCGGCTTCATCGACGCCCATTTGCTCATGCTCGATGACACCGTGCTCACCGAGGCGCCGGTGGATATCATCAGGGAACAGCAATGCAACGCGGAATGGGCCGTGAAGACGCAGTGCGAGACCCTGGTGAATGTCTTCGAGGAGATGAACGATCCATACCTGCGCACGCGCAAGGACGATATCAAGCACGTGGTCGACCGTATCCTGCGTAATCTTATGGGGCCCGACAATGCCATGACTGGCGGCAAGGGGCATGACGCCAAGGACAGAATCATCATTGCAGAGGATATTTCTCCCGCCGAAGTGCTGATCATGCATCATGAGGGCGTGGCGGGAATCGCAACGCGGTTTGGCGGTCCCAATTCCCATACGGCCATACTGGCTCGCAGTCTGGAGATACCGGCGGTGGTCGGCGCGCCCCATGTTCAGGAGTTCATCCAGATGAACGAGATGGTGGTGCTGGATGGGCGTCAAGGCACGGTTCTGGCGCTGCCCATGCCGGTGGAACTGCAATATTACCGCAAGCGGCAACGCGGGGAAAAACGCCGCCTCCAGGAGCTGAAGCGGCTGAAGGACCTGCCATCGAAAACCCTGGATGGCGTGCATGTGCAGCTCATGGCCAATGTGGAGATTCCCGAAGATATTCCGGTTATCAAGAAGGTGGCTGCGGCCGGTATCGGGTTGTACCGTACGGAGATGTTGTTTATCAACCGTGACCGGCCTCCCGACGAGGAGGAGCAATTCCAGGTCTACCGGAAGATCGTGCGCGCCATGAAAGGCGCTCCGGTCACCATCCGTACTCTGGATCTGGGCGCAGACAAGTCCTTGCAGGAGGCTCAGCGCCACCACGTGGTGATGACCAATCCCGCCATGGGCCTGCGCGCCATTCGCTGCTGTTTGAAGGAGCCTGAAATCTTTGTTGCCCAGATACGCGCCATTCTGCGCGCTTCTGCCTTTGGGACGGTGCGCATGATGATCCCCATGCTTTCCACGCTGCAGGAGTTGAGGCAGGTCATGAACTTGGTGGAAGAGGAAAAGAAGCGCCTGCAGTGCCAGCGCAAGCGATTTGATGAGGCAATGAAGATCGGCGGCATGATCGAGGTGCCTGCGGCCGCGATGGCGGCCAATGCCTTTGCGCGCCGTCTGGACTTCCTATCCATCGGTACCAATGACCTGATCCAGTATACCCTGGCGGTGGACAGGCTGGACGAGGAGGTCAATTACCTCTATGACCCCTTGCACCCCGCCATATTGAAACTGATCCGCATGACCATCATGGCGGGGCAGAAGGCCGGTGTTCCCGTTTCCATGTGCGGGGAGATGGCCGGAGATCCCCGCTATACACGCCTGTTGCTGGGCATGGGGCTGCGCGAGTTCAGCGCCTATCCCGCCACCCTGCTGGAAATCAAGGCGATAATCAACTCGAGCCGCCTGGATGTCCTGGAGAAATCCGTCAAAAGAATATTACGCGCCGAGACCCAGGAGGATATTCTTACCCGGGTCGAAACCTTGAACAGTCTTCACTGAAACTCCCGGCAGCCTCCATCCGCAGTGCGGGAGAAATCCCGTTTTCAATATGCGCTGCTTTTGCATACACTCTTACCCCGGACAGAGGAACCATAAGATGCAGAATTCGGGCGACAAGGAAAAACAACAGAAACGGCTGCGTACATTTACCCAGGCGCTGGAAGACGGCACCCTGGCCAGCGTGCGCATGATGCTGAATGGTCTGCATCCGGCCGAGATCGCCCATGTGCTGGAGTCCCTGCCGGCCTATGAGCGCGAGATGCTGTGGGAACTGGTGGATGAGAAGATCGGCGGTGATGTGCTGCTGCATCTCAATGACGAAGTCCGCGCCGGCCTGATTCGCGAGATGGAAACCAGTGAACTGGTGGCGGCCGCCGAGGGTCTGGAAACCGACGACCTGGCCGACTTCCTGACCGACCTGCCCGATGTCGTCATCCATGAAGTGTTGCAATCCATGGATGAGCAGGACCGCCACCGCCTGGAGTCCGTGCTGCATTACCCGGAGGACACGGCCGGTGGCCTGATGAACACCGACACCATCACGGTGCGCCCCGACGTGACCCTCGATGTGGTGTTGCGCTACCTGCGTCTGCGCGGCGAGTTGCCGGAGATGACCGATAAGCTGTTCGTGGTCAACCGTGACGATTGTTATCTGGGGAAGTTACCCTTGACGGCTCTCCTGACACAGCCGCCCAATTTGACCGTGTCCGAGGTGATGGCCGCGGATGACGAGCCCATCCTGGCGACCATGTCGGCCAGCGATGTGGCGACACAGTTCGAGCATCATGACCTGGTATCCGCCCCTGTCGTCGATGACAACCACAGGCTGCTGGGCCGTATCACCATCGACGACGTGGTCGACGTCATTCGCGACGAAGGAGAGCACTCCCTGTTGAGTATGACGGGGCTCGACGAAGAAGAGGACATGTTCGCACCCATTGCCGTCAGCGCCCGTCACCGCGGTGTGTGGCTGGGCATCAATTTGCTGACTGCCTTTCTGGCCTCCTGGGTGATCGGTCTCTTTGAAGCCACTATCGAGAAGGTGGTGGCGCTGGCCGTGTTGATGCCGATAGTCGCCAGCATGGGGGGGATTGCCGGCAGCCAGACCCTGACCCTGGTGATTCGCGGTATCGCCGTGGGCAAGATCGGCGGCAGCAATGCCTACAAGCTGTTGAGCCGTGAGCTTGCCGTGGGCCTGCTCAATGGCATGCTGTGGGCGCTGGTGGTGGCGGCGATTACCGTGTTGTGGTTCGGGGATTTCAAGATCGGCGCCATCATCGCCGTCGCTATCGTGGCCAATCTGGTCATGGCGGCCCTGGCCGGCGTGCTCATCCCCATGGTGATGCGCCGCTTCGGCGCCGACCCGGCCCTGGGAGGCAGCGTGCTGCTGACCACCGTCACCGACGTGGTCGGGTTCATGGCCTTTCTGGGGCTGGCGGCCCTGCTGTTGTAGCGCTCACATTCTTTCGAGCAGCAGGTTGCCCGCGCCGTCGGTTCGGCAGCGCCAGCCAGGCGCAATGTAACTGGTGGCAACGGTTTCCGTCACCAGTGCGGGACCTTCGAAACTTGTATTGGCATCCAGGTGCTCGCGCTGAAAAATGCGGGCTGATGTGTTTATGCCATAGAGTGAGATCCGCCCAGGGGCTTCCGGCCGGTTTTCCGCACGCCTCCATGGCGGCAGTTCGATGGGCGGGCGCGGGCCATGCAGGCCAACCCGGATGTTGACCAGTTCCACCGCGGCTGGCAGGCGGTGGCCGTAGCGCTGCTCATGGAGGGTGTGAAATGCGTTCTGTGCCGTTTCCAGGCTCACCCAGGGCGTATTCAGTGTATGGGACTGTCCCTGGTAGCGCAGATCTGCAAAGCGTTCCACCCTGATGGCGTCGCGGGCGATGCCTTCGCTACCGAGTTCCGCCAGGCCCTGGTCGATCAGGATGGAGAACTGTGCTTCGATCTGGGTTGCCGTCATCTCATGCAACAGCCCGTTGCAGGTGCGGGACAACTGGCGGGCATGAGGCGCGGCCAGCATGCCGAGAGCGGAGAGTACACCGGCCTGTACTGGCACCATGGCCTGCGTCATACCCAGCGCTTCCGCCAGGGCGCATACATGCAGGCCGCCGGCGCCGCCAAAGGACACCAGGGTGAAGTCGCGGGGATCGTGGCCGCGTTGTACGGAGATTACCCGCAGGGCATTGGCCATGTGTTCGTTGGCGATGCGGATGATGCCGTGTGCGGTATCCTCGATGCTCATGCCCAGTTGCCGGGCGATCGCCCCCAGCGCCGCGCGGGCCCTCTCCACGTCGAGGATCATCCTGCCGCCGAGGAAGCGGTCGGCGCGCAGGCGCCCCAGCACCAGGTTGGCATCGGTCACCGTTGCCTGTGTGCCGCCCTGGCCATAACAGGCCGGGCCCGGCGAGGCGCCGGCCGATTGCGGACCCACGCGCAGCATGCCGCCCGCGTCGATGCTGGCAATAGATCCGCCGCCGGCGCCGATGGTATGCATGTCCACCATGGGGATGGCCACCGGGTAGCCGCCCAAATGTCCTTCGCTGGTCAGTGTCAGTTCGCCGTCCATGAGGGCCACATCCGTTGAGGTGCCGCCCATGTCGAAGCTCATCAGGCGTTGCCGGCCCGCGGCGGCCGCCGCCAGGCGCGCGCCCTGCAGGCCGCCGGCCGGTCCGGACAGCAACATGTGCACCGCCTGCCTGGCCGCCCGGGGCGCGTCGATGACGCCGCCGGCGCTCTGCATGACCACCAGGCGGCTGCGGCTCAGGCGCTGTGACAGGCGCATCAGGTATTGTTCCACGACAGGGCCGATCCAGGCGTTGAGCCAGGTGGTGACGCCGCGCTCATATTCCTTGTATTCCGGCAGGATGGCCGATGAGCGGGAAACGAAGACATCTTCGGGGATGATGGCCTCCACGGCCCGCTCGAAACGGTCGTCGAGAAAGGAGAACAGCAGATTGATGGCCACCGCCTGAGGCTGCAGGGCCAGTATCCGCTCGCGCAGATCCGCCAGTTCCGTTTCGTCCAGTGGCTCCACCACGCTG
>Ga0256839_1002376_pt1 | contig 21029 bp, 16 predicted proteins | sample 354166metaG_FD_185968 | JGI IMG/M metagenome (GOLD analysis project Ga0256839, IMG submission 185968) | Hydrothermal vent microbial communities from Mid Atlantic Ridge, Atlantic Ocean - 354-166 | ecosystem: Environmental > Aquatic > Marine > Hydrothermal vents | place: Atlantic Ocean: Mid... | reverse complement strand
CCGAATCACCCGAGTCGTCATTCATCCATCAGAGGCCTGCTCCGCTACGCTCCGCAGCCCTCTGATGGGACAAAGGAACGCCACTGCCCTAACATAGGGAGTGGTACAGAATATGGGGGCAGGTCAGAATACCACGCGTATCTAGTTGAAGGTCACGCCTTGCCTTTATGTTATCATTGCACAAAGTCCAGGTATCGAAGCACTCGCCTTGGTCATTGGCAACCGACCAAAAAGCATCATACTGATACGATGCCCACAAAATGGCATCATCCTCGGTCAAATGCCTTTGTAAAGGCACGATTTGTTCATATTGGTACTGGGTATTGGCAGGCACGGTATAATACAACACGGTCTCATATTTGTATCCTGATACAATCCGAGACACCCCATTTGCCCCTGTCAATTTCGCGGCAAAAACTACGAAGCTTGCGTCAATATCAAACTCATATGTGAACCCTTCGGCCTGAAAACTGTTCCCCGCCTGAAGCAGGTCGGTTTCCGAAACCCATGCCTCAAACAGTATCTCGTACGATCCGGTAGAGCTCAACTCCATCTCTTCATCAACAACTCGAATAGGAAATAAATCATATATCTCGCTGTCCGGCTGCTGCTTGACAATCAACGCGCTGTTTTCTTCAATATATTCAACATCAAATAAATCAGACCATAAAACCTCGTTGGCCGATGGGACATAGTCTACTACCCGCTTCACCGCCCCTTGTTCAGTCGTTGATGTTCCGGCATCCTCAACAAGTTGCCCCAAACCCGTCGAAACCATTATTGCAGAAACACCGATGTAAAACATTTTGTGCATATTGCACCTCCTTGTGACAAACACCCTGCCCCCCCCCCGAACATCTGTCAAGCCGATCTACAACAAAAACCCATTCGTTTTACGAATAGGCTTTGTGTGTGCATTCTTGAAGCAGATTTAGCTGTCTTCGGCTTTGGAGATTTGCCATTCTTCGAGATCGACCGGGGCCTGGCGGCCGAAGATCGAGACGAGGACGCGGACGACGCCCTTCTCTGGGAAGAGTTCATCGACGGTGCCTTCGTAGTTCTCGAATGCGCCCTCGCGGATGATCACGGCTTCGCCTGGTTCGAAGGAGAGTTTGATGGTTGGTTCGTCTTCGGGCTTGCGTGAATCGAGGAGCATCTTCTCGGCTTCGTGCATGGCCATGGGTGTTGGACGCCCGGCGGTGCCGATGAAGTCGCCCACGCCTGTGGTTTCTTTGATGAGGAAGAAGATGTCTTGGGGGATTCGCCCGTCCTCTTCGAGACGCATCTCGACGAAGACATACCCGGCGTAGAGTTTTTCTTCTTTGATCTTGGCCTTGCCGCCTTTGATGGTTTTGATTTTTTCGGTGGGCACCAAGATTCGCCCCACGAGGTGGGTCATGTTCTCGATCTGAATTTTGCGGAGCAGGGTGTTCTGGACCGAGTTTTCTTTGTTGGAAGCGACGCGGAGAACGAACCACTGCATGCCGTCTTGGACGAGTGGCTCGTCGTGCCCGATCATGCCTTCGATGGTTGAGTCGGGCTTGGCCTGTTCTTGAGCGAGAGCTTCTTGCTCGGTTGCCTGGGCGTTGGGCTCACCGGGTTGTGGCTCTGGTTGTTGGTTGACAGGCTGCTCTGGTGGCTGACTTGCGGGTTGTGTTGTGTGCTCGTCCATGTGAGCTGCGCTCCTCTTGAGAGTGCCTTCTTGGGCGGTATGTTCTGTGTGGTCGTGGGTGGTGCTCATGTGCTGGCCTGTATTATTTTTCGAGGACACCGATGGCGGAGAATATCTCGGCGAAGACGGTGTCAACTCCGAAGAGGAACCCGGCGATGAGGAAGGTGGCGACGATCACGACGATGGTTGAGCCTTTGACCTCGCGGTAGGTTGTCCAGTTGACCTTTTTCATTTCGCCATCGGTAGCGATGAGGAACTCGACGGTGCTTTTTTTGATTCCCACGAAAAGGTAGAGACAGATTGCTCCGATGAGCATGATTCCGCCAGCGGTTGCGGATTGGAGATACTCGACGGGAAAGATCGGGGTTGGTCTTGGTGATCGCACCACTGCGGTGAGTGTGGGGGAATCGAAGGGGCCGGCCAAGATTCGGATTGCTTCGCCGCCTCGGTCGCGTACTTCATGATCCGAGAAGTTGCCTACTACGATCGTTGCTGCGGATCCCTTACCTGGGGTAAATTCTTCGACGATCGCGGTGCCGAGGTTTTTTGTTGATTCGGTATCGTTTGATGTTTCGTCGTAAACAAGAAGGTTAACGGTGTCGCCTGGGTTGACCTGTCCTTGTACGCTGTTGACGGCGAAAGTCCAAGTACGAGCAGGTAGGCGGACAGCACCGGCTTGGCTCCATCCCCAAGCGGCAGCAGAAATAATGAGCAGGCCAACGAACGCTGCAGTCATTACTCGTACCCAATATCCCTGTCCTTGTTTGTAGATCCCGAACGACATGGTTATGAAAACCTCTCGGCTGGAGGTGCCAACACCCAAGGATTTGGCCGAAGAGGTTGGTCCTCAGGCCATAAAGGGGATTGGCACACACGGGCGATCCGTTCTGCGACTCATTCAGGAATCGTATTGAACGGGGAATAAACACGGCAGGAAGGATTCGAACCTACGACCGTTGGATTTGGAATCCAATGCTCTACCGGACTGAGCTACTGCCGTAATGAAGGGACGGGCCACTTGCCACTTGTGACTGGGGAAGACGGACGATTGCCCCAATCCTTGGTCTCAAGTGGCTGGTCCCTTCTTGATCGTGTTTACTTGCGTTTGATTTTGTGAAGTGTGTGCTTGCGCAGGCGGGGGCAGTATTTGTTGAAGCCCTCTTTGATCCGGTCCTCGATGCCGCCTTTGACATTGATCGAGGTCCGGTAGTTGAGGTCACCGGTTTCGGTGCACTGAAGCCAGACATATTCGCGTGCAACAGATTTTTTCGCCATGAGAAGCCTCCTTGGGCTTTAGAAAGAACCATTCAATCAACTGTTTGATCAGCCAACCCACCAGCCGATTGATCTTTTTCTTTTTCCGAAAATCGGGCTGACGATTTTCATCATCAGCCCGAAAAGGTATGTGTCTTGGGATCGAGCGACCTGTTTCGATCGCGGGAGTTGATCCCGGAGCCGATTATTCGATGATTTCAGTGACGGTTCCCGAGCCGATGGTGCGTCCGCCTTCACGAACAGCAAAGCGGAGTCCTGACTCCATCGCAACCGGTTTGTCGCCAAGGTCGATTTCCATGGTCACATTGTCTCCTGGCATGCACATTTCTGCCTTGTCGCCGCCGTCGCCGAAGAGGTTGAGAACCTGCCCGGTGACATCGGTTGTGCGGAAGTAGAACTGAGGCTTGTATCCGGCGAAGAACGGGGTGTGACGGCCGCCTTCGTCCTTGTTGAGGACATAGACCTGACCTTTGAACTTGGTGTGAGGCTTGATTGAGCCAGGCTTACAGATGACTTGCCCGCGGGTAATCATGTTCTTGTCGATACCACGCAAGAGCACGCCGCAGTTGTCTCCGGCGCGTCCTTCTTCGAGGGTTTTCTGGAACATTTCGACACCGGTAATGGTGGTCGACTGGTTTTCTCTTTGGAGACCAACAATCTCGGCGGCATCGCCAACTTTGACCACGCCACGCTCAACGCGTCCGGTGGCCACGGTACCGCGCCCTTTGATCGAGAAGACGTCTTCGACAGAGATCAAGAATGGTTTATCGTCCTCGCGAGCAGGTTCCGGGATGTAGGTGTCGATGGTGTTGAACAACTCGTCGATTGGTGCGCAGATGGTGTCATCGCTTGGGTTTTCAAGTGCGGCTTTCGACTGGCCGCGGATGATTGGGGTGTCGTCGCCGGGGAACTCGTACTTGTCGAGCAACTCCCTGATTTCCATCTCGACGAGATCGAGGAGTTCGTCGTCGTCGACAAGGTCAACTTTGTTCATGAAGACGACAATGTAAGGCACACCCACTTGGCGAGCGAGGAGCACATGCTCACGGGTTTGAGGCATTGGGCCTGAGTCGGCTGCCACCACAAGGATTGCGCCGTCCATCTGGGCAGCACCGGTAATCATGTTCTTCACAAAGTCGGCGTGACCTGGGCAGTCCACATGGGCGTAGTGGCGTGCTTCTGTTTCGTATTCGACATGGGCCGAGTGAATTGTCACGGTTTTGTTGGCGTCACGGACAGTACCGCCTTTGGTGATTTCTGCGTATGACTTGGCGCCCTGAACGAGACCTTTGTGGTCTGCGCGGGCGACCATTGCTGCGGTCAGGGTTGATTTACCGTGGTCAATGTGACCGATGGTGCCGACATTGACATGCGGCTTGGTTCGTTCGAAGGTTGCCTTGGCCATTGTATTACCTCTTGATGTTCTTCTTGGTGTTCTTCTGGGATACACGCCAAACCTGACGATCTAGTCATGAATCCCGGTTGTTCGTTGCTTCTCGCAGCCGATTCTCACAGTCGACACGATCCACTTCTTTTTTAGACTTCTCTCACAATAGAAGCCGCAATGTTTTATGGTGCCAAACTGTTCGCAGTTGACCCATTTTTTCTGTTCATTTTTCAAAGATGGATGATGCCCGATTTGGGGTGTCCCGTCTTTGATGGAAAGCCGCTGGTGAGATTTGAACTCACGACCTCACCCTTACCAAGGGTGCGCTCTACCACTGAGCTACAGTGGCGACATTCCAAACCAAGGGATTGGGTGGTTCAGGCCACAACCACATCGCTCGGCGTAAAAACCGCCCGGCTTGATGACCGAGCGGGAAAGAATAATACCCTCGCGCCCGGGCCTGTCAACCAATTGCCCCCGCTGGGTTTGAGAACAATCCTACATTCTGGCATTTGAGCTTTTGCTGGCAACCTGGGGCTAGGTTCATTCAGGTCAGGCGGCACTATCCGGGTTGTGGTGTTGGCTGTGCCCGAACGCAGGTGCGGGTCGTTGAGGTTGGCTCATGCCTCATTGGGGAGAAAACGGGTAGGCATACCCGTGGCCGACCCCATTTTTGCGGCCCGTTTGTCTTTTGTTGGGCACACCTGTTTCTCAAACATGTTGCCAGAATCGTTTTCTATTGTTTCTTTCCTTGTTTTCAGGTAGGCTCGGTGAAGAAGCAGGCCGATGTACGCAGAGCACTCCCTTTTTTTACCCCATGTGAAGGAGCATTTTAGTATGCCTTTTTTGAATCGGTGCGCAGTTGCAGGGGCTGCTGCCCTTGCCTTGGTGGCGACCAACGCCTCAGCGACTTGGTCGATCCTCATCGCCGATACCCGCACTGGCGAGATTGTCATCGCGTCGGCGACTTGTGTGCAAACAATTGATCTCCGCCGAGAAACTCCGGTGCTCATCACCGGGGTCGGGGCCGTCACGGCTCAGTCGGCAGTCGATGGCACCGGACGCAATCGAATGATTATTCGCGATCGACTTTTGCAGCGGGTGCCTTTGGTTTCGGTACTTGAAGAGCTTGAAAGCTTCGATTCCGGGCACAACAACCGTCAATATGGATTCATTACCGCTGCGGGTGATTCGCTGACTTACTCGGGCATCGAGAACGCCGACTGGGCGGGTGGGGTCACTGGGAGGATCGAGCTCGGACGCCCAGGGCCTGCAGACGACATTGTCTATAGCGTCCAGGGTAATATTCTTACCGGGCCCAATGTTGTTGATGATGCGGTCGATGCGATTGTCACCACCCAAGGGGATCTTCCTGAAAAGCTCAAAGCGGCCATGATCGCGGCCCAGATTGGAGGTGGGGATGGTCGATGCTCGTGTTCGAATGCCAATCCGACCGGGTGTGGCTCGCCTCCACCAGGGCCTTTCAAGAGTGCCCATGTTGGATACATGCTCGGAACGAGGGCTGATGATATCGACTCGGTGCGTGCATTTTACCCGATTACCAACTCTGCAGGGGGCATGGCCATCCTCGATATCGACCACAACGGCATGCCTGATGTGGTCGTTGGCGATGCAAGCATCGATGAAATCTCGATTTTCCTCAATTCGGCACTGATCGGCGATCCGTTGTCGCATGTGATCAAGCAGGAGCATCGTGCTGTTGGCGTGTCGGATACCGTTGCGATGAGCGCGGGGGATTTCAATGGTGACGGGTTTGATGATCTGGCGATTGCATTGGCGTCGCCTCCGACTTTGGCGATTTTGCTTGGACAGGTATCTGGTGAGTTGAGCGATCCGATTTCGATTTCGCTCCCAGCCATTCCGACGGGGATGGATGCAGGTGAATTGCTTATCAGCGATCATGATGAGATTGCAGTGGCGATGGGTTCGATTTCAATGGTGCATCTTTATTCGGTGCACCAAGGAGCGATTGTCGCCAAGCACGCCATCGGTCTCGATGGGAATCCAAGGAGCGTGCTTATCGGGCAATTGGTCGGCGACGCTTGGCCTGATCTGGCTGTTGTCCGGCGTGATGCCAACATGGTTTGGGTGGGGGAGAATCAGGGCTCTGGCCTATTTGTCACTTCGGGTGATCTGGGGACGGCCAATCAACCCAACAAACTTGCAATGGGCGACTTTGATCTCGATGGTGATGATGAGCTTGTGGTGCTCGCCGAATCGGGACGACGCATTGAAGTCTTCGCCAATGATGCAGGCGCGTGGTCGCCAATCAACTCCTTTGCGGTCAACCGCGATGGGCGATCGCTCGCGGTGGGGGATTTTAACAACGACGCACTCCCCGACATTGTCACCACTTCGTCGAGATCAGGGCGAAACTTGCAGGTCTTCGCCAACGATGGGCTTGGTGGGTTTGGGCAGATTGACGCGGTTCGTGTTGGATTGGGCACTCGGAATATCAGCCTTGTCGACATGAATGGCAATGGTAATCTTGATCTTGTTTTGGCCAATGCAGCAACTAACGGGCTTATGCTCATCGACAATCCTCGCGGGGCAAGCATGTCCAATCCAGGCCGATTTGCCGACGGTGATTATTTTCTTGAGCTCAACATCGCCAATCAGCGAGCGGACGATCCAGACCCGGTTGACCAACTCGTCGAACTCTTCGACGCTTGGCGTCTTGGGCTCGAAGGTAAGGTTGATGCGGTGCATTCGAAAGTGATTGCACGGAATCGTTATGAGCGCGGGCAGAGTGCGCCGGTGATTGTTGGGCTGCGCGATTGGCGTGGTGATCTGCTCCCGATCAGTGATCCGGCAGCGATTTCGATTGAAACTCAGGGACCCCTCTTCCTTGTTGGTTCACCGGAGCTTATCGAGCCCGGGGTGTTTGTGTTTGATTTGAACGGGGCTGATGAACTGGGTACGCAGGTGTTGGTCATTCGCGCCGGGTTTGGCGAGGATCAGGTCCGCATCATGCCTGACTATGCCCCGTCGATTGTTGAAAACCTGGGCGACTTCAATGTTGATGGTCGATTCAACTACTTCGATATTTTCGCGTTCCTCAACGCATTCAATGCCCAAGAGCTCGATGCCGACATCACCGGCGATGGTGTGTTTGACACCTTTGATATCTCTGCCTTCATTGCTTTGTTCGGCGGGCCTTGAGTGGACTTAGGCAAACATGAATCGGGGAGGGGGAGCGGGCTGTGGGTAACTACGGGATGGCTATCCGATTGTCCGGGTGACCGATACGCCGGCATAGAGCCCGGCGACCTGCTCGCGAGGGACCGTTATTGGCGGGTATGCATTGTTGATTGGCTGAATCCTGATTAGCTCGTTGCCCGCTTCATCCTTCTGGAAATAGATCCGTTTGAAGGTCGATTCGTGGTCGGGTTCAAGGCGAACAAAGCAATCCATTCCATCGACGATCTTGCGCGCAGGCGAGAATACCACAATGTCGCCTTCGCGGTAGTTGGGTTCCATTGAATCCCCAACGACCCGGGCAGCGAAGGCATCAGGGTCGCACAGATCAGGTGTGCGGATGTATTCGTCTGCGATTCGCGCGGGATATCCCATGTCGGTAAAATCGGCTGGGTATCCGGCGGTGACTTTGTTGATGACCGGTACCTCCATTGGCAGCATCGAGAGGGTATGCGGTTTGATCTGGGTTGATCGGTGGTCCTCAACTTGTTCTGTGGGTAACTCTACGGGCAACTCTTCCTGGTGCTCGTCGTGGTCTGCTTGGGCGTTGACGCGGTTAATCAACGCGCGCAGCTTGCCCGATTCGTAAAGCGCATCGAGTGATGCGCCTTTGCGCGCGCTCGATGCGAGAAACTTGGCCAAGGCGCGGGCAGAGTGATCGCGCTTGCGGAGCTCTTCGATATCTTGACGGATTGGGGTGGGTGTTTGGTCCCATTGGGCACATTCAAAGAGTTCGCCTGGTTGAAACGAGAGTGCTTGTTCGAGTTTTTCGATCAATGCATCGGTCGGCGGGCCTTTGCGACCGTTTTCAATCGATGAGATGTAGGACTTGGCGCATCCGACACGATCGGCCAGCACCGCCAATGAGAGCTTGAGTACCGCGCGTCGATGACGCAGCCTTGTGGCAAAAGTATGCGCTGCGGATGGATCATGCTGAGAAGGTTGAATAGGCATAGATGGTGGATCTGATTTCAATCGCGGAACCGAAATTGTGGATATCGGATTCTGCTCGGTGTCCGATGACCGGGTCTGTGCGCTGATTTGTTGATATACCATACAGTACCCTTGCAAGGCGTTCTCTTCCTGGTGTATGCTCTAAAAAAGATGTTCGCTTTATTGTGAACCGTAACCTGTGATAAATCAAGGGAAAAAACAACAAATCTGTGGCAAGGAGACCAAAGTGGGACAAACGAACAACAGCGTGGATTGGCTTGACCAGCTCGGGGAGGACATGGACCTGCGCAGAAGGCGGGAGCATGCTTTGACCGATCGCATTGTCAAAAGGGCCCAGTGGCTCGAGCCTATTGATCGCCAGCTTGTTTTGGCGATGTTTCGTGATGGTCAATCCGCCCAGTCCATTGCCAACCGCTTTGGTGGATGTCCACGCCATATCCGCAGGCGTATCAAAAAGCTGGTTCATCGGCTCAACGACCCACGATTGGCCTATGTCGTGGCTCATCATGAGAAGTGGACCAAATCTCGTCGGTCTATTGCCCGTTGTCTTTTTATCCAAGGGCGCTCAATGCGCGAGACGACTCAGGAGTTGGGGATGAGTTTTTACAGCGTGCGCAAACATCGCGAAGCCATCGACGCGATGTGTCAGGCTGCGATCAATGCAGGACAGATGCGCACTTGGCGGTAAAGAAAAGCAAACCGCGTGTTTGGTTTGAAAGTGGAGTTCATGATGGGATACAACCAGCGTACAACTTTGATGATGCCTCGGGAGGTTGTTACGCCCAGCATTGTTTCTCAATCAGCGATGCGCGCGTGCGCCAGCTTTGATTTGATTCCCATGCACACACACCAAAGGCATGCCAAGATCGATCTGCCAAGTGATGATCAACTTGGGATGATTCATTCATCGCGCATCGTACTTGTCACGGGTGCGTCTGGGTCAGGAAAGTCGTGCCGACTCCGAGGGATTGCACATGCGTTGAGCGCATTGGGCACGCTGTCGATTCATGTGGTTGAGGATCAGGGGATTCAAAACAGGTCTGGACGGGCGATGATTGATTTGCTCGAGGGATCATTCAAAAACAGGGTGGTCACCTTGGCTCATGCGGGGCTTGCTGAGCCTGCGCTTTGGGCAATGCCTCCGTCGTGTCTTTCGGTGGGTCAGCGTGCCCGATTCGTATTGGCCCAGTCCATGCACCGGATGTTCCCTGGCGACGTGCTTATTGCTGATGAGTTCGCAACGACTTTGGATCGCGCCAATGCGTACAGTCTTGCCCGGACGATGCGCCGATGGGCGATTAATCGGGGCATGACGCTCGTCGCAGCATCGGCCCACGAGGACCTCGAAGCCATGCTCGAGCCCGACCTGGTCCTTGACATGAACACAGGCCAATCGCGCCCGCCTCGGGCACTGGTCGCCGAGCCGATTATGATTGAGCAAGGTGCCATTGCCGATTATCAATCCCTCGCTCATCTTCATTACCGAGGTCCAAAGCCTGCGACACACACCTTGATTTTGCGCGCCATCCGAACCACGCCAACACTTGGCGATTTGCTCGCGGGGGTCTTGGTTGTTTCGATGCCTACGCTCAATGGTGCTTGGCGCGATCGTGCCTGGCCCGGATTTTTCTCGTCGGGTTCTAAATCTTCCAATGCCCACCGGATCAACACTTACTTGCGTTGCATTTCGCGTGTGATTGTCGAGCCTCGCTCGCGCGGTCTTGGAGTGGCATCGATGTTAGTTCGGTCATATTTGTGTTCGCCTGAGACTCCTGCGACGGAAGCGATTGCTGCGATGGGGTCCGTCTGTCCGTTTTTCGAACGGGCCGGGATGACGCCATACTGTCTTCTTCCATCGCCGATCGATCTTCGACTCATCGACGCGCTTACCCATATTAATCAATCGATTGTCGATTTGATCAGGTCACCCGTCGAACCCGGATCGCTCATCGAGCGGGAACTCATCACTTGGAGCAAAGCCAGACGAATCATTGGTTCGGGTGTACCCGATGCCCAGACAATCCAGAAGCTCGCCCCCATAGCAGCTTGTCGACTGCTTGCCAAACCCCGCGCATACGCCTATGTAAACAACCAAGGAGATGACGGGGATGACGCAGAACAAAGGGATTGAGGAGATCAGACAGCCATTGAAAGAGCAAGGCACAGAATCGCTGCCGAGCGCAGTGACATTTTTTCTGCATGCACAGCAACGAAGAGCGCTGCTCAAAGCCCTCTCGGTCTATTCCACAGACCGATCCCAAGCGATCCTGATCGCACTTGGGGTTGTTGAAACAAAGTAACACATATACAAACGATACGAAGAGGATTATGGATCATGGATAATTTTTCCAATGCGCTCAGCGGGCAAGCCAACGAATACGACGATCTTATTGGGCCTTGTCCGAGCACAGATGATGAACTTCACGCATGGGTGCTCGAAAAACTTTCGATTCGCGTGGTGCGCCAGCCTTTGATTGATGGGCACAGCGCCCCTTTTGAGTACCTTTGTCATACGTTTTTTGAAGATCGCATGCCCCGCGATTGTCTGGTCTGGGCCAATCGTGGTGGGGGCAAGACTTTCTATGCTGCACTGGCGACCATGCTCGATCTGATCTTCAAACCTGGGATTGAAATTCGAATTCTTGGAGGGTCGCTTGAACAATCCAAACGAATGCACGCGCATCTGCGCGATCTTTTCAGCATCGATGGGTTTGACGAACTCATCGAAGGCAAGATCACTGATCGACGCATTCGTCTTCGCAACAACTCTACCGTCGAACTCCTCGCCCAGTCTCAAACCTCAGTGCGAGGTACGCGCGTACAAAAACTTCGATGCGACGAGGTTGAGCTTTTTGATCGAGAGGTTTGGGAAGCAGCCCAGCTCGTGACGCGTGAGAAACGATGCGATGGTGCTGGAAATGGGGTTCGGGTTCGTGGTTCGATCGAATGTCTTTCGACGCTTCATGTGCCTTATGGGCTCATGCACGATTTGATTGCACAGAGCATTGAAGACGGAGGTGAGTCTCGCAAAGTTTTCCGGTGGGGTGTGGTTGATGTGCTCGATGCGTGTGAGGATGATTTGCACCAGTGTCTTACCGACGACGGCCCCTGCCCGCTGGCTGGCGAATGCGCGGGCAAAGTCAAGGGGCGCGATCGTCAGCATGAACCGCCTGGGCATATCACCATCGACGATGCGATTGCACTCAAAAAGCGCGTTGGCGATGAGACCTGGAAGGCGGAGATGCTTTGTCTGCGTCCCAAGCGATCAGATTGTGTGCTTCCGGAGTTTGACCCTGGGATTCATGTTGTCGATGCTTTACCTGAAGGTTCTGCCCGTTGGGACTGGATTGGCGGGATGGATTTTGGAATTCGTTCGCCGACGGTTGTGCTCTTTGCGTGTATCGGTCCTGATGGATGTCTTTGGGTGGGCGATGAATACCTCAAGGTCGATACAGCTCTTGATCAGCATATCAAAGCGATCCAATCGCATCAGTACGGGCTCAAATGGGTTGGGGTCGATCCTGCCGGTCGACAGCGCGGGTTTCAAACCGGAATTTCGGATATCCAAGCGATGCGCAAAGCGGGGCTGACGGTGCATGATCGGCGACTCGGGCTCCACGAAGGGCTCGGGCTTATTCGCACCAGGCTCAAGCCCGCATCGGGAAGTATCAGGCTCTATATCCATCGCTCGTGCAAGCATCTGATTGAGTCACTCGAGAAATACCATTACCCTGCGGATCAGCCGATGTGCGCATTGCCTGAAAAGGATGGCTCAGACCACTGTGTCGACGCATTGCGCTACATGATCCAGAACCTTGATAAGGCCTATACCGTGACCTGTGATTCGTATATCGGAGATAAGCAATGAGGAGGTAGGAATGGTGTCAATGGTGTCAAGGGGTGAACCTGTCAAAAAGGCCGACCTGTGAATGGGTCGGCCTTTGCTCAGAAGAGGGGGAGGACGATCGGGTGTGATTGGGTGTGATCTTTATGGACACCCATTGCTAAAGATGGTGAGGAACTCGGAGATATCGAAGAAGTTGAGCACGCCATCGTTGTTGATGTCGGCAGCGAAATCGCCAGCAGAGAAGACAGTGAGGAACTCGGAGATATCGAAGAAGTTGAGATCACCAAAGGGCTCGGCGAAGTCTGCCGCGTTGCATCCACCGACGAGCTCGTCGACGCCGACATAGATGTTGTCGATGCGGAAAGCGCCGGCAGTATTGGCACTGAACCGTACACGCAACTCATCGATTCCGATGGCGGTGAATGGCATATTGAGCTCGATGAGCCCAGGATTTGTCGAGAGGTCTGATGCGGGGATGGTTTCGACGGTCTCCCAAAGTTCGGCAATGTTGAACACCTCGACGAGCAACTCGTCGTCATCCAAAACCTGGGCATCAACCCAAGCGTCGAAGCGGATAAATGCGGGGACGATTCCAAACTCGGCGAGGGGAATATCGCGCGACTCGATCAGGTCGTTGTTGGCAAGCTCGACAAAGAAGTTGTTGTCGTCGATGGCGACCTGGGCCCCTTGCACATCATCCCATCGTACACCCGAGATGAATTCGGATTCGAAGTTTTCTTCGAGTGGGGCAACGGGGTCCCCGAGGACATTGAGTATGAAGGCGTCGACGAGCCAGGTGTCGCCAGCATCGGAACCATTGGCTGCGAGCTGGAGCTTGACGCCGTGCCATTCGTAGTCGGCGGGGAGTATGATGTCATGGGCGACGAATTCGCTCGCGGAGAGTCCTTGCCCGGTGATTGAACGCAGTGTTGTCCAAGTGTTGGGGAGTGTTTCCGGGTTTTCAAGGTATTGGATTTCAAGCTCTTCGCCGGGTTCGACGCTTTGGGACTTGATCATCATGCTCAAGACGGCATCGGTGCCCGGGCCGAGGGATCGGCCCGCGAGGGGAACTGTTTCAATGACATCGTTGTTGTTGAGCACGAGCACTTCTGAACCATCGGGTGCTTGTGGATCGGTTGTGGTTCCAGCCGATCCGATGGTGGTAAGGAAGAGGTTTTGCCAATCGTTGGACTCGAAGGATTCGGCGATGGGCATCAGGGTTGGTGGGACATAGGTCAGGGCCTGTTCGATCGCGTTGCGTGTGTTGACGCGTCCTCGACCAAAGAAGTCATCGCGTCCGGGTGCTCCGAGATCATCGACGCTGCTGTAGAGAATAGCCTGGACATCATCAGCCGAGAAGCTCGGGTTGACGGAGTAGATCATGGCACCGACGCCGGCAGCAATGGGCGATGCGTAGCTGGTTCCTGAACTGTTGCCATACCATCCGCCGCGTTGGGTCGACCGGACGCTCGATCCTGGCGCAACGAGATCGAGGGCAGGCCCGAAGTTGCTGAACCCGGAACGGTTATCTGAGGATGTGGTCGAACCGACGAGGACATAGTCAGGTCGGTTTGGGGAGACGGAAGTTCCAGAGTTTCCCGATGCCCAGAACATCAATGACCCCAGTGATTTGAGGTAAGCGCCGGTGGACTGATTTGATGCCGAGGTTCCGCCCGAGAAGCTGACATTGACGATCTGTGCGCCATTTTCAGCGGCCCATCGTGCGCCTTCAAGGAGGTCGAACCCGCTGGCGGTGCCGTTGGTGTTGTTGGTGACGCGGATGGGCATGATCGAGAAATTCCATCCAACGCCAACAACCCCGGTGCTGTTGTTGCCGCGTGCTGCAGCACACCCGGCGACGAATGTGCCGTGTCCGTTGATGTCATCGACGAGTCCGCCGTCAATTTCGGCGAGATTGTTTGCCGAGTTGTATCCCAGAACCAATGATGCTTGGAGGTCTGGGTGGTTGTCGTCGACACCAGAATCGCAGATTGCGACGATGATATTCGAGTTGCCTGTATGGAGGTCCCAGGCACTGGCGGACTGGATTCGTGTATGTTGCCAGCTTGATCCGTATTGGGGGTCGTTGGGGATCACGGTGGGGTAGAGTGTCCAGTTGGGTTCAACGAATTCATAGTCTCCGGTGGCCATGAGGATCGCTGCGAGCTCGCCTTCGCTCATGCCCTTGGGGACATCAATGACATATTCTTCGACGAAGGCACTGGATTTGACGCGTAGCGGTGAGATCCGATCGGATGCTCTTTGGGCCTTGCCTGCTTTGGCATGGACGATGAGTTGGCCTGTGAAGGTTTGTTCGCCGGGGATTTGCTCGAAGCGGAGTGGTGATTTGAGGGCTTGTTCGATAAGTTGCTCATCTCCGGGCTGAAGATCAAGTGATCGCGTGGCGACCTGGGCGACCTGCTGCGGGTTAGTGTTTGGGACTTGTTCCAGTTCTATTGCCGATGCAGATCCGGCAGCGAGCGCCAAGAGTGCCGCACTGAGTGCGGTATAGATTCGTCTCTGATTTGCGTTCATACGACCATGCTCCTTTTTTGTATTGGTCGGGTGTTGGTTTGGTTTATGGGCAGCCTTGCGAAAACGCTGCGAGGAACTCCGAGATATCGAAGAAGTTGTACGCTCCGTCATTGTTGAAGTCGGCAACAGGATCGAGGTTGCTCAATGCTGCGAGGAAATCGGAGATGTCGAAGAAGTTGAGTGTGCCGTCGTCGTTGATGTCGGCGGGGCATGATGGTTCTTCGACGAAGAAGTCGTTGGTGATGGCGACGCGATCGAGGAACCACGCATCATCCGCCTCGTCGCCATTGGCGGTGAATCGCAGGGCGGTGGTCGCGGTATAGGCGTCGAAGGGGGCGGGTTCCTGGTAGAGCACGAACTGATTCTGGTCGCTTCCATCGGATTCGATGGTGGTCAGGGTGTTCCATGTGCCGAGCATGGTTTTGTATTCGACGGTGAGTGTTTCTCCTGCTTCGACGCCGATGTGTTGGGTGAAGAATCGGAAGTAGATGACATCGAGGGATTGTGAGACATCAACATCGGCGCTGGTCATTGAGTCTTGGTTGTTGAGCAGTGCACTGTTGATGCCATCAGGTTCGTTGATGGCATCGGTAGAGACTGATGCGGTGCTTGTTGTCCAGTCGAACGGGATGGTGATTCCGTTTTCAAATCCATCTTCCCAAGGCAGGGGGTTGTTGGTGAAGGCCTGGACAACGACATCATCAATGTACCAGTCGTCGGTTGCATCTGATCCTGTTGCGATAAAGCGGAGTTTGAACTGGTTGTGCATTCCGAAGATGGGCATCAAGATGCGGTAGGGGGTGAATTCATCTTGGTCGTTTCCATCGGAGGTGATGGTGGTGAGTGTGGTCCATGTGTTGAGAATGCTGAAGAACTCGACATCGAGTGTTTCGCCTGCCTCGACGCCTCGGTGCTGGACGGCGAACTTGATTTGGGCAGGCGATCCGCCAAGGAGCGCAGCCCGCATCGCGATGGTTTCGATCGAATCGGCATCGTCGAGGTTGAGTGCGTAGGGTGGAGATGGTTCGTTGAGTGCGTCTTGCGAGGCACCGACATCGCCGACAGGGTTGCGCCAATCGGTGGAAAGGGTTGCTTCGGGGAAGGTGTCTTCGAATGGGAGGTTGGTTATTGATGGTCCAAAGATCGCATCTTCGACGCCTCGGCGGACATTGATGCGTCCCCATCCGGTTTGGTCGTCTTCGCCGACGGCTTGTTTATCATCGCATGCGTTGAGCATAATGAATTCGACTTCGTTAGCGGTGAGGGCGGGATTGGCATCGTGGATCAGGGCGAGGGTTGCTGCGGTGATTGGTGATGAGAAGCTTGTGCCGGTGGTGTATGTGTAGCCGCCGGTTCGGGTGGTTGAACGGATGCTCACGCCTGGAGCGATGCAGTCGATTCCGATTCCGGTGTGCGACCATGACACCCAGTTGTCAGCCTGATTCGATGCGCCGACGATGGTGACAGTCTCCCAGTCATTGGTTTGGTTGGCGAGTCCGTCGTTGCCTGCTGCGAAGACCAAGAGATGTCCTTCGAGGCGCAGGTGCCCCCCGGTTGATCGGGTGGCGGGGTCTTCGGCGCCGCCGAAGGAGCAGTTGGCGACATAGGCGCCGTTGTCTGATGCCCAGCGTGCGCCTCCGAGGATGTCGGAGAGGAACGCGCTGCCGTCGGGGGCGTTGGAGACTTTGATGGGCATTATGGAGAAGTTCCATCCGATCCCGGTGATTCCGACGCCGTTGTTTCCGATTGCTGCTGCTGCTCCGGCAACGAGCGAGCCGTGCCCGTTGTTATCGGTGACATTGCCGCCATCGATTTGGGCGATTTCATCGACGGAGTTATATCCGGGTATGAGGGCTGCCATGAGGTCTGGGTGATCCAAGTCGATTCCCGAATCACAGATGGCGATGATGGTACTCGAGTTGCCTTGGGTGAAATCCCAGGCGCCTACGGTGTCGATGCGGTTGGCGACATGGTACCACTGGTTGCCGAATTGTGGGTCATTGGGGACGGTTTCGGTGGGATAGCATCGCCAGTCGATTGAGACGAACTCATAGTCTCCGGTTTGCATGAGCATCTCGGCAGCCACTTCAGGGCTGACTCCATCGGGGATGCGGACCGAGTGCATGTCGATATCTTCGAATGCTCTGCGCAGTGACGGGGCGAGCCGGTGACGGGCTTGGACCATGCGTTGGTCGGCTTGGGCGATTCTCGATTCGAGCTCGATCGTTGCTTGGTCAATCTTTGCGTTGATTCCAATGCCCCGATCGACACTTCGGTTTTGTGGGCGCGCTGGCGAAGGGACTTGGCCCAAAGCCATTTCGCGCGTGACCTGTTCAAGCATTTGGGCGCGTGATTTGACTTTGACATTGAGGTAATTGGTGCGTTCTTTGAGTCCGGGTGTGCCGACGAATCGGGTGGTTGGGGTGATGGTGCTCGTCAGGATTGTTCCATCACGGTCGAGCCAGTTGTAGGCGTTGCGAAGAGATTGAAGCTGGGCGCTCGAGAGGGTCACCGGGGAGAGGGCGATCTGGGTGTGCGTTTTGGTGCCTTGGGCTACGGATTGGGCTTGGATTGTCCCCGCCGTGATCGAGAGTGCAATGGCAGTACCCCAAGCCAGGCGGATGTGTGTGTGTGTGATGGTGTGATGGGCAGTGGTCATGGTTTATACTCGGTCTTTACGCTCAGTGTTTGATCGTCATGCTTGGCACAGATGCCATGGGTTTGAGGGCCCCAAAGATGCCTTGGAATCGGCCTGATCTGGGCATCAGTGGAATCGTGGGTGTGGTTTGATTCCATTCGGACTCATGTTCAATCACCCACAACGACCTCATGCTCGTTTCATGCCCGATATATTCGATCTACAGGTGCTTTGGGTCCGAGAAACCGGTCCCTGAGCATCGGCAGCCGCCTTGCATACGCCCCGCATTGGTTTCTCTGCAATTGGGTTTCTCTTTAGATAGCCGTCCGCGAAGAATACGCGAACAGATCGGCTCGAACAGATCCGGTCTACCTGAAGATACGCAGGTTGAGGCGATCTGTTGCATAAGAGTTGCAGGCATCCTGCGGAATCCCCGATCGAAAAACCCCAGCAAAAGAGGCCGGGGTTTGGTTGGTTTATTGGGATCAAGATGTCCCAATCGGGATGCTGAAGGAAGGTAGGGCGGGTTAGGGTTCGTCCTTGTTGCCCCCGAAGATGCCTTTGAGTTTGTCGGTCGCGTCGTCGATGGTGTTGTTGAGGTCATCGGTGACATCATCGACTGCTTTTTGGATATCTTGAGTTGCGTCGTTGAGTTGTTCGCCGAGTTGGTCGTTTACTTGCTCCATCACGCTGTCGAGGTTCAGGTCGCTGATGACATCGACGCCCATATCGCTCAACGAGCTGAGCCCGGCGAGTCCGTTGCCCAGTTCGCCGAGTACATCGCCGGGGATGATCCCCCCGCCGGCTTCGACAGCAGCAGCGAGCACGGTCTTGACGACGAGATTGAAGATGTCGCCGGCGCTCATGCTTTCTTCTTCACCGATGTTTTTGAGCTCGATCTGCGGGATATTGATTGCCACATCACCAGCGAGAAGCGACACGCCGGGCATGTTGGCGACATAGATATTGATATTTTCGAGGATCAACGATTTGATGACCACATTTTTGCCCTGAGCCGATGGGTCGGCAGGCCCGGATTCACCCGATTCAAAGCGCGCCAGATTCTCCAGGATCTGGTTGTAGTTCGATGGGTCTTGTCCTTTATCAAGCGTTACACCAATCCCCAGCAAGCGAACCTCGGGAATGATGATGGTATCGGTGTTGACCGAGTTAAGGTCAATCTGGGCGTTGGTGGTGGCGAGCGAAAAGAAGTTTTCGGTTGAGAACCCTTCAGGATTCGCGATATTGAGCCCATCCATCTCGACGGTGCCCTGCGTGAGGCTGATATCCATGGTTTCGACGGTGGTCTCGACGCCCATGGCGTAGGTCCCGCCTTGTTCGACAATAATTTTGGCGCCCTGATCGACCATCGAGAGGATGAAGATCACGATCCCGATGATGCCCAAGATGAATAAGGTCAGCAAAATGGCGATGACTTTGATGGCGGTTTTCATGGCGGTGCTCCTGTGTGCTTCTTCCCCACCACAATAGTAGCATAATGATCAGGCGGGCACATTAGGCGGGCACATTAGGCGGGCACATTAGGCGGGCACCGTGGCGTGGTCGGGGTGTGCGGGTAGCTTGTTTTTGCGGCTGCGGCTTGCCGAATCGGATTACCGCTGCCCGTGTTTGGAGTCGTCAGGTCTGGCTTCGTGGTCATATTCGAGTAATCGACGCTCGCCGGTCAGTGTCCGCTCGCGGGTGAGATCTTGGGTGACTTCGAGCGTGCCGAGATAGTTCTGGTCATTATCGCGCAGAGCAAAGTAGCGCACAAAGACGAACCGCCCTTGGAAGTTGAGCCAAAAGTCGGCGACACTTTGTTTGCCTGATCGAAAATCGTTGAGGATCTGTTCGACGGTTTCGAGGCTCTCGGCGGGGTGGCAGTGCTGAACCTTGCGTCCGATGATGGTCTTGGGGCGGATGAATACTCGATCTGGGCCTTCGCTGATGAATCGCACCCGGTCATTGGCATCGACAAAGGTGATGTCCACAGGCATGGTCGAGAAGATCGCGTTGAGTTGGGTCAGGGTGAGGGCTCCGGTGGCGAAGTGGATCGCCTCGTCAGGGCCTTGGGTGCATCCGGCCTGGCCGGGCACGATGTCGAGTGCAATATCCGAATCCTGACGGGTCGGCCCATCGGCTGGCGTATCGCCTTGGAGATGCGCGACGAGTGCATCGAGGGAGTTGATCTCGGGGTTGGATTTGGCATTCGGATTCTGGATGAACTCGGACATTTCGGGTGCTCGCTTCTTGAAAGGGGGATCGGAGGCACAAATATGGACAATAATATCCGAAAGCCTCCTTGGGTTCTCCGATCCGATTCAATTCACGAAACCGCAGGGCTTTGGGGTGCGTACGAGGTGGTGGGCAGCGGGTACACACGGCGGCGTTGGTGTGCTATCCTTCCCCTCGGACGCCTTCTGCGTCTGGTGCACACTTCCCCCCCGGTGGGCGGGGTTGGGCGATATTCAGTTCACGCGGAGACCAAACGATGGCCAAGATGTTCTACACACTCGACGAAGCAGCAGCCAAACTCGGCATGGATGAAGCTGAAGTTCAATCATTGGCCGAGTCGGGGCAGCTTCAAGAATTCCGCGACCGTGAAAAACTTATGTTCAAGGTCGAGCAGGTCGATTTGCTCGCAGGCGATGGCGGTGGTGATGGGGAAGAAGAGGATATTACACTTGCCGACACTGGGATTGAACCAATCTCGCTGAGCTCAACAGGCAGTGCAACATCGTTTGCGCTCGAGTCGAGTGGCGAAGGCACAGGCGTTTCGATCTTCGAACCAGAAGACGGCGATGCGGTCGATGCCAACGCCGACACGCTCGTCTCAGGCGGCGGACTCGGAGGTTCAGGATTCAATATGGATGCGGGTGCGTCGGGCTCGGGCTTGGCACAACTCGCCTTTGAACCCGACGACACTTCGCTCGGCGGCAACCTGCTCGATGACCTGGCAGCCGACTCACAACCCGGCGCGTCACAAGGCGGCAGTGCGATTGGTGATACCGGCTTTGGCGGCTCGGTCGCGGGTGCACTTTTCGAAGGTGCCACACCGGCCGAGTCCGAGTTCGCACCGGCAACAGCCCCGGGGATGATGCCTATGGCTGGAGCAGAACCCTACGATGGGCCCGCATCGGGATTTTTCGGTGGAATCGCGCTGGGCATGGTGCTCTTGCTCATGCTTGCCTTGGCAGTCATGCTCTTGGGTATGACGGGAGGGTCGCAAGAGATTCTGGGTAAGGTCGATACCAATATGCTCTACATGATCGCAGGTGGCGGCGCAGGCGTGATCATCATCTTTGGTCTCATTGGCTGGGCCATGCTTCGCAAGAGCTAAATCCAAAGAATAATCAAAATAATCAAGAAGAACAATCGGAGTCTCTGACCAATCAGTGACTGCTGCCTGATTCTAATCCAAATCGACTGTGGATGCAAAGCTTTCCCGTTGAACTTGCTCAATCTGATCAGCTGAAGCGCAAATCCGCATGATTCAAGCCAT
>Ga0256839_1002375_pt1 | contig 21029 bp, 20 predicted proteins | sample 354166metaG_FD_185968 | JGI IMG/M metagenome (GOLD analysis project Ga0256839, IMG submission 185968) | Hydrothermal vent microbial communities from Mid Atlantic Ridge, Atlantic Ocean - 354-166 | ecosystem: Environmental > Aquatic > Marine > Hydrothermal vents | place: Atlantic Ocean: Mid... | reverse complement strand
TAACCTCATGGTTTGTTTGAGAAACTGACACATTAACTGGTTATGAAAATAAAGGGAAATGATGAGGTTACACTTTATTCTGCGACCAAGCCTGCTTTTTCTCCGCGATAGCGGCTTCGTCCAACTAGCTTCCCTACCAAACTTCTTTAAAAAACTAAAACATTTCATATGAAACAATTTGATTATCAATTAGCTTTTTCAAGAAACCACGGCATCACAAACAATAAAGAGCAACTAACCTTGAAGAACTCTACAGTTGCAATAGCCGGTATGGGAGGAGTTGGTGGAGATTATTTGATTACTCTATTACGAACCGGAGTTGAAAATTTCAAAATTTCTGATTTTGATGATTTTGAGATGGGAAACTTTAACCGCCAATACGGTGCCACAATGTCTACCATTGGACAAAAAAAAATGGATGTCATGCGCGAATTAGCACTGGATATTAACCCACAAGCAAATATTTCCACATTTGGCGAAGGAATTAACAAACATAATCTTGATGAATTCCTAAATGGTGTCGATGTGTTTGTCGATGCCGTTGAATTTTTTGAAATAAAAACACATCAACTTATAATCAATGCATGCATGACCAGAAATATTCCAGTAATTTTTGGCGTCCCATTAGGCTTTGGTGTTGGTGTACTTATTTATACATCGAAAGGAATGCTTTTTGACGACTATTTCGATCTTGATTACACCTCCCCTATTGAGCATCAAGTTTTAAAAATGTCCCTGGGCTGTGCACCAGCTGGATTTCATCTCAAGTACGTGGATCCGAATTCTGTAAATTTATCAAAACGCCAAGCCCCGAGCTTTGCTAGTGGCTGCAAATTAGCAACAGGCATTGTAATAACTCAGACAGTACTGGCTATTTTACATCCAGATGAATTAAAACCCATACCCCATTATACTTGTTATGATGCCAGACTAAATCGACTAAAGAAGGGCTATTTGTTTATGGGGAATAGGAATCCCATTCAGAAATTAAAATTTCAAATTGCCCGAAAATTACTAAAAATTTAGATTGACTTCTCGATACCCCACAAAAATTCTTACAAAAATCGTTTAGGATATAAATTATTGAAAACACATGAATCTCCTAAACCCCAAAAATGTGTCAATATTTTTTACACTCAATAAAACTGGATATCTTAATTTAAGTATTTTCCACCTTGAGAAAACTAGTGTTTCATTACATTAAACATTAGTCACAAACAAAAAATACAACTTTTTTTATTACAAAATAATACCTTATATTTTTTATGCTCGGCCATTACAATAAACCAGATGTGTTGAAATTTTTTACATCTATAAATCTTTCAATCCTATAAATATAGATACCCTTTTGTTTTTAAAGAAAATACCTAAATTGGCATGCAGAATGCATTGCGATTAAGCAAAGCAAAAAATGATTCTGCTTTTAACATAAAGATTTTTTATATTTGTTTGGAGAATATTGATGAAAACGTTTAATAAAGCAATTCTTGCTGCTGCAATGTCAGTTGCAATGGGGACCGCAAGTGCTGCAACCTTTCCTGATTTCACGGTTGATGAAGGTTCTGTAGCAGGCGCAGCAGCCAATACATTTGTTGCCGATAAAATTACTGGTAACTACGTTGAGGTAGCTACTTTCAATAATAACGGAACATTTGACTTGTCACTTCAATGGAGTGCTGGCCAATTTGTAGCAAATGACGGAACAACCGGCCTAAATACACAGCTCGGTGGATTCGGAGCAAACGGTTATAACATGTATGCATTGTTTCAAACCTCTGGAACTTTCAGCACTGCTGCCGGCGTAACGAACTTTACCTTTAATCAAGGTGGAACTCTAAATTTGTCAATTGATGCTAATCAAGACACAACTTTTGGCCAACCCGGTAATGGCAACCAAGCCTGGACAACAGCAAATACTGTTGATGATGTTTTAATTGCCACTGGGGCAATCATCAATGGAAGTGGCGTTCTTGATACGACTTTGAATACTTGCCAAAATGGCGGGATCAATTGCGGAAGTTTTGGAACGACTGCAAGCTTCGGTTTAGTTCAGCCTGCAGGGGGAAACTACTTTGTTTTACCTAACCCCTTTTATAACGTTTCTTTCGAGTCTGGACAACTGAACAACTTTGACCCCACTGGCACCCAAGTCATTAACGGTTCTCTGGACGTAGTTTTTGGAAATGTACCAGAGCCAACAAGCTTAGCCTTGGTTGGAATCGGATTGATTGGATTTAGCTTGCGCAACCGCAATAAAGCTTAATCAAATCTGACAAAATTCCTGGCTAGAGCACTCGCTCTAGCCAGGGCCTTTTTTTACTATACTAGCAAAAAACTCTCATAATTCAGTACCAGCATCTTCAACACAAGATCCCTCACATCTTGGTTACTACCAAAACAACCCCAACAACCTTAACTTTTTCACACCCCATACCACAATCATCACAACGAACAAGCCAAACGGAATTATCGACATTGATTTTGCCATAACCGTTTTCTATTGGCTCAATCAAGGTAAAGACTCTTCCGATATACTGTTCACTACGCTTATTTAGCAGTGGCTTATCTGATTCGATCGGATAATTTTTTGCGTAGACTTTCCAAGCAATGATCGAAACGATCGCTAAAACGGAAAAAAATCAGCACTTGCACATCAAGACTGATTGACGGCATCAGCAAAGCAATGCAACCGGTTACAAACCCGGAAATTTGCCATCCACAAAAAGAAAAATCCCGGTGAAAGCAACCACAGCTACCTATAATATAGCGGCTAACACCCACCAATGCCAAAAAAACAATTTCAAATTCGGCCATTTTACTTTCCTTTTTTATCCATAGCCTCTTTGGCTAACTCCCCAATTCCACCAAGCGCACCGATTACACCAGAGGATTCAAGCGGCATAAAAATCAATTTATTGTTCTCAGCAAAACCGATTTCCTTGGCAAAGTACGCGGCAGCCCTTTTTAACAAGCCTCTCCTGAATAACTTCTAATTCTTTCTTTAGGCCCTTGTTCTCATCAGAGATGATGTTCGTCCGTTCTTTCGGTTTTTACCTTAGACTTTGTATATTTGCTGACCCAAGTATGAATAGTGCTGCTGTTTACGCCCAAATTGCGGACAGTCTAAGCAATCGATTGGTCAGATTCAAGCACCAACTTGACGGCGGATTCTTTAAATTCTGAGCTATAGGTATTGGATTGTTTGATTATTCGTTTTTTGACACACTTTTTTTCAGGATATTGTAATCTGTGTGTCCGGTTTAGCGATTATGTTGGGTTACGCTTGGCTAACCCAGCTTACATCTTGCTTTGTGACGCTGTCGATGAGGCATCCTCAAACACGTAAAGTTTATTATTAATGGTTCGTACGATCTAAAATTCGATAGCCTATCGCCTCACTTAAATGTTTGAGTTGTATTTTTTCAGATGCCGCTAAATCTGCTATGGTTCGTGATAATTTTAAAATTCGATGATATGCGCGATGAGAAAGTCCGAATTTTTCCATCACCTGTTCTAATAAATCATGGCCCTGCTCTTCCGGCTGACAGTATTTTTGTATTTCTTGCACGGAAAGCAGGTTATTGGTTTTACCACATCTTGAAATGGCTATTTCCCTGGCTGCCGTCACTCGTTTTCTGATTTTGACACTGGACTCTTCTTTTTTGCCAGAACCTGCTCTTAACACCTCATGTGAAACTCTTGGTACTTCCAAATGCATGTCAATTCGATCAAGCAACGGCCCTGAAATTTTGTTGCGATAGCGGGAAATCTGTTCCGAGGTGCAATGACATCGACCGGAAGCATCGCCTAAATACCCACAGGGACAAGGGTTCATGGCGGCAATTAAATGAAAACGGGCAGCAAAGTCCACCTGCCTTGTAGCTCTGGAAATGGTAATACGACCTGTTTCCAACGGCTCTCTTAAAACCTCCAGTACCTTGCGGTCAAATTCGGGAAGTTCATCTAAAAATAAAATTCCTAAATGGGCCAAGGAAATTTCTCCAGGTTTTGGATTTCCACCCCCTCCAACCAATGCGGCTGCTGATGCTGTGTGGTGCGGGGATCTGAAGGGCGGTTTGCGCCATCGGCTGACATCCAGACCGGCATCACTGATTGATGCAATGGCAGCAGTTTCTAACGCCTGTTGTTCAGAAAGTGGCGGCAAGATTGTTGGCATTCTTGCCGCCAGCATTGATTTCCCCGTCCCTGGCGGGCCAATCATTATTAAATTATGATTTCCTGCAGCAGCAATTTCCAGTGCGCGTTTGACATGATATTGACCGTGGACATCTGCAAAATCAAGTTCCTCATCATACTTTTTCTGATTTGATTGAGGATCGGCAGGTACAATAATTTTTTCATTATTAAGGTGGGCGCAAATATCCAGCAAATGTTCTGCAGGGATAATTGTTGCTTTTTCTACCAATGCCGCTTCCAGACTATTTTGCTGTGGCAGAATCAGTTGCTTCCCGGCGTCGCGAGCCTGTAAAGCAACCGGAAGAATACCCGAAACCGAACGCAATTGCCCGCCTAATGAAAGTTCGCCAATACATTCATATTGGCCGAGTTTTTCTTTTGGAATCTGACCTGATGCGGCCAGTATTCCCAATGCTATTGGCAGATCAAATCGACCGCCTTCCTTGGGTATATCCGCTGGCGCCAGATTGATGGTGATGCGTTGCATCGGAAATTCAAAATTGGAATTGAGAATGGCGCCGCGAACTCGATCCTTGCTTTCTTTGACGGCGGTTTCTGGCAATCCCACAATGGACAATGCTGGCAGTCCGTTGGAAATATGCACTTCCACCGTGACTAACGGCGCCTTTGTGCCGTCTCGCCCCCGGCTGTATAAGATTGCCAGGGACATTTAATCAAACACCTGCACAGAAAAATTTACTGATTGGAAGTATCCGCATCCTGAGGTTGCAGCATTTTTTCTTCCATTTCCGCAACTATTTTTTCCATTGCTTCCAGTTTCTCGCGAGTTTTTGCCAGCACACCTTTTTGTACTTCAAACTCTTCTCTTGTCACTAAATCGAGCTTGGACAATGCAGTTTGCAAAATAGTATGAAAGTTTCTCTCCATTTCATCTTTCAGTGAACTGAAACCTGAAGGCAGTGTGTCTGCAAGCTTACGGGCTATATCATCTATTGCTTTTGGATCAAACATAATTTTCTCTGTAAAGTTGAAGTTGTGGAGGTGGTGTTTCTTAATAATTTAAGGTGTATGCAGGATATGTTCCCGACATATTTTTTCTGCATCAGTTTGGGTTAATGATTCCTGAGTCAGTCCACATATATAATGACTATCCTGTTCTGTAAAATGGTGACAGGTATTGCACAATCCAAAACTGCTAGCAGCATTGGCCTTTTGCAGTTCGCGCAATGTTGCAGTCAATGCCTCATTTATTGTGGTAAATCTTTGTTTGCTGACGGCCTTTTCTGCTTCTTTAAAAACATCTTCCGGTTGAATATCTGCGAGCAACTTCAGTCCCTTTTCCAATAACAGCAAACGCACCACACGACCATCATCTTTGTCAGGGGCCTTCTCGATATATCCTTTGCGGACAAGGACTTGCAGGGTTTGGGAAACCGTGCCTTTGGTCAGCCCCAGATATTCAGTTACCGCTATCGGGGTGTTGCTGAAACGGTTACATTGAGCCAGATATTCCAAAACCTGCACATGAATAGGCTGCAAACCTAAAGCTGCGTAGCGTTTACGTTCTTCCGAGCGAAGCAGAGAACTAATCCTTTCTATTAAGGCCAGTGTCTTAACCATTGCCATCCTTTTTATTGTACATCACGAAATCTGCATTGCTTTTTTAAAAAATTCGGGCTGCGCCAGTGCAGCCTGATGAATCTCACTATTATAGTAGTTGGTTGAAAATTTTTTGTTGTCTGAGTCATTTTTACGGAATGTTTTTAACTCATTTTTACTTGCCATCGTTGCACTCCACCAGCCTGATGGATAAACACATTGCGGAAAAAACAGTGTTTGGAGATTGGCAAACCCTGCCTCCCACATTGCTTTTCGCATGTCTCCCAGAATAGTCATGTGAAACAAAGGCGACTCACTTTGCTGAATAATAATCCCCTGCTCAGTTAAACAGTGACAACAGTCCCGGTAAAAATCCTTGCTGAACAGGCCTTTAGCCGGACCAATCGGATCGGTACTATCGACAATTATAATATCTACGCTATTGGGTTCTGCCTGTTTTACCCATTCAATACCATCAATAAATTTCAGTTCTGCACGAGGATCGTCGTTAGATTGACAAAGCTCAGGAAAATATTGCTCTGCAAGCCGGGTAACACGCTCATCAATATCAATCTGAATGACTTTTTGCACTTGCTGATGTTTTAAAACTTCTCGTAAGGTTCCACAGTCTCCTCCGCCAATAATCCAGATGATTTTAGGATCAGGATGGGTGAACAACACCGGATGGCTCATCATCTCGTGGTAGAAAAAATTTTCCCGGGTTGACAGCATAATAAAGCCGTCAATGACCATTAAGTTTCCAAAGCCTTCGGTTTGGTAAATTTCAATCTTTTGAAATGGTGTTTGTTCTTGGTGTAATTTTTTTGATACTTTTAAAGAAAATGCACTCCCGGCTTCGGAAGCTACTTCGGTAAACCAGCTGGCGTTATCCATACATTGAGATAAAAAATCGTTCGATAAAACAGCAGGATATTATAATATACTTTCATTAATTTACGATGCGTCATTTTTTGTTTTCATCGAATTGCTTCGTATAAAAAAATCTTACTTGATTATCCACGATATAAAAAAGTGAATTCTGAATCAAATGCTGCCTGGTCAACCCTACGTCCTGAGCGGCTTTATGCCATTAAAAATTGGGGAGAAGGTTATTTTGCAATTAACCAAAAGGGCCATGTAGCAGTCAAACCAAAATCTGACACGGCGACTGAACTTGATTTATATGAAATTACCCAACAACTTTTAAAACAAGGCGTTTCGCTACCGGTGCTAATCCGGTTCCCTGATATTTTGCGTGATCGAGTTTATGCCTTGCAACAGGCTTTTACGGATACTTGCGGTGAAATGGGTTATCAAGGCACATACACACCGGTGTATCCCATAAAGGTTAATCAGCAAGATACCGTCGTGGAAAATATTCTTAAAGCTGAAAACATTGGCCTGGAAGCTGGAAGCAAGCCGGAATTACTGGCTATTTTAGGTCTTGCCAAAAGCGGGATGGTCATTTGCAACGGGTATAAAGATCGTGCTTATATCAGATTAGCCCTGATGGGATTAACGTTGGGCCTTGATATTTTCATTGTTCTTGAAAAACCATCCGAACTGGAAATTATTTTTGAAGAATCTACAAAACTTAATATTACCCCTCAACTTGGGGTGCGAGTCAGACTATCCAGCATCAACGCCGGAAAATGGCAAAACAGCGGTGGTGAAAAATCAAAATTTGGTTTCCATGCCACAGAACTTCTGAAACTAATTAAGCGTTTAAAACAAACAAAATTGCTGGATAATTTAACGCTGATGCATTTCCACATGGGCTCCCAAGTTGCCAATATCCATGACATCAAAACAGCACTGATTGAGGCCACACAATTTTACAGTGAACTACACAGACTGGGCGCGCCAATCGGCATCGTTGATGCCGGCGGCGGACTGGGTATTGATTATGAAGGAACAAGATCCCGACATGAATTTTCCATTAACTATTCCCTGGAAGAATATGCACATAATATTATCCGTAGCTTTGTAGACATTTGTTCAAAAAAGCAATTGCCGCATCCTGATATTATTACAGAATCTGGACGCGGCATCTGTGCGCATCATGCAGTTCTGGTGACTAATGTTATCGACTCTGAAACCTTGCAAGAACAAGACAACACGATTAAACAATCGATCAAAACGCCAATTACAGAAGCCTGGCATGACTGCCAGTTTTCAGTACAGGAATCACGTATTCGTTTTGCCCGAGGAGAACTTAATCTGGAACAACTGGCAGAACTTGAACAACAACATCTTGAACAATGTTTGGTCATTGTTAACAATCTTGATCTTGATATTCACAGTCATCAGGAAATACAACGCGAGTTGGACATCAAACTGGCTGACAAAATTTTCTGCAATTTATCCATTTTTCAATCCATGCCAGATATTTGGGGCATCAACCAGATTTTTCCTATCATGCCCATTCACCGGCTCAATGAGAAACCTACACGCAGAGCCATCATACAGGATTTGACCTGCGATTCCGATGGCCGGATTGATTGTTACATTGATGGTCAAAATATCAAGGACACGCTTCCATTGCATAAAACTCAACCATCACAACCTTATCTGATTGGTTTTTTTCTGCTCGGCGCTTATCAGGAGATTCTTGGCGACATGCATAATCTGTTTGGCGACACTCACTCGGTCAATATTGAAATAACAAAACAAGGCTATCAGTTTTCAGATTATCTTGAAGGAGAACAGGTTGCCGATGTTCTCAATTATGTTCATATCGACACTGAAAAATTAAAATCAGCTTATCAACAAAAACTGGCTGAAAGCGGGCTTAGCGAGACAGAGAAAAACCTTTACCTACAAGAGTTATTTGCCGGCTTAACCGCTTACACGTATCTGGAGAAATAATTATGAAAGTAGGAATGATTGGTCTCGGCGCCATGGGGATGGGAATGGCAAAAAACCTTGCAAAAGCAGGTTTTTTAACGGCTGTTTATAATCGAAACTTTACTAAAGCAGAAAAATTTAAAACCGAATTTGGTATTCCTGCCTATCAAACTCCCGCTGAACTGGCTACAGTTGTCGATGTTGTTTTACTCTGTGTTTCTGCCGATCAAGATGTTCTGGAAATCATCAACACAATCGCTGATTCAATCAAACCGGGAACCATTGTTGTCGACATGTCAACAGTCAGCAGTAAAACTGCGATTCAGGCCGCTGCTTTACTTAACAATAAACAGGCTGATTTTTTGGATGCTCCCGTATCTGGTGGTGTCGAAGGCGCAAAAAACGGTACTCTGGCGATGATGCTAGGTGGAAATTACCAGGCATTTGAAAAAGTCCAGCCCGTTTTAGAGGCCATGACCAGCCGAATTATTTATATGGGCGAATCGGGTTCTGGACAAGGTACTAAAGCTGTTAATCAAATCATGGCAGCGGGAATCAATCAGGCTGTTACCGAAGCACTGGCTTTTGCAGAAGCTCAGGGACTACCCATGGAAAAAGTCATTGATGTTATTTCCGGCGGCGCTGCCGGCAACTGGTTTCTAGAGCATCGGGGAAAAACCATGACTCAGGGAATTTTTAAACCTGGCTTCAAAATGACCTTACACCAAAAAGATCTCAAAATCTGTCGGGACATGGCCACACAAAATGGTTCCAGAATACCATTAACCGAAAAAACCATCGCAAATTATGAAAAATTAATTGCGGAAGGTTTTGGTGACGAGGATATTTCTGCGCTTTACCGATCAAAGCGTTCCTGACTTGCTCATGCAAGCCCCTTCCGATAAAAACCTGTTGTCAATTGCCAAACAATTTGTTGATATCGAAATCACTTCAATTGACAATTTTGGCAACGGTTTAATTAACGATACTTTTCTTATCACCTGCAACAACAATCAATCCCCTCATTTCATTCTGCAACGAATCAATCACCAGGTTTTTCCAAGACCTGAATGGATCATGGGAAACATCCAAAAATTGACAGCGCATTTTCTACAAGGCTCGCAATGCCGCCAACAACTCACCCTGCCAGAAATTTTACCAATTAATGAAGGTCAGTTATTTTTCGTTGATAAAAAGCAACAATATTGGCGCGCACTAAGTTTTATTGAAAACTCAACCAGTTTTGAAAAAATCACCCGATCTGTCGAGGCTGAACAAGTAGGAACTGCTCTGGCCGAATTCCATTGCCGTACTGCGTCCTTATCGACTTCCGAGTTGTTCGATACGCTACCCGGTTTTCATATCACTCCCCAATATCTGGAAAATTACTATCACAGCTCTTCCGCAATAAAAAATAATCCAGACTGCCGTTTTTGTCAGCAATTTATTGAACAATTTAAAAATCGTGTCGATGTTCTCGAATCGGCTAAACAAAAGGGTTTACTTGCTGACCGAGCCATTCATGGTGATCCAAAACTGAATAATTTTCTTTTCAGCAAAACCAGTCAAGAAATTATCAGTTTTATTGATCTTGATACGGTTAAACCAGGGCTGGTTCATTATGATATTGGCGATTGCCTGCGTTCCTGCTGTCAAACGGAAAATCCAATTCATTTTGATCTGGATATTTGCGAACTGATTTTAAAGCATTATCTGGAACAAGCCCGATACTTTTTTACCCGCAATGATTTCGACTTCTTATATCCGGCAGTCGAATTGTTGCCTTTTGAGTTGGGGCTGCGTTTTTTTACTGATTATTTACAAGGAAACCACTATTTCAAGACTGCCCACTCAGAACAAAACCTTCAGCGAGCTTGTCAGCAATTTCAGTTAGTTCAAAGTATTCAGCAACAACAAAAGCAGATAGAAAACCTGATTTACCGATTCAAAAATGAAAGATATTAAATCCTTACGCACACAATTCCCCAAATCTGGAAAACTGTTGTGGATTGGCCTTCGCCCTGCTCGCAAGCACAATATGATTCCGGTTGAATCTGTCTTCGCCAATCAAAATCAAGGTCTTGAAGGTGACAGATACCAGGGAAGAAGTGGCAAAAGACAGGTATACTGTTTACGGTCAAAAATACCTCACTACATTCATAATAATTGATTTGCATTCAGTATGTTACAGAATGTCAAAAGTGCATTTTTCAGCGTAAACAGTATAACTTTGCTCCAGCAGGAACATTTGTCCGTCATAGAAAAATTAACCTGTCAGGAAATAACTGCGGCAATGCTACGCCGAAATTTGTTGATTTCAGGAATCAACCTGCATGCCTTAAAAGGTCAGCACTTTCAAATCGGTGCAGCTATTTTGCTGGGAACAGGTTTCTGCCATCCATGTTCCCGCATGGAAAGCATCCTGGGGCCAGGCGGCTATAATGCCATGCTTGGGCATGGTGGACTGACAGCACGAATTATTGTTAGCGGGAAAATTAAAACAGGCGATACCGTAATCGCCTTACCCGACTATGATAATTCGAATTGACGGTTAACGTCTAACAATCCTAGAATGCAAGTAACTACTCAGCGTATTTACAATTTCAATATCAGTAACTTATACCAGAAGACGCCATAAATACATCCATGTAGGCTTGATTGTGTCATCCATGACACAATCACTTATTCCATAAAGCACTGATATTTAATAACTTTAATCAAATTAAATATACTGAATAGTTACGAATGCAAATGCTGGATTAAAACAATCAGGAGAAAAAAATGAACATACAAGAAATAATGGATTTAATGCTTAAAACTGGCCGCGAATATGTTGAAAAAGGCGCTGATATCATTGAAGACAAGTTGGATATCCCTGACGACCCTGAACAACGAAAAAAAATGCTGTCCTCTGCAGGAAAAGGCGCTTTGGCTGCCGGAGCAATTGCAGTATTGCTGGGCACTAAACCAGGCAGAAAACTGACCGGCACCACACTCAAACTTGGAAGTCTCGCCGCCATAGGGGGACTGGCATATCAAACATTCAAGGAATGGCAAAAACAAAACTCCGGACAAGAAACCATTGCTGGAACGCCTGTCAATGAATTGCCTGATGCCGACAAGGAAAACCGCAGCCTGGGATTATTAAAAGCCATGATCGCCGCCGCACAGGCGGATGGACATATTGATGATACCGAACGCAACAAAATCATTGAACAAATCAGTGCCCTTGGATTGCAATCGGATTCCGTTCAAGCCATTGAACAGCAACTTAAAGAACCAGTCGATATTAAAACACTTGCTGAATCTGTTGATTCTCCGGAAGCCGCCGCTGAAATGTACCTGGTTGCCAGAGTTATTCTTGATGTTGACGAGCCACAGGAGCGATTGTTTCTGAATGAACTGGCTGATGCACTTGGCCTGGAATCAGATTTAGTTGCCAGTCTGGAAAATAAACTGGCTTAGATTTACCCTTGTTAATTTTTGGAGCGGGCTTTAGCCACATTCAAATTATACTGTTTACGCTGATAAATGCACTTTTGACATTCTGTAACATACTGAATGTAAATTGATTGTTATGAATGTAGTGAGGTATTTTTGACCGTAAACAGTATAGATCGCGGCTAAAGCGGCTCCTACATATACTTCGCGCAGAACTTGAACTGACTCAGGAAACCAAGGTCCCAAAACTGGAATCAACACCAAGCCCAGTTTCTGCAAGTTGTTTCTTTACTTGCTGTTCTTTTAATAAAGACATAAATACTTGAACTGTTGCTTTTTGCATACCAGCATCAGAGACAATAAAATCGTAACACTCATCCTGAATAGGTAAAAATACCAGATCGTCATCATCGACAACTGCCTGGATGACCACGCCCCAATCCGCCCTTTTCTGCTGAACTGCAGCAACGACTGCCCGGTGATTACTCGTCTGAACTACATAGCCAGACGGCTGAATACCATCTAATAGTTGGTCAATTAAAATCCTGGTACCGCTGCCTAAATTTCGGTTTATCATTCTGCATGTTGAATCATTTTTTATGCGGCTGATAATTTTCCGGGCATCTTGCCCTTCAAACCGGGCATCATCTTTTCTGAAAACAAGTCCTTGCTGGCGCCTGTAACCTCTAATTAGATGCAAACCGTTAGTTAAAAAAGCTTGGTTATAAGTCCCTGTTTCAGGATCAAAAAGATGCATCCCTGCGATATCGCATTGTCCACGCTTGACTGCTTGAAGGCCCGCTGAAGAACCGACTGACATAAAACGAACCTGGATACCTTTGGCTTTCAATAGACTTAACAGTACATCCAATCCTGCACAATGGCTTCCTATAATAACCAGGTCGACTGGTTTGGTATCACGACTGATTAATTGCACCTCGACTTCGCTACCAGCTTCCACCAGTTCTTCATGTCGATCAATGCGAACAAATCCATCAGCATTACTAAAAGTTGTGACACTTCCTGAACCCTTACCAATTGGATAAGCAATAAGCGAAGGCTGGTTGTTATTTTCTTGACCTTGGGTATTAGATAATAACCTGACCAGCAGAAATTCAGTCCTGCCAATTTCAGAATTAACTCGTACCGCAAGTTCTGCTGAAACCATACTTTGACTGGCGGGAGGCAATCCAGCGTATTGGCGAATAACTGGCGCCACAAATTCGTGAAAGGTAAAAATGGCCGAAGTTGGAAATCCCGGCAATACAATAACCGGTTTGCCCTGAGTTGCCGCCAGACAAATAGGTTTACCTGGTTTTAAAGCGACACCATGAACTATAACTCCCGGATCATCAAATTCATGCACCACCTGATAAGATAAATCGCCCTCACCTTTACTAGTGCCTCCTGATAATAAAACCATATCAGCTACTTCAAGCGCCTGATTGATTTTGTCTCTTAATTCAACAATATTATCAGCAACGATACCCAGCTCAAGCGGCTCACCACCCAGCTCCTTAACGGCATCAGCAATAATTCTGGCATTAGAGTCATACACCCTTCCCGGTTGCATAGGTTCTCCAGGGGCAATAATCTCATTACCAGTGGAAATCACTGCTATTTTTGGCTTTCGCCAGACCGGTATCTGGGATTCACCAATTGCTGCCAGAATACCGGTTTCCCGGCTGGTCAATAATTCTCCCTTGTATAAAACAATCTGACCGGAGGATACATCTGTCCCAGCAAAAGCAACACCTGAACCAGGACTGACCGGCTTTGAAATCATTAACTGGCCATTATCATTAATATCAGCATTTTCGACCATAACAATCGCATCAGCACCTCTAGGCATCATACCGCCTGTGGCAATCAGCATTGCAGCTGCTGATTTGACCTCTTGCTCTGGTTTGTCGCCTGCAGCAACCTGTTCGTCCAGCAATTGTAATGGCACTGGTTGCTGCTCTTCTGCTCCAATAGTGTCTGCTGCCTTGACAGCATAACCATCAAGATTGGAACGATCGAAGGAAGGAACATTGACTCTGGCAATAATATCCCGTGATAACACTCTGCCTAAAGCTTGATCTAAACAAACCATTTCCTCAGCCAAAGGCTGAAGTGTAATTTCTGCTTCAAAGCGCGCTTTGGCAAGGTCGCGATCAATAACATCAAGAAATTGCTTTTGCTGTCTCATTTTAGCCAAGATATTTATCATAAAGGAATACTTCAACTTCAGTACCTGGCGCGTAACCTTCACTGTCACCCGGCACAATAACAAACCCATGAGCCTGAGTTGTAGAGCTTAAATTGGCCGCACCGCTGATTGCAACCGGCTCGACTAAATCATCAATCAGCCTGACTCGGGCATAATCAGTCCTGCCAATCATTGATACCTGTTTTTGCTTGAGTTTTTTGACAACAGGAAAATACGGCCAGTCATTACCCAGACCTGTTGTCCTTCTAATAAACTTACCCGCAAAAAAATCATAGGCACAAAGGCATGCAACTGGATTTCCCGGCAATAAAAACACCATTTTTTTACCAATTTTACCCATTCCGGTAGATCGGCTTGGCCGCATAGCTACTCCATGAATTGCCAATTCTCCCAATTCAGCCAGTAACAGCGGCGCCAGATCTTCTTCACCTACACTGGTGCCGCCAGTAATGAGTAAAATGTCATAATCTTCCAACATTGCCTGACGGATTTTTTCTGGGTCATCCGGAATGATTTTAGAAGAAATTATCTCCCCGCCATCGCGAATACCTAACGACTCCAACATTGGACCATTGGAATTGATGATTTGGTAATTTTTCGGCTTCTCACCCACCGGAAGGATTTCATTGCCGGTTACCATTACACTGATACGGGGCCTGGCACAAACACTGATTTCACTATGACCAATTGAGGCCAACAAACCAATATCTTGAGGACGTAATCGTCTACCCTTTTCTAATATGACAGTTCCGGCACGAATATCTTCACCCATCCTGCCTATATTTCTGCCTTGCGCTACACTTTCCATGACAAAAATAAATTGATCTTCAAGCTCTACTTTTTCAGCCGGTAAAACAGCATCAGCTCCCTCCGGCAAAGGTGCGCCCGTCATGATTCGGACTGCTGTACCTGAAGTCACTTTGACACCCGCCTCCCGGCCTGGCATTGATTTTCCAATAACCTTTAATTGTAATTGGTTATAGGAAGACGCGCCTTGCGCATCAGATGCAACGATTGCATAGCCATCCATCATCGAACGCTCAAAGCCCGGGATATTATATTGGCTGATAATCTCTTGTGAAACTACTCTTCCTGCTGCTTGATTCAAAGGCACGATTATTTCTGGCAAATCCAGTAACTGCTGATTTAACCAGGCATTCGCCTGCTCAACCGTTGAACGCTTTTTAAAACCGCGCATACGCACATCATCAATTGCAACTTTGTTATTCTGGGATTCCAAATAGCTTTGAGTCATAACAAAATTATTAAGCCTATCACAAGCTGTATAAAAGATTCGGAAGGAAAATCGAAAAAAATGGAGGCTGCGACCGGAATCGAACCGGTGTAGATGGCTTTGCAGGCCACTGCATAACCACTTTGCTACGCAGCCATGTTTATTTGAGCCTGATTTTATGTCATCAGGAAATAAAAAAAGCCGTGAGTATCACGGCTTTTTAAATTTGGAGCGGGAAACGAGATTCGAACTCGCGACCCCAACCTTGGCAAGGTTGTGCTCTACCAACTGAGCTATTCCCGCATTTATGTTGAGCCGGTCATTATATGAGTATTATTAATTTTGTCAATACTCAATCTTGATTTTAAAAAGCACCTCCTTTTATCAAGCAGCCCAACAATACCTGGAATTATTTCGCCTGAATGTTAATAACCGAAGTCCAACCGCCTCTGCCTTTACATTCTCCAGACTCGGCAACCACCTTGGCGAAAGCATTCTTTTTACCAAAAGCATCGGTTAAATCTTTTACCGTGACCGGCGTACCTTGAGGCAAATGCAAACAACCCTCGCGATCATCCTTTTCGGTATCATCATAAGCGGCCATACTACCCGGTACAGAAGCTAATCGTACCGTTGAGTCCTGTGAATAGGAATTAGGACTTTTTAAAATATAGCTTTTACCGACCTCAATATTTGTTAAAGACGGTCCTGTAATGGCTGGCTTGTTACTGCCCCCACCCATCATCATAGCAATAAGAATAAGCAATACTAAGCCCGCGATGCCGCCATAGAAAACTTTGGGGTTTTTATCTTTCAGCGAAAGAATGCTGGCAACGGCATTTCCCCCTGCTTTTTCTGCAGACTCTGCCGCCTCAGACACTGCTTCTTCAACTTTTTCTACTACTTCTTCGGCTTTTTCTTCAACTTTTTCCACGACCTCCTCGATCTCGGACTTTATCGATTCTGCTTCTTTGTTGGTGTTCTCATCATTGCTCATAATAATCGTTCCTCATTAAAATCGTCTATTTACTCACCACATGCATTAATTCAGTTCTAAACTATCTTGAAAAACTGAAATTATATGCCTGGAGCAAATTTATTTTTATAAAATGAAGATTGAATTTATCACGTTGACAGAACTTTTCAAGTTCAAAATATAATCTCTGAAAATTTGTGGCAAGAATAATAACCAGGAGAAAACCAGGGTAAATACCCCCAATCCAATCAAACTGTTTGATCTAGCTATATAAAATCGTATCCTTTGGTTGATTTTACGAGCTGTTTCGTTTCTTCCACCTGTCTGCATTCAAATTGCCAATAACCCAGACCAATATTTATTTTATCCCGTAAAACAATTGGAAAGTTATCGCTATGCATAAATAACCGCAATAAATCTTCATCCTTAAAGTAGAAGGACTCAATAATCAAAAAACTTTTTTGACCCTCTTTACTTTCTACACCATAAATTAGTGCTTTCTGCGGAACATCATCTTTTTTTGCATCTAGTTTCAGAAAACTGACAGAATGGGATTGTGCCGTTATCGCTTCAACCTCAAAATTGATCGTACCGTCAGTTTTTGCAACAACAAGCTTGTTCACAATACCAAGAGATCGTTTGGACTCAGGCATATTAGGCTTTCTAAAACTCACCAGACTGCCAATAGATATCACTCCTGTTTTATCAAACTTGCTGGATAAAGTTCGCTCGGAGGCAGACTCGGCCTTATACTCCAATAAAGCATCTTTTGCCTGACCCGAAGATTCTTGTAAATCATAGGTAGCATTCAAACCTACCGCAAAAAACCTATCTAGTCGGTCACTAAAAAAAGGCGTACCTTCCAGTGGGATTCCAGACCACCTTAACTCAAGATAATTCAGCAACTCAACTGGCAATTTCCCTTGATTACCTTTAAGAATATGCATAGAACTAAATCGGGCTTCTTTTTCATTAACAAATTTTTCTCTGCGTTTTAAAGTTTTGAATAATTTATCGAAACTTATAAAAAGTGCTGCAGAATCAAATTGTGAAGTTGAACTAAAAAAAGGCGGTTGATCTTCGTCGACCAAAATAACGCAAAGCATTAGCATTCCCTGCTCAGGTTTATCAGTCAATTTTACCGAGGAGTAAAGCTTGCTGATAAACTTATACACCAGAAGAATCTCTTTTTGCATCAAACCGCTCGGCTCCGCCAGGCTCAATAGTAAAATTTGTCGATAACAATCTTCTATTGAACTGGATTTGCTATTTACTCCACCATCATCAGAAACTTTTACAGTCTCCTTTTTTAACTTTACTGCTAATTTATAGAGGGAATGTAAATCAATCCAAACCCAATCAGGCACAGTTTGACTCATTAAATAATGACTTATGACGATATCACTTAAGCCTTTTATGACACGTTGGATAGATAAAGCAGTGTTTTTACCCTGGAACCAACCCGCTGATTTTCTGGATAATTCTCGCACAACAATCCAGTATCCAATAGCAAACTCCCGTTCCAGTGACACCAATACCTGATGAATTTTTTTCTCGTCCTCCGCCTTGGGAAATCCCGATTTGATTAAGCGTGAACGCAAATAATCCTGGATCATTAAATAATTAGGGCGCAGCAATTCCAATGCTTCTAGGCGCATTGCCGCATCCATCTCCAACTTATTACATTCTTTAACCAAATCAAAAAACAAACGTGTAGACAAGCCTGGATTAGCGGTCGGCAGTTCATCCAGCCACTGCTGCAAAGCAGTCGGCTCAAACATCTGCAACTGCTCAGGATTTTTTTGCTGATCAGGTATAACTAAAAAAAAGGAATTTTTCACGCGAGTTTAGTTTTTTCCTTTCGATAAAAAGTATAAATAAGACAATAATTTTTTAAGTGTAGTTTTAAACTCGCAATTATTCCAGCTGGCCTACATCTTGCCTTTTCTTTTCATCATACCTTTAGATGGGTTATAGCCGAGAATAGCCAAAGAAATAAATATCAGGAAAGAAACCAGCGTAAAGATTAATGCTTCCTGATTAAATTGTTGATACAGAGCAAACCGTATAAGCTCTACTGCTTGCGAAAAAGGATTGTACTTAGCAAGTGTATACAATAACTCGCTGGATTCTTTCAATTTCCAGAGCGGATACAGCGCTGTTGACATGAAAAACATTGGGAAAATAACAAAATTCATCACGCCGGCAAAATTTTCCAGTTGCTTGATGAATGATGACAACAATAACCCCAGCGCGCCTAGCATTAACCCAGAGAGTATTAAGGCAGGAATCACCCATAAATAGCCTTGCCAAGGCGCTCGAATATCATAAAACCATGCAATGCCCAGAAAAACTGCAACCTGTAAAATTGACACGGCAACGCCTGCCAGTAATTTACTCATCAATAAAAACCAGCGTGGCAACGGACTCACTAGTAAAATCCGCATACTGCCCATTTCCCGGTCATAAACCATGGATAATGAACTTTGCATACCATTAAACAACTGGATCATGCCAATCAAACCCGGAGTGATATAAACTTCATAAAGGATATAAGTATCATAAGGCGGGGCAATTGCTATGCCCAATGCCGATCTGAACCCAGCAGCAAACACAAATAACCACACTAAAGGTCTGACCAACGCCGCAATAAAACGCTCTCGCTGTTTAACATAGCGTAATAATTCTCTGCCAATAATACCCCACATTGCCCGCCAATAATGCACAACTTTCATGCAATTGCTCCTGATTGGGTCAATCGTTGAAAAGCCTCATGAATAGCCGTTGTTTGAGTCAAATTGAGCACTTTTTCTATACTGCCGTTAGCTTTAATTTTACCCTGATGTAGTATTACCAAATTATCAGAAGAATAAATTTCGTCAATCAGATGACTCGCCCAAAGTACTGCCAAATCCCGCTCAGCTACTAGTTGATGCACATGTTCCACGATTGATTTACGACTAGGCACATCCAAACCGACAGTCGGCTCATCAAGTAATAATAATGAAGGCTTGTGCAGTAATGCTCGGGCAATTTCGACCCGACGCCGATGACCACCATTCAGCTGGCGGATTTTTTCAAAACGCCGTTCATACATATTGAAACGCTCCAGTTCTTCTTGAATCCTTTTCCTAGCCTTTTTCCTGCTGATGCCATGCAAAGCCGTGTGATAACGTAAATTTTGCATCACGCTTAAATCCAAATCCAATGTCGGCTGCTGAAAAACCACACCCAACTTGGCTAACGCTTTAGTCGTCTGTTTTTTTACATCAAACCCGCAAATGCTGATCTTGCCTTGCCGATAGTCATACAAACGAGTTATCAGTGAAAACAAGGTGCTTTTTCCTGCACCATTGGGACCTAATAAAAAAGCACAATCACCATTTTTAACTTCAAAAGAAACGCTATCCAGCGCCAATTTTCCAGAATAGGAAAAACTGATATTCTCAACCTGCAAGGCAATTTTATTCATGGCTTTACGGCAACGCCCCAAGGATAACGACCTACTTTGACAGACTTCACTACCTGATGATCTTCAAGATTAATAATGGAAATATCGCTGCTCCGGCCATTAGTGGTGTAAAGTCTTTTTTGATCTGGAGAAAAAGCCAGGTTCCAGACCCGCTCACCTACCAATAAAAACTTCTCTACTTCAAAAGTTTTGGCATTAATCACCGCGACCCGGTTAGCAGGTCCCATTGCTACGTACCCCCAGCGCATAGCCTTGTCAATCACCACTCCAACCGGCTGAATTTTATCTTTAGTCACTCCTTTAATCTGCAAAGGAATGGTTTTAATAATATCTTTGGTCTTGGTATCAAGAATCATCAAAGTACCGGCAATTTCCGAAGTAACCCATAACTGGCCACCGTCAGCGGTAAAACTGGCAGCACGCGGTCTTGGGTCAACGAGCGTGTTGTGGACATTCGTCAGGGAATCAATATCAAACCAATGGATCATATTGGTGGTTTCTGATGCGCTAATCAGCCACTGATTGCCTGGACTCACGGCAATTCCTTCCGGTTCAACCCCAACTGTAAGTCTGGCCAATACCTTAGCACTTGGAATATCAATAACCGTAACCTGATTATCGTCTTCGTTTGACACATACATCTTGTCGCCAGCCGGATTTAACGCAAATGTTTCTGGGTCTTCGCCAGAAGGCAGTTTTCCAGTCACCTTCAATGTTTGGGTATCAATTATTTGGATCGTATCATCATCACTAACAGCCACATAAAGCTGTTTTTGATCTTTACTCAAAGCGATACCGCGAGGCCTTTGCCCAATTGCAACGGTTTTTATTAATGTACCGGCAATTGGATCAACAACAGCAAGAGCGTTATCTTTTTCCAGTGTTACATAAACGGTTTCTGCATGAGCAAAAAAACTCAACAGCAAAATAGCGATAAATAGAATTCTCATAGTATTCCCCTTTTTTATACTATCCACGATCAAGAATACCCGGCTTTGCCCTCAATAATCTGAAACTTTTCATTCAACAATGCACGCAAAGGAGCATGATGCTCATCGAGGTTGTCGAAGAAGTTTGTACAAGCCTGTTT
>Ga0256839_1002374_pt1 | contig 21030 bp, 15 predicted proteins | sample 354166metaG_FD_185968 | JGI IMG/M metagenome (GOLD analysis project Ga0256839, IMG submission 185968) | Hydrothermal vent microbial communities from Mid Atlantic Ridge, Atlantic Ocean - 354-166 | ecosystem: Environmental > Aquatic > Marine > Hydrothermal vents | place: Atlantic Ocean: Mid... | reverse complement strand
CACAAATAACCGCCCGGCTATAGTCGCCGGGCGGGCAGTCTCACGCCTACCCAAAAGCAACGTTCCAACAATAACCCACCGAACGTACACAACAGGGCACCACCACCAACCGCCAACCCCCCGTAGGGGCCGACCTCCGTGTCGGCCCCTACCACCAGACGCACACAACAGGGCACCACCACCAACCGCCAAACCCCCGTAGGGGCCGACCTCCATGTCGGCCCCTACCATCGGGATCCCCAATCCATCCCAACCATGGGCGCTGCGTTACGAGCCGGCCGACACGGCTTCGTGGCTGCCATCGCCAGCCGCTTCGATACCGGCCGGTGGCGCGTTATAGTAGTGCCGATACGCTTCGAGCGTAAAGGCATCGACCTGGATGGCATCCCAGCGTGCCGCTTCAGCCTCCTGAATGAGGCGAACCTCTTCGGCCGTAAGGATGCCTTTTTCGAGGGCCTGCCGCACCAGTTGATCCGGCCGCGCTTTGGGCAGCTCGCCCCGTTTAACCGCGGCGTACACTTTCTTGAGCAGCTCGTCTTCCTGATAAGCCAGTTGAAAGGCGCGCTCCAGGCGCCCAAGGGCCTCGTTCGGGTCGGACGGTACATACATGCCAGCCGTCATCCGTTCCCGTTGCTCGCCTGGCTTTAGCATGAGCTGGACAACCCGGTGGCCCAGGGCGTCTGAAGGTGGCGCACTCAGACGGTTCAAGCGCGACCACCAGGCAGCCGGTCCCCGCAGGAACCAGGTCAGTCCCGGGATGCGCAGGTTATCAAAGAGACCGTCGAAGGCCTGCTGCATGCGTGCAAAGGCATACTGCATAGCCCAGTCGAAGAATGGCCGGTCTTCTTCGCGGCGGCCTTCAGCCTCAAAGCGCCGCATGGTGGCCGTTGCCAGGTACATCCAGGAAAAGATGTCGGCAAAACGGCCCGTGAGTTTTTCTTTGCGCTTCAGGTTGCCTCCCAGCGCAGCCATAGCCAAATCGGCCAGGAATGCGAACGACGCCGATGCCCAGGCCAGCTTCTGCGCATAGCGGGCCGCTGGCCCCGAAACGCCGGTCCGGGCCAGACGTCCACGAGACAGACTCAGCAGCAGGGCACGCGCTCCGTTGCGCACCACCAGCCCGACATGCTTCCAGAACGCATCGTCAAACGCCTGCACATCGCCCTGCTCCAGGGCTGAGATTTCTTTGTAGGCATAAGGATGGCAACGGACGGCGCCCTGTCCGAAGATCATCAACGTGCGGGTCAGGATATTGGCCCCTTCAACCGTGATACCGATTGGCGCCGCGATGTACCCGTGCGCCAGCAGGTTACGTGGTCCACGCGAGATGCCGTTCCCGCCAAGGATATCCATGCCGTCGTTGATGGCCTTTCGGCCCAGCTCGGTAGTGTTATATTTCATGATGGCCGAGACGACGGCCGGCTTGGCGCCGCGATCCAGCCCGCCACAGGTATAGACGCGTCCGGCCTCGATCAGATAATTGAAGCCACCAATACGCGCCAGCGGCTCCTCAATACCCTCAAACTGGCCGATAGGCAACCCGAACTGGCGCCGCACCTTGGCATGTGCCGAAGCGACCCGATAGACCAGCTTGACGCCGCCTGCCGACGAAGCCGGCAGCGAAATGCCACGGCCGGCTGCCAGCGACTCCATGAGCATCCGCCAGCCTTTACCGGCCCATTCAGGGCCACCAATAATGGCATTGATGGGCACTACGACATCGTGCCCCTCAACAGGGCAGTTATAGAAGGGCACGCCCAGCGGGTCGTGCCGCATACCCAGCTTGACGCCCGGGGTATTGGTGGGAATCAATGCGCAGGTGATGCCCAGGTCCTCGCCTTTGCCCAGCAGGTTGTCCGGGTCCCGCAACTTGAAGGCCAGCCCCAGCACCGTGGCAATTGCCGCCAGCGTGATATAACGCTTCTGGAAGTTCAGTCGGATGTAGAGCTGCCCATCCTCGCCACGGAACACGACGCCACTGGCCTGGATGGCACCGGCGTCGGATCCGGCGCCTGGCTCCGTCAGGGCAAACGCCGGGATTTCCTCACCGCGGGCCAGACGGGGCAGGTAGTAGTCGCGCTGCTCCTGCGTGCCGTAATGGATAAGTAGCTCGGCCGGCCCCAGCGAGTTGGGGACCATCACGGTTGTAGCCAGAGGACCACAGCGCGAGGACAGCTTTTGCACGACTGCGCTATTGGCCAGCGCCGAAAAACCCAGCCCTCCGTATTCCTTCGGAATGATGATGCCCAGGAAGCCTTTTTCACGGATAAACTGCCACACCTCCGGCGGCAGGTCGCGGCGGCGCCATACGTCCCAGTCATCCACCATCCGACAGAGCTCTTCAACAGGCCCTTCCAGGAACGCCCGCTCCTCTTCGGTAAGCGATGGATAGCCTGTCTCGTGAAGCAACCGCCGAAAGTTGGGCTTTCCGGCAAACAGCTCACCTTCGACCCAGACGGTACCGGCCTCTATGGCCGTGCGCTCGGTGTCGGAGATCTTCGGCAGAAAGCCTGAAGCCCGCATCAGGCTCATGAGTGGCTTCGAGACAAGTGCCCGCCGCAGCGGCTTCAGGTTGAACACGATGGCCAGCACGCCGAAGACCACCCAGAGCCAGAGCGGTGCCCCTACACCGTAGAGCACCACGGCCGTGGCCAGCGTCCAGAGCCCGAGGGACGCCCCCGTAAAGGCCAGGGCCAGCGCCACCACCAGCGCGCCCAGCACGATCCAGCCGGCACCTACGGGTTCCAGAAAGTGATAAAACGGCAGGTTCATGATCCCCTCCGTTGTATGGTTGGCGGTTAATGCCTCAGCGTTGCAGATTTTCAATGATACCGGCCGCGCCCATGCCGCCCCCCACGCACATGGTGCAGAGCCCGTAACGACCGCCCCGCCGCCGCAGTTCATAGAGCAAAGTGGCGGTCAGCTTGGCTCCCGTGCAGCCGAGCGGATGCCCCAGCGCAATGGCACCTCCGTTCACGTTCACCTTCTCTTCGTCAAGCCCGACCTCACGGATAACAGCCAGTGCCTGCGCAGCAAAGGCCTCGTTCAGCTCGACCAGCTCAATATCGTCAAGCGTCAGGCCGGTCTGCTTGAGCACCTTCCGGATGGCTTCGACGGGCCCGATGCCCATGATTTCTGGGGATACACCAGCCAGTGCAAACCCGATGAGTCGGCCCATGGGCTCAACGCCCAGCTCCTGCACCATGCGTTCACTCATAATCACGGCGGCAGCCGCTCCGTCCGACTTCTGAGAGGCGTTTCCGGCCGTGACCGTCCCGTTCACCTTAAAAACAGGTCGGAGTGCCGCCAGCGCCTCCAGACTTGTGTCGCGACGGGGGCCTTCATCCACGCGAAATTCCTTTTCGATGGTGCGGGTCTGGCCGTTCTCATAGACCACCTCGCGTACTGGAACGGGCACGATCTCTTCGTCAAACTTACCGCTATCGATGGCCTCAATAGCCCGCTGGTGTGAGCGTAACGCAAAGCGGTCCGCCTCTTCGCGGGAGATGCCATAACGCTCGGCCACATTCTCAGCGGTCAGGCCCATCGACAGGTACACGTCGATGTCGCGCTCGACCAGCTCGGGATCGGGCTGGAAGAAAAAGCCGGTCATGGGCACCTGGCTCATCGATTCGGTACCGCCTGCCACGATCACGTCGGCATGCCCGGCCATAATGGCCTGCGTGGCCATCGCGATAGTCTGCAGCCCCGAAGAACAGAAACGGTTAACGGTGGCGCCGGGCACGCTGTCGGGCAATCCAGCCTTCTGCGCCACAATCCGGCCCATGTTCATCCCCTGAGGCCCTTCGGGAAAGGCGCACCCCATGATCACGTCGTCAACCAGCTCGGGCTCCAGACCTTTCACGCGCCGAACAGCCTCGCGCACGGCAATAGCGCCCAGCTCTTCTGGGCGCACGTTGCGCAGCGTTCCTCTGTCGGCCTTGCCGACGGCCGTACGTACAATGCTGACGATGTATGCTCCGTTAGCCTGCATGGCGTCTTATTTTTTCAGTTTCAAGGGATCAGTTACGCAACGGTTTGTTGGTCTGCAGCAGGTGCATGATGCGCTCCTGCGTCTTGGGCTGCCCCAGCAGATGCAAGAAGACCTCCCGTTCCAGGGCCAGCAGGTAGTCTTCGGAGACCTCCTGCGGATGGGTCAGGTTGCCGCCTGTCATGACGTAGGCGAGCTTGGAGGCCAGATATTGATCATATTCAGTAATGAAGCCGCCTTTGCGGTACTGATCGACGCCCACCATAAGCGCCGCATAGCCGGGCTTGCCCAGCACCTTGACGCGTGTGGGTTTGGTTGGAGGCAGATACCCCTGCTCAGAAAGCCGCAGCACTTCCTGTTTGGCCACGTAAAGCCGTCGATCTTCATGCATGACAATACGGGCATGGGGTGGCAGAAAGCCCATGGCCTGTGCCTGTCGGGCGCTGGTGGCCACCTGGGCCATTGCTACGGTCTCGAAGTATTTCTGAATCCAGGGCAGTATCTCGCTGGGATGACCATGGGGCACCTGTTCGGCCGCCTTCACCACAAGGCGCGTGGTACCCGTACCGGCCGGGATCAACCCTACACCCAGTTCTACCAGCCCCAGGTAGCTTTCGGCAGCAGCGACCGGATGGGGACAGGCCATTACCATTTCGCAACCACCCCCCAGCGCCCGCTGGTGCACGGCCACAACGATAGGCTTGGTGGCATAGCGGATGCGCTGCATCACCTCCTGAAACTTCTCCAGAAACGTCTCCAGCAGCTTGAATTCCTGCTGGGCTACCGCCATGACGGCCTCGCCCAGGTTAGCCCCTACGGAGAAGTGCCGCCCCTCGTTGCCGATGACCATGCCCCGTATATTCGCGTCGCTTTCGACCCGGTCGATCACCTCCAGCAGCCCTTCCATCACCCACTGCCCCAGCGCATTCGCTTTCGAGCGAAACTCGTAGAGCACCACGCCATCGCCCAGATCAAGCAGGGCCGCCTCCGCATTTTGCCAGAGCGTACGCCGGGAGTCAGCCTTGATCACGGCCAGACGAATTTCGTCGGCCGGGATCGGATCGTCCACGTAGCGTCCTTCGACGGGATGGTAAACCTGCTGGCGACCGTCTTCCTGTCGGTAGAAGGACGTCGCTCCTTTCTTCGGCATCTCTTCGACCCAGGCCGGCAGTGCATAGCCCAGTTGGCGACAGCCTTCTACCACCTGTTCGAAGCCCAGAGCATCCCAGATCTCGAAGGGTCCCAGCTCCCAGCCAAACCCCCAGCGCATTGCCCGATCCACGTTGGCCGGGTTGTCTGTGATTTCTGGAATACGCCGGGCTGCATAGGCCAGCAGATCGAGCATTGTGGTGCGGAAGAATTCACCGGCCCGGCCCTCATCGGCAAAAAGTGCCCGCAACCGCTCTCGCAAATCCGGAATTGATTTGATCCGATCCAGATCGCCCAGGTCAAGCGAACGCGGCGGTTCATATTGGCCGGTTTCCGGATTGATCGACTTGATGATCCCGTCTTCTTTTTTGTAGAAGCCGGCCTTTGTTTTCTGACCGAGCGCCCCCTTTTCGACCAGCGTCTCCAGGATTTTCGGGGGGCGAAAGGCTTCCCTACTTTCATCCTCCGTAGCTTTTTCGTACAGGTTGCGGGCAACATCAAGCATTACGTCGAGCCCCACCACGTCGGCTGTGCGGAAGGTGGCCGATTTTGGCCGCCCCACGAGCGTACCCGTAAGCGCATCGATCTCTTCGATCGTGTAACGCCCCGCTTCGAACAGGGCAATTACCCGCATCATCCCGTACACACCAATACGGTTGCCGATGAAATAGGGCACGTCGTTGGCCACCACAATCCCTTTGCCCAAGTAAAAGCGGCCAAACCAGGCTACTCGTGCAAGCACCTCAGGATTGGTATCAGCCGTCGGGATGAGCTCCAGCAGCTTGAGATAGCGCGGTGGATTGAAAAAGTGCGTGCCCAGAAAACGGCGGCGGAATGTCTCCGAACGCCCCTCGGCGATTTCCCGGATGGGCAACCCGCTGGTATTGGTCGAAATGACTGCATCCTCGCGAGCGACAGCTTCTACGCGGGCCATCACCTGGCGCTTGATATCAAGCCGCTCTACCACGGCCTCGATGATCCAGTCAGCCTCACCCACTCGGTCGAAATGTTCGTCAAAGTTACCCAGCGTGATGCGCTGCTTCGCGGCCTCATCGAAAAACGGATCAGGCTTCATCTTGAGCGCCTTCTGGAATTGCTGCTCGACGATCGCATTTTTGGGGCCTTCTTTGGCGGCGATGTCGAGCAGTAACACTTCGACGCCTGCATTAGCCAGATGCGCCGCGATCTGCGAACCCATGGTGCCGGCACCCAGCACAGCCGCTTTACGAAACGGCCGAAAGTGCCAGGGCCGTAGCTCCAGCAGGTTTGTAGGAGTTACCGTAGTGGCTTCCATGATGCTTTTACGTTGCTTTTTTATCGGGATGTTTACGGGGTTGTCCTGTGCATTTCCGTTGTGGCCTCGGTGCCTTCATAGAGCGCCCGAATCTGCGCCTCATATTTTTTATAGAGCACCGAGCGCCGCACTTTAAGGGTGGGCGTCAGCGTGCCTTCTGCAATGGAGAGTTGCTCAGGCACCAGCAGAAAGCGTTTGATCGTGGCCCAGGCGTCCATGCCCGCATTGGCCCGATCAACGATCTGCTGATAAACCTCCAGGATCCGGGGCTCACGCACCAGGTCTTCAAGGGGTTGATTGGCATCAAGCCCCAGGCGATTTGCCAGCCGCCGAAGCGCTTCTTCGTCCGGGAAGATGAGTGCGGCCGTGAACTTATAGCCTGGCCCCACGACCAGTGCCTGCTCGATGAGCGGATCGGCGGTCAGGCGCTGCTCCAAGGGCTGCGGCGTCACGTACTTGCCGGTGGAGAGCTTGAACAGATCTTTTTTGCGGTCGGTGATCACCAGAAAGCCTTCTTCGGTGAAGTAGCCAATATCGCCTGTGTGAAACCATCCCTCCTCGTCGATGACCTGGCGCGTACGTTCTGGGTCTTTGTAGTAGCCCAGCATGACGTGCGGGCCGCGGGTCAGAATCTCGCCATCCTCGGCAATCTTCACCTCCACGCCGGGGATCGGCACGCCTACCGTACCAGCTCGATTCAATTCCGGACGGTTGTAGGTGATGACCGGACTCGTCTCGGTCAAGCCGTAACCCTGGAGAATTGGGATGCCAGCCGCTGCGAAAATGTTAGCCAGCTCGGCTGAAAGGGCTGCACCGCCTGCAATGATGAAAGCGATACGCCCACCCATAGCCTCCCGCCATTTCCGATAGACCAGCCGATCGGCCACGGCCAGTTGCAGTCGGTAGCCTCCCCGCGGCTCGCGTCCCAGCTCGTAGCGCTGTGCCACCTTCAGGGCCCATCGGAAAATCTGTCCTTTCAGCCCGGGCATCGTGGCCGCCCGTTCCACCAGCGCGCCGTAAATCTTTTCGAGCACCCGCGGTACCGTAGCGAACGTGGTGGGCCGCACCTGCTGCAACGCCTCCCGCAACGCATCGGGCGTGGTGAAATAGACGCTGGTGGCATAGTACAGGTAACCGTAAAAGAGCGTCCGGGCAAAAACGTGCGTCAGCGGCAGAAACGAAAGGGCCACCTCACCATTCGGACCAGGGCGGTAGTGCTTGATGCCGCTGAAGGACGTCAACGCATTGAACGAAATGTTCTCGTGCGAGAGCATCACGCCCTTCGGGCGACCCGTTGTGCCACTTGTGTAAATGATAGTGGCCAGATCACCCGGACGAATCTGCGCCCGTAGCCGCGTAATTGCCTCGGGATCGGCAGCACGTCGGCGGCGCCCCTCTTCCATCAGCTGATCAAACGTGTACAGCGGCCGCCCTTCTATCTGATCTGTCTGCTTTACCCCCTCTGCTTTGGCCACTACGATAAACTGCACGCCGGAAAGATCAGGCAACAGAGGGACGATGCGCTCCAGCAACGCGCGGTTCGATACCACGAGTGCCCGGGCCTCAGCGTGCTCTATGATGTAGCGGGTAGCTTCGGGCGCATGGGTCAGATAGATTGGTACGTCGACAAACCCGCCGAGCAGACAGGCCATGTCGGCCAGACAGAAGTAGGCATCGCTCTCCATGTAGAAGGCGACATGCGCGCCGCGCTCCAACCCCACCGCATGAAACCCCAATGCTAACGCTTCAGCCTGTTCGGCAAAGTCTCGAAGTGAAATCGGCTTCCAATGGCCTGGTGCTACCGGCTGATTCAGAAAGGCTGGATTGTCATAGTGCGCCAGCGCTTCATAGAGCACGTCCGGCAACGTTTTGCCGCGTACCGGTGTACCTGTGTTGGGCGGTGCCGTGTAGATACGTTCAGCCATAGCCCCTTTAAAAACCGCTTGCCCTACGAGTTATTTTGAAGCGAGCTGTAGCAATACGTCGGGCGCCAGCACACCACGGAGCAACGTCCGGATCGTTGTCTCAATGAAGTCTTCCGGGTCAATCCGGATATCCAGACGTCGGGCCAGCAAGAGCGCCACCGCTCCGTGCAGGGCAGCCCAGGCCGCACTGGCCGTCACACGTGGATCTTCTATGGCAAAAATACCCTGCCTGCGTCCTTCTTCCAGGGTCTGAATCGCAAGCTCCAACCCTCGACGAGCCCGGCGGTACTTTTCCGGTGGATATCGCTCCATGCGCTCTGGATGCAGCATGAACATAATCTCATAATACTCCGGATTACGGCGTCCGAAACGCACATAACGCCGCCAGAGCGCCTCCAACCGCACGACCGGATCGTCGTGACGACCGGCCTCTTCGCGCAGCTCCTCGTATAACAGCCTAAATCCCTCATCTATCAGCGTATGTACCAGCGCATCTTTATTCTGGAAATACAGGTAGATAGCTGTTGGACTGCAGCCGATTGCCCGCGCGATTTTTCGCATCGACAGACTGTTATAGCCTTCCGCGACCAGCAAATGGCGGGCAGCATCCAGAATTCGCCGCCGCAGCGTCCCATCTGATCCGGCATTCACCATATCCACAACCTCTTGGTTAACACCGTTAAGTTAAACACAACATGCATTCGCTGTCAAGTTTTTTCCAAGAAAGTCGCCTTTGACTTATTGAATAAGTACGTTGTAATAGCGAAGCGCGGGTGGAATAACGACCAAGTCTCGTATGATGAGTCCTTCAGGCAGATGGATAAGAGGCCGCACGCGGCCGGTGGTATCGGCACGAATCACCTCGTAAGGCACAGTAGCGAAAAAGTCGGGGGCAACCATAGCGGTCTCATACTGCGAAAGGGGTACGCGAAAACGCACACGCACAGTTGTCGGCTCCAGCGTCACCATGCGCTCGTTCGATGGGACCCCGGTGACCCGCACTGGAAGTTCACGTACACCTTCGGTGAAGGGGACCGCACGCGCGCGAAGCCATACGGCATCGGGCCTTACGGTTATCAGTGGCTGCAGGGTATCGGAAAGCGGTATCCGGAGCGCAACCGAATCACGTACGTCACGCAGGTGCATCGGTACGGTTGGCCATGCGGACAGTCCTTCCACAATGGAAACTGCACCGGACACCAGGACACTATCAGGATTCACCTGGGGAGGAAAAAGCAGATCGTGGGTTGGTGGTGTTTCGATAGTCACACGCAGATCAACCGGGAGGCGGCGCGTCACGCGCGGCTCTTTGCGCAGTTCGACGAGCTGTGGAACCACCCCCTCCACAACCACCCCGCGCGGCAGATTCAGATCCACCCCGGTCAGGTCAATGGCATCCTGGCGGGCATCCAGCGTCACAGTGGGTGGGTTGAAATAAAGCTGTACCAGGGGATACCCTTCGCCCCGAAGTTGCACGCGGATCACCTCTGGTGGTGGTACGGCCAGTGCCTGATCGGGTGGTAGATTAACCACACGGACCGGCATATCCAGCGTCGTGGTGTAGGTTTCCTGCAAGGTAAACGTAAACCAGAGGAGGGTGGAAATCAGAATGCAGACGGTAATGACCATCCCTTTCGAAGGCCCTCCCTCAGGGCGACGGCCATCGCCTCCTACCGGACGACTGAAAAGGTTCTGAAGCAGCGGAAAGCGCTGTAGAATTTCACTCCACACGATTAAACTGCATTCGCTCAGGATGGTCCGGGCACCGCAATATAGAATATGCTACCGGCGCTTTGCAATTTATTCGGAGTGTGATCGCATCATTTGCAGCCGCCGACGCAACCACCGCCAGCCTTCCTGCAGCTCGTCATATCGATAAACGCGAAAGATTACCATCAGTAGTCCGTAGAGCAACACCAGCAGAACACGTCCTGCCAGACGGGCTGCCACCGGCCAGGTCTCTGTCCCGTACCCTACCAGGCTCAGTCCCACCGTCAGGGCTACAACAATTGCCAGCACCCGCCATGGATAGACGGTAGGACGCACGCGCAACGCTCGCCAGGCAGCTCCTCCAGCCAGTACGCTGTAGGCCACTATGGTAGCCAGTGCGGCTCCCATAGCCCCCATCCAGGGAATCCACCACAGGTTGAGTCCCACATTCAGCAATCCGGCGCCCACCACATTCCGGGCGATGAACCGGCTTTCGCCGGCGGCATACAGCACGTTCACAAAGATGTTGTACAGTCCGAACAGCAGGTAGCCCAGGCTGAGGGGCAACACCAGCGGATCGGCCTTCAGGTAAACTGGATCGGAAGCCAGCCATGCCGTCACATCGTACGCCCCCAGCGACAGAGCCAGTGCCATCCACCCCCCCCAGATGGTGTAGTGTCGAAAGGTGCGTCGATGCAATGCGGCCTCACCCTCCGGTTGTTCGCCCAGCGCTTTCAGACCAATTACTGCAAACGCAAGCTGGAAACTCTGAATGAACAACATGTTGAGCACACCGCTCAATCGGGCTGCCCAGCCATAGACGGCAACCGTTTCAGGGCCGGTGAGCCAGCCCAGCAGATAGCGATCCCCCACGTGCAATACCGGCAGGGCAATACCAGCAAGTGCCAGCGGAACCCCGAAATGCATCAGTCGGCCTACCAGGTGGGGATCCCAGCGCCAGGGGACGACCCGCAACATAGCCCCGACAAGCACCAGCGCGCTACTTCCGGAAGCGATCGCCATGGCCTGGACAACTCCCCGAAGCCCCAGATGGGCATGCGCCAGCAAGTAGTACACGCCACCGATAAGCAGGGCTGCTTCGAGCAGGACGGCTGCAGTATACAGGGCAGCCTGCTCACGGAGGCGCAGAAAGGCAAGCGGAACGCCGCTCAGCATTTTGGCCGCCAGATAGCATCCGAACAGCCGTAGAATCGACACGCCGTCAGGCCAGCCAAGCTGCCGACTGATCCAGGGAGCCCCCCCCCAGCTTGCCCCGATTACCAGCACCGCTACGGCCAGTGTGATTCCCAGCACGGTAAACGGCACAGCCTCTCGTCGGTCCTGTTGCGTGGCATCGGTGGCAAACTTGAGCAGTCCGGTCGTCATCCCCAATCCCAAGAGAGGCAGCAACAGTTGGGCGGTTGCCTCCAGCAGTACCAGATAGCCGTAGGCAGCCTGTGGCAACAGGGTAGTGTCCAGGTAGAGCGGGGCCAGGAGCAGTCCGCTGGCTTTTAGCAGCAGATTGCCCAGGGCATAAATGCTTCCCTGTTGGAGCAGGCGGCCCAGCGCACGCTGCGACATGCGTCTTCTATCCGACCCTTACAATCCGTGCATAGCCCTTTTGAACGCCTTCGAAAGAAAGCGTGCCCCGTAGCTGTCTGGCCCATTGCTGCGCAATGGTGCGCTCTGCGGGACGATCGGTATCATCCAGCAAAATCACCGCCCGAGGATGCAGGCGGCTTCCCATAACGGGCAACAGTCCCTGTCGCCCCCCCGGCGTGTTTCCTGGCGGACCATCGCATACCACCAGAGTAAACGATACCGGGAAGCTCTCGGGCTGCACAGCATACCAGTGAAAATCGCCATAATCCTGAAGCGGTGCATAGATGAGATGCACGTTCGTCACTTTGAATCGTTGAAGCATCCGACGCATATGAGCGACCCAGTCGGGATCATGTTCGAGTGTCCACACTTCCCAGCCAACGCGCTCGCCAAGAATCCCCAGCAACAGCGTACTCAGGCCGGAACCACACTCCAGCACCGGACCCGGTGTTCGCCAGGCCTCCTGAATGATGCCCTGCAAAAGGTCCTCGCTGGCCGACCACTCTTCATTGCCCCACCCTTTGCGCAAGCAATGCAACAATCGCCGTGAAGGCATTTGCTGGAAAGGCAATCGTCGAAAAGCCCACACGCTTGTAGTCAGTAAACCGTTTCGATACACTCGAACGATGGCATAATACAGCCATCGCACCGGCCTGCGTATCCACTGCGGAAGGCGTTGTGGATTCATGGCAGGTGTTGCTTCGTTCGTTTCCACCATTGCGCACGTAACCATCCCAGCAACCGTCGTACTGATCCAGGCAACCACCCGGCCATCCAGTATCCCCATCGTCGCAGGGCCCACGGATGTAACCGCAATGCCCGGCCCAGGAAATAGCGGGCTTCCGCATGTCGATGCTGCGCCAGCGCTTTGCGACCGGCCCCTTCATAGATCCCGGCCAAAGCAATCCGGCGCAGAGGCTCCAACGCTGGATGACGGGCCACCGCCTCCTCAACGATGCGCACTCGGGCACGGACCAGTTCCTCCAGAGCAGCCGTACCGGTTTTGCGGTTGGGGTGATCCCGGATTAACACCAGCGGCTGCGCCACGTAGCATATCGGATGATGTGCCGCCACCCGTAGCCAGAGATCCCAGTCTTCGCTAATACGGCGATCGGGGCCTTCCCGAAACCCTCCCACCGCAGTAAGCACCTCCCGTCGCACCAGGGCGCTGGAAAACGGCACAAAGTTCCCCAGGAGCAGCGGCTGGAGTACCTGGCCCGCCCGCATGGGAACCAGCCGGCTCAGCCGCACCCGACGCTTCTGGGCTGTTTCATCGGTGAGCCAGGCATCGGTGTAACACCAGTTACACTCCGGATGCGCCTGCAGGCAGGCGATCTGCGCCGAGAGCTTTCCAGGCAACCACAGATCGTCGGCATCCAGAAAGGCTATGTAGGTGCCCTGAGCCAGTCGAATGCCCGCATTCCGAGCTGCTGCGGAGCCGGCATTTTCCTGGTACACATATCGCACCGGGGAACCGAACGCCGTCACGACATCTCGCGTGGCATCGGTCGAGCCGTCGTCCACCACAATCACCTCCGCTACAGGGTAGTCCTGCGTCAGCACACTCCGGATCGTTTCGCCAATCCAGCACGCGGCGTTGTACGCGGCGATGACCACACTGACCGAAGGTACAGGATCTCCCATAGGCATTCACGTGGGAAGTTGAGGGCGACGCAATGCTTCCAGCGTAGTAATCAGTTCGCGGGCACGTCGCTCTCGGGAAAACCGCTGTACAATACGGTTGCGCGCCTGCTGTCGTCGCGCCGGCCCGCATGCCAGCGCTGCCCGAATGGCTGCAGCGACCGCCTCAGCCTCCGGCTCTTCTACGATAAATCCGACCTCACCAATCGCTTCCGGAATGCCAAAGACCGGGCTTCCTACCGGAATACAGCCGCACAGCATCGCTTCACACAGCGCATTGGGCAGCCCTTCGGCTCGGGAAAGCTGCGCATATACCGAAGTTTCCGCATAAATAGCCGGTAGCGCGTCCCGTGGCACAGGGGGGCGCAGGTGCACATTGGGAGATGGCCTATATTGCGCCTGAATCGCCTGCTGCATTTCGGGCGTCACGCCCACCACTTCAAACGAAACGTCCGGGAGCCGTCTGGCAGCCGCCAGCAGTAGATCGATCCCCTTGCAGCGAAGCACCCGCATGGAATCTACAAAAGCCACGGTACGCACGATCGGAGCACGCCGTGCCGGCCCCAGCGGCCATTGCTCTGGATCATATCCCGTCGGAATCACCCGAAAGGGCGTGGTCAGCGCAGGAACCCAGGCGCGCACTCCCTGCGCACGGTTTTCGGTCCAGGCAGTTGCCGGCATTTCCATCAGGGCAGCCGTAACCGGTAACAACAGCGTGGCGTGACGGTACACGTAGCGTGCCAGCGGAGCGCGCCAGGCACTACAGAAGACGCCGTCATGGAGCGCCTTGAGGCAGCGGCAATCAAAGCCTCCCAGGATAAGCGCTACCGGCACCCCTCGCCGTCGGGCTCTATTTACCGGCAGCACCATGTGGTAGTCGGCAAACCAGCCCAGGATCAGGGCGGCTTCCTCCAATTCGCGTTGGAGCCATTGATACTGCTGCCAGAGAAGCCGTTGCATGCCTCCGGGTGAACGGGCACGCTGCGCATCGAAATGAAAAGTGCGCACGTCATAGTGCGCCGTTAACAGCGTCAGATCATCCTGCACGAAAGGGCTCGGGTGCAGGTAGATAAAAAGCAGACGCGGCTTCATCGAGACGCTCGAAGCAGTTCGGCGATGCGTCGACTGGCCGCCTGTTCCCAGGCAAAAGACGGCGGCTGTTCAGGTCGGCGGTTGACCGCTGCCACGATGCGTTCCGGATCTGCGCCTGCTAACTGATTCCAGCCGCCCTCCAGCGTCTCCACCCACTCGGTTTCTTCCCGCAATGTAATGCAGGGCACGCCCAGCCAGACCGCTTCTTTCTGAAGCCCTCCTGAGTCGGTCAGTACAGCGCGGGCATGCTGCACCAGCGTCAGCATAGCCAGATAACCCACAGGGTCACGCAGTTCGACGTTGGGCGGTACCCGAAGGCCACTGTCCAGGCACTTTCGGGTGCGTGGATGCAACGGCAGAATAACCGGCAGGTCCAGGCGTCCCAGTCCTTCAAAGATCCCCTGCAGCCGTACCGGATCGTCCGTGTTTTCAGCGCGATGCACGGTCGCCAGGTAGTAGCCGCCCGGATCGTGGAAGGTCAGCATAGTCAATGGCACCCGTCGACGAGCAACTGCTGCATAACAGCGAACGGCTTCCTGCATCACGTCGCCGGTCAGATGCACACCGCGGGTGATCCCCTCGCGTCGTAGATTCTCAACGGCTGTAGGTGTCGGTGCAAACAGTAATTGCGCGAGGTGGTCGGTTACCACTCGATTAATTTCTTCTGGCATACGCCGATTGAACGAGCGCAACCCGGCCTCTACATGGGCCAGCGGAAGCTGTAGCTTGGCCGCTACAAGCGCCCCGGCCAGCGTACTGTTCGTATCGCCATAAACCAGTACCCAGTCGGGTGCCGGATGCATTCCGCGCAACGCTGCTTCCAACCGAATCATCATCAGGCCGGTCTGTTCGGCATGCGTGCCGGAGCCCACGCCCAGATGCACCTGCGGCTCCGGAAGTCCCAGCTCCTCAAAGAAAATGCGATTCAGGTTCGCATCGTAATGCTGTCCTGTATGAATCAGGACTTCTTCGATACCGGCTTCCATCAAGGCACGGCTTACCATAGCCGCTTTGATAAACTGAGGACGAGCGCCTACGACGCTGCAGATACGCATAGATCTCGCTGGCTGGTTACCTCATCAAGCAAACGGGCCAGTTTACCGGCCAGATACGGGCGGCTGTAGCACTGCGCCAACTCAAGGGGCGCTCCCGACAGGGGATGTCCGGCTTTCCATGCTTCGTAATGCTGACGCAGAAAAGCGGCAATGCCTTCGACATCGTCGTAGTCGAACATCTTCCCGGCCCGTGTTTCCCGCAACACGGCTGCGGCATCCCCGTCCACCGGCCCGATTCCCAGCACAGGTCGTCCGGTTCCCAGATATTCGTACAGCTTGCTCGTGACAATCCAGGCATTACCGGCTACCCGATTGATCACGAGCAAAAGCAGCGTGCTGTCGAGCAAGTACTGCAGGACCTGGCGATGCGGCAGAAACGGCAGCACTTGCACCTGATCGGTCAGTCCATAACGGACAAGGGTCTCTTGAACTGCAGTATCAATTGTCCCGATCAACCGTACCTGGATGGGGTGGGTCTGTCGTAGCTGATGCAATGCCTGCCAGAGGGCCTCCGGATTACGGGCCGGATTCATACTGCCGGCATACGTAAGCCAGAAACTATCCGTTGGTCGTGCCCGCATCCCTTCAAAATCGGCCGGATCGTAGCCGTTGGGAATTAAAGCGGCCGGCAAGCCCCGGGCCTCAAGCGCCCGTTGCATCGAAGGCGTTACCACCACCCGTCGCGTGGCCCGGGCCAGCACATGCCGCTCCAGGCAGGCATCGATACGACGAGCCCACCACGTCATGGGTAGCATCTCGTAATAATCAATACCGGTCCAGGGATCCCGCAGGTCAGCTACCCAGGGCAATCGATAGCGCCGATGCCCTCGATAGCCGATCAGATGCGCCGAGTGAGGCGGACCGGTAGTAACGACAGCTTCGATCGGATACTGCTGAAGCAGTCGGGGGAGAGCACGCACGGCAAAGGGCACCCAGCCTACGCGAGCATCCGGCAGAAACAGATTGGCTCGAACCCAGCGGGCCAGTCGTTCTTTTCGGCTCTGATGGGGGCGACCGGTAAACCCTACACTGACCACCTCCTCTTTGCGTTGCCCCATGAGGCGTGCATAGGCTGCATACGGATCCCAGGCTTTCGTGCGCACTACCGGCACACCGTCCGGAATTTCCGCCAGCAGCTCCGAATCGCGGGTCGGATAGGCCGCATCTTCCGGACGCACAGTCAACACTACCGGTTGCCAGCCATGCTCAGGCAGATAGCGCGTGAACTTTAAAAACCGTTGCACGGCCGCCCCACCGGCCGGTGGAAAGTAATAGGTTACCAGCAACACCCCGCGCTTCTGCTGCCGACTCATTCGCCCCGCCTCTTGCGATACCAGCCCAGTCCCAATCCTATCAGCACGCTGCCGTAAACCAACAGCGTCGCTATAGCCGTAATACGAAGCCCCCAGACATGGCTGATCGGATCAAAGCGCATCACTACGGTATGCTCACCGGCCGGCACCGGTACCGCCCGTAGCAGATAGTTGGCCTGCAGAATCGGAACGGACTGTCCGTCAACAACAGCCCGCCATCCAGCCGGGTAATAGATCTCGTCCACAACCAGCAGCCGGGGGGCATCGGTGGTTACCTGCCAGACGATCTCGCGCGGACCGAAACGCACCAGTTCCACCGAGATGGTGCTGGACGAGTCGATGGCGGAGATCTCCATATCGGGTGCTTCACGCAACAGCACGGTCTGCCGCAGATCCAGCGACGGATCCAGCAATCGCTGACGATGCGCTTCCAGGTCGGGCACCACCTCGTACCGTCCTACCAGAAATGCCCGGGGTAAAGCAGCAGGATTTTCCAGCACCCGCCAGCGTTCATCTTCAAACACCACCTGCATACCGGGTAGAGAAGCTCTAGCCGGCACCACGACGTACCGCACGCTCAGGAGATCCAGCGCGCGCTGGCGGGGCAATCCGGTCGCTGGATCAACAAACAAATGATCGATATAATCCTGGAACAGCCGCAGCTTGGCCCCATGATAGCCCCCGATGGATTCGTGGTAATAGGAGGGGCGCGCATTCGTCATGGGATTGCCGCTTTCGAGCGATAGTACCCGGAAGTGGCCCGGGCCGCCGGCTTCCCGCTGCCGCTCCAGCAAAAAGTGGTCGAACGAATAGACGGGGATTAGATCGGTGATTTTTCTGGCATCTGTCAGCACCTTGTCGTTCAAGTGGCGCCGTCCTACGCCCCATAGATCGACCGTGACCAGCAGCGCCAGCCCGGCCACAAGTCCCCAATCGGGCAATCGCTGTCGATTGTAGAGCCACAGCAGCCCACCGGCCAGCAACAGAAACACCAGGGTGCGCCGGGCATCGCGGCCAAACAGGTTGACCCGCTCAGCCCGCTGCTCGGCTACGTACTGCCGCACCACCTGCAGCAGTCGTGGATCGTCAGCCGGCAGGTTGTTGGCAGCAGCTACCTGCCGGGCGATTTGCTCAACCTCCCCGGGTCGCTCAAAGGCAAACAGGCTACCACGTGCCAGCCAGAGCACAAGCACCAGGGCCGTCAGTCCCAGCCACACCTGATAGGCCGGCCGCAGCGATCGGGACCATAATGGCTTCTGTTCCACTAACCAGCTCCCTCCCAGTGCCGCCAGCAAAGCAAGCCCCAAGGCCGCTGTACTTAACCACGTCTCCGGTACGCGAAAGGCGTCAAAGAGCGGAAAGTACGTGAACATGAAGCGGTTCAGTAGCGGAAAGTAGCTGCCCAGCGAGAACAGGATCATCAACAGCGTGCCGGCGCCCAGAATCCACACGGTACGTTCGCGCCGACGCCATAATGCCAGCAGGGCCAGCCAGAGAATGATTCCACCTACGTAATGGGGGCCTTCCGTGAAAGGTTTGGGCCCCCAGTAAGTAGGACTGCCACCGCCATAGGCATCAGCAATCAGCAGCGTGATCAGCTCGCCCGGCGCCTGGCTCCAGCTCATCGCATAGTCCCAGTCCAGCCCATCACCGCCTCCGGTAGCTTCAGTGCCTCCTCGGATTGTGTATTGCTTGTACTCATAGATCGGCCAATAAGGCTGGGCAATCATTAGCAGAGCCAGAAGGCTTCCCAGGGCCAGCCAGCCTGTGGCCCGCCCGAACACGGCCAGCCGGCGCTCACGCCAGGCCGCCACGCCTTCAGCCAGCCACCAGAGTCCCAACAAAAATGTCACGTAATAAGTGATCTGCACATGTCCAGCCCGCAGATTGGCCGCCAGCACAATGGCAAACAATAACCCTGCAAGCCATCGAGGCTGCCGCAGCACATAAACAAAAGCCAACACCAGCCAGGGTGCAAAGCAGAGGGCGATGAACTTCGAATTGTGCCCGGCTTTCAGGATAATGGGGATATAGGTGGTCAACCCGTACGCTACAGCGGCCAGTACGCCCGCCAGCGGACGACGCGTCAGATAAACCACCAGCCAGTAGGTCCCAGCCAGCAGAAAAAAGAAATGCGAGGTTGGCCACAGAAAGCCACGCAGCCAGTCCAGTAGACTATCGATCTGGGGTACACCGGCCGGATAGGAGATCATATAGGCTGGCATGCCGGCAAAAGCATTCGTGGCCCAGAGCGGCTCAGTTCCTGTCGAATCGCGATAGGCAATCACCGACTGGGCCATGGCCCGCCAGTTGACCGTATCCCCTCCGATCAACCGTTTGCCCCCGAAATGAATAGGTGCAAAAAAAGCCAGCGAAAGGGCCAGCAGGAAAAGCAGACAGAGCAAATGGCGGGAGCGTTCTGAAAGGCGATTCCAGAGGCCGTGCCAAGCTGGCAGGCTGGCTGAAGTAGCCTTCCGTGAGCGGAAGGTGCGAGCAGTCATAAGCGCCTCGGCTGGTTACTCAATGACCTTGGGCACCCGGAAATAGTCGCTGTCAGCATCGGGTGCATTACGCAGGGCCTCCTCGTGCGAGATGCGTTGCTCCACCACGTCCTCCCGAAAGACGTTATACAGGTCCAGCACGTGAGACATGGGGGGGACGTCGCTGGTGTCCAGCTCGTTCAGCTTGGCCACATAGTCCAGAATTTCGCTCATCTGCTCGGCCAGCACCTGCTCTTCTTCCTCCGAGAACTCCAGACGTGCCAGCCGGGCAATGTACCGGACTTCCTCTACTGAAATTGCCATCGTTACCGTAAGCTCAGGTGGGTCGTATACCTGCTAAAATTACCAGCTATCAGGTGCGTCCCGCTACCCCACAGCTTCAGTCAGAGTTCCCGGCTGCCCGAAGCAATGCTTGCATACGGGCCTGCACGGTATCCATCAACGTGGGTAGATGGCGCCGTCGGAGACCTTCTGTCGGGATCGGCTCGCCGATCACTACGCGAATCGTTCCCGGACGCGAAACCATCCGTCGCTCGTCCAAGTGGCGAAAGCTGTCCTGAATGACAATCGGAACCAGCGGAACGCCGGCCTCAACGGCCAGCAGAAACGCTCCTTTCTTAAAAGGACGCAGCTCCGGACGATAGCCGCGCGTGCCTTCTGGGAAAAGCAGCACAGGATGTCCCTGCCGAATACGTTCACCGGCCAGTTGCAGGCTTTTAAGCGACCGACGTGGGTTGTTTCGATCGATAAACAGCGAAGCTGAATGTCGCATCGCCCACCCCATCACCGGAACACGCTCGAGCTCTGCTTTAGCCACAAATCCAAAAGGATAAGGCAATGCATAGGCCAGTACCAGAATATCCAGAGCACACTGGTGATTGGCCACAAACAGGCAGGGTTTCCCTTCAGGCAGGCGAGCCCGATCTTTGCAAATCACACGCCAGCCGCAGGCTTTCAAGATGATACCTGCCCAACGCCGGGCCCACTTTTTAAAGTTGGCGGCCGTCGGATGCAACCGATGGGTGAACACCTGGCAAGGCGCAATAAGCAACGTGCTAAAAATGCCTACAAGGACGAACCAGAAGAAGTGTAGGCGCGTCCACAGCGTCATGGGGGGCGCCCCCTCGACGGGGGCTCCGACCGGCGCCGGTCCCAGCAACGGTGCCACAGGTGAGGTTTCCCGGATCTCTTCGGCAGCCATGAAGCCCTATGATTGGATGATCGCCTCGGATGCTTTTCGTAGCTGGCGAAGCAGTTGGAGCAGGCGCGTAGCGTCGTGCAGGCCGCGTTTTGCCCGTGGTTCGGCGTGCACCTCAAGGCTCAGCGGCCCGGCAAATCCCATGGTGCGCAGCATCTGAAGTTGCGTATGCCAGTGCACGGCGCCTTCGCCAAAGGGTGCTGGTTCCCAGACGCCTCGGTCCGGGTCAATTCGCCAGTCGCTGCAACGCACCAACCAGATACGCCCGGTCAACGCCTGCAAACCCTCCGCAGGATTTTCGCCGGCCTGCAGGGCAGTGCCAGGATTCCAGGCAGCCCCCACTGCCGGATGATCGACAGCTTGCAGTAAGGTTGCCAGTGCCTGACCTGTCGGGAAAGCCCCCTCAGGTTCATTCAGTACGGCCACACGCACTCCGTAGTCGGCGGCCTTGTCGCCAGCCATTCGGAGCGCCCGTGCGGCTTCCTCCACCGGCACCTCCACCTGCTCGGCAGCAAAAGCTGACACCACCACACACGGACAGTCAATCCGTTGACAAAAG
>Ga0256839_1002373_pt1 | contig 21032 bp, 19 predicted proteins | sample 354166metaG_FD_185968 | JGI IMG/M metagenome (GOLD analysis project Ga0256839, IMG submission 185968) | Hydrothermal vent microbial communities from Mid Atlantic Ridge, Atlantic Ocean - 354-166 | ecosystem: Environmental > Aquatic > Marine > Hydrothermal vents | place: Atlantic Ocean: Mid... | reverse complement strand
AAAATAAAGTTGTGCGTTGGTAGAATCTTGCACCAGCAGTCGGTTGCCAAAATCCAGCATTAATGCTGGATTCTCTAGGTGCCCAAACACCGCATACATTACCTCAAGGCCTGTAATATTAAGCGAGTCCGTTGCCAGCACTTTGCCGGCAAACTGTTTTGCCAAAGCATATTCTTGCACCAACAAATGCATACGAGCCATTAACAGTTGTGCATCGGGGCTAGTTTGGTTGGCGTTATAATAGGCAGTAACAAACGCTCTACTTTTTACACTATCCGAAGTTTCGATGGCCATCCGAGCAATTAAAGCTTCGAGTTTGGCATCGTAAGCACCCAGTTCGTAAGCAATTTTGGCCTCTTGGTAGGCAGCATAATTATGTTGCAGTTCTGCATTATAATTAGCCAACTGTAAATGGTAATTTGGGTTTAATGGGTTAATTTTAATAGCTTTAGAAATAGATTCTTTGGCTTCGATAAGGTTATCGTTTTGAGCGTATAAAATAGAAATAGCCGCTAATAGTGCATCATCTTTAACTGCAACCGAGGCACGTAATAAATCTACCTTACCTTGCAATGAAAGGTGGTCGTCTTTAGCTGTGTAGATATAATCTTTACCCAACGGATGTTTTTTAGAACACCCAAGTGTTAACACCATTACTATTATAAACCCCCAAATTTTCATACTTTAAGATTAGATTGGCAAATATAAATCTGACTGCCACAGCAATTTGTAATTTTAAAATATATTTTACCCATACCCGACCTTTAGTTAGTGTTTGCCTATAAACTCCAATAAACAAAAATGTTTCCTATTGCAATTTGTTCATTACTTGTACTATTTCCTAAATTCGATAACATCTTAAAGAATTAATAATCAGCATATTATAAAATATATCAATGGTAAAGCAACCAGTCAGCAACAATAACATCTCGTAGTTGCTGTGAGGATAGAATTTGTCGTTGGTTGTTTAGGGAGCCTCTATTAAATTTCTGCTAGACATGGACAGATTCCGCATATTTCTTCTCCGCCAGGTTGGCGGATACGGAATGACGTTGTTTTTTGGTTTAGGTTTAAACAAATAACTGAGTAGATACAGCAAAAAACTATATTAATTTATAGCAGAGCCATTATATTTTACCGGTAACCGCTTCTGTTACATTAATTACGTGATCGCCCAATTTTTCGCATCCGTTGATTAATTCGATGTAATTAATTGCGTCTTTTACATTATACTCTCCTTTTTCAACCTTCTTAAGGTATTCTCTGCGCAATTCATTTCGTTTGGCATTAATGGCTCGTTCCGCCTCCAAGGCTTCTTCCATTTTAACACTCGAATAGTCGCTATTCAAGTTTTTACGCATTACTGCCAAGGCGTGATCGAGCAATCCATAAATATCTACTAAATTTTTAATTTGGTCTTTAGAGAACCATTGTTCTGAATCTAGTTGGCGTTGAATGGTTAGCGAAACTTGGTAGAATATATCACCAACACGTTCCAAATCATTATTAATACTGAGTAAGGCTCTTATCCTAAAAGAGGAAGCTTCACTTATATTGCCCTCTGCTACCTTGGCAAGAAAAGTAGAAATTTCCACATCCATACGATCCGTAATTTCTTCGTAGGACTTCATTTTCTCCATCAATTTTCTCCGAGATTTGTCTTGTTTTTTGGTAATTAGTGTTTCGGTAAACTCAGACATTTTTGTAGTAACTTTGGCAAACTTTGCCACTTCTTTTCGAGCTTCTAAAATAGAAATTTCTGGTGTTGGCATAATATTCATCCCGATAAATTCCAAGTGAAATTCTTCGTCTTCGCCCGAAGAAGGCACCATTTTAGTTACTAGAGTTGCAATCTTACCTACAAAGGCAATCATAATAACTGTATTTAGTATGTTAAAAGTTGTATGAAAAAGCGATAACCCAATTGGGATAGCGGTAGCTTCTAAAAATGGAGAGTGCCCTGTAGTACTTTCCATATATCCACCAATAGCTTTTAAGAACGGAATAAACAAAACGAGCATCCAAATAACCCCGCCAATATTAAACAAAAAGTGGGCTCTGGCAGCTCGTTTTGCGTGCACGTTGGCAATTAATGCAGCTAAATTAGCGGTTACGGTTGTACCAATATTTTCGCCCAGTACCATAGCCGCAGCTAGCTCAAAAGGAATCCATCCTTGGTTTGCCATTACCAGTGTAATTGCCATTGCTGCACTTGACGATTGCACTACCAACGTTACAATGGAGCCAATGCCTACAAACATAATGATAGATAAATAACCTAAATCGGTATAATGTTGAAGGAAATCTAAAATTTCCGTATTGCCTTTTAAATCGGGTACTGCATTTTTTAAAGCAGCTAAACCCATAAATAAAAGGGCAAATCCAATTAAAGTTTCACCTAAAGCCTTGGGCTTACTTTTAGAAGCAAACAACATTGGAGCACCTAGTGCTATAATTGGCAGTGCGTACAATGAAATGTTAACTTTAAATCCAATTAATGAAATAATCCAGGCGGTAACCGTAGTGCCAATATTGGCTCCCATAATAACCCCTATAGACTCTGTTAGGGTAAGCAAGCCTGCATTTACAAAACTAACTACCATTACAGTAGTGGCCGAAGATGATTGTACCAACGCAGTAAGCAGAAAGCCTGTAAAAACTCCTTTAAATCGATTGGAGGTCATTACACTCAATATATGGCGCATTTTAGAGCCAGCTAATTTCTGAACTCCCTCACTCATTACTTTCATTCCGTAAATAAAAAATCCTAATGCGCCCATTAGGCCAATAAAATCAAAAAATGAGTATTCCATTCTCTCGTATTTATTTAAAATTGTACAAAGCTAAACATCCTTACGAAATCAATATAATTGCCAATGTTAACTTATTGTTACCAATGCTGGCAATAAAAATAAGTTAACATACCTAACCTGAATAATTCATGAATAATCTATTACGCATTTCAATTGACTATCACTCAGGTGCTTACTCAAATTTTACGTAACTTCTCAATAGTTGCAGGTAGCTCTTAAATTTTATTTTTAAAAACATCTCAAACAGCCACCAAAGACACTTTTTTATTTTCAACAGCAAAATTTACCTGCAACTATTGAGAAGTTACAATTTTACTACTCAACGTCCGCCATCCTGGCGGACGTCTCTCCCGAAAAAAAAATCGGGACAAGCTGTTCCAAAATTCTCCGTGAGCACTTGACTATCAGATACTTGAAATGCTCATAACAAAGATTCATGAATTATTCAGGCTAAACCGATTTGGAGAGGGCAACGCTATTCTTAATGCTATGGAATTGTAAAGAAATAACTCATCGTTTTGACTCTTGCTCTTTCTCATCGTTAAAATTTTAAACCGTAGCTACGGCTACGCTTGAAAATTTTGCCTCGATAAAGAAAAAAATAAATGCGTCAATTTCAACGATTTATTTCTTTACAGTTCCTATGTAAAAAAAATACTGCCAAAACAAATTAGGCTAATACAGTTAAACTATCACAAATAAATCGTTGCCTTTATAAAGCTTAAAAGGCTCGCTAAGTTGCTTTTAAAAAGGCTTTTTTTATGCAATTTTGTGGTTTACGCTTTTACTATGCTCAAGCTCAAACGTTCACAAACCAACTTAGAAGAATCGCTCAATTCCATTTCGCACGGCCTAACAGCGTTGGCCTCCATAATAGGGTTTATTTACTTGGTAAAAATTAGTTGGCAGCCCCCACAAGAGTGGAAATTATTTAGTGCCATTGTGTACGGATTGAGCCTGATTTTACTTTATAGTTTTTCGGCTTTATACCACGCAACCAAACAAGAAAAACCCAAATGGATTTTTAAAATACTCGACCACAGCAGCATATTTTTGCTAATTGCAGGTTCTTATACGCCTGTATTATTGCTAGCCATGGGTGGCAAAATTGGTTGGTTCTTTTTTATCGGGCAGTGGGGTATGGCAGGTATTGGCATTATTCTAAAAATATTTTATGCAGGCAAATTCAAAGGTATCTCTACTATTATTTATGCCTTAATGGGCTGGTCTATTGTTTTAAAACTCGATTTACTCCGAGCATCTATTTCCGAACCAGCCTTAACCCTGCTTGCCCTAAGCGGATTGTCCTATACAGTGGGTATTATTTTTTACAGTTTAGATGCACGCATAAAATACGGTCACTTTATCTGGCATTTATTTGTAATGGCAGGCAGTGCTTTTCATTATTATATGTTAGTCACTTGTATTTTTTAAGTTTTCTCCACTAATGTGACCTGTATCATTTTAGATTTATACTAGACTCTTTATGTTTGAAAAAAACATTATCTAAAATGAAGCAGTACGCCTATTTTTCAGCCCTCGTAGCCCTCGTAGCCCTATCAGCCTTTAATGGTTGCTCGACCAATGCCATTAACCCTGAAGAAGCCACCGTTACCATTAGCTTTAGTCATCAAAACGATGGAATGCCGTTGGTATTGGATAAAACCATTTATACCAATGCCGTTGGGCAAGATTATAGCATTAAAACGGTTAAATATTTTGTTTCACATATTACGTTTCATAATGCGAATGGCACCGATTATAAAAGTTCTGACATTCATTTTGTTGACATTAGAAATGACTCTACGCTAAGATTAGAACTCTCCAATAAAATACTCTACGGCACTTATACTGGCATCTCTTTTGTTTACGGGCTGGTGTTAGAAGATAATGTTACCAGCAGCCTAGGCATAGACTTGGATAGATTAATGGAGTGGCCAGTGCCAATGGGTGGAGGCTACCATTATATGAAATTAGAAGGTGACTACATTGGTAGTACTGGGAGTGCTTTTTTTAACTTTCACGCAGGGCCTTTGGCAGGTATCGATTATTCCGTAAAAGTTAATTTACCACAGTCTAAGGTAATAATAAATGAGAGTTTAGTTGATTTAGAAATAGTAATGAACATTGAAAACTGGTTTCAAAACCCAACAAATTGGGATTTTGAATACTGGGGGTCAGGTATAATGGGCAACCCCGAAGCACAAACAACCGTACAAGCCAATGGACACAATGTATTTTCTATTCAAATTTTAAATACCCGTAATTGAAATACCTACTTTTCATCATAACAACTTCACTCCTTTGGCTTGGCAGTTGCAAGCCAGAAGAAAACACTTCTTTTAAGCCAACTCCGTACGAGTTAATTCTGCCGAAGGGATTTCCGGAAATGAGCATTCCTGCCAATAACCCAATGACAGTTGAAGGTGTGGCTCTTGGAAAAAAGCTTTATTATGACCCCATATTACATAAAGCCCAATCACTTGCCTGTGCTACTTGTCATTTGCAAGCTCAATCGTTTTCATCTCAACCAGCAGTGTTGCCCCATGTAAACCTTGGCTGGCAGCATAATTGGCTATGGAAGGGCGATGTGCAGGGCAGCTTAGAAGATATTATGGCTTTTGAAGTGCAAGATTTTTTTGAGACCAACCTCGATAATTTAAATAATCATTCGCAATACCCAACCCTCTTTAATCAGGTATTTGCAGTTGACAAAATCGAATTTGAGCATATCGAAAAAGCACTGGCGCAATTTCTAAGAACGCTTAATTCTGGCAACGCCAAGTTTGATCAAGTACAACGTGGAGAAGCTGCTTTTACCAACAAAGAAGCTCTTGGGCTTGAACTGTTCTTTACCGAAAAAGGCGATTGCTTTCATTGCCATGCCACCACTTTTTTTAGCGATAATCAACTGCATAATAATGCCTTAGATGCCAACCCTTCCCCTGGTTATTTCGAAGTTACGGGCGACTCCCTTGATTATGGAAAATTTAAATCCCCTACCCTGCGCAATATTGAATTAACAGCTCCTTATATGCACGATGGCAGGCATGCCACTTTAACCGAAGTAATCGACTTTTACAGCGAAGGTTTGCAACATTCTGCCACGGTTGACCCATTAATGAAGCAATTAAACAATGGAGGCATTCAACTGAGTATAGATGAAAAAAACGCACTTTTAGCCTTTTTAAAAACACTAACCGATGAGGATTTTATAAATAACCCTGATTTTAGCAAAGACTAACTTACTGATTTTCAAATTTTTATATTCATTTTTTTAATTAATTACCAATTAAAAATACAACTATTGATACGTTTAATTTAATTATAGTACCTTTGATTCAATTAATAACTTATAACTGATAATAATGAATAACGGAACAGTAAAATTCTTTAATAATGCTAAAGGATTTGGATTCATCACACCAGATGACGGAAGTAAAGATGTATTTGTACACAAAAATGATTTAGATGTAGAAATTACTGAAGGGGACAAAGTAAGCTACGAAGTAGAAGAAGGCCCTAAAGGATTGAATGCAGTTAATGTAAGCATGGCTTAATTTACCGCATAATAATATTCAAGCCTATCATTTATATGATAGGCTTTTTTTATGCCTTTTTACTTAACAGAAGTATTCCAACAGGAAAATATAACAAATAAAATAACTTATGTAGTTAATAATCAGTTGATTTATTAACATAAATACTTTTCGGAGTGGACTCACAATTGGATTTCTCGAATAGAGTCAAAAAATATTATTTATCAAATTATGCCCTCAATTGTATCCTTAAGTACATAAGAGAATATAGTTCACTATCATAGAGCCTATTAAGAATATTTCCACAGCTTTGATATAAAAATTATTTTCATATCTTTAGTGCTTTTAATTTTAATATAACACCGAAACAAAAACTATGGCAAACGTATTATGGTTACAAGGAGGAGCTTGTAGTGGCAACACTATGTCCTTTTTAAACGCAGAAGAACCAACGGTAGTTGAGCTTATTACCGATTTTGGGCTTAACATTCTTTGGCACCCAACAACGGGTTTAGAGATTGGCGATCAGGTTAAAGATTTATTAAAAGACATTATTGCTGGCAAAGTACAAATGGACATTTTAGTCTATGAAGGTTCCATCATTCAAGGGCCAAACGGAACAGGTTCAATGAACTTTTTTGCAGACCGCCCCATGATGGATTGGGTGAAAGAGCTCTCTGAAGTGGCTGGATATGTAGTGGCTATTGGAGATTGCGCCACTTGGGGAGGAATTCCTGCGGTTGAACCTAACCCAAGCGAATCCACAGGCTTGCAATTTTTAAAGAAAAACAAAGGAGGCTTTTTAGGTGCCGGTTATGTATCTAAAGGTGGTTTGCCTGTAATTAATATCCCTGGCTGCCCTGCCCACCCCGATTGGATAACACAAATATTAGTAGCCATCTCTATTGGTAGAATTGGTGATATAACAATAGACGAATATCAAAGACCAAAAACATTTTTTACCGAATTTACACAAGATGGCTGTACCAACATTACTAACTTTTCGCAAAAGGTAGATGGTGGTTTTGGCACAAGAGGTGGATGTTTATTTTACGAAGTAGGGTGCAGAGGGCCTATGACTAGGTCTAGTTGTAATCGCATTTTATGGAACAGGCAATCGAGTAAAACAAGGGCGAATCATCCTTGCTTAGGATGTACCGAGCCAGGCTTTCCACATCACGATTTAAAAAAGGGAAGCGTATTAAATACGATGAAATCGTTAGGTGTTTTTCCTAAAGAAGTGCCAACAGGCCGAACAAAATTAGCGTACTACCTGGAAGCTGGATTCCAAAAAGTAATGCCTAAAAATCATAAAATAATGGAAACATCTAAATAATAACCGCTAAAAATAAATAGATATGTCAACAGTAAAAGAATTAAATATATCACCCGTTGGAAGAGTTGAAGGCGATTTGGATGTAAAAGTCTATATCGATAACGGCAAAGTAACGCGTGCACACACACAAGCCGCTATGTTTAGAGGCTTCGAAAAAATAATGGCAGGCAAAGACCCTCAGTCAGGCTTGATTGTAACACCTCGAATTTGTGGAATTTGCGGAGGATCACATTTATATTGTGCCTCGTCAGCATTAGATACAGCTTGGGGTACAAAGCTTCCTCCAAACGCATTACTGCTTAGAGCAATTGGGCAAGCAACAGAAACAATACAAAGTATTCCAAGATGGTTTTATGCCATTTTTGCCACCGATTTGGCCAATAAAAAGTATGCCAACCAACCTTTATATGGTGAGGTGGTAAAACGTTGGTCTGCCTATGTGGGCGAAACCTTTCAAAAAGGCCTTACCGCCAGTGGGTTACCAGTGCAGGTATATGCCTTATTTGGCGGGCAGTGGCCACACTCAAGCTATATGGTGCCTGGTGGCGTAATGTGCGCCCCTACCCTTAAAGATATTACCAGAGCTCACGCAATTATGACCCAGTTTAAAAACGATTGGCTAGAGCCAATTTGGCTAGGTTGTACCATTGAAAGGTATTTAGAAATAAAATCTTGGGATGATATGCTTGCGTGGCTAGAAGAAAACGATTCGCATAAAAACAGTGATTTAGGTTTACTTATTAGAGCAGGTCAAGAGTTTGGCTTAAAAGATTTTGGTAAAGGAGTGGGTAAATTTTTAGCATTTGGCACATACCTTCATAAAGATATGTACAATAACCCAACCATTGAAGGACGAAATGATGCGTTAATTAGCTCAAGTGGTTTCTTTGATGGCGAAAATTGGCACGAATTTGACCATTTAAAAGTAAGCGAAGATGTAAAACATTCGTGGTACGAAAACCAAGAAGACAGTTTACACCCTTGGGACGAACCATTGCCCTCTCCTGTAAAATCGCAAACATTAGAAGATTCTAATTTTGATGAAAAATATTCTTGGTCAAAATCACCTCGGTACGATGGCCATTCTGTAGAAGCAGGCCCTATTGCTCGTTGTTTAATGAATGGAAACCCTAATAACAAGGAGCATCAAATTAGAGACCCATTTTTTATTGATGCGTATAAAAAATTAGGTGGAGCAAGTGTATTTACTAGAGTTTTAGCTCGCGTGCACGAAGCCCCAAGGTTATACAAATTAATCGACCAGTGGTTATCAGAAATTGATTTAGATGGTGAATTCTATATCAAACCAGTGGAAAAAGATGGAAAAGGGTTTGGAGCCACCGAGGCTGCCCGTGGTTCATTAGCACATTGGATTGAAATTGAAAACGGTGTTATAAAAAACTATCAAGTAATGGCGCCAACCACTTGGAATGTTGGACCAAATGATAAAGATGGCAATCCAGGGCCGATTGAAAGTGCCTTAACAGGCATTGAAATTGAAGACCCTTCAGATCCGGTAGAAGTGGGCATTGTGGCTCGCTCTTTTGATTCGTGTTTAGTGTGTACGGTACACGCACACGATGAAACCAGCGGAGTAGAGTTATCAAAATTTAAATTATAACCAATAGATTATTAAGTACTTACATAAAACTTTCTTAAGGTAATACTTAAGAAAGTTTTTTTGTTTTAAACATTTAATAGATGAAAACAGCCATAATGGGTTTTGGCAACCCCGTAAGAAGCGATGACGCCATAGGTATTTATGTTATTGAAGAACTCCAGAAAAAGATTGGAGAGCATCCTTCTATTAGTATTTTTGATATGGGCACAGCCGCTTTCGAAGTGCTTTTTGGATTAAAAGGACACCAGAAAATAATTTTAGTAGATGCCGTTATTAATAGTAACGAGCCTGTTGGTTCTTTATTTAAAGTACCAGCCGAAGAAGTATTGCAAGCCCCCGAAGAAAACCCCTTAGTATTTTTGCATAGTATGAAATGGAGCCAAGCCCTCTCCTACGCAAAAAAAATATTGCTCGATGAATACCCCGAAGATATTCAAGTATATTTAATTGCTGTTGAAAACACTAAATTAGAGGTAGAGTTAAGCAAAGAGGTTAAGCAGGCAGGCGATAAAGTGGTTAACCTTATTTTAGAAGAGCTAAAAGTATCAGAAGCGCTATAAATGACAAAAATTGCGTTAAAATCATCTCATATTTATTTAGAAAGCGAGTTAGTTAAAACTATTTTTGGCAATGTGCATTACGCCTATGCCGCCTATATAAAAGAAAAGCATCAGTTACTAATTACTCCTGTAAGTAGCCAATGGTTTGTAAAAATGCATAACCCTGCACAATTTTTATTAAAATCTCGAAATTTAAAAGGTGATAAAACATTGGCATTAAGAGAGATATTGATTGATAACGAAATAGACACCACAGACCGTGAACTAGATTTTGAGGTTATTGCCAAAACAAAACTCATAAAAGTGACCATAAAATGAGTAGGAACAACCCAGAAGATGCGTGGCTTTTAGATGCAGAGGTGCAATATAAAATTGTGGAGCAAAAAAGCAGGTGGCAAGTATCGCTCGTTTTTATTGATACTAAAGACCCCACACATTTTATAATTAAAAAAATGGGCGACTATCGCTCAAAAAGATTAGCTGAAATTTACGCCATAAATAGGATGAAAACAGCAGCCAGAGATGTTAGAGGAACTCAAAAAGTAAAAAAAGATGCTTACCATATTAACAACAATTAAGCAGCAGCAGCAAGTAATAGAAAGTGTAAACACCATTGAGCGATTAATGGAGTTAATTACTATTACTACCGATAAAGACAGTATTGGCTCTGCCAATAAATCGTTAATTATTGATGATAGTATTTATACCACATTAGACTGGAATGATACAGAGCCTCCTTACCTATTTCCAAAGTTTTCATACTCTCAAAACAATTTGCTAGCCCTCCTCTTTTACAAATTAGGAAACCATCAAAGAGCCTTTGATTTTTTAGAAAAAGACAGTGCGTTATTTACCCACCTACTTATTGCTACCAATCTTCAATTTGGTTATCACATAACTGCAGAGCAAATCTTATTTTTAGAAAACACATCCAAGCATAATTTGGCCATTGTTTATAATTTAGGCGAACTAAGCAGCACAATTAGCAAACAAGAAATACAAGGCACTTATGAATTAGCCATAAAAAATGAACAAGAAGATAGCCGCATACTATTTACAGTTAAATATTACGCTAATTTTTTAATGGATAATGGGCTTAATGCCGATGCAGAAAAACTTATTCGGAAAGTGCAACACAAGGCAGTTTCTTTAGATGAAAAAAATACCATACACCATTTATTAGCTTCTGCTTTAATGGGGCAATTAACTATTCCCTATGCAGAATCTACCTTAGAAGAAATTGCACACCTTCAAGAAAAGTGCATTGCTTATTACAACCAGTACCAATTACCTATTAACGCGGGCTTAATGCTAATTTCAGCTTCTGAAATTGCTGGATTTCAAAAAGATTTTGCACAAGCCAAAGACCTAATTCAAAAAGCAATACTCTATTTTAAAGAAAATGATTTTCCTGATTTTTTAGGAGAGGCTACCCTGCAAAAAGCTACCTTGCTTTATAATTGGTCAAAAAACGGAAGCCCCCAATATTATAAGCCTGCTATAAATTCTTACCAGGATGCGCTTAAATTATTTAAAAAAGAGGTGTACCCTCAACAATTTGCCGACATCCATCATAATTTGGCACTCATTTACTCCGAAATAAAGGTTGCTGAAAATGAAAAGCCCATTTGGACGGCCTTTTGTGCTTCTTCATTTAAAGAAGCACTGGTTTTTTATGATAAAAACCAATTCCCATATCAGTATGCAATGGTGGCTCATAATTATGCTACTGCTTTAATGGGTTTTCCCGAAGCCAAATTGCATAATAACTTAGATAAGGCATTTAACTTATTCGAAGAAGCCTTAATAATACGCTCGGCCAAAGATTACCCTTTTGAAAGAGCACTTACCTTATTAAATCAATTAGAGTTATATTGGCTTATTCATAATGAAAATACAGATGAAGAAATAAAAAATTATGAGCAAATGATTGCCAACGCCAACGAAGTAACTCAATTAGTAACGGATACTGGGTTAATTGAAAAAGCAAAGGCACATATAGCTGAACTTGAAAAAATAAATATTAGTATTGAATAAATATGCACGAAACCTCGATTGTAAATAGTATTATAAAAACCCTAGAATTGGAGTTTGAAGAAGAAAAGCTGGATAAAATGTCGGCTATCTATTTAAAAGTGGGCAAGCTTTCAAATATAGAACCTCGCCTTTTGCATAATGCTTATACGGCTAAATACCCTTGTGGCACAAAGTTTCATAGCATAAAACTGCATATCGAATCTACTGAAATACAAATTCAGTGCGAGGTCTGTAATCATATAACAAGTGTTATCAACTATCGGTTTTTATGCGAAAAATGCGACCGGCCAAGCAAAAATCTAATTCAGGGCGAAGAAATGTTGATACATAAAGTAGAATTCGAAGATTAGAATGATATGCTCCAAAAACTACTAGAAATAACAAACTCGATTTACAAAAACCTTAAACTGCTTTGGGAGTCTAGAAAGAGCTTAAGATTTATAAGTAGCATTCTTGTGTTTAGTTTTATAGTGTGCTCCATTGCAAGTTTTTTGGTAGTTAATAAGGTTGTACATCTTGGCATTTTCAATGATCATTTTTTAAACCCTTTTTTTTCGATTGAAATTGTATTCACTATGTTATTAATAGCCGAACTATTCGGCTTAATTTTTATGCTACCAAGATCGGTAGCAAAATCGGTAGGTAAGCAATTTGAATTATTATCGCTTATTTTTTTACGAGATGGATTTAAAGAATTTAGCCATATTGCTTCAGATTACTCTTGGGTATCATTAAAAGAACCACTTATTAATATGGCCGTATATGGGTTTGGAGCAATTTTCATCTTTACCATATTGGGCATTACTGATAAAGTGCAGAAACATATTAAAATATCTAATACGGAGGATGGGCAAGAACAGTTTATTAAACTAAAAAAGCTATTGGCATTACTTTTACTCATTGCCTTTGGGGTAGTTGGCTTTTTAGATGTAAAGGCACTAGTGCAAACAGGCACCTACCTACACTCCTTTAAAACATTTTATACCGTGCTAATTTTTAGCGATATTCTTATTGTATTAATTGCCCTGCGATACACCTCCAATTATTTTAAAATATTTAGATATTCAGCTTTTGTTTTAGCTACTATTTTAATCCGAATATCATTATCAGCACAAACATATTACGATGTTATTATTGGCGTAGGCGCAGCCATCTTTATACTAATTTTAACAATCGTTTATAACTATTTTCTAAAAGAACTCCCAGAAAAAATAACAACATGAGCATAGAAAAATCCACCAAAGCAGCAAGAGGGTCTGTTCAGTGTGAAAACACAAATATTAATTTATTAAAAGCAAACGATTATGTAGCTGATATAATTAGAAATGAAATGGCTAAAACCAAAACACTTCTAATTAATATTACCTCTTCTGCTGGTAGTGGAAAAACTACATTAATGCAGAAAACAGCCGAAAAATTGAAAGATAAACTTACAATGGCTGTAATGGTGGGCGATTTAGAAACTGAACGCGATGCCGAACGTATTCGGGAATCAGGCATTCAAGCATTGCAAATTGTAACAGGTGGCATTTGCCATTTAGAAGCACAAATGGTACATCAGGTATTGCCCGAATATAACTTGGAAGATATTGACCTCCTTTTTATTGAAAATGTAGGCAACTTGGTTTGCCCTGCTTCTTTCGATTTAGGCGAAGATTATAGAGTTACCTTAATGGCAACCACCGAAGGAGATGACAAGCCTAAAAAATATCCTCGAATGTTTTTAACAAGCGATATGATGTTGGTTTCAAAATCAGATTTATTGCCCTACCTTCCTTTTTCGGTGGATGCTGTAATTAAAGATGCGCGAGAAGTAAACCACGAGTTAGAAGTACTGCAAATATCAGCTTTAAAAGGCGAAGGAATTGATGCTTGGTGCGATTGGCTGCTGAATAAAATAAAAGAAAAACAAGCGTAAATTGTGCCTATTAATACGTTTAAAATACAACTAAACGGACGGGTTCAAGGGGTTGGATTTAGGCCTTTTGTGTATAACTTGGCCATTAAAAATAACCTTACAGGCAGCGTTTCTAATAATTCAAAAGGAGTTATAATCTATACCTCTACAACCCACGAAAAAGCCAATGCCTTTTTACAGGATATTATTAGCCAAAAGCCAAAAGTAGCCATAATTACTGCCCATACCATTGAAAAAATAGCACTGCAAGAGTTCACAAATTTTAGCATTGCTTTATCAGATAAAAAAGAGCAAATAAGCATCCCTTTAACCCCAGATTTTGGGGTTTGCAAGCATTGCAAGCAAGAAATTAACGATGTTAATAACAGGCGTTACAAATATGCATTTACAACCTGTGTACATTGCGGGCCACGGTATGCCATTACCCAAAAATTTCCGTTCGATAGAGCCAATACCTCACTGGCCAATTTTGCAATGTGCAAGCAATGTAGAGCAGAGTATAACAACCCAACAAACAGGCGTTTTCACTCACAAACCAATAGTTGCGTAAACTGCGGAATTACACTGCAATTAATTAATAATAAGGGCGTTGCTGTTGAAAATAACCAGCAAGAGATACTAAATAAGGCAGCAGATTTAATTTCGAAAGGGAAAATTATTGCCCTAAAAAATACAAGTGGTTATTTACTGTGTTGCGATGCTAGCAATACGAAAACAGTGCAGCAATTAAGAGCGCGTAAACAACGCCCTAATAAACCCTTTGCCGTTTTATATCCATCTATTAGTAAAGTTAAAAATGACTTTAATCTAAGTGTAGAAGAAGAAAACGCACTTAATTCTACTATTGCACCTATCGTTATTTTACAAAACACAAAGTATTTATCTATTAAAACGGAGGCCATTGCACCAAATTTAAACCAAACAGGAGTTATGCTTCCCTCCTCCTCCTTGCTCGAGTTGCTAATGCAAAAACTGGCTAACCCAATTATAGCCACCAGTGGAAACATACACGGTTCGCCCATTATTTCTGATAATAAAGAAGCGGAAGAAGAATTGAGACAAGTAGCCGACTATTTTTTACATCACAACTTAGGTATAACATTTCCTCAAGATGATTCTGTTATTAAGTTCGTAGATAATACGCAAATTATTCTTAGGCGATCGCGTGGCTTTGCGCCTAATTATTTAGAAAATACAGCACAAAATAAGAATCCCATTTGGGCAATGGGAGCGCATTTAAAAAGCACGTTTACAATGGTGCCTAATGCGCATATTTATGTAAGTCAATACTTTGGCAACTTGGATAGCTACGAAGTATTAAATCGCTTTAAAACCACCCTTGCACACTACCAAAGCCTTTTTAGCACTACGCCTTCTACCATCATAATAGATAAGCATCCACAATACCAAAGTAGCATTACAGGGCACGAGTTAAAAGAAAAGTGGGATGCCCACTTGGTTGAAGTGCAACACCACAAAGCGCATTTTGCAAGCGTTTTAGGAGAGCATAACTTATTTAATTCAGCGCAAAAAATACTCGGAGTTATTTGGGATGGAACCGGACTTGGAGAAGATACGCATATATGGGGAGGTGAATTTTTCACGTATCAAAATAAGACCATCAGCAGGCTTTGCTATTTCGATTATTTTGATTGGATTGCCAATGATAAAATGGCAAAAGAGCCGCGATTATCGTTGTATAGCCTTTTAAATGAAGATGATAGAGTGCTTATTAAGGCTAAATTTTTTGCCGAAGAATGGAAAATTTATGAACAATCTATTAAAACCAACACGTTAAAAACATCTTCCGTTGGCAGGCTATTCGATGCGGTGGCATCGGCCTTAGATATTGTAGATACCAACTCCTACGAAGCAGAAGCAGCCATGTTATTAGAAAACTGTGCGAGCAAAGCAAATAAGAATGATTGCATAGATTTATTAGAACATAAAACGTACGATAACATTCCTTCAAAGCTATTAATAAGCATTATTCTAAAAACTTATAAAGAGGGAGTTTCAAAATCAATTATTGCGCATAGTTTTATATTTACAATGGCAAAAATTATTATAGGTATTGCCCTTAAAAATAATATTAAAACGATAGCTTGCAGTGGAGGTGTTTTTCAAAACTCATTACTTATCAATTGGCTTAAACGTTTATCAAAAAACACTAAATTAGAGTTAAAATTAAACGTTAATTTATCTCCAAATGATGAAAACATCTCATTTGGGCAATTAATGTATCATCAACATATCAATAATTAACATACTATGTGTTTAGCAATTCCTGGAAAAATAGAAAGTATAGAACTTCAATATAATGATACGGTTCGAATGGCAAAAGTTTCTTTTGGTGGCATTATAAAAGAAGCCAGTTTAGAAATGCTATCTGAGGCAGCCATTGGCGATTACGTTTTGGTACATGTAGGCGTAGCTATTAGTAAAGTGGATGAGCAAGAAGCCCTTAAAACGTTTAAATACTTAGAAGAAATTGGCGAATTGGGCGAATTGGAAGATGTAGATGATTATTTACCAAAAAAGAAAGAGTAAGAATGAAATTCTTAGCAGAATATAGAGACCCAGAGTTAGCAAAACAGTACTTACAAGAGATTAAAAATACGGTAACTCAACCGTGGTCTATTATGGAAGTGTGTGGAGGCCAAACGCATAGTTTAGTTAAAAATGGCATAATTGATATGCTCCCCAAAGAGGTAACAATGATTCATGGCCCAGGCTGCCCTGTTTGCGTAACACCCCTACATTTAATTGATAAAGCCATTCATTTAGCATTGCAAGAAAATGTTATTCTTTGCTCATTTGGCGATATGTTACGGGTGCCGGGCTCTTCTAAAAATTTGTTGGAAGCCAAAGCAGAAGGCGGTGATGTACGCATATTGTACTCTCCACTAGAAGCAGTACAAATAGCCGAAGCAAACCCTAGCAAAGAGGTTGTTTTTTTTGCAGTTGGTTTTGAAACTACCGCACCTGCTAATGCCTTATCAGTAATTAACGCATACCGCAAAGGCCTTAAAAACTATTCTATCTTAGCATCGCATGTGTTGGTGCCCCCTGCCATTGAGTGTGTAATGGAAGATGTTGATAGCCATATAGATGGTTTTTTAGCAGCTGGCCATGTATGCACTATTATGGGCAATTTTGAGTATTATCCTTTGGTAGAAAAGTACAAAGTACCCATTGTGGTTACAGGGTTTGAACCTTTAGATGTTTTACAAGGCATTTTGATGGTGGTAAGGCAACTTGAAGCCCATAAAGCAGAAGTAGAAAATCAATACGCTAGAATTGTAAAGGAAGAAGGAAATTTAGAAGCTCAAAAAATGATATTTGAAGTATTTGAAATTACCGATAGGCTGTGGAGAGGAATGGAAATTATACCCATGAGCGGTTATCAAGTAAAAGAAAAATATGCTGACTTTGACGCAACAAAAAAGTTTAAGATAGAAATAGAAGAAGCGGAAGAAAACCCAGAATGCATTGCAGGAGAGATAATGAAAGGGATAAAAAAGCCAATTGAATGCCCTGAATTTGGCAAAAAATGCAAGCCAACTAATCCATTAGGTGCCCCCATGGTAAGTAGCGAAGGAGCGTGTGCAGCTTATTTCCATTATTCTGGTTTGGTTGAAGAGTACTAATGAAAATTCAATTTATTACAACCTCCTTTAATGGCATGGCTCAAAGGTTATGGATTGAGTTAGACCGGCTTAACCATGAAGTAAAACTACATATTGTTTCCTCTTCAAAAAAAATGATAGAAGCCGTAAATGCCTATACCCCCAACCTTATCATTGCCCCGTTCTTAACTTCAAAAATCCCAAAAGAAATCTATGAACACTACACCTGCCTCATTGTTCATCCAGGAATTAAAGGGGATCGGGGAGCCTCCTCTTTAGATTGGGCAATTCTTAGAGAAAAAGAAACTTGGGGCGTAACTATTTTGCAGGCGGCCGAAAAAATGGATGCCGGCCCTATTTGGGCATCGAACGAATTTAATATGAGGACTGTTTCAAAAGCAGAAATTTACCGAAACGAAGTAACGCAAGCTGCGGCAAAAGGCATACTACAAGCGATTAGCAATTTCGAAAACTTAAACTTTACCCCTGAACGTATTGGCAATACCAAACCAAAAGTTAAAGGAAAATGGAATAATAAAACTACCCAAGAAGATTTTCAGTTTAATTGGCATAATGAGGCAAAATCTATAATCACAAAAATTAATGCTGCAGATAGCTCACCAGGGGTTTTAATTAAATTATTTGGCACCACATATTATTGCTATGGAGCCCATATAGAAAGTAAATTAAAAGGAAATCCAAGTGAAATAATTGGGCAAAGACATGGAGCCATTTGCATCGCAACGCATAATGAAGCCATTTGGATATCTCATTTAAAATCTACTGAACCTAGCAGTATTAAACTGCCCGCAAATATTGCTTTAAAAAATAATGCCTTGTCCATTCCTGTAGATGAGCTATCCCCCTTTGAAAACACACAGCATAAAACCTGGCAAGAGATACGGTTCGAGCTAAAAAATGGCGTAGGATATATTCATTTCAATTTCTATAATGGAGCAATGAGTACTGACCAGTGCAATCGATTAAAACAAACCATAATTAAAGCAAAAGAAGTGTCTCCACTTCTTGTTTTAATGGGAGGAAAAGACATTTGGTCAAACGGAATTCATCTGAATATAATAGAAAATGCCAAAAGCCCAGCCGATGAATCTTGGGAAAACATAAAGGCAATTGATGATTTAATACTCGAAATAATTAATGCTACTGAGCATTATATTATTTGTGCTTTACAAGGTAATGCAGGGGCTGGAGGTGTACCATTAGCGCTATCTGGCGATAAAGTAGTGGCTCGAAATGGCATAGTGCTAAACCCTCATACCCAAAATATGGGCTTATACGGATCAGAATATTGGACCTATTTGTTGCCAAAACGAATTGGAATAGACAAGGCAACAAAATTTACCAAAGAGTGTTTACCATGGGGAGTTGCCGTGGCAAAGGAAATTGGCTTAATTGATGATTATTTTGGTACAACAAACGAAGAGTTTGTAAACTTTGTGCAGCAGCAAGCAGAAAGTATTTTGTCTCTTTCGTATTTTGATAAGCTAATTGCGGCCAAATCATTTCAGCGTAAAAAAGATGAAATGAATAAGCCACTAGCCGACTATAGGAAAGAAGAACTCGCTAAAATGAACGTTAATTTTTATGAAAACAACCTAAATTACAATCATAAAAGGCATTGTTTTGTACATAAAAAAACAGCTGATATGCAGCAAAATTCGAATGATTTGTATAGCAGCAGAAGAAATATATACCGTAAACGAAAATGGGAACCGATAAATTATAAAGATGGCAAGTAAAACCAAACCCGTAAAAATGCAATTACAATGCCCAATGCCTAAATTGGATTTTGATGTTATCACATTAGGCCATGGTAGTGGTGGAGTTTTAACCAATAAACTCTTAGACAGTGGCGTTTTTGATTTATTAAGCAATGAGGTATTAGACGAAAGGCACGATGGTGCCTTTATCGAGATGAATGGGAAGCTTGCCTTTTCTACGGATAGCTTTTTGGTTTCGCCCATCTTTTTTCCTGGAGGAAACATTGGCGAATTGGCTGTAAATGGCACCGTAAACGACTTGGCAATGTGTGGCGCCATACCCAAATACTTATCGTTAAGTTTTATAATTGAAGAAGGCTTAAAAATGACAGAGTTTTGGGAGATTTTAACTTCTATAAAATTTGCCTGTGAAAAAGCAGGTGTACAAGTGGTAACCGGAGATACGAAAGTAGTAGAAAAAGGAAAAGGCGATAAAATATTTATTAATACATCTGGCATTGGTACTATTCACCCCAAAGCCAATATCAACAAAAACAATATAAAAATTGGAGATAAAATTATTGTGAGTGGCAATATTGCATCGCATGGCATGGCCATTATGTCGGTACGAGAAGGGTTAGAATTTGATTCAGAAATTATAAGCGACACTACGAATTTGAATACCACAATTATTAATTTAATTGAGCAATTTGGTGCAAACATTCACTTACTTACCGATCCTACGCGCGGTGGAGTTGCCACGGTACTAAAAGAAATTGCGATGGCAACCGAAATAGGAATTGATATTTTTCAGAAATATTTACCCATCGAAACCCAAGTAGATAGTGCCTGCGAACTTTTAGGTTTAGATCCGCTATATGTAGCAAATGAAGGCTTATTTATAAGTTTTGTAGAGGCAAGTATTGCCGATGATTATTTAAAGTATTTACAATCTGATGCTAATGGAGCGAATGCCAAACTAATAGGAAGTGTAGTAAATGAGCACCCTAAACAAGTAATAATGGAAAGTGCCATTGGAGGCAAACGGGTGGTAAGTATGCTGCCTGGCGAACAGTTACCCCGAATCTGTTAACGTATGAATTTTAAAACATTAGGCGATAAAGTAACTAATTCACGTATTTTCAAAGGATCGAATAAAAAGCCTTTCTTAGCACCTAGAGGAGTTTTTTTAGCCAATAAAATGTTATTTGTTTCTGATACAGGGCAAAATCGAGTGTTTATATGGAACACCATTCCCACCGCTGATTTTAAAGAACCCGATGTTATTTTAGGGCAAGAGTTAATAGAAGAATCGGGGAGAAATTCTGGCGGTATGGTACGTGCAAATACCTTACAATATCCATCAGGCGTATGGAGCGATGGCAACCTGCTCATTGTGGCAGATGCATGGAACCACCGTGTATTAATATGGAATTCGATTCCTACAAGCAATGCGCAACCTGCCGATGTAGTAATTGGGCAGCCAAACTTTGAAACTAATCAGCCAAATGTAAAAGGCATTGGAAACGACCCTACAGCTCAATCTTTAAATTGGCCTTATGGTGTTTTTTCGGATGGCAAGAGCCTATGGATTGCCGACACAGGAAACAGACGTGTGCTTTATTACAATACCATGCCAACAAAAAACTATGCCTCAGCAGATAATGTTATTGGTAAAGCGGATTTTAATACAAGAGATTATGAAAATAATGAACCCATTTGGCCCTACTCCATTAAAATAAACAGCAAAGGAAACTTAGCCATTGCCGACACTCAATTTTACAGAGTCTTACTTTGGAACGATAAAAACGAGGCCTTTACAAAACCTGCGGATATTATAATAGGGCAAAATAATTTT
>Ga0256839_1002372_pt1 | contig 21046 bp, 20 predicted proteins | sample 354166metaG_FD_185968 | JGI IMG/M metagenome (GOLD analysis project Ga0256839, IMG submission 185968) | Hydrothermal vent microbial communities from Mid Atlantic Ridge, Atlantic Ocean - 354-166 | ecosystem: Environmental > Aquatic > Marine > Hydrothermal vents | place: Atlantic Ocean: Mid... | reverse complement strand
GCACGAATTCACCGTTGGTGAGCCCGCCGCCCATATCGGAGCCGATCCAGATAGTTTTGATGCGGTCCTGGGCATTCCAGGTGACATTCGTGCCCCCCAAGACCAGGGGATTGCCACCGTCGCCGTCCGTCAGATTGTAGGGCTGGCAGGTGGCAAAGAAGCCTCCGCAGAACCACTCATAGCCAACCTTGCCCCAGCGGTTCCGCAGATCGAATTTCTGTTTCTCGCCACTGGGCACGTCCGTCACCCCCTGGGCGATATCGATCAACTGGCCGCGCAGCGTGGCCGTCTGGAGACCGCCTGAACTCGGGCCTGCGTTGTTGATTTCATTGTAATTGACAAGGCTGAATTCGGAGTCGAAAGCACTGTCCGCGGTGGTGCGGTCGGTGACGAACTGTTCGATCTTCACGGACCAGCCTTTCTCCGCCAGGTCCTGGGCGCAGGCGATGGCATCGGCTGTCGTGGCCGTCGTGGTCTCGCACCAGTGGTAGATGGGATCGTTGGGCGTGGAGAAGCCGTCATTGGTGCCCATGACGCCGCGTGCGAAGCCGTTCTGCAGTTCCACGGTGGTCTCGAAACCGTTGCTGGCATCACGCATGATCTGGCGTGCTGCCAGGCCCTGGGCCGCAAGACCCAGGGTGCTGGGGTCGCTGGTGCCCAGGATCCAGTCGCCAGCCGTGTTCACGCCCCGGGTTTTCATGGGGGTGTAGGTCTCGTTGCTGAAGGGCAGGGTGGTGGCGTCACCCGTGGGCGAGCCGGGATCCACCAGGATGGTGCGCATGTAGGTCTCGTTGTCCGCGGTCGTGACCTGCTGGTAGAGGAAGCCATCGTCCTTGACGATGTCCTTGCAGGTCCAGTTGGGATCCAGCGCGCAGGGGCTGGCGGTGTCAGTGATCTCGGCCTGTCCCGTGGTGTTCTGCGCCGACCACAGGCCATAGTTGATGGGCGGTCCTACACGCCCCGCGGAGGCCGTGATGGGATGCGTCGCAAAGGCGGGCAGGCTGAAGGTGGCGACTGCAAATGCAACGGCCGCCGCCAGCACATGCTGAGGCATATGATTGGACGGGATCCGGATGCGTCTTCTTGCTGGACCCGTGTCCCGTCCCGGCATAGGAAGGTCTTTTACTGCAACCTCTGGTGGTTGGGAGATTGCGCGAGTCATGATTGTCCCCGAACTTGGTATCTATTTCTTGCAAGGTAACCCCTCCATCCGGAAGGGATTCCTTCATAGGCTCTATGTTACTCCTTTGCGGTCAAGATGTCCATACTTCAGGCTGCTCCGGAGACCTTCGGCTAATTGTATACATAGATCTGTTCTTCCAGCGCGCGCAGTTCCTCCATCTCCCCATGCAGGCGCAATGCCTTGTGTATGAGTTTCAGGGTCTTGTCGATATCCCTCAGGTGCAGCGGGTCTATCATTCTCAGGAGTTCGGCGTAGTATTTCTTGTCGATGTTTTTTTCAACGAGATTGAGGAGAATCGCATTGAAATAGGCCTCGTTGCCGCCGTTCTTGAGAGGGATCATTTTCAGGTCGTCCCGCAGGGTATAGACACAGGTGATCTTGACCTGGGCGCAACGTTCAAAGAGGGCCGCGGCTTCCCGGGTCTTCCCTTGCGAGAGCAGGTCCAGGGCCCATCCGTATTCGTATTTGCTGAAAGTGAGGGGCGGAGGCGGCGAGGGCCGGCGCCCCCTGGCTGCGGGATCGTCGCCCCGCCCGTCATCGTATTTCAGATAGATATTGATGTAACGCCTGCCGTCCCTGACGATGACTTCCCCGTCGACGATCCGGTAGCCCGGTTTCGTCGTGACCGGCGGGGGTGTCGCACTGGCCGGTTCAGAAGGTGGCAGCGTCGTGTCAGCGCTCCATCCCGGGGACAGCCAGATCAGGAGCATGCCCGCCAGGGCACAACGGACGAGACGGCCGCAGGTTTGCGGGCCTTGGGTAATGGAGCGACGCCAGTCCATGGGTCAAGCATCATGCGCGAGCAGGGTGGTATTGTCCAGCTTAGAAAGGCGGCGGTGTATAGGTGGTGCTGTAACTCGGTGGCGGTTGGGTGAAGGGATCGACCCAGCTCTCGGGGGCGGGCGGAGAGACATCGTTTGCCGTGGCGGCGGCGCGTTCGCCCGTCGTGAGATTGATGTAGGAGGTCGTGTTGATGCGCGACGGTCCTGCGCCATCGGGGGTGATGTATTCGCCGCCGATCCAGGTGACCTGCACGGCATCGAAGGGATTCCAGGTGATGGTGTCGCCCGTGCTGGGCAGCAGGGCGGGGTCGGCCAGGGTGTTGGACGTGTTCTGGAAGGCCCCCTGCACGACCTCGGTATCGAAGCGTATGGGGTTGTCGAAGCCGTTGCCGCCGGTGACCGTGCCCACCACGTGGCGGATGCTCATGCGCTTGTCGAGCGCGGTCTCACCCTGCTCCAGCTTGAACTGGTAGTCGAAGGACGAGACATGCTGGAAATTGGTGTCCGGGACGACCAGGCGCTGGTCGATGCTGATGCGGGGATCCAGGGGGCCGCCATTGGCCCAGCCGGTCCTGAGATCGGTGTTGTAGACGAACTGTCCCGCCGTCGATGGCAGCGCGCCCGGCGTGACGGTCAGGTAACCCAGGTCTTCCTGGGCGATGCGCAGGGTGGAGGCGATGCCCTGGTTGGTGCCGGACAGGCCGAGCCGGACGAAATTCTCCGACTTGAAGGCCAGGCTCCCGGCGGTGAATTCCGCGGCGTTGGGGTCGCCGGTGGCGTTTTCCTCGGTGATGATGGTCTGCATGTATTCCACGCCCGAGACGACGACGATGCGCTGGAACACCCCGCCTTCATTGACCACCGGGGTCCGGCAGGTCACGGTCGCCGGACAGGGATCCACGGAGAAGACACCGTTGTTGACGGTCCAGGCATAGTAGTTCAGCGGCAGGGTAACGGGCGTTGTCGGGCCGCCCGGCGCCGTGCCGGCCGGCACGGCGGGATCAATGGGGTCGGGTGCCGCCACCGCCGCGGTGGCCGCGACGAGCACCGGTACCGCGGGCACCACGGGAGGCAGTCCGAAGATGTTGGGATCCAGGAGATCCCAGTTGACGGCGGTGGTATCCGTGAAGCTCGTGAGTGAACTGGTCAGTTCGACAGGAAAGAACCCGCTCGAATCTGTCGCGGTGTATTTCGTGAATCCGAAGAGGGTGTTGTTGCCGAAGGCCCCCTGGTCGAGGGTCTGGCCGATCCACAGGGCCTCCACGGGGTCGCCCGGCGACCAGGTGACGGTGCCGCCGTTGGTGCCGCCGGGCAGCATGGGATCCGTGGGATTGGAACTGGTCTGGTATTGTCCGACCGCCTTCACATACTTGAAGCCTTGGGCCCCGGCGCCGCTGCCGTCCACGGTGAGGTCCACGTCCTGTTCCAGGGTGACCTTGATGTTGTCGTTGAAACCGTTGCCGTTGCTGAGGATATCGGCCGTGGAATCGAAGATGAGGGTGGGGTCGGGGGCCAGTGAGGCATTGTAGTCGCTGTAGTCGAGCTGGCTGATCTGCTGGTAGAGCTTGATCCACGGGAAGGTGGTACCGCTCGTATTGGCCCAGGCGCCGAATTCGTACTCGGAAATGTTGACGAAACGGGTCTCCAGGTCGGGGCTGTTCATCTGGCTGTCGATGATCACCTGCTTTTCCGAGATGCCGGAGGTCCGGTTGTTCATCTTCACGAAGTCTTCGTTGGTGAAAAAGAGATTGCCCCGCGCAGCGGTGAAGGGGTCCGCCGTGGCATCGCCGGTGGCGCCGGGATCCGTGATGATGAACTGGATGTAGGTGCCGTTCTGAACCGCCGCCGCGCCCGTCAGTCCGGACAGGGTAATGCGGCGCTGGAGCATGCCATCGCTGACGATGGTATTGGGATCGTTGAGATCGCCACAGGTGATGGTCGCGCCGGGGGGCAGGCCCGTTGTGGGGCAGGGCAGGGCCGTGATGTCGCCACTGGTGACCGTGAACTGATCAAAGGGGATGGGCGGCCCAGCCAGTATCTCGCTCGCCATCAGGGCTGAGGCGGTGAGAAGGAGCAGTTTCGCGGCCTTGTGGCTTGTTTGTCCCGTTGGCATCAATCCCTCGCCTGAAATTCGGGAGATCTGTCGTTGCCGCCCCACAGCCTCCCGTGCTTTTTGCAGCTCTTGTCCGGCTTGCATCCCCTGTTGCTGCCGGCTTCTCCTGCATCCGTATACCCCACAAATTATACCCTTTTTGACTCGATATTGCCAGAAGAATTTTTGATGACTTCATATTCGGCAAGGGGCTGGAGAGCGCCCCGCCTGGCCTGGCGGGGAAGGGGGCGTGGTATTTCCCGGCAACCAAATGTTATCTCATGAGGGGCGTTGAAAAACCGAGCAGAAGACTTGGAAAATACTTTATAATTAAAAACTTACCAATTTACTTATAATTAGAAAGGCTATTGACATTGCGGCCGGTGCAAAATTAGAATCCCCTATACCCACACTGAATGAGTGGGAGTTTCCGAGCAATATGGGAGGATTTTGGCTATGGTCGAAGAAATAGGACTCAACATCCTGGTTCCCTTGCTGGTGTTCCTGTTTGTGATCATTGGGGCATATTGGATGTCGGATCTGGCAATACGTGACGTAAACCGCCGTCGGGAGAGCGGCGACTACTGAAGCAGCAGACCCCTCTTCACGCCCTCCAGAGAGCCCGCATCCGCGGGCTCTTTTCTTCAGGTCTTTTTGCAGGCGCTCTTTTCCTTGACTGTTTTGTATGCCGCGTGAATTTCAAGTGCCCGGGTATTTCACGCCGGTGCCTTCCGCTTTTCGATTCCGCATCTGCGCAAGGTTGAACACGGAGGTCTGTCAGCGCCGTCGGGGCCGGGTCAACGGACGGGATTTGGGGTATCATGGAACACCCCGATGCAGCAGACCAGGGCCTTCTGGAGACAAGATCATAACAAGGAAGAACGGCCGTGACCCTGAAAGCACCCTTTTACCCCATCGTCTACATCCGCGGTTTTGCCGCCACCCTGGGCGAGATCGAAGAGACTGTCGCCACGCCCTACATGGGCTTCAATCTCGGTTCCACCAAGATCCGCCAGGATCACAAGGGCGGGATCGTGCGCTTCATTTTCGAATCGCCCCTGATCCGGCTCATGAAGGACGAAGGTTACGTGGACACCTACGCCAACGGCGACCTGTTGCCGCCGGGCACCCGCAGCCCGGCGCGCAGTATCTGGATCTTTCGTTATTACGAACCCATGTCCCAGTCCCTGGGCAGTGGCGAGCGACGCGAGATCCTGGCCATCGCCGCCGATCTGCGGGCCTTCGTGCTGCGTATCCGGGACCAGGTCTGCGGCGACGATCCCCGGGCGAGAGCGGCCTTTCGCGTCTATCTGGTGGGACATTCCATGGGCGGTCTCATCGCCCGCGCCTACCTGCAGAATCTGTGCGTCAACGGCACGGGCGATGCACGGCGCGATTCGGCGCTGGAGCTGCCGGGGGTGCACCTGGTGGACAAGGTGTTCACTTACGGCACGCCCCATGGCGGCATCGAATTTCGTGGCCTCAACGTGCCCGACCTGGGGCGGCTCGATCCCTTTCATGTGCGCAACTTCAATCGCGATGCCATGCGTGCGTACCTGAATCTGCCGCCGGATGCAGATGTGCGTTCCCTGAACGAGTGTTTTCCTCCCGAACGCTTCTTCTGCCTCGTGGGCAGCAATTACCGGGACTATACCGCCTTTTTCAACCTCTCGCGCAAGGGTACCGGACCCATGAGCGACGGGCTGGTCATGATCCGCAATGCCGCCGTGCGGGAGGCCCCCCGTGCCGTGGTGCACCGCAGCCACAGCGGCCATTACGGCCTGGTCAATTCCGAGGAGGGCTACCAGAACCTGCGCCGGTTCCTTTTCGGACAGTGGCGCGTCGATGCCCTGCTGCGGGTGGCGACGCTGACCCTGCCCGCGCCGCTTGAAAAGATCAAGCGCCAGGGACGCGAGATCCGCGCTGCCTATTACATCGAGTGCCAGGGCCGGGTGCGTGGCGCACCCTATCATCTGCACGAACGCCGCGTGGATCAGAGCTCCGCCATCCGCCGCGAGTATGACGAGCTGGTCAAAGACGGAAAACCGGTCTATCTTTTTTCGGCCTACCTGGACCGGCGCGCGAAAACGGGCGCCCCGGGCAGGGCACTGGCCTTTGCCTTGCGCATCGCCGTCCAGGTGCCTCTCTACGAGGTGGACCGCCGCTTCTGGTTCGACGAATATTTCGAGGGCGGTTATCTCTTCGACGAGACGCTCACCTTTCATCTGCAGCCCGGCGGTGGTGTGCGTTACGGCCTGGCTTCCAGCCACGGCATGGGGGTGGCGACGCGCCGCCCTGACCGCGAAGCCCTCGCCGGGGGCGGCAGCCGGTATGTCATTCCCCTGGGTTTTCCGGCCGGGGCCGCAAGGCCGCCGCGGCCCGGCCTGCGTGGCGAACTGCTGCTGGAGGTCACGCCCTGGAACCGTGAATCATCGGGGGAATCATCGGAAGAGGCAGCGCCGGCATGACGGCTGTGGACAAGGTGCTGGTGATCTGCGGTCATCCGCGCACGGACAGCTTCTGCCATGCCCTGGCGGATGCCTATGAGGCGGGGGCGCGCGCCGGGGGTGCCGAAGTGCGGCGTCTCGATGTGGCGCGACTCGATTTCGATGTGCATGTCCGGTATCCATCGCCCAATCAGCAGATCTGCGAGCCGGACGTGGCGCGGGCGCGGGAGCTCATTGCCTGGGCCGGGCACGTCGTCTTCGTCTACCCCACCTGGTGGGGCACCATGCCGGCACTGCTGAAAGGCTTTCTGGACCGGGTCCTGGTGCCGGGTTTCGCCTTCGAGGAGACGGAGGACCCTGCCGTGTGGAAGCGCCTGCTGGAAGGACGCAGCGCCGAACTGGTGGTGACCATGGACACGCCGCCCTGGGTGTATCGTCTCGTCTACAAGCAGCCGGGCCACAATGCCATGCGCCGGGCGACACTCGGTTTCTGTGGTATCGAGCCCACCCTGGTCCAGACTATCGGGCCGGTCAAGCCGGCGGACGAACAACAGCGTGCCGCCTGGCTGACACAGGTGCGCGAGGCGGGCGAGCGCTTGTCGCGCCGCCTGGCGCGGGCGCGGCGTCGCCGGCATGCCGCAAGCTGGGTGAAGGCCCTGCGGCTGCAGTTTTATCCCATGACCTGGATCGCCTATACCATCGGGGCCCTGGCGGCGGTCCAGGGTGGCGGGGCATTCTCCGGCGCGCGTTACTGGCTGGGTTACGCGGCGCTGTTCCTGGTGGAGGCCATGACGGTGTTCATCAACGAATACGTGGACTACGACTCCGACCGGCGCAACGACAATGCCGGGCCTTTCAACGGTGGTTCGCGGGTGCTGGTCACGGGGGAGCTGAAGCGTGGCCACCTGCCCTGGGCGGTGGGTCTGCTGGCCCTGCCCCTGGCCGGAGTGGTGTGGTGGCTCTTTGCGCCGCCTTCGCCCCTGGACGGGACGGATTTTGCGCTGCTGGCGCTGGCCGGCCTCCTGGCCGTGGGCTATACCCTGCCGCCCCTGAAGCTCAGTTACCGGGGGCTGGGCGAGCTGGATGTCGCCCTGACCCACAGCGTGGTGGTCATCCTCGCCGGCTATGTGGTGCAGACCGGCCACTGGGGCGATCCTTTCCCCTGGCTGGTGGGTGTGCCCCTGTTCTTTGCCACGCTCCCTTCCATCATCCTCTCGGGCATCCCCGATCATGATGCCGACCGGGCCGTGGGCAAGCGCACCCTGGCGGTGATCGCGGGGCCCGCCCGTGCCGCGCAGTGGGCGCTTGTCAGCGCCCTGGCGGCGGTGATCCTGGGCTGGGTGTGGTACGGCGGCGGCATGTTCCAGGGGGGGCTGTGGTTCGTGGCCCTGGCGCTCGCCACTCTGCATGCCCTGTGGCTGGTCTACGCCCTGGCGGGCTACCTTCGCCGCGGCGGGCCGGTGGAACGCATCAACGGGCTCATGGTCTTGTCCCTGACCTTTGTGTTGTGGTTCGGGGTGGTGCCCTTGCTGGACCTGTGGTGGCGCCTGCCAGGCTGATGGTTCAGCCGGCGCAGCAGGAAAGCCGGCTGACATCCCGGGTGAAGGTCTGGGCACAGAGCTTGAGTCCTTCGGCCATGGTGAGATAGGGGAAAAGCTGTTCACCCAGCTCGGAGACCGTCATGCCGGCACGCAGGGCGAGCGCGGCGGCCTGGATGATCTCGCCGCCGCCGCCGGCGAGCACCTGGCAGCCCAGAAGGCGGCCGCTGTCCTTTTCCGCCACCAGCTTGATGAAGCCGCGTGCGTCGAAATTGGCCTGGGCGCGCGGTACGTTTTCCAGCGCCAGGGTCCGACATGCCACCTCCAGGCCCCGTTTGCGGGCCTGTGTCTCGCTCAGGCCCACCGTGGCCACCTGCGGGTCGGTGAAGACCACCGCCGGCAGAATGGATAAATCCAGCCTGGCTTCTCCGCCTGTCATGTTGAGGGCGGCGCGTGTGCCGGCCGCGGCGGCGACATAGACGTATTGCGGGAGCCGGGCGCAGTCTCCGGCCGCATAGACATGGGGCGCGCTGGTGCGCAGATGTTCGTCCACGACGATGGCGCCGCGCCCGTCCACATCGATGCCCGCCGCTTCCAGCCCCAGCGTCAGCGTATTGGGACGTCTGCCGGTGGCCACCAGCAGCCGGTCCCCGTACAGGGTTTCCCCCGGTATGTGGAGCACGAAGCGGCCGTGCTCACGGGCGATGGCCTCCGGCACGGTGTGGTTCAGTACCCGGATGCCCTCGGTCTCGAAGAGGGTCTGCAAGGTCTTGCCGATGAGAGGATCTTCCCGGGAGAGCAGGGTACTGCGGGCAAGCAGGGTGACTTCGCTGCCCAGGCGGCGAAAGGCCTGTGCCAGTTCCACGGCGACCACCGAGCCGCCCAGGACGAGGAGATGGCGGGGCAGTTCCGCCGCCGTGAGGGCCTGCGTGGAAGTCCAGTAAGGGGTCTGGGCGAGGCCGGGTATGTCAGGAATCGCGGGGCTGGCGCCGGTGGCGATGAGTACGCGGTCCGCGTCGAGTCGCCGTGTTACGCTGCCGTCCGCGTCCGTGACCTCGATCGTCCTGGCATCGTGGAAACGTGCCCAGCCCCGCAGCAGCGTGATTTCCGGGCGCCCGGCGAGAATGTCTTCATATTTCGCCTTGCGCAGGGCGTCCACCCGCGCCTGTTGCTGGGCCAGCAGGGATGCGCGTCCCACCCGGGGTTCATGGCGGGAGATGCCTGCAAAGGGGTGATGGGCCTGCAGGTGGGCGATCTCCGCGGCGCGGATCATGATCTTGGAAGGGACGCAGCCCACATTGACGCAGGTGCCGCCGATGCGCTCATCACCCTCGATGAGGGTGACCCGCGCGCCGCGCTCGACGGCCTGCAGGGCCGCGGCAAAGGCCGCAGAGCCCGAACCGATGATGACGATGTGCAGTGCCGGGGAGGAGCCGCAGGATCGATTCATGGGATGACTATTCCTTCTGGGAATGGCGGGGGCGGGAGGGAAAGCCCGCCTTGGCGGTGGCCTGGATGAGGTCCTCGATACGGGCCCGGCTCGGATCGAAGGTGACTCTGGCCCAGCCGACGCCCTTGCCTTCGTATTTCGCCTTGACTTTTACCACACCGTCCACCTTGCGCAAGGCACGGCGCACGGTGATGGGGCACAGGCGGCAGGTCATGTTGTCCACGTCCAGCACCACGGTTTCCAGTTGTCCCTGCACTTTCTGGGCTGTCCAGGCCGGGGCGGCTGCCAGACCTGTCAACAGGGCTGTGGCCGGGAATGCAGCCGGGAGGAAGGCCGGGCGAAAGGGGTTGCGGCGCATGGATGGTTTTCCTCAGTCGAGAAAGAGGGGGGCGAACCAGGGGAAGGCAATGGCCAGCAGCACGGTGAATGTGACCAGCCAGAAAGCCCGCCGTTGCCAGCGCAACGGGTTGTCCGGTCCGGTGGCATCTGTACAGGCGGCATCCGAAGATGTCGCTGCCGCGCAGCGGCGGGGGTGCACATAGAGGCGACGATAGGCCAGGACGAGAAACAACAGGGAAACGGCGATGAAGAGCGGGCGGAAGGTTTCCAGTGCCGTCAGGTTGCCGATCCGGCTCCCGCTGACTCCGAGGGTGAGCAGCAGCAGGGGGGGCGCGCAGCAGGCCGAGGCGGCCAGGCCGCTCAGCAGTCCCACGGCAAGGGTGCCCGAGGCGGTGTTTTGTTCGCTGTTCCCTTGAGGCTTGCTGTGGTCCGTCGTGACGGATGGGGATGTCGGCCCGGTATTCATCTGGGTATTCATCTGGGAATTTATTTGGGAATTCATGCTGTGTTCATTGCCGGGCATGATGCAGGTCCCTCCTGTGGCTGCCACTTGAACCCGAGCCTGTCACCCGTACCTGGGTACGGTGTCAAGTCCCCCCTGAAAGATCCCGTGAGAGTATCTCAGGCGAAGGACTGTCAGTCCCGGGTGTCACCGGTGAGGGACTGGACGATGGGACAGTGGCCGGGACGGGCATGACGCTGGCAGTCATCCACCAGTTTGCGCAGTACCTTGCGCATGGCCTGCAGGTCGCGGATCTGGGATTCGATCTGGGCGAGGCGGCTCTCGGCCTGATGGCGCACGTCCTCGCAGTGTTCGTTGCCCAGCGCCAGCAGCTGGGCGATGTCCTGCAGGCTGAAGCCCAGTTGCTGGGCGCGTTTGATGAAACGGATGCGGTGGACGACGCCGGGCGGATAATAGCGTATCCCCCGCGGCGGTTTTGGCGGCTGCGGCACCAGTCCGATGCGCTGGTAATATCGCACCGTTTCCACGTTGACGTGGGCCTGGTCCGCGACCTGTCCGATGGTGAGCCAGTCGTTGTTCATGCTGGTTACCGGTATGTTACTGACGGTCTCGTAGTTGAATAGACAGGGTCGGGGCTGTTGGTGCGCCGGTTCGGTAGCCTGGATGAAGCGCTGCAAGAGCGGAATCCAGGAAACCAGACGGGAAAACCCCTGCCCCCGGATTACGTTCCACGCCATCCGGGCTACACATTATATATGGACATCTCTCTGTCATTCCGAGCGCAGCGAGGAATCCGAAACCGCTGATACAAGATTTCTCCCTTCGGTCGAAATGACAGGTGCCTGTCAGGTCGAAATGACAGGTGCCGGTCAGGATGACAGTTGCCGGTCGGGTCGAAAATGACAGGTTCCTGTTCGGCCGAAATCGCAGGGTCCTCTCCCATCGAAATGGCAGGTGTCTGACGTTGCCCGGGACGACATGTGCCATTACCAGTTCTAGCAGGGATGCCCGTAGCAGGGATACCCGCGCCGGTTCAGTCGATTGTTCTGTAGCGGACACGGGCGGTTCCCGGCCTTGGATCCCCGGCAGAAGAAAGCCCTTGACATGGGGTCGGGTACGGGGCTTAGGCTTGTTCCGTCCGGTTCCTGAGGAAAGATCATAATGGAAAGGGTTGTGCAGAGAAAGCGACAGTGGAAGAGGCGTTGGTGCTGGGCAGGCGTGCTGTTGTGGCCGGGGTTGCCGGCCCTGGCCCATGACCCGGTATTCGGCCTGGGGCCCCATACCCTCTTCAAGGGGGCAGTGGAGGTCCATGTCGGGGTGGACCGTTCCGCGGCGGGGGCGCGTGACCAGCGCGTGGCGACCCTTGAGCTGGCCTATGGCGTGACCGCCAACTGGACCCTGCGCGCCGAACTGCCCTATCTGGCGCGTGACGGTGCCGGCGACGGCCTGAGTGATTTCGCCCTTGCCACCAAGTACCGTTTCTGGCGCCGCGACGGCCTGGGGGTGCAGGAATCCGCCAGCGTGCTGCTCCGTCTCAAGACCGACAGCGCGGGGCGGGCGCAGGGGACGGATACCACCGATGTGCTTGGCGGCATAGCCTATGGTTATGAGAGCCGCAAGTGGTATCGCTGGGCGGCCCTGCGCTACCTCTCCCGGGGTGAGACCGGAGCCGGGCTGGAGCGTGGCGACCGCCTGCTGGCCGATCTCGTCCTGGGCATCCGTTTCCGCCAGACTGCCTACCTGGAGCCGGACTGGGTGTGGATGGTGGAATTGAACGGAGAACGTACCGGCCGGGATGAACTGGACGGCAGGCGGCTCCCGGACAGCGGCGGCACGCGCTGGTTCGTCTCCCCGGGACTCATGTGGACCTGGCGCAATTTCGCTGTCAAGACCGGCATGCAGATCCCGCTGGCCGAGGATCTCGACGGCACGCAGCCGGAAACCGACTACCGGGCGCGGCTGGAGCTGGAATGGCATTTCTGAAGGGGGTGTGAAATGAAGACGAGGACTTTTCTGCTGGCGATGTTCATGCTGGCGGCAAGTAGCGTGGTCATGGGAGACGGCATGCAGTACGAGCTGCGCGTCGATGGCCTGGCCTGTCCCTTCTGCGCCTACGGGATCGAGAAAAAACTCAAGAAGACCACAGGGGTGAAAACCGTGGCATTCGACCTGGAGGCGGGCAAGGTCATCGTCACGACGGAAGAGTCCGCACGCTTCACCGAGGATGAAATGGAACGGCTCATCGAGGAGGCCGGATTCACCCTGCGCGGCATGACGGAACGGGAGTTGCCCTGAGATGTGGCACGCTTGCCTGTTCAGGAGTGCGGTGCTGGTCATCCTGCTGCTGCCCCTCACGGCCTGTGCCTGGTTTCCCCCCGAGCGGGAGGCAGCCTATGAGCTGCTTGCGAGCTGGGGCGGGAAAGGCGATGCGCCAGGGCGCTTCAACGAGCCCACCGGGATTGCCGTCGCCGGTGGTGAGGTCTTCGTCAGTGATGCCCGCAACGGGCGCATCCAGGTTTTCGATTTCGACGGGCGTTTTCTGCGCCAGATCGGCTCAGCCGGTGAAGAACCCGGGAAATTGGGCCGCCCCATGAACCTGGCCATCGCCCGTGGCGAACTCTACGTGGCCGATTACTGGAATGACCGCATCGAGGTGTTTTCCCTCGCAGGCGAATACCGGCGCAGTATCGGTACGAGTGGCACTGGCCCTGGGCAGTTCAATGCACCGGGGGGCGTGGCGGTGGGAAAGGAGGGCGATCTGTTCGTGGCGGATTTCTACAATCAGCGCGTGCAGCACCTGCGTCCCGACGGCCGGTTCGTCCGGCAATGGGGTGAGACCGGCAGGACGGGGTGGACAGCGGGGCGCTTCAGTTATCCCACCGATGTGGCCCTCGGCGCCGACGGCACGCTCTACGTCGCCGACGGCTACAACGACCGTATCCAGGTCTTTGCGCCGGATGGTACATTCCTGCGCAAGTGGGGAGGTCCCTTCGCGCTCAATATCCATGGTCCCTTCCGTGGCTGGTTTGCAACGGTGACATCCGTGGCCGTGGGTCCCCGGGGCAATATCTTCGTCGCGGATTTCTACAATGACCGGGTGCAGAAGTTCAGCGCAGAAGGCCGTTTCCTCACCGCTTTCGGCAGCACGCCGCGCGGTCCCGCGCACAGTGCCATCGCCGTGGCGGTGGCATCCGACGGCTCGGTCTTCGTGGCCAACTTCGACGCCCACCGGGTGGAACGCTGGCAGCAGCCTGCCGGCGGCCCGTGAATTCTGCCCAATCTGATTTAGTCCGGTTCTGCCTGGCATCAAGATTGCTTGCTTCCCGGGTGTCCAAGGTTTCAAAGGAGGCGGCGTCATGATCAAGGTCGCGCAATTGCTGGCTCGCAAGGACGGTTGCGTCTGGCAGGTGGCGCCGGAGGATTCCATCCATCGGGCCATGACCCTCATGGCGGAACGGGGCATCGGCGCGGTGGTGGTGCTGCAGGAAGGCATGCTTGCGGGAATCGTGTCCGAGCGGGACTGTGCCCGCCAGGTGATCGTCACGGGAAGGTGTGCACGAACCACGCCGGTGCGGGAGATCATGACCCGGCAGGTTTTCTATACCTCCCCGGACGAAGACGTGGAGCACTGTCTGGCCACCATGTCCCGCCATCACATCCGCCACCTGCCTGTCCTGGCACAGGGCGAGGATCGGAAACGGGTGGTGGGGGTGATCACCATGGGGGATGTGGTCAAGGCCATCCTGGATCAGCAGCGGGACAGGATCGAGCACCTGGAGCGCTACATTTCCTGGGAAGAGTCTTTTTGATCAAAAAAACGCGGGATGCAGCGAGGCACGAATCCGTATCTTAACAGGGAGGGCCAGATACGTCTCTTTCCTCGCCACATCCCGCGGTGCTGCACAGGTTTATGTTGTTGAAAACCGCTGTGAACCTCGTCAGCCGAGCTTGCGCTGACCGCTTCTTTGCCTATCGCCCCGTGCGACCGGCTGCCTGCGCGGTGAGCGACCGTTCGCGGGTGCGCTGGCGGGTCAGGCGCCGGGCCACCGTGCGCCCCGCCCGGCCCGCCGCGCGGTCGATGGCGGCATAAAAATCCGCTTCGGTGTCCTTGACCACCACGTCCGGGAGATTGTCCAGGCGTACCTGGATGAGACAGCACTTGTCCGCCCCGCCCCGTGGCCCGTTGATGTCGTGGAGACGGACCTGGACGCGGCGGATGTAGGTGACGCAGGTGCTCAGCGCAAAGCCCAGGCGCCTTTCGATGTGGTTGCGCAGGGCTTCCGTCAGGGGAAAGTCCCGCGCCTGGATGTCGATCTGCATCACGCCTCTTCCTCTGGCCGATGAGGGACGCTTCGTGAATTGAGCATAGGATCTTTCAGGTTCGAGGAAAAGTCGAATGTAATATATCCTCTGTCAGTTTGTATCGAAGTAAGACAAGGAAGGGGCACATGCCGGTGCAAGGGTGCAAGGTCAGCACCGCCGGCGGAGAATGAAAGAGAAATTCCCCCGCTTTACCAATCCCCTGCTGATATCCGCCACAATGGGCGCTATTCCACCAGCGCAATGTTCACCGCCACGGTGACGGACAAGAGGATGAGCATGACCAGCCAGTAATCCTCATTCATTGTCTGACCTCGTTTTTGCTTGTTCCAGTGCCTCGGCGACTTCACGGGGCATGTAGGTTTCGTCGTGCTTGGCAAGGACTTCCTTGGCGATGAAAACGCCGTCCTCGTTCAGATGACCCTGCGTGACCACCCCCTGGCCTTCCCGGAACAGGTCCGGCAGGATGCCGGTGTACTGCACGGGCACCGTCTTTCCCTCGTCTGTGACCAGGAAATGGACGGTCAGCCCGTCGCCGATGCGCCTGACGCTGCCCTCGCTGACGAGTCCGCCGAGACGAAATGTCCTGCCGGGCTCGATCTCGCCGGCATGGACCTGGGTGGGACTGTAGAAAAACACCAGGTTGCTGTTGAAGGCACGCAGGAGCAGGGCGGCCGCGATGCCGACGCCGGCGAGGCCGATGAGGACGAAAGCCATGCGTTTGTGCCGGGTCTTCATGGGCTCCCCTTGTGATACTGCGCGCCAGGCAAGAAAATCCTCCAGCTCATATCTCGGAGAAACCTCCAGGGATGTCCGCAGTCGGCACATGTGCAGCCCTGGCGCTGATAGCAATGCCGATTTGACGGTGATTCAGGATAAGACAGTTTCATTATAAGAGAAAGTCGATTATTATTTTTTGAATATTCGTATTTAACGAAACAGGACGGAATATGATCAATTACAAGCATCTCTACTATTTCTGGATGGTGGCCAAGGAGGGCGGCATCGCGCGCGCCAGCGAGCGTCTGCATCTGACCCCCCAGACCATCAGCGGGCAGCTGGGACTGCTGGAAGAGAGCCTGGGAGAGAACCTGTTTTCGCGGGTGGGCCGCAACCTGGAGCTGACGGAGACCGGCAGGCTGGTACTGAGCTATGCCGACGAGATTTTTTCCCTGGGTGGCGAGCTGGAGGAGATGGTGCGCAACCTCCCCGGTGACAGGCCGTTACTGTTCAAGGTGGGGGTGGCCGACGTGGTGCCCAAGTCCATCGCCTACCGTCTGCTGGCGCCGGCCCTGCAGCTGCCCGAGCCCGTGCGCATCGTCTGCCGGGAGGGGGCCATCGACAGTCTGCTCGCCGAGCTGGCGGTGCATCGTATCGACCTGGTGATTGCCGACGGTCCCATTCCCGCCACGGTCAACGTGCGAGGTTTCAATCATCCCCTGGGAGAATGCGGCGTGACATTTTTTGCCGCTCCCGCGCTCGCCCAGCAACTGGAGGGGGTGTTTCCGGACAATCTCGACGGCACCCCCTTGCTGCTGCCGGGAGAGACTACCGTGGTGCGCAGCCGCCTGCTGCAATGGATGGATGGCTTGCATATTCACCCACGTATTGTCGGTGAGTTCGACGACAGCGCGCTTATGAAGGCCTTCGGGCAGACTGGGGTGGGCGTGTTCATTGCGCCCACCGCGATTGCAAAAGAGGTGGAGAAGCAATATGGTGTTCAACCCATCGGGCAGACCGAGGAGGTGCGGGAAGAGTTTTATGCCATCTCGGTTGAGCGCAAGATCTCCCACCCGGCGGTGGCCGTGATCTCAGAGACGGCCAGGGAATGGCTGGCAGGGGAAAAGGCGTCATCCAGCAAGCGTTCTAAGGGCAGAAAACGGGCATGAGCAAGCAACAGGAAAATAACAACAACATCAAGGGCAGGGAGATTAATGCTCCCTGGGAAAAGGCCTTCGACCGTATCCTCACGCCCTTCGAAGAGTTCGTCCACCGCGAAACCACCAGCGGCCTGTTGCTGATGGCCATGGCCGTGCTGGCGCTGATCTTTGCCAACACGGCCCTGGCGGGATTCTATCAGGATCTGGTCAAGACACCGGTGTCCATCAGTTTCGGCGAGTGGCGCCTGGAGAAGACCGTCCACCACTGGGTCAACGACGGCCTCATGGCCTTGTTCTTTTTCATCGTGGGCCTGGAACTCAAGCGCGAGATCCTGGTGGGCGAGCTGGCCGCGCCGCGCCAGGCCGTGTTGCCCATTGTCGCTGCCATCGGCGGTATGGTGGTGCCCGTGCTTATCTATCTCGCATTCAACGGGGGAAGCGACGGGATGCGCGGCTGGGGCATTCCCATGGCGACGGACATCGCCTTCGCCATCGGGGCGCTGGTACTGCTCGCTCACCGCGTGCCCAAGGCGCTGATCACCTTTCTCGTGGCACTGGCCATCGTGGACGACCTGGGCGCGGTGCTGGTGATCGCCCTGTTCTATACCGAGCAGCTGGTGTGGCAGGCTCTTCTGGCCGCGCTGGTCATTCTCGGCGTGCTGGTGGTCTGTAATCTGGCAGGGATACGCGCATTATTGCCCTATTTCATTCTTGGCGCCCTGTTATGGTTTGCGATGCTCAAGTCGGGTGTCCATGCCACCCTGGCCGGCGTGTTGACGGCCTTTACCATTCCCGCCCGTCCCAAGTACGATCCGGCGCGTTTCAGCACCCATGTCCGGGAACTGATGTCCCGTTTCGATGCCAGTTACCGCCGGGACGCGAGCATTCTCACCAACGATGAGCTGCGCGCCGTGGTGCAGACCCTGGGAAATGGCGTGCACAAGGTGGAAACCCCCCTGCAGCGCCTGGAACACGGCCTGCACATGCCCGTGGCCTTCGTGGTGATTCCCATCTTTGCCTTCATCAATGCCGGCATTCCGCTCAGCCTGGCGGGCCTGGGAGAGACCCTGGCGCATCCCGTGACCCTGGGGGTGATGCTGGGGCTCGTGCTGGGCAAATTCCTGGGCATCACCGGCGCCTGCTGGCTGGCGCTGCGCCTGGGATTCGGACAGCTTCCCGCGGGGACCCGGTTCAGCCAGGTTGCGGGTGTGTCTTTATTGGCGGGGATCGGCTTTACCATGGCCATCTTCATTGCCGAGCTGGGTTTTGCCGAGCAGCCAGAATATCTGGTCATGGCCAAGACCGGTATCCTGTTTGCGTCGCTTCTGGCTGGCGTCAGCGGTTATATCTGGTTGCGGTATGTGGCCAAGGACTGAAAAATATTCTGAAGTCTTAAGATCAATTCTGGGCCGGGTGGATGGTGAAATGAAATGTCCCGGATCAAGGCGCAGGCCATAGCAGTGCTCTGGTCAAGCTTTGCCGGGTTAATAATCAGAGGTTCCTTGAATTTGTGCCCAGGGAGAATGAGGGCATTGGCGGCAGTGACAACGGATGGCATTCCGGGGGTGTGCGATTTTTTTCATGGGCGTCGGTCCCCGTTATTTTGAACCACGATTTTCTTCCGGTTAAGCTGTTTCCCGCAGGTGCCATTGCATGGGAGGAGGTTGGACTGTGGACGATGACAGGGTTGCGTTTATTCCCCTTGACATGGTGGTGTTCACCGTGTCCGACAGTCGTACCCTGGAGACCGACCGTTCCGGCGCCCTCCTGGCGGAGCGCGTGGTTGCGGCAGGTCACCGCCTCGCGACCCGCGAGATCGGCCGCGACGATCTCTACGAGGTGCGCGCCCGGGTGGCAGCCTGGATTGCAGATCCCGCCATCCAGGTGGTGCTGGTCACCGGCGGGACGGGTTTCGCCGGGCGCGACATCACCCCGGAGGCCGTCCGGCCGTTGCTGGACAGGGAGGTGCCGGGGTTTGGCGAGTTGTTCCGCAGCCTGTCGCGACAGGAGATCGGTGTTTCCGCCATTCAGTCGCGCGCCGTCGCCGGCCTGGCCAACGCCACCCTGGTCTGCTGCCTGCCGGGCTCTCCGGGTGCCTGTGCCCTGGCCTGGGATGCCATCCTCCGGGAACAGCTTGATGCCCGTAACCGGCCCTGCAATTTCGTCTCGGTGTTGCGTCCCAGAGGATAAATGGCACCTGAATAACCCTGCATTTGGTCCAATTGAAATACCGGGACATTACGGGTAAGTTAGTCTCCAGTCACCGCTTTCTCCAGAGGCGATGAAGAGGAGGTGGGAGGCGGGATTGCTTTTGATTTTGTGAAATACCTGACCTGAGGAGAACAGAAATGAGCGTACTGGTTGCCAAACAGGCCCCTGATTTCACTGCCACGGCTGTTATGCCGGACAACAGCTTCAACGAGAAATTCAGCCTCTCGGACTACCGGGGCAAATACGTCGTGCTCTTTTTCTATCCCCTGGATTTCACCTTCGTCTGTCCCACCGAGCTGCTGGCCTTCGATCACCGTATCGGGGAGTTCGAGAAACGCAATGTACAGGTGATCGGCTGTTCGGTGGATTCCCATTTCTCCCATCTGGCCTGGAAGAACACGCCGGTGGACCAGGGGGGTATCGGCAACGTGCGTTATCCCCTGGTGGCCGATCTCACCAAGCGCATTGCCCGTGACTACGACGTGCTGCTGGATGACGGCGTGGCCCTGCGGGGATCCTTTCTCATCGACCGCGACGGCGTTGTGCGCCACCAGGTGGTCAACGACCTGCCCCTGGGGCGCAACATCGACGAGATGCTGCGCATGGTGGAAGCCCTGCAGTACACCGAGGAACACGGCGAGGTCTGTCCTGCCGGATGGCACGAGGGCGAGCCGGCCATGCAGCCCACCCCCGAGGGTGTTGCCAGCTATCTGTCCAGTGCCGCGGAGAAACTCTGAGACTGCCGCGATTGCAGAAGAGGCCGGGCATCGCCCGGCCTTTTCGTATCAGGCCTTTTCGTATCGTAGAACATGAAATGGCTGCAGCGGCGGCGTACTTTGCGGGCAATCGGGCGCCATTCCATCGGTTATGGCGAGTGGCGCGCACTCTGCGGGAGGCTGGCGCCCCTGCATCATCTCGACATACCGGGCCGTGTCCGCCTGCGGGCATTGTGCGCCCTGTTTCTCCAGGCCAAGCGTTTCAGTGGTGCGGGCGGCCTTGAAATCACCCGCGGGATGCGGCTTGCCGTTGCGGTGCAGGCCTGTCTTCCCATCCTGTATCTGGGCCTGTCCTGGTACCGGGGCTGGGTCGAGATCATCCTCTATCCGGGACCCTTCGCCGTGGCGCACGAGGAAGTGGACGATGCCGGGGTGGTGTCGCGCCGCGCAGAGATGCGTCACGGTGAATCCTGGGCGCAGGGGCCGCTGATCCTGTCCTGGGCAGACGTGGAAGGCGGCCTGCGCGAACCGCAGGACGGCTACAACGTGGTGGTGCATGAATGTGCCCACAAGCTGGACATGCTCGACGGCGACGCCAACGGCCTGCCGCCCCTGCATGACGGGATGTCCGTGACCCAATGGGCCGATGTCATGGGGCGTGCCTATGAAGATCTGCGGGCGCGTTGCGCAAGGGACGGGGGTGATCCTTGCGCATTCCCCATCGATCCCTATGCAGCCACACACCCTGCCGAGTTCTTCGCCGTCGCCAGCGAGTACTTCTTCACTGCCCCGCATCTGCTGGCGGCATTTTATCCTGAGGTCTATCGGCAGCTTGCCCTGTTCTATCGTCAGGAGCCGTTGGCGAAATACTAAGACAATCGATAGTAAAGCGACCTTCAGCGGGTGGCTGGGCGGTCAGTCGCAAGGCGCGGTGGCGCCGCCATAGCGCGCCTATGGCAAGCCGCCGCAACACCGCGAATGGCCGCTCAACCGCCCGCCCGGAGGGAGCGGCCCAGGTGTCCCGGCCCGGCGTTGCGACCCTTGGAAAGGGCCAGCCATTCCCTGCGGGCCGCGCCTTGATCCGGAACGCCTGGGTCGCTCTGAATGCCGCTTTACTATCGATTGTCTTAGTATACGGGCGGGCGGGACCTGCATGCTTGAGAGTTACCTGGTGAGGCCTGTCATTTCGAGCGCAGCAAGAAATGACAGTATCCCTGTCATTTCGAGCATAGCGAGAAATCTTGGGGCGGTGGGACAGGATTTCTCCCTACGGTCGAAATGACAACGTTCTTGTCATTCCAAGCGCAGCGGGAAACGACAGGGAAGTGTGGCGGCAAGGGCAAGGAGGCGTGGTGGGAATGACATTACCCCTGTCATTTCGAGCGCAGCGAGGAATCCTGGGGCGGTGGGACAGGATTTCTCCCTACGGTCGAAATGACAGCTCTTCGTCATTCCGGGCGCAGCGAGAAATGACAAGGGCGTGTGGCGGCACGGGCAAGGAGGTGCGGCGGGTATGACATTACCCCTGTCATTTCGAGCGCAGCAAGAAATGACAGTATCCCTGTCATTTCGAGCATAGCGAGAAATCCTGGGGCGGTGGGGCAGGATTTCTCCCTACGGTCGAA
>Ga0256839_1002371_pt1 | contig 21048 bp, 16 predicted proteins | sample 354166metaG_FD_185968 | JGI IMG/M metagenome (GOLD analysis project Ga0256839, IMG submission 185968) | Hydrothermal vent microbial communities from Mid Atlantic Ridge, Atlantic Ocean - 354-166 | ecosystem: Environmental > Aquatic > Marine > Hydrothermal vents | place: Atlantic Ocean: Mid... | reverse complement strand
GCCGGGCGGGCGGCGGGGGCCGCCGGGGGCTGGGCGGGCGTGGCGGCGGGGGCCGGCTGCGCCGGCGGGGCGGCGGCGGGGCTGGCCGCGCCCCGGGCGAGCGCCGCCTCCACGTGCTCGCGGGCGATCCGCCCGCGGTCGTCGCCGGGCACGGTCGCAAGGTCGATCCCCTCGGCCCGGGCGAGGGCGCGGGCCGCCGGGGTGGCGAGCACCTCCGGCGCGGGCCCTTGCGGGGCGGGGGTCGGCTCGGGGTCCGCGGCGGCGGGTGCGGCCGGGGCCGGCGCCCCGGCGCGGGCCGTCCCGGCGCCGGGCTCGAGGATCGCGATCACCTGTCCGATGGCGCAGATGTCCCCCTCGGCCGCCCGATGCTCCACGACGACGGCGTCCTCGGGCGCGGGCACCTCGACGGTGGCCTTGTCCGTCATCACCTCCACGAGCGGCTCGTTCTTGGCGACCGGCTCGCCGGGTTGCTTCATCCAGCGGACGATCTCGCCCTCGACGACCCCCTCTCCGATGGCGGGCAGCGTAAACTCCATCATGCGGTTCCTTTCTCGTTGGACGGTACGGGCACGCCCACGGCGGCCAGGGCGGCGCGGATCGAAGCGACGGACGGCACCGCCAGGTGCTCGGCGGCGGGCCCGAGCGGCGGCGGATCGCCCCGGACGATCTCGACGGGGGCGTCGAGGTGGTAGACGGCGTCGCGGGCGACCGTGGCGGCGATCCGCTCGGCCGTGAAGCTCTCCGGGCCGGGCGCCGCCACGACCACGTGCCCGGTGCGGGCGGCGCGGGCGATCGCTTCGGTGGGGAATGGGCGCAGGCGCCACGGCTCGGCCACGGTGACGTCCAGGCCGGCGGCGGCGTCGAGGGCGGCGCCGACGGCCGCGCCGACGGCGAAGACGGTGGCGCGGGCGCCCGTCTGGTGGGTCCGCAGACCGCTCGGGTCGAGGCTCGCGCGGTCGTCGGGCAGGGAGGCGAGCAGCAACGTGCGCGGCACGAGCAACGCGGCGGGGCCGGGGGTCCCCACCAGGGCGTCGAAGGCCGCGAGCAGGCCGCAGGCGGTGCCGACCGACAGCAGCGCAAGCCCGGGCAGCGCCGCGAGCAGGGCCTCGACGGGGCGGCCGACGTCCTCGGCCAGCCCGAGGCCCGAGCCCGTGGGGACGACCACCGACAGCCGCGGGGGGCCGGCCATCGCGGCCCAGGGGCCCGGGTCGGTGACGGCCAGCAGGTCGCCGAAGCCGTCGAGCAGGCTCGCCGCCGACGGCATCAGCACGAGCGGATGCCGGCCGCCGAGGGCCAGGCCCGCCGCGTGCGCCAGGAGGCTGCCGGGGACGAGCGGGGTCGAGGCCAGGCGGTCCGCGAGGTCCGGGGCCTGGGCGGCGACGCGGGTGAGCCCGAACAACCCGCCGTCGGCCACGTCCTCGCCGAGCACCACGAGCTCGGGCCGGGCGCGCAGGGCGTCGGCGATCCGGTCCGCGAGGGCTTCTTGTCCGTTCACGGGGCGGCCTCCTCGATCCGTGCGAGCGCCCGCTCGATCCGGGTGCGCACCTCCGCCTCGGCCACGTCCTGCATCGTGCGCGTCCACTTGCCGATCCGGTCCAGGTGCCGGCGCAGGCGTTCGAGCGGGTCGCGTTCGGGGGGTGGGTCGAAGACCGCGGGGGTGACGACCACCTCCACGAGGCTCGGCCCCTTGCCCTCGCGTGCGCGGCGGACGGCGGCCGCCACCTCCTGCAAGGTGGCCGCGGCGCAGGCTCCGTCGGCCCGCGTGGTGCGCAGCCCCAGGGTGCGCGCGCGCTCGAACACCGGGTCGCCGACGGTGCCCGCCTCCGGGGGCGCGCCTTCCGGCCAAAGCTGGCTCTTGCAGACGAAGACGATGGGCAGGTCGGCCGCGGCGGCGAGGACCAGGGCCTCGTGGAAGGGGCCGGTGGTCGTGGTGCCCTCGCCGCAGGTGGCGAGGGTGACCTCCCCGGTGCCGGCGAGGGCCTGGGCGCGGGCGGTTCCGGTGGCGAGCCCGAGGTGGCGCCCCAGGCCGCGCAGCAGCGGGCCGGTGCGGCCCTCCGGGTCGCAGAACTGGTCGCGTGCGGGGATCCCCGCCGCCCGGTCGTGCGACCGCAGGTGGTGGGCGACGGCGTCGGCGGACAGCCCGCGCAGGAAGGCCACCGCGCCGTCGCGCGGCCCGGGAAACACCCAGTCCGACGGGCTCGCGGCCAGGGCGCAGGCGGCGGCCACGGATTCCTCGCCGGCCCAGGGGGCGCGGGCGGGCAGGCCGGCGCGAGCGATCTTCACGTCGAGGGTGCGGGCCGCGACGAGGGCGCGGTAGAGCCGCTCGAGCGGCAGCCCCGCGATCGTCTCGTCGTCGAGCGGCGTGCCGTCGGCTGCGAGGAGGCGGGTCGCCCCTTCGGGTTCCCAGGGGTTCGTGTCCATACGCGAGGCGGGAGGGAGGGGCCCGACGGCCGGAGCGGCGCGTGCGCGCGGCGGGGGGCGGGGTCGGACGTCGGCGAGCGCCGCGCGGCCGGCAGGCGCCCGCGGTGCGCGGGCGTTTTATCCGCGGGCCCTTCGAGCCGTCAAGCGGCCGCCCGGTGCGCCCCCGAGCGCCGCGTGCGGGGCTCCGATGGGCCTTCGGCCGCCGGGGGCGGGCCGGCGACGGTTCGTTCGTCGAGCCGACGCTGGCCCGCCGCCCCGGCGACGGGACGATGGCCGACGGAGGCGCCGCCGAGGGGCCGTGCGGCGGGGGCGGGGACCGGTGCACGGCACGTGCGGCCAAGCTCTGGTGTGCAAGGGTGCCGGGCGGGCGTGCAGCGTCGTTTGCACCGTGCACGGTCGTGCCGGGCGGGTGCAGCCGGTCGTGGCGGCCGTTGCCGCGGCCCGCCGCAGTTCCATGCGCGAGCCCGCGTGCGCCGCCCGGGGCCGGGCGGCCGGGGCCGTGGATGCGACGGCGCGGGGGGCGTCGAAGGCGGGCGATCGCCGACGGCCATCGGCGGCGGCCGGGTGCCGGCGTTCAGCCCTCGGGGGTCGGGTTGATGACCTCCGCCCCGACGCCCCCGAGGTAGGCGTAGCTGTCCACGCTCGTCACGCCCGCCACGATCACGCCGACGGGATCGGTCGCCTCGACGACGTGCACGCCGTCGGCGACCGGGCGCCGTGCGACCTCGAACCCGCCCCCGGCGGACGCGAACGAGGCGTCGGGGACCGGCGCGCCGTCCAGCATCACCGCGGCGCCGGCCGGGCGGACGATCGTGAGCGTATCGTCGGTCCACGACGACGGGACCAGGATCACGTACCGTGGAAGGAACTGCTCCACCGGCGGGAGTTGAACCATCGCGGGGTCGCCGATCGTCCCGGCGAGGGAGCTGCCCGTCATGTAGTTGACCACCGCGATGGGACGGTCCGCGGACACCAGGAAGTCGCCGGGGGCGTTCGCCGGGCCCCCGACCTCGAGCGTGAGCAGGTCCCCCGCGTCCATGGAGACGGGTGCCGCCGGGAGGCCGGTCACCCCCGCGGGCGCGTCGAAGGTGACGGTCGTGCCGTCCTCGCTGGCGTAGATCTGGAAGACCGAGGTCTCCGGCGGGTCCACCCGCGGCGGCACGCGGGCGGCGACGAACGACTTGCCCCACGTCCGCAGGCCGGTCAACTGGGTCTCGACGTGGTCGCACGAGTAGGCCAGCACGAAGGTGCACTCCGCGCCGGAGAACACCGCGACCGGGTGGTCGGGGTCCGACGTGATCCGCGTGCCCGAGAGCGTGGCTCCATCCGTGTTCGTCATCACCTCCACGACGTCCCCTTCGTCCAGGTTGACCGTGAAGATCCCGCCGGCCGGGGTCGCCGGCACGTCCGGTCCGCCGGTGACCGGCGCCGTGGGCTCGACGGTGACGGTGGTTCCGTCCACGGCGGCGGCCACGGTCACGTAGGCCGTGTGGGGGTACGGCTCCCAACCGATCACGTGGTGCATGTCGTCCCACGTGGTCACCGGGTACAGCATGGTGGCGTCGCTCGACGCGATGCCCGGCTGGATGTTCAGGGGGTTGAGCTGGTACGCGGCGACGGGTGCCGTGGCCGTGACGCGGTAGGCCCCGCCGGGCTTCTTGCCGCTACCCTCCTGGTGCAGGTCGGGGAGCTGGAACGTGTAGAGGTCGAGGGGGGCGATCGGGACGGGCCCCTCCACCGTCTGCCATGCGCCGCCGACCCGTTGTTCCACGGTCACGGAGACGGTCTGTCCCTCCTGGACGTTCGACACGGCGACCGCGTAGGGGTGCTCGTCGCCGCCGTCGAGCTGGTCGAGGTCCACGGCGAAGAAGCGGCAGCCCACGCTCGTCGGGCAGGCGGCGGCCTCGTCGCAGGTGGTGGGGATCGAGCCGGTGGTGCATGCGGGGGGCCCGGCGTCGAGCTGGGCGCCCACGTCGAACTTCGGCCCCGTGCTGCCCGCAGGCCCCGTGGTGGTCGGGGCGCCGGTCGCCGTGGCCACGGTGGAGCCCGAACCCGTGCCGGTGGAGGCCCCGGTGCTCGAAGCCGTGCCCGGGCCGGCGGTCGAGGTCGAGGTCGAGGTCGAGGTCGCACCCGACCCACCATCTTCGCCGCCGCCCGAACAGGCCGCCAGGAGCGACACGAGCGGGATCTTCACGAAAGAGAGTTTCACGGTACGAAAGGCACCCCCCATGGCACCGTAGGATACCCCAACCTGCGCAGGGGGCCGGGTTGCCGCGCCCTGCGGCCGCCGGTTGGCGCGGGCCGAGGGGGCGCCCGGCGGCGGGTGCGAAGCCGCGTGGCGTTCGAGCGCGGCGGTGGGGACGAAGGCCCGCGCACGGGGCCGGACGGGGTGGGCGATGCCGGGGAGCGGAGGCCGCGGGCGGAACCGGCCGGCGTGCGTTCGCGCCCGGGCCCGCGTGCGACGGGTGGAGGCCGCGCGAGCACACGGCTGCGGTACGACGGCGTGGAGCCGGGCCGACGAGCCAGCGGGGACCCGTCCCGGGTGCGGGTGGGGCGCCCGTGCGGCGGCGGGCGCCGGGGCGTGCGCCACCTCCACGATCTCGGGCGCCAAGGGGGGCCGGGGCGCGCCCGGCGGTCAGTAGCCGCCGTGCTGGTCGTCGAGGGTGTCGGCGGCCGCCAGGTCGAGTTCGAGGCGTCCGCCGTCGGGCAGCGGGGCGATCACGCGCAGGTTCGTGCCGACCGGGTCGCCCTGCACGGAGGCGTCCGCGGTCGTGTCGTGCGGCGTGCCCTCGACGAGGGCGTGCAGGTCGAGGGCGAAGCGGGCCCCCGGGGTGAAGGGGATCCCCGCCTCCCGCCCGCGCGCGGCCAGCTTGTAGGCCTCGGCGAAGCGTTTGCCGACCTTGGCGTCGAAGGATACGAGGCGATCGTCCGCGACGATCCAAAAGGCGGCGAACCGCCCGAGGGGCTGCGCCGTGCCGTCCGGCAGGACCCGCCGCACCGTGCTGTCGGCCGGGTCGGCCCGCAGGAACCGAAGCTCCGCGCCCGTGCGTGCGTCCAGCAGGACGTGCCGGTGCGGGCGCACGGGGCCGCCGCCCGCGGGCTCGAGGGCGGTGAACATGCGGTAGACGGGCCGGTGGGCGATCACGTCGAAGTACAGGCCGCCGTGGAACTCGCGCCGGGGATAGCGCTCGGCCAGCCGGCAGCGGATCGCGTCGGGCGTGACGAGCTCGGTGGGGTCGCAGGCGGCGCCCGCGGGATCCTCGTTGCAGCGCGCGGCCGCCTCGCGGGCGGCGAGGGAGGGGGCGGCCCCGAAGCGGGCCTCGCACGCCGCCGCGGCGGGTTCGGCCGCCGCCCGGCCGCAAGCCGGCGCGACGACGAGGACGGCGGCCAGGACCGTGCGAGGTGAGCGGGGGACGGTGGAACCCATGGGTCGGCGCCTCGGAGGCTACCAGGTGCCGGGGCGGCGTCGCATCCGGACGGGCGCGGGGCGCCGGTCCCGCGGGGCGCCGGCGGCGACGTGGCGCGGTCCCCCGGCGGGCCGGCGGCGCCACCTCGGGGTGCGGTCCGGGGGCGGCTTGCGCGACCGGCGGGGGACCGGCGCGGTCACGGGCGGCTCGCGACGATGGCGACCACGCCCGCGCTGGGGATCGCCGCCGCCAGGTCGGTCAGGCCGTCGCCGTTGAAGTCGGCCACCTCCAGGTCGGTGGCGGGCCCCGGCAGGGTGAGGACGGACTTCGTGACGAAAGTGGCCGCGCCCACGCGCTGCAGCAGGTGCAGCTCGCCGGCCTCGGTGGCGACGGCCAGGTCGGGGTCGTCGTCGGTGTCGAGACGCACGAACCGCGCGGCGGTCCCCTCGGCGTTGACCGGAACGGTGCCCCCGGCCGTGAAGTTGGCCATCCCGTCGCCGAGCATCACGTGCAGATCCGTGTCGCCCTGGACCGTGACGACGGCGTCGAGGTCGCCGTCGCCGTCCACGTCGCCCAGGTCGAAGCTCGTCGGGGCGTCGGGCAGCGGGGAGGCGCCGGCCGGGTCCACGTTGCCGATCGTGCTGCCGGCGTAGATCCGGATGAGCGCCGGCGACTTCGTGAGCACCACGAAGTCCGGCAGACCGTCGCCGTCGATCTTCGCCACGTCGATGTCGAAGACGAGCCCGTCCGTGGTCTGGAGCGTGGGGCCGGTGAAGCCGCCCATCCCGTCTCCGAGGTAGACCTTGAGCGCGGGCCCCGTCCACACCGGGTCCGGCGGCGCCAGGATCGAGACGATGTCGGCGTAGACCAGGTCCAGCCGTCCGTCGAGGTCCACCTGGTCCACCGTAAAGGAGATCGCCTCCGTCCCGATGGCGACGATCTCGTTGGGGCCGAAGTCCCCCGTCCCGCTGTTGCGTTTCAAGACGAGGTCGTTCGTGCCCACGTCGAGCACGAAGGCGTCGAGGTCGAAGTCGCCGTCGGCGTCGCCCAGGGCCGTGCGCGCAGGCCCGAGACCGGCCACGAAGACGGCGGCATCGGCGACCGTGCCGGACGGGCCCACGAGGAAGCGGTGCATCTCGTTGGCCGCCGGGCTCACCGCCACGACGTCGGGGATCCCGTCCCCATCGAGGTCCCCCGTGGCCAGGTCGCTGGGGTCGGTCCCGGCCGGCTCGGTGGCGACCACCTCGTGGCAGATCTCCTGCGGGTCGAGGATCCCGTTGTTGCAGGCGGGCAGGGTGCAGTCGGCCTCACACCCGTCGGCGTCGTCGTTGTTGCCGTCGTCGCAGGCCTCGTCCCCCTCCACCACGCCGTTGCCGCACACCGGCATGGGCTCGCCCGTGGTGCCCGTGCCCGCGGTGCCCGTGTCGCTGCCGGCCGTGGTCGCGCTGCCGCCGGTCGAGCCGGAGGCACCCGCCGTGCCGTCCGTGTCCGTGCCGGTGCCCGTGCCCGTGCCCGTCGAGCCGGTGGTCTGCATCGCCCCCGTCGAGCCGGTGCTGCCGCCGTCGTCGGCCGTGTCGCCGGTCGCGTCGCTGCCGCTGGCGCAGGCGGCGAGCGCCGCGGTGGAGAGGGTGAGCAGGACCGTGCGGATCCGTCCCACGATCACAAAGATAGCAGCGGCGGCGGTGGGCGCCGCGCGGGCCCCGGGTGCTTGGCTCCAGGACGGGGGATCAGCGAAAGTCGTGGCTGCCCGTGCGGACGTCGGGCAGGCGGATCCGCGGGGCCCACAGGCGGTCTACGATCACGTGCACCGTGCCGTCCGCCCGCTGGATTGTGCCGTCCACCCCCAGCAGGCGGGCGCCTTGCGCCAGATCGGGCCGGCGATCGAACACGTCCTGGAAGACGACGAGGTTGACGAAGCCCGTCTCGTCTTCGAGGGTGTAGAAGGTGACGCCGCGCGCGGTGCCCGGCCGCTGCCGGCACAGGACCCAGCCCGCGTACCGTACCGCGCGGCCGTGGGGGAGGCGGGCCACCTGGGCGGCGGTCGGCAGGCCCAGGGCGCGCAGGCGCGGGCGGATCGCGGCGAGGAGATGGTCGAGGGCGCTGGCGCCGACGATCTCGTGGTCCCACAGCACCGCCTCGCCGCGGGCCAGCGGTGCGAACGAGACCGCCGGGCCGTCCTCGCGCGGGGGCGGCCGCACGGTGTCGTCGCGTTCGGCCGCGGCGCCGCGCGCCTGCCACAGCGCGTCGCGCCGGCGCAGCCCGAAGCAGGCGAAGGCGCCGGCCTCGGCCAGGGCGTCGAGGGCAGGGCGCCGAAGGCGGGTCTTTCGTACGAAGTCGGCCAGATCTTCGAAGGGGCGCGCGGCGGCCTCGATCGCGGCGCGGTCCCGGGTCGAAAGCCCCGCGACCCACCGAAGACCCAGGCGGACCGCGAAGGGGTGCGGGCCGCGGCCGGCCGGCTCGAGGGTCGCGTCCCAGGCGCTTCGGCGCACGCACACGGGGCGGATCTCCACGCCGCGGCGCCGCGCGTCGTTGACGACCGCCGAGACGGGGTAGAAGCCCATGGGCTGGGCGTTCAGGAGGGCGCAGGTGAACACCGCCAGGTGGTGGCATCGCAGCCACGCCGTCACGTAGGCGAGCAGGGCGAAGGAGGCGGCGTGGCTCTCGGGGAAGCCGTACTCGCCGAAGCCCCGGATCTGCTCGAAGATCCGCTCGGCGTAGGGCCGGGGGATCCCGTTTGCGACCATGCCCTCCACGAGCCGGTCGTGGTGGCGCTCGATGCGGCCGCGGGCGCGGAAGGCCCCCATGTCGCGCCGGAGTCGGTCGGCCTCGCCCGGGCCGTAGCCGCCCACCAGCATGGCGAGCTTCATCACCTGCTCCTGGAAGATCGGGACGCCGAGGGTCTTGGCGAGGACGCGCGCGAGCTTGGGGTGGGGCAAGGTGACGGGTTCCTTGCCCCGGCGGCGCCGCAGGTAGGGGTGCACCATGTCGCCCTGGATCGGGCCGGGGCGGACCAGCGCCACCTCCACCACCAGGTCGTAGAAGGTGCGCGGCCGCAGGCGGGGCAGCATCGCCATCTGGGCACGGCTTTCGAGCTGGAACACGCCCACGGTGTCGGCGCGGCGGAGCATGGCGTAGGTGGCGGGGTCCTCGGCCGGCACGCGCGCCAGGTCGAGGTCGAGGTCGGCGTGCTCGCGCAGCAGGTCGAAGCACAGGTGGATGTGCCGCAGGGCGCCGAGGCCGAGCAGGTCCACCTTGAACAGCCCCAGGGCCTCCACGTCGTACTTGTCCCACTGGATCACCGTGCGGCGGGCCATTGTGGCGGGCTCGATGGGGACCAGGGTGTCCACGGGGTCGGCGCCCAGGAGGAAGCCGCCCGGGTGGATCGACAGGTGCCGGGGCATGCCTTCGAGGGTGCGGGCGAGTTGCAGGAGGCGCCGGACGGCGGGGGCGCGGGGATCGAGGCCGGCCCGCGCCGCGAGGACGCCGTCGAGGGCGGCGCCGTGGGGATCGACGTACCCCGCGAGGCGGTCCACCACGTCGGTGGACAGACCCAGCGCCTTGCCCACGTCGCGCACGGCGGACCGGCCGCGGTAGCGCACCACGTTGGGGAGCATGGCGGCGTGGCGGCGGCCGTAGCGCCGGAACACCCACTGGATCACCTCCTCGCGCCGGTCGTGCTCGATGTCGAGGTCGATGTCGGGCGGCTCGGCCCGCTCGCGGCTGACGAACCGCTCGAACAGAAGGTCCATGCGCACCGGGTCGATCGCCGTGATGCCGAGGCAGTAGCAGACGGCGCTGTTGGCCGCGCTGCCCCGCCCCTGGCACAGGATGTTGGATCGACGGCAAAACTGGACGATCTCCCACATGGTCAGGAAGTACCCGCCGTAGTCCAACTCGTCGATGAGGGCAAGCTCGTGCTCGATCTGGCGGCGCACCGGGTCGGGCACGTCGCCGCCGTAGCGTTGCGCGGCGCCCTGGAAGACGAGCGCGCGCAGGACGTCGCGCCGGTCGCGGTCGCCCGCCACGGTGCGCTCGGGATAGCGGTAGCGCAGGTCCGAAAGGCGCATGGCGCAGCGCTCGGCGACCTCGCGCGTGCGGGCGACGGCGGCCGGATCGTCGGCGAACAGGCGGCGAAACGCCGCGGGGGCGCGCAGGTGGAACGAGGCGTTCGGGCGCAGGTGGGCGCCGGCCGCGTCGAGGGTGGTGCGGTGCCGGATGCAGGTCATCACGTCCTGCAGGGGGCGCCGGGCGGGGACGTGGTAGAGCACCTCCGTGCCGGCCACCACGGGCACCCCGTAGCGCGCGGCGGTCCGGCGCAGGGCGAGCTCGGCGGCGGCGTCTTCCTCGCGCAGGTGTCGGGTCACGAGGGCGTAGAGCCGGCCGCGGAAGGCGTCGGCCAGCGGGGGGATCGTGTGGGGGGTGGGGGCGAGCGCACACAGGCCGGCGGCGAAGCGCACCACGTCCGCCGGGGACGCGACCGCCCGCCCCTTGGGGCAGCGAAGGCGCGCCCGGGAGATCAGGCGGCACAGGTTGGCGTAGCCCGCGGGATCGAGGGCCAGGAGGACGAGCGGATCGGTGGGGCCCGGATCGAAGGCGGCGGTGGGACGGGTGCGGGCGCCGCGGGGCGGGGTCCCCACGGAGAGCTGGGCGCCGCAGAGGATCTCGACGCCCACGGTGCACCCGTGGAGGTGGGCGCGGGGCAGCCCGTAGAGGCCGTCGCGGTCGGTGATCGCCAGGGTGCGAAGGCCGAGCGCGGCGGCGCGGTCCACCAGCTCTTCGGGGTGGCTCGCGCCTTCGAGGAAGGATCCGCAGGTCTTCACCCAAAGAGGGACGTAAGGATCCATCAATCCACCCATCCTTGCAGGAGCCAGCGCTTGCGCCGGTGATCGAAGGCGATCCAGACGATCGTGCCGTCGTCGAGCTCGGAGTAGAAGCTGTCGCGCGCGTCGTCGTCGGCGGCGCGGTCGAGGATCGTGCGGTGGGGGCCGAAGGCGCGCGTTACGGCGCGGCCGAGCACGCGCACGGGCCGCCGGGCCGTGGCCGGCTGCGGCGGCGCGGGACCGAGCGCGGCGGGGGGCTCGCGGCGGCGGGGGGCGGGGGCGCCGGCCCGGGCGGTGACGGCGATCGGCGTGGGGACGGGCAGGACGCGGCGGACGAGGGGGGCCGAGTCGCCGGGCGGTTGCGGCCGTGGCGGCGCCCGTAGATCGGGGGGTACGAACACGGCCCGCCGGTGGGGCACCGGGTCGGGGCGCAGGGCGGCCACGGTCACCGCGCCGGGGCCGAAGGCGGCCTCGACGCGGGCGAGGGCGGCCCGGGCGGCCGCGAGATCCCGCGTGGGTCGATCGACGAGGGGGAGCTGCCGGGGGGTGGCCGGTCGGGTCTCGGCCGTCAGCTCGATCCGCGCCACGCACCCGTCGAGGGGGAGGGCGGACAGGCGCAGGCGCACCAGGTCGAGCAGGCTCGCGGCGTCGAGGGTGGGGTGCGCGGGGGCGAGGCGCAGGCGGAGGGTGCGGCGGGGGCCGAAGGGATCGTCTGCGGCGGGGCGATCGAGCACGAGGCGCAGGCGCAGGGCGGCGACGGTGTGCAGGCGGCGGCGGACGACCCGGCAGGCCTCGTCGATCAGCTCCTTGCACAGGAACACGAGGCGTTCGGCGTGGGCGTCGGGGGGATCGAGATCGCGGGTGAGGCGGACGGGCGGGTGGACGGACAGGGGGGCGAGGGGGACGAGCCCGTCGCGGTGCAGGCGTTCGTGGAGACGGGCGGCCGCCGGGCCGAAGCGCGCGCGCAGCTCGGCGGCGGGCAGGGCGGCGAGGGCCCCGACGGTGCCGATCCCCAGGCGCTCGAGGCGGGCGCGGGTGCGCGGGTCGAGGGGGAGGACGCCGAGGGGGAGGGCGCCGGCGGCGCGGGCCTCCTCGGCGGGGTCGTAGAAGACGCGGCCGGGGCCGCCGCGGCGCGCCAGGGCCAGCACGCGCAGGCGGTGGAAACCGACGATCACGGTGCCCGGAAGGTTTCGTTCGCGCAGGAACGTCTCGACCCGGTGGCGGAAGCCGTCGGCGGAGCCGTACAGGCGCGAAAGGCCGCGGGCGTCGAGGAAGAAGGTGCCCGCGTCGAGGGTGGCCGCGCGGGTGGGCGGGGCGTCTCGCGGGGGGGGCGGGGGGGCGCCGGGGCGCAGCAGGGGCTCGACGAAGGGGGTGGTGTCGGACAGGCCGGTGAACAGCGCGGCGGCGAAGCGGCGGAGATCGTCGTACGAGACGGCACCGGCGTGGAGGTCGGGGGCGCGGGCGCGGGCGGCGGCCAGGGGCGTCCCACAGGCGACCCCCTTGCGCCGCGCGCGGGGGCAGGCGGCCAGCACCGTGCCGGTGGGGCCGAGCCGGTCCACGGCGGCCAGGGGGGCGTGGGGTGGGGCCCGGCGCTGGCGAAGGATCGCGAGGGCGGGCTCCTCGACGGCGAGGCAGGCCAGGCGCGGCCGGGCGTCGCGGCGCGGGGCGGGCATGGGCCTCAGAAGCAGCCGTGGGGGCCGCGGAAGAAGGCGACGGCGCCGGCCGCGGGCGCGCCGAGCTTGTTGCGCACGACGTCGCTCGACACGGCGAAGACGCCGAAGGCGTGGCGCGTGCGCCGGGCGAGGAGGCGAAGGCCCACCATGGGCCCGAGGGAGGGGGCGCCGGCGTCCTTGCAGGACAGGAGCAGGACGCAGCTTCGATGGCGGCGGGCCAGGGCGGAAAGGCGTGCCGCGCCCGCCGGGGCCACGACCGGCGGCGCGGGCCCGGGGGGCCGAAGATCCACGACGACCAGGCCGAACCCGCCCGAGCGCAGGAGGAGCTCCGCCGCCCGCAGCAGGGGGGCCGCCCAGCGGCGCCCGCGCCCGGGGGGGACGCGGACGAAGGGGAGGGCGGCCAGATCGATCCCGTGCTCGGCCAGGTCGGGCGCGAAGACGGCCCCCGGCCGCGCCTCGATCCACGCGGCGGGCTCCCCCCGGCGCTGCGCGGCCAGCACGGCGCCCGCGGCCCAGGTGGTCTGGGCGAAGGCCCCGCGCCCGGGCCGGCCGCACACCTCGACGACGGCGCCGGACGGCAGGGCCTCGAACGGGGGCCGAACTGCGCGCCCCCCCACCGAGGCCGGGTCCACCCCCAGCCCCCCCTGCACCACCGCATCGGCGCGCAAAGCGCCCTCCCGGGCGACGAAGAGAGCATGGGGCCGGGCCATGGGCCCGGAAGAATACTAAACATAAGTTCAGTTCATCAACCGTCGCGCTGGGGGCCCGTTCCCGTCGCGTGCCTGGACCGTCGCCCCGGGCGCCGGTCCATACCGTGTGCCTCGGGGCCCAGCGATCGCATGGCCCCGTTCGCGCCGGCCGCGGGCGGCGGGTATGCCGGCCGACCCCGTGGCCCGCGGTTCGGGGGGAGCGAGCGTTGGGACCACCCGGGGCGATGGCCGGTCGGGCCGCGTGGTCCTTCGTGCCCCCTCGTGCTCCGAAGGGCTCTGGGCCCGTGCATCCATCGGGGGCGGGGCGGCGGGCGCCGAGCCGGGGCGGCCAGGCGACGCCGAGCGCCCCTTGCGGCCGTGCCGGCGTAGAGTGGACCCATGAAGACCGCCTTCCCACACCCTGTTCTCGACCCGAGTACCGTCGAGGCGCGCCGCGGCACCGGGTATCCGCCGCCCCACGACGAGGGGTTCGAGGGGCGGCTCAAGCGGCGGTTGACGCAGGCGCTGGGGCTTTCGCAGTTCGGGGTGAACCTCGTGACCCTCGAGCCGGGCGCCATGTCCTCGCAACGCCACTGGCACGCAAAAGAGGACGAATTCGTCTACGTGGTGCGGGGGCCGATCACCCTGGTCACGGACGAGGGCGCACAGGAACTCACGGATGGCATGGTCGTCGGGTTTCCGGCCGGGGTTGCCAACGGACACCACCTGGTCAACCGCTCGAACGGCCCGGTAACCTACCTGGAGGTCGGAACCCGCTCGCCCGACGAGGTTGCCGAGTACCCCGACATCGACCTGCGAGCCGTGAAGGAGGACGGGGTCTTCCGCTTCACGACGAAGGCAGGTACGCCTCTGCCGGGATAGCTGCGACGGGGCGCATACCTCGTTCGAGCCGACGTGGGGACGCCGACGAATGCGTGGTCGCGGCCGTCCCGCGATCCCGGCCGGTTTGACCGCGGCCGGTTCCAGACCTATCCTGCGAACAAACGCCCGTGCGACGATTCGCGCTCCTATGGGCCATGTTCGCCCTGGTGGCCTGCAACGGCCCCGCATCCCCCTCCGAGCCTGCCGCCGCGCAGGACTCGCCTGCTGTGGCTGCTGCGCCTGCCCCGTCCGCCGACTGCACGGTCGAGGTGGAGGGGCCGTCATCGGCCGTCGTGGGCACGAGGACGAAGGCGACGGTCACCTTGCGGCCACGGGGGCGCTTCGAGGTCAACCAGGACGCGCCGCTGTCGGTGCGAGTCTCGTCCGATTCGCTGTCGCTCGACAAGGAGCGCTACACGGTGGACGACGCCACGGTGCTGGCCCCGGACGAGGTGGCCATGGAGATCCCCTTTTCGGCTGCGACGCCGGGCCGCCACACCCTCGAGGTGCACGCCCACTTCGGCCTGTGTGGCGGGGACGCCTGCGCGCTGTGCAGGAAGACTGCGGAACTGACCACCGTCGTCGATTGACCCCGCGCAGAACGGTGGCCGTTCGTCCCTGTGCATGGATCGCGGCCCGCGCGGTGGGTGGGGCGTGCCTCGCCGCCCTGTTGGGCTGCGCCTCGTCGGCGCCGGGTCCGCGACCGCCTGCGCGGGTCGCCGCGGCCGCGCCTTCGGAGCGGCCGGTCGCCGCGGCCGTCTCGGCGGCGCCCGCCACTCGTCCGCCGCCCGTGGCCGACGTGCCCATCGAGCGGCTCGCCTCCGGACACCTGGCCGTCGCGGTGCACGTGCGTGGGGCCGGGCCGCTGCGTTTCCTGCTCGACACGGGCGCGAGCGTATCGGTCGTCACCCCGGCGACGAGGGCGCGCCTGGGTGCTGCTGCACGCGCCGGGCCCAGGGCGCACGCCAAGACGGCGGCGGGCTCCGCCGGGCGCGTCGAACTCGTCGATCTGCCGCCGGTGCGACTCGGAGGTCATGCGACCGAGGGCCTGGTCGCGGCCGTGATGCCCCTCGATCACCTCGCCGAGCCGCTCGGGGGGGAGCCGGCCGGCGTGTTGGGGCAGAACTTCTTTGCGTCCTACGTCGTCGAGTTCGACCTCGGCGCCGCGCACCTTCGGCTGTACGATCCGGCTCGCGCCCCCGCCTGGGACGGCGCGGTGCCGCTCGCACCGCTGCGCGGCACCGGACTGTTCGCCGTGGAGGCGCGCCTCGAGCCCGGCGACGTGCCGCTTTCCGCGGTCATCGACCTGGGAGCCGGGCGCAGCGTGGTGAACCTGGCCGCGGCGCGGGCCATGGGGCTCGACGTGCAGGCGCTTCGGGAGGCCGAGGCGATCCGCGGTGCGTCGCGCGGCGACGTGTCGGCGAAGACGCACCGCTTCGCACGCCTTTCCGTCGGCGGGATCACCGTGGAGGGGCCGCGCCTGTTGGTGGCCGACCTGCCGGTCTTCCGACCGCTGGGCCTCGCACGGCGGCCGGCGATGATCTTGGGCTTCGACCAGCTCGACGGCCGGGTCGTGGGGCTCGACGTGGGCCGGCGCCGCCTGTTCCTGGGACCCGCGCCGACCGGGGAAGGCACGGGCGCAGCGAACGCGGCCGAGTGAAGATCGGTGGATCGTGCGCTTTCGATGCGCCGGGCGCTCGTTGCGCTCGGGCCGCGCGCGCCCGGCCCGTTTCCGGGCGGCGGGGGATCGGGGTATGGGCGCCCACGCCGCCTCCGGGTGCGCCCATCCTGCCGCCGGCCGAGGCGTGCCGGGTGGTGCCGCGCACGGTGGAGAGGGCGGCCCGACGGGGGGCGCCGTTCCGCACCCGGTGGGCGGGTGGGCTCCGGCGCACCGCGAGCGTCCCCGGATGACTGCCGGGCGTCGATGGACCCGTCGGAAGGAACCGCCCACCGTCGGGTGCCCCGCTGGCGCGGCGGGCGGGCGTTCACACGGGGCCTCGCGCGCGTAGACTGCCCCGGACGTGGCCGACGAAGCCCCCGATGCAACGCCCTCCTCGGGCGGGCTGCCGGCCCGGCTCGCGGCGGGCCCCGCCATGGCCCTCGTGGCCGGGTCCATGCTCGGGATCGGGATCTTCATCGCCCCGCCGGTGGTCGCGGCCCACGCGCCGAGCCCGGCGCTGTTCCTCCTCGTGTGGATCTTGGGGGGCCTTACGGCCCTGGCGGGCGCCCTGAGCGTGGCGGAGCTGGGCGCGATGATGCCCCGGGCGGGTGGGGACTACCCGTACCTGCGCCGGGCCTACGGTCCGGGCGTGGCCTTCGGGGTGGGGTGGTTGCAGTTGGTGGCGATCTTCCCCGGCTCGCTCGCCACGATGGCCGCCGGGACGGCCACGTTCCAGCTCCCGGTGCTGCTCGGGGACGCCTACCACGTGTTCGGCCGGTGGTTGCCGGGGTCCGATCCGGCGTTTTGCTGGGCGGTGCTCATCGTCGTGGGGTTGTCGGCGGTCAACCACGTGGGGGTGGTGCTCTCCGGCCGTACGCAGGTGGTGCTGACGACCGTCCCCATCGCGGTGCTGCTGGTGGCGAGCGTCGTCGTACTCGCCACGCTCGGCGGCTATCACCCGAGCAGTACGCCCACACCGGCGGCCCCGACCTTCACGACGCTCGAAGCCCTCGCGCTGGCCTATCTGCCGGTGTACTTCGCCTACTCCGGGTGGAACGCCGCGATCTTCGTGGGCGCGGAGATCCGCGATCCGGGCCGCGCCTTGCCGCGGGCCCTCGTGGGCGGGACGCTGCTGGTGGTTGGTCTGTATCTCGTGCTGTGCGTGGGCTTCCTGGCCGTGTTTCCGCTGTCCGACCTGGCGGGGGTCGGCGAGGCGGGGACGGCGGCGGCGGGGCGGCTGTTCGGGCCGGCCGGCGAGCACGTCGTGACCACGCTCATCGTGCTGGCGATGCTCGGCTCGATCAACGGGACGGTGTTGACCGGCAGCCGGATCGCCTTCGCCATGGGCCGCGCCGGCCATGCGCCCGCACCCGCCGGCCGCCTGCACCGGCGCTACGGCACGCCCGTGGTGGCCCTGTGGGCGCAGGCGGCCTGGGCGGTCGTCCTGCTCGCCACCCAGCGGTTCGAGGAACTGATGAACTACACGTCCGCGGCCATGCTGATCACGGGGACGCTCACCGTCCTGGCCGTGGTGGTCTTCCGGCGCCGCGATCCGGACGCGCCGCGGCCCTATCGCGTGTTCGCCTACCCGCTTCCGCCGCTGCTGTACGCCGGGTCGAGTGTGCTGGTCCTCGTGTTGTCCGCGCTGGAGGGGGATCGCTCGGTCTTGCTCGGGATCGCGTACTTCGTCGCGGCGCTCGCCGCCCACCGCGTGCTCGCCCGCCGCCGCGGCCGGGGCCGGGCGGCGGGGCCCCCGTAGCCTGCGGGCGGGGCTCGGTCAGGGCGGCAGGTGGCGCAGGAACAGGCGGTCGTAGGCGTCGCCGAGCACCAGGGGGACGTCCGTGTGGTCGGCCCCTTCGGCCCATACGAGATCGAACGGCGCGCGGGCGCGGTCCGCCAGCCGGCGGGCGTGCAGCGGCCGGACGAACGTATCGTCCGCCCCGTGCAGGATCACCACCTCGACGCCTTCGGGTACGCGGCCGATCTTGGCGCAGTTGTCCAGGCGGTTTGCGGCCACGAAGGAGGCCGGTACGTCGAGAAACGTCGCGTCCTGTAGCAAGGTCTCGACGCTGCAGAAGGCTGCCTCGGTCAGGATCGCACGGGGCACGATGCCGGTCGTCTCCGTGTCCGTCGCCAGTTCGAAGGTGGGGGCGCCGCCCAGGGAGTAGCCCACGAAGTAGATCCGGCCCGGGTCCACGCCGGGCATCGTGGCGAGGGCCGCGAGGGCGGCGCGGGCGCTGGCGAAGACGCTGCGCTCGTCCGGAGAGCCCTCGGAGCGCCCGTAGCCCGGATAGTCGTAGATGAGGACGTTGTATCCCAGGGACCACATGCGCTCGACGCGGTCCCAGTACCGGCCGATGTGAAGGCTGTTGCCGTGGCTGTAGAAGATCGTACTGCGCGCGCCCGGGTTCTCGGCGTAGACGTAGTGGATCGTGTCGCCCTCCGCGTCGGCGAAGCCTTCGATGCGAAGATCGGGGCCGATGATCGATGGGTGCGGGTCCGTCAGGTCGCCGTCGATGTTCGGATCGATGCCGTCGAAGTCGTAGCCGTCCACGCGGACGGGGTGGTAGAGGAAGGCGTCGAGCGTGCAGCCGGCAAGCCACGCGAGGACGAGGGCCGAAGCGGCGGCGCGGCGCGTCATCGATCGAGCCCTCCGAATCGTACCCGGTAGCCGAGGTAGACCGCGAGGGCGCCCATGGGCGGGGCGTAGTCCACGACGGCGTCGGAGTCCACCCACGGGTTCGTCCAGGCCACGTGGACGGCCAGGCCGTGCTGGCGCCCGCGTCGCGGCGGCAGCAGGAACTCGAGGCCGGCAAACGGGGTCAAGAAGGAAGGCGGCAGGTCGGCGGTGCGGACCGTCAGCGGGTTCGTCAGGAGCAGGCCGCCGTAGGGGTGGACGAAGCGCCCCAGCGGCCGGCCGACGTGCAGACCCCACTCCGTGAACAATCGCGCCGCGGGCGGGTCGTCGAGGTCGAAGATCCCCGCAAGCCGCGCCGAGGCCGAGACGGCCAGGCGCCGCGGCCGGCGGAAGATCTGCAACACGACGGCCGTGTCCACCTGCAACAGCCCCACGCCCAGCGGCAGGAGGTTGAGGTTGCCGTCGAGGTCCACGCGGTCCGACAGGCCGTAGCGGCCGCCGATGTGGGTGTGGCCGAAGGGCACCGGGGGCCAGCCGGGGGGGCGCAGCAGGGGGCCGCCGTGGCTTACGTGCAGCTCCCAGTTGCCGCGGCCCACCGTGCGCGACAGGTTCGGCGCGGCGCACCCGGCGGCGGCCAGGAGTGCGGCGGCCGCCCACGCCCGGCCGGCGCGGGCGATCGGTGGAGCGGCCCGGGCCACCCCCAGAGCCTATCGCAACGTCGCCGCGGGGCGGGCGGGCGTGCCGGGGACGGTGCTTCCACTGCGCACCGGCGTTGGTACAGTGCGCCGCGTGTCGCGCCCCTTTCGCGTCGTCACCTGGAACGTCAACGGGCTCCGCGCCCGGATCGACAACGTCAGCGCCTACCTGGCCGAGAAGGCGCCGGACGTCCTGTTGCTGCAGGAGACGAAGGTGGACGACGCACGCTTTCCGAAGGTGCCGTTCCTGGAGCTGGGGTACCGGGTGGAAGCGTTCGGCAGCGGTGGGTACGCCGGGGTGGCGGTGGTCTCGAAAGAGCCCGTGACCGACGTGCAACGCGGCTTTGCCGAGGGGCCGCCCGACCAGGCCGCCCGGATCCTGGCGGTGACGGTCCGCGGCGTGCGGATCTACGGCCTGTACGCCCCGAACGGCACGAAGCTGGGTTCCGAGGCGTTTTCCTACAAGCTGGCGTGGTTTCGCCGACTGCGCGACGAGATCGCCGGGCGCTTTGCGGCGGATGATCCGGTGCTGCTCGGCGGCGACTTCAACGTCGCCCCCGACGACCGGGACGTCTACGATCCGGAGGGGCTGCGCGGCACCCTGCACGTGTCCGACGAGGAGCGGGCCGCGCTGGCGGACCTGTGCGCGATCGGCCTCGTGGACTGTTTTCGGTCGATGAGCGACGAGGCGGGCGTGTACTCGTGGTACGACTACCGGCACGCGGCCTTCCAGCGCCGGATGGGGATGCGGATCGACCTGCTGCTCGCCACCCGTCCCCTGGCCGAGCGTTGCCGGGCGGTCGTCCACGACGAGGCGCCGCGGGCCTGGCCCTCGCCGTCCGACCACCTGCCCGTGGAAGGGCACTTCGACTGGCCGCCGTAGGGCGGGCCGCTCAGCCGACGACGCTGCCGAGCTTCATGGCGACCGACATGTCGCCGTCGATCTGGAGCTTGCCGCCCATGAAGGCCCCCATCGGGTCGAGCTCGCCCTTGAGCATGGCCTCGAAGTCGGCGGCGTCCACCTTGACGGTGCACTGGGCGTCCTGGTCGTCGTTCGTGACGACGTTGGGGGTCTTCGTGGCGTCCACGACGATGACGCCGGCGTCGCCGAGGTCGAATTTGATCGAGGCGTCGAGGCCGCTGTCGTCGCCCACCTTGTCTTGCACGATCTTCGTGAGTTCTTCGAGGGTCATGTTCGGTGTCGTTCCTTCGGTTGCAGAAGAAGCGGGCGCGGGGGCCCGCCGTAGGGTCACAGGAAACGCGACAGCGGGCTGCGGAGCAGACCGGCGATGCGATCGAAGAAGGCCCGCTTGCGGCGCGTGTAGGGGAAGGTGATCGGCAGCTCGAGTCGGCCGCGGGGCAGCCCCACGTAGCGGACCTCGCAAAGCTCCCGCAGGCCGTCCTTGCCGTTGTGGACGCGGCCGACGCCTGAGGCCTTCCAGCCGCCCCACGGGGCCTCGGGGGCGCCGTGGTGGTAGAGGATGTCGTTGACGACGACCCCGCCGGCCTCGAGGCGGTTCGCCACGTCCTCGGCCTTGGCGACGCTGCCGCCGAACACGTAGGCGTTGAGCCCGTAGACGGTGTCGTTTGCGATCCGGACGGCGTCGTCCACGTCGTCGTAGCGCCGGATCGGAAGCAGCGGTCCGAAGGTCTCCTCGCGCCAGCACAGCATGTCGTCCGTCACGTCCACCAGCACCGTGGGCTCGACGAAACGGCCGGGGCCCTCCTGGATCGTGCCGCCGGTCAGGATCCGCGCCCCCTTGGCCCGGGCGTCGTCCAGGTGCCGGCGCACGACCTCGACCTGCATGGGGGTGACCATGGCCCCGACCTCCACGTCGTCGTCGGCGTTCGGGTCACCCTGGTGCAGCGAGCGCGTGATGCGGACCACGGCGTCGCAAAACGGTTCGAACAGGGCGTCGTGGACCAGGCAGCGCTCGACGCTGGCGCACACCTGGCCGGCGTTGAGGAACGCGCCCGTGACGATCTTGCGCGCGGCGTCTTCGATGTCGGCGTCCGGCAGGACGATGGCCGCGTCCTTGCCGCCGAGCTCCGCCACGCACGGGATCAGGCGCTCGCCGCAGCGGGCGGCGATCTTGCGGCCCGTCGCCACCGAGCCCGTGAACACGATCATGTCCGCCTCGTCCACGAGGGCTGCCCCGGTCG
>Ga0256839_1002370_pt1 | contig 21053 bp, 20 predicted proteins | sample 354166metaG_FD_185968 | JGI IMG/M metagenome (GOLD analysis project Ga0256839, IMG submission 185968) | Hydrothermal vent microbial communities from Mid Atlantic Ridge, Atlantic Ocean - 354-166 | ecosystem: Environmental > Aquatic > Marine > Hydrothermal vents | place: Atlantic Ocean: Mid... | reverse complement strand
TTGTCAGGAGGTCAGATCTCTGCTAATCTACCTGGTCCGGCTCCCTGGCGAGCGGCAGTAGCGGGAGAGAGAGCGTCCCATGGCCAAGCGCAAGAAAGGCAGTCGCATCATGATCGTGCTTGCTTGTAGTGAGTGCGGGCAGCGAAACTACCGCACCTTCAAAAACCGGCACAACACCCCGGGCAAGCTTGAGCTCAAAAAGTACTGCCGCTTTTGCCGGCACGTCACCCTACACCGGGAGACCAAGTGAGCCGGGTATAAGGATTAGAGGACCTCGCCGCGAGGGAACCGAAGGGCCATAGCTCAATTGGTAGAGCACCGGTCTCCAAAACCGGGGGTTGTGGGTTCGAGTCCCGCTGGCCCTGCTTCCTGAGGTCTTTTTTTGCTGAGCAAGGTACGGGGAAGGTCAGATGGCAAAGACCACCACTACTACCGAGGCCAAGCCCAAGCCCGCCACCGACACTAGCGAGGCGGCCCATCCCCGGCGCACCCGCAGCCGGCTGGCCAACTTCATGCGCGAGCTCAAGGCGGAGTGGAACCGGATTACCTTTCCCGACTGGCACTGGCCCAAGCGGGAGCAGTGGACCAAGTCAAGTCGCGGTGAGCTGTGGCGGATGACCTTTGGGGTGCTCATCTTTACCGGGGTGATGACCCTCATCGTTACCCTGCTGAGCCTCATCGTTGACGGGATCTTCTCCCTCATCGGGGTGGGGGTGTAGGCGATGCGCTGGTACGTTCTCCATGTTCTCTCGGGTCAGGAGCAGAAGGTGGCCGAGGCCATCCAGCACATGATTGAGCAGGGCCAGTTCGTCAAGGAGGGGATCAACCGGGTGGAGGAGGTGGTGGTCCCCTACGAGACCCGCACCGAGGTCTACAAGGGCAAGAAGCAGAAGCGCAAGCGCAAGCTCTTCCCCGGCTACATCCTGGTCAGGGCCAGCCTGGACGTGGAGACCCAGCACCTGCTCAGGCACGTCAAGGGGGTGATCGGCTTTGTCGGCCCGGGCGGCAAGCCTCAGCCCCTCACCAACGAGGAGGTGGAGGAGATCTTCCGCCGCATGGAGCAGGAGGAGGCCGAGGTGGTGACCAGCTATGAGGTGGGGGACACGGTAAAGATCCTCTCCGGTCCCTTCGCCGAGATGCTGGGCAAGGTGAAAGAGATAGAACCGGAGCGCCAGAAGGTAAAGATTGTGCTGAGCATCTTTGGCCGTGACACCCTGCTTGAGCTCAACTTTGAGCAAGTGGAGCGGCTGGAGGATGCACCCGAGAAGGTGGGAGCGGAGGAAGACTAAATCTGGATTTGGTGCTATCATCTGAAGATTAGGGGAAAGAAGCCATGGCCAAGCCCATAAAAGCCATCATCAAGGTGCACATTGAGGGTGGGGCGGCCCGTCCGGCACCCCCCCTGGGCCCTGCCCTGGCCCAGCACGGCATCCCCATCATGGACTTCTGCAAGAAGTTCAACGATGTCACCCAGGACCGCAAGGGAGACATCATCCCCACCGTCATCCGGGTCTACCACGACAACAGCTTTGACTTTGACCTCAAGACCACCCCGGCAGCCCTGCTCATCAAGCGGGCGCTGGGGATTGAGAAGGGCTCCGGGGTGCCCAACAAGGAGAAGGTAGGCAAGCTCACCAAGGATCAGCTTCGCCAGATCGCCGAGCACAAGATGAAGGACCTCAACGCCAACGACGTGGAGCAGGCGATGAAGATCATTGCCGGCACCGCCCGCAGCATGGGAGTGGAGGTGGAACTCTAGCCATGCCCCAGCGCACCAAGCGATACCTCAGTTTGGCCGAGAAGCGGGGCCCGCGCACCGTGGCCCACCCCCTGAGGGAGGCAGTGGAGCTGGTGAAGCAGATGGCCCGCGACTGGGAGACGGTGGAACTTTCGGCCCGCCTGGGGGTTGACCCCAGAAAGCCGGAACAGAACATACGCGGCACCACCACCCTCCCCCACGGCACCGGCAAGACCCCCACCGTGGTGGTCATCGCCCACGAGGGAGACCTGATCAAGGTGGCCGAGGAGGCGGGGGCCGACTTTGCCGGTGGCAAGGAGCTGGTGGAGAAGATCCAGAAGGAGGGCTGGCTGGACTTTGATGTGGTCATCGCCACCCCCCAGATGATGGCCGAGGTGGGAAAGCTGGGCCGCATCCTAGGACCGCGGGGGCTTATGCCCAACCCCAAGGCGGGGACGGTGACCAACGATGTGGCCCATGCGGTGGAGGAGTTTAAGCGGGGCAAGCTGGAGTTTCGGGTAGACCGCACCGGGGTGGTCCATGTGCCGGTGGGCAAGGCGGGCTTTGAGGTGGACCAGCTGGTGGAGAATGTGCGCCACCTGGTTCAGGAGCTGATGCGGGTAAAGCCTGCCGCCCTCAGCCGGGCGGGCTACCTCAAGTCCCTCTACCTCAGCGCTACCCAGACCCCGTCGGTCAAGGTTGACCTGAGGGAGTTCATCTAAACGGGCGCGGGGGATAAGACCATGAGGCGCAAGGAAAAGGCCAAGCGGGTGGAAAGGATCAGGCAGGTGTTTGCCGAGGCGGACTTTGCCTTCCTGATTGACTTTCTGGGCATGGATGTGGCGACCCGCGACAGCTTCAAGGAGGAGCTCAGGCGGCGGGGAGCCGACTGCATGGTGGTCAAGAACACCCTGGCCAAGCGGGCCCTGGAGGGGATGGAGGTGGACGGTCTGCTGGAGGCCCTCCGTGGGCCCACCATGGTGGTCTTTGGCCGGGAGGACGTGAGCGGGTCGGCCAAGGCCATCCGCGAGCTAAACCGGCAGCTGAGGGATTTTCCCGCCGGCCAGGTCAAGGCGATCTGGTTTGACGGCAAGGCCTACCCGGCGGAGGAGTTCCGGCGCTTTACCGACCTGCTCAGCAAGGAGGAGGCGAAGGCCAAGCTGCTTGGCCTGATGAAGGGAGTGCCCCAGCGGCTGGTGGGGGTACTGGCGGGCACCCTCTCCCGCCTGCCCCGGGTACTCAAGGCCAAGGCGGAGCAGGGGTAGGGGACAAGCCAGGAGCCAGGCGAGGGGAGAGAGAAACATATGCGTTCCCCTAGAGGGTAGGAGAACCATCACCAGGAGGTTTGGGACAAGATGCCTTACGAGGAGATCATTGAGAAGCTGGAGAGCCTCACCGTCGTTCAGCTTAATGAGCTGGTCAAGGAGCTGGAGGAGCGCTGGGGCGTCACCGCGGCGGTGGCGGCTGCACCGGTGGCGGGAGCGGCGGCCGCCGGCGGAGGCGAGGCGGCCGAGGCGGCCGAGGAGAAGTCTAGCTACAACGTCATCCTCAAGTCCATCGGGGGTAGCAAGCTGGACGTGATCAAGGTGATCCGCAAGGTCACCGGCCTCGGCATCAAGGAGGCCAAGGAGCTGGTGGACAACGCTCCCAAGCCGGTCAAGGAGGGGGTGCCCAAGAACGAAGCAGAGGAGATCAAGAAGCAGCTGGAGGAGGCGGGAGCCCAGGTCGAGCTGGAGTAGGTTGCTTATCTCTACCGAGGGGCGGGATATAGCAGGCGCCCGATCGGCGCCCCGCTTTGCACGGCCGCAAGCTTTTCGAAAGGAGGGTTAGGCCTTGAAAGGAATGCTTCTAGACAGGCGTCACGCACTCAGTGAAGACCTGATTGAGTATGAGTTTCCCTTCCTGCTCGCCACCCAGGTGGAGAGCTACCGCTGGTTCCTCTTTGAGGGCTTCAAGCAGGTCTTTGAGGAGGTCTTCCCCATCCGCAGCAAGGACGGCGCACTGGAGCTCCACTTTCTGGACTACAAGGTCATCCTGCCCGAGCACGCCGATACCGAGTGCCTGGAGATGGACCTGGACTACTCGGCCTCCATCAAGGGCATCTTTGAGTTTCGCAACCTTAAGCGGAAGGGGGAGATTATCCGCCAGGAGGTCTACATCTGTGATATCCCCTTCATGACCTCTCGCGGCACCTTCATCATCAACGGGGTTGAAAGGGTGATCGTGAGCCAGCTGGTGCGCTCGCCGGGGGTCTATTTCACTCCTGGTCAGAAGCGCACTGCCAGCGAGGATGCCCCAATGGTGAAGCTGATTCCCTACCGGGGCTCCTGGCTCAAGTATCAGTACGACAAGCGGAGGAAGGTGTATCAGGTTCGCCTGGACACCACCCGGAGGGTGGTGCGCATCCCCATCACCCAGTTCCTGCGCGCGCTGGGCTTTACGGTTGACCTGGAGAAGAAGGTGATCTATCACCCCGACCCGGTCTATCTCTACACCGACCGGGAGGGCAACGTCCACCAGGAGCCCCTCACCAAGGAGGAATGGGATAACCAGCCCTTCCCCATCCAGCAGCCCCTCATGCCCACCGTGGAGGAGGACCGCACCCGCGACCGGAGGGAGGCGCTGATAGAGATCTGGAAGCGGCTCAACCCCACCGACTCCTTCACCGAGGCTCAGCTGGAGGAGATGCTCCGGCGGCGCTACATGGACCCGGTGCGCTACGACCTGGCCGAGGTGGGTCGCTACATGGTCAACCGCAAGCTGGGCATCAACCTCCGCCCTGATCGGCGGGTGCTGTCGGTGGCCGACTTCATGGAGACCTTCCGCAAGCTCTACGAGCTGCAGGAGGAGGGCAAGGGGCAGCTTGACGACACCGAGCACCTGAACCTGGAGAACCGGCGGGTGGAGCCGGTGGGCGAGCTTTTACAGGAGCAGATGCGCAAGGGGATGATGCGGGTGGAGCGCATCATCACCGAGCGGATGATGCAGCCCACCGCCGAAGAGGAGAGCCCCAAGTCGCTCATCAACACCCGGCCGCTTACGGGGGTGATCAAGGAGTTCTTTGGCTCCTCCCAGATGAGCCAGTTCATGGACGAGACCAATCCGCTCACCTCCCTCACCCACAAGCGTCGCCTCTCCGCCCTGGGACCCAAGGGGCTCACCCGGGACGCCGCCCGGTTTGACTTCAGGGACGTCCACCGCAGCCACTATGGGCGCATCTGCCCCATTGAGACCCCGGAGGGGCAGAACATCGGCCTCATCACCAGCCTGGCCGGCTATGCCCGGCTAAACAAGTATGGCTTTGTGGAGACCCCCTATCACCCGGTAAAGAAGGGCCGGGTGATCTCAAGCGAGGTGAAATATCTTCCCGCCTTTGAGGACACCAAGTTCCGTATCGCCCCGGCCACCGTAAAGCGCGACAAGCGGGGGCGCATCCTGGAGGATCGCCTGCATGTGCGTAGGGGGGACAACATTGAGTTGGTGAGCCGGGAGGAGGTGGACCTGATTGAAATCAGCCCCGCCCAGTTCGTCTCCGTTACCACCTCCCTCATCCCCTTCCTGGAGCACGACGACTCCAACCGGGCGCTGATGGGCTCCAACATGCAGCGCCAGGCGGTTCCGCTGATTGAGCCAGAGGCCCCGCTGGTGGGTACCGGCAACGAGCGACGGGTGGCGGAGGACTCCGGGGCGGTGCTAAGGAGCCATTTCTGTGGCCAGGTGATCTATGCCGACTCGGAGAAGATCACCCTGGCCAAGGGGATCGTCTGGGACCGCCAGACGGGCGAGATCCTGGACCTGCCCAACCTGGAAACCCTCACCAACCTGACCGCGGTGCGCTTCGTGCGCAAGCGGGACGCCACCGAGGCGATGAAGCGGCTGGCGCGCCTGCGGGAGAAGCTCTACCCCAGCCTGGTCTTTGAGCGCAACCCGCTGGATGAGCACGAGATTGTGGTGCGGGCCAAGAGCCGGGAGATCGTGGAGGAGATCGTTGGCCAGCTCAAGGAGCGCTACCAGGACGTCACCGACAAGGTCCCCGAGCTGGTACTCACCGAGTCCAAGTTTGACTATATTTTCACTCCTCCGGGCCGTGAGCTTGATCGGAAGCGGGTGGTCCCGCCGGAGGACCGGGTGTTTAAGCCGCTGCCCGAGGAGATGGAGCAGTATGAGACCATTGAGCTGAGGAAGTTCAAGCGCTCCAACCAGGGCTCGCTGGTCAACCAGCGGCCGGTGGTCAAGGAGGGGGACGTAGTCATCAAGGGGGATCTTCTGGCCGACGGCAGCACCACCAGTGGTGGCGAGCTTGCCCTGGGCAAGAACGTGCTGGTTGCCTTCCTCCCCTGGCGGGGCTACAACTTTGAGGACGCGGTGCTGGTCAGCGAGGAGCTGGTCACCGACGACATCTTTACCTCCATCCACATTGAGAAGCTGGAGTGTGAGGCGCGGGAGACCAAGGTGGGACCGGAAAAGATCACCCGGGAGATGCGCCAGTACTCCAGCAAGATTGAGCGCACTCTGGACGAGCGGGGCATCATCCGTGAGGGCGCCTGGGTGAAGGCGGGGGATGTGCTGGTGGGCAAGATCACCCCGCGGGGGGAGACCGATCTCTCGGGGGAGGAGAAGCTCATCCGCATGGTCTTCGGCGAGAAGGGGCGAAACTACAAGAACACCCCACTAAAGCTTCCCCACGGCGAGGAAGGGGTGGTCATCCACACCCAGTTCTTCAGCCGAGAGAAGGGGGACGACCTCCCCCACAACGTGGTGGAGCTGGCGCGGGTCTTTGTGGCCCGCACGCTCAAGCTTCAGGTGGGCGACAAGATCGCCGGTCGGCACGGCAACAAGGGGGTCATCTCCATGGTGCTGCCGGTGGAGGACATGCCCTTCCTGCCCGACGGGACCCCCATCCAGATGGTGCTGAATCCCCTCGGCGTGCCCAGCCGAATGAACATCGGCCAGGTGCTGGAGGCACATCTTGGGCTGGCCTGCTCCATGATTGATGAGAGCCAGCTGGAGGAGGTGCGCCGGATCCTCGCCAAGGAGGAGCCTATCCACTTTGACCGCTCCAAGCGCAAGCATGAGCTTCAGGGGGTGGAGGAGATCCGCCTGCGCCGGGCCAAAAATCCGCTCAAGGTCAAGTCGCCCCCCTTCCAATCGGTGAAGGAGGACCAGATTCGCCAGCTGTTTGCCTACCTCAACCTGCCCCTGGACGGCAAAACCATCCTCTATGACGGGGTGACCGGCGAGCCCTTCAAGGAGCGGGTGATGGTGGGGGTGATGTACATCATGAAGCTCCACCACCTGGTGGAGGAGAAGATCCACGCCCGCTCCACCGGTGGCTATGCCCTGATTACCCAGCAGCCGCTGGGGGGCAAGGCCCAGTTTGGCGGTCAGCGACTGGGTGAGATGGAGGTGTGGGCGCTGGAGGGCTACGGTGCCGCCTACCTGCTCAAGGAGATGCTCACCATAAAGAGCGACGACGTTGAGGGGCGCAGCCGCACCTACCAGGCCATCGTGGATGGCCGCCTGATCCCCGAGCCGGGTCTGCCGGAAGGGTTCAACGTGATCGTAAACGAGCTCAAGAGCCTGGCGCTCAATGTTGAGGTCAAGTACTACGAGGAGGAGATTGAGGAGCGCGAGCGCCGGATGAGGGAGACGGTCTTCGCCAGCTCAGCGGTTGGCGGTGATGGGGGGGAGGTGCCCGAGCTTCCCCCGCCCACCGTTCCGTCGGACGGTGAGTTTGACGAGGAGGTGGAGTAGAAAGTGGCGGTAGCACAAAGGAGAAGGATGGTGGGGCGACTGGAGATTCAGCCCCGCAACATTGAGTGGATCCGCATCTCCCTGGCCTCGCCGGAGGACATTCTTCGCTGGAGCAAGCGCAAGGGGCCGGGGGACACCGAGTACTACGCCGAGGTAAAGAAGGCGGAGACCTTCAACTACCGCACCTACCGTCCCGAGCGGGACGGCCTGTTCTGCGAGCGCATCTTCGGGCCCACCAAGAACTACGAGTGTGCCTGCGGCAAGTACAAGCGGCGCCGCTTCAAGGAGGTGGTCTGCGACCGCTGTGGGGTGATGGTGACCCACTCCAAGGTGCGCCGCGAGTGGATGGCCCACATCCGGCTGGCTGCACCGGTAGCCCACATCTGGTTCACCCGCTCCATTCCCAACCGGATGTCGGCTCTCCTCGGGATCAACTCCAAGGAAGTTGAGAAGATCGTCTACTACGTCCAGTACATCGTTACCAAGATTGACATCCCCTGGCTCCTGGAGAACTACCGCCAGATTGAGGCCTGGGTCAGGGAGCACGTAAAGAAACTCAAGGCCGAGCGGCGGAACGTAAAAAACGTCCACGAGATGAACCTGTGGCAGAAGCTTGCCCGCTTCACCACCGATGACGCCCAGAAGCGGGAGCTGGCCCACGGCCTGGCCAAGAAGTATGGGGACGGCAAGCTTCAGCCGGGGATGGACTTCTCCCAGGACCCCGAGGTCGCCGAGGACCTGGAGCGGATGAAGGACTTTGTCAACCGGGAGAAGATCCTCTCCTTCTATAGGCTGGCTGAGAGGATCGTTGATCCGGCCACCCAAGAGGTCATCGGGCAGCGGGGGGACGAGTTCACCTACGCCCTCATCTCCAAGCTGTTTGACTCCGGCTTCTTTGTCTTTATGGTGGAAGACAAGAACCCCAATCTCATCCGGCGCAAGACCATTGAGGAGCTGGACTACAACATCTCCCGCTTGGAGGGTGGTATCCGCCTGATCAAGAAGCTTAAGAAGTGGACCTTGGTGCCCGACCACGACACTCTCACTCGCAGTGGACAGGTGGTTATCCCGGGATACGAGTCCTTTGCTGTGCTTAGATACTTCCTTTACCTCAACCATGAGATAGACCTGGACAGGTACATCCAGCTAAAGATGGGGGCTGAGGCCCTGCTGGACATCTTTGAGAACCTTGATCTGGAGGAACTGGAGCGGGACCTCAGGGAGGAGATTGAGCGCACCGCAAGCGCCCAGACCAGGCGCAAGCTTTTGAAGCGGCTCAGGATCGTGCGCTCCTTCCGCCGCAGCGGCAACCGGCCGGAGTGGATGATCCTCAAGGTACTGCCGGTGCTGCCGCCGGAGCTTCGGCCGATGGTTGAGCTGGACGGGGGTCGGTTTGCTTCAAGCGACCTAAACGAGCTCTACCGGCGGGTGATCAACCGCAACAACCGGATGCGCAAGCTCATTGACATCCGCGCCCCCGAATCCATCATGCGCAATGAGAAGCGCATGCTGCAGGAGTCGGTGGACGCACTGATTGACAACGCCCGCGCCCGAGGGAGGCCCTCGCTTAGTTCGGCCAGCCGACCCCTAAAGAGCCTCTCCGACATGCTCAGGGGCAAGCAGGGCAGGTTCCGGCAGAACCTGCTGGGCAAGCGGGTGGACTACTCGGGCCGCTCGGTCATCGTGGTGGGGCCGAGGCTCAAGCTCCACCAGTGTGGCCTGCCCAAGATGATGGCCCTGGAACTGTTTAAGCCCTTCGTGCTGCACAAGCTGATCAAGCCCGACGACCCCCAGCAGAACGTGGCCTACGCCCGCCACATAGTGGAGAAGGCAGAGGCGGAGGAGGTGTGGGATGCCCTGGACGAGATCATCAAGAACCACCCGGTGCTTCTAAACCGCGCCCCCACCCTGCACCGCCTCTCCATCCAGGCCTTTGAGCCGGTACTGATTGAGGGCAAGGCGATCCAGCTCCACCCGCTAGTCTGCACCGCCTACAACGCCGACTTTGACGGTGATCAAATGGCGGTGCACGTTCCCCTCTCCACCGCTGCCCAGGCAGAGGCGCGGGTGCTGATGCTTTCTTCCAACAACCTGTTGCTGCCGGCCGACGGGCGGCCCATAGTTGGTCCCACCCAGGACATGGTGTTGGGCATCTATTACCTGACTCAGATGGAGCCTGACCCGCGTTACACCGAGCCGGTGGACCCCGACGACCTCTCCAAGGGCTACCGGCTGCTCTCCTATCAGGAGTTGAGAGAGAAGGACGAGGAGCGAAAGCTTGAGGACCGGGTGCTGCCCAAGACCCCCCACTTCACTGACCTGGACGAGGTAATCCTGGCCTACGAGAACGGCCACCTGGACCTGCTGCAGCCGGTGGTGGTAAAGCTAGAACGTCGGGTGCTCTATCAGAGTGAGGGTGAGCCGGTTCCAGAGATCTTCTGCCTGACCACGGTGGGAAGGGTGATCTTCAACCGGCGGCTGGATGATCTCTACAAGGAGGTGGAGGTGCCCGAGGAGCGCCGCCTGCCCTATTTCAACTACGGGCTGGGCAAGAAAGACCTGGGCTGGCTATTGGAGCTGGCCTACCGACAGTGTGGGCACAACTTTGTGGTGGTACTGGCTGACGCCCTCAAGGACATCGGTTTTGAGTGGGCTTGCCTCACCGGGGTGACTTTGGCGGTAAGTGATATCTGCATCCCAGCCGAGAAGAGCAAGATCATTGAGAAGGCCCGCAAGGAGACCGAGCGGATCTGGTCTGACTTCAACAAGAAGCGTATCACCCCGGCGGAGAAGAACGAGGAGATTATCAAGGTGTGGGACCGGGCCAACAAGGAGCTCACCAAGGCGATGAAGCTCAACTTTGATGTGCTCAATCCCATCTGGATGATGGCCAACTCGGGTGCCCGGGGCAAGATGGACCAGGTGAAGCAACTTGCCGCCATGCGTGGTCTGATGGTGGGACCCACCGGCCGGGTGTTGGACTTTCCCATCATCTCCAACTTCCGCGAGGGGCTGTCGGTCTTTGAGTACTTCGTCTCCACCCATGGTGGAAGGAAGGGTCTGGTGGACACCGCCCTTAAGACGGCCGACTCCGGCTATCTCACCCGCCGGCTGGTGGACGTGGCGGTGGATGTGCACATCAGCAAGCTGGACTGTGGCACCGAGCAGGGGCTGGAGATCAACCTGGACTACTACGGTGACTTTGGCCGTGAGCGGGTCAAGAAGCAGCTCTTTGGCCGCCTGCTGGCCCGCGACCTAGTTGACCCCCAAACGGGAGAGGTGATCTACCCGCGGGGGACCGAGATGGGCCACGAGGAATGTGAGCGGATCTACGAGGTGCTCAAGGACGCTCCCCAGCCGCGGCGGGTGACCATCCGCAGTGTGCTCACCTGTGAGGAGCTGGGCAACGGAGTGTGTGCCAAGTGCTTTGGCTGGGATCTGTCCAACTGGCGGCTGGTGGAGGTGGGCGAGCCGGTCGGTGTGGTGGCTGCCCAGTCCATCGGTGAGCCAGGCACCCAGCTTACCCTGCGCACCTTCCACACCGGTGGGGCGGGCAGCTTCGTGGAACGAGTCACCCCCTACCAGACCGATGCGGACGCCGAGGTGAAGGATGTCAGACGGGTGAAAAGCCCCTCCGGGCAGGGTTTTTCTTTCCAGATCAAGCTCAAGACCAAGGAGGGGAGCGAGCGGGTCATCCGCACCCAGCCCAACACCTCGGAGACCACCGTTGAGGTGAGGGTAAAGCGGGGGGAAAAAATCAAGAAGGGCTCCATCATCTATGTGATCAAGCGGCGCGAGCACGTGGACATCACCCGCGGTCTGCCTGCGGTGGAGAGCCTGCTAGAGGTGCGAGGTGTCAAGGACCCCGCCCCTCTGGCCGAGTTTAGTGGCACGGTCAAGCAGATCACCAAGTTCACCCCCTGGAAGGTGGTGGTGAGGGATCAGCGGCTAGGCATTGAGCGCACCTACGAACTGGTGCTCAAGGATGACCAGGGGCCGGCGGTGAGGTTTGGTCAACAGGTAAAGATCAACACCCCGTTGGACCCGGACGGGGTCCACCTGACCGACATCTCGGGCAAGGTGGAGCGGATGTATCCGGAGGACGACCGGGTCTACTATCGCATCCACCTGGTGAGCGAGGACGGCGAGCAGGAGAAGACCTACGAGACACCCCACGACAACCGGGCGCTACTGGTGGCCGAGGGAGACTACGTGCGCAAGGCAGCCAAGCTCTGCGAGGGCGATTTTGATCTCAGGGAGTACCACCGGCTGGTGGGTGATCTCAAGACCCAGGAGTACCTGGTGCAGACCATCCAGGAGATCTACGAGTCCCAGTCGGTGAGCGTCAACTCCAAGTACATTGAGATCATCGTGCGGCGGATGTTCAACTTCGTGGAGATCACCGACCCGGGTGGTTTCAAGGGAGAGCTTCTGCCGGGCGACAAGCTGGACCGCAAGACCTTCACTCTGCTTTGCCGCCACGCCGAGGAGAAGGGAATCAAGCCGCCCAAGGCCACCACCATCCTGCAGGGCATTTCCAAGGCCAGCCTCTCCACCGAGAGCTGGCTGGCGGCCGCCTCCTTCCAGGAGACCACCCGGGTGCTCACCGAGGCGGCAGTAGAGGGGAAGAAGGACTACCTACGGGGGCTCAAGGAGAACGTCATCATCGGCGGTCTCATCCCAGTGGGCACGGGCCACAAGCGGGACATCCTCTACCGGGTGGACGCGGAAGAAGGGCTCACCCTTGAGCGCATTGAGCGGGAGGAGCCGGAGGACCTCCCTCCCTACCTCAAATATCAGCAGAGCTTCCACCAGGAAGACGGGGGAGAGGGGTTCTAAACCGGCTGCTTGAGAGTGGAACTTGCTTGCCAGCCAGGGATGGCTGTGCTAGCATTTATGGTTCTTAGCCAGCCGAGTAGGGAGCTTTGTCAGTTATGCCGACCATCAACCAGCTAGTCAGGAAGGGGCGCAAGCGCAAGGTGCACAAGTCCAAGTCGCCCGCCCTCCGGGGATGCCCCCAGCGGCGGGGGGTCTGCACGCGCGTCTACACCGTCACCCCCAAGAAGCCCAACTCGGCCCTGCGCAAGGTGGCCCGGGTGAGGCTTACCTCCGGCTACGAGATCACCGCCTACATCCCCGGTGAGGGGCACAACCTGGCCGAGCACTCGGTGGTGTTGGTGAGGGGTGGACGTGTGAAGGACCTTCCTGGTGTGCGCTACCACATCATCCGCGGCGCCCTGGACTGTGCTGGGGTGGAAGGCAGGAAGCAGGGCAGGAGTAAGTACGGAACCCGCCGGCCCAAGTAGCGAGGGGACACAGAGCCATGCCGCGCAGAAAGAAGGAGTACAAGAACAAGAAGTACATCAAGCCCGACCCGGTCTACGGCTCGCTTCTGGTGGCCAAGTTCATCAACAACATCATGAAGAGGGGCAAGAAGACCCTGGCCATGCGGCTCTTCTACGAGACGATGAAGATCGTGGGGGAGAAGACCGGCCGGGAGCCCATTGAGGTGTTTGAGCAGGCGATCAAGAACCTGATGCCGGTGATGGAGGTGAGGAGCCGGCGGGTGGGGGGTGCCACCTACCAGGTTCCGGTGGAGGTGCGCACTGAGCGGCGCTACGCCCTGGCCATGCGTTGGCTTTTGACCTATGCCCGGCAGCGGAGGGGAAAGTCGTTCCCCGAGAAGCTTGCCGCCGAGATGATTGACGCCGCCAACAACACCGGCGCCGCCATCAAGAAGAAGGAAGATACCCACCGGATGGCTGAGGCCAACCGCGCCTTCTCCCAGTTCCGCTGGTGAGCGGGCAGAGAGACTGAGATAAGTAGTGGGGACCCGTGTGGTAATAGAGGCACGGCAGCAAGATGGTCAGTCTGGACAGAGTCAGAAACATTGGGATTGCTGCGCACATCGATGCGGGCAAGACCACGCTCACCGAGCGGATTCTGTTCTACACGGGTCGCTCCCACAAGGTGGGCGAGGTCCACGAAGGGACCGCCACCATGGACTGGATGGTCCAGGAGAAGGAGCGCGGCATCACCATCACCTCTGCCGCCACCTACTGCATGTGGCGGGACCACAACATCAACATCATTGACACTCCCGGTCACGTTGACTTCACCATTGAGGTTGAGCGCAGTCTCAGGGTTCTAGACGGGCTGATCATCTTGCTTGACGCCGTGGCTGGCGTCCAGCCCCAGACCGAGACGGTCTGGCGCCAGGCGGAGCGCTACCAGGTTCCCCGCATCGCCTTCGTCAACAAGATGGACCGGGTGGGGGCCGACTTCTTTATGGTGGTTCAGATGATGCGCGACCGCCTGGGGGCCAACGCCCTGCCGGTCCAGATCCCCATCGGCAGTGAGGCCGAATTTATCGGGGTGATTGATCTGGTGGCGGGCAAGGCGATGTACTACACCGAGGATGTGATGGGCAAGACCTACCGGGAGGAGGAGATCCCGGAGGAACTGATGCCCACCTTCCAGGAGCACCAGGAAAAGCTGGTGGAGGGGCTGGCCGAGCTGGACGACAGCCTGCTGGAGAAGTACCTGGAAGGGGAACAGATCTCCGAGGAGCAGCTAAAGAAGGTAATCCGCGAGGGAGTCATCGCCAACAAGCTGGTGCCGGTATTTTGTGGCTCGGCCTTCAAGAACAAGGGGGTCCAGCTTCTGCTCAACGGGGTGGTGGACTACCTCCCCTCCCCGCTGGACCTTCCTCCGGTGGAGGGGGTCCACCCCGATCACCCCGACCGGGTAGAGATAAGAAGGCCCGACCCCAGTGAGCCCCTTGCCATGCTGGCCTTCAAGATCGCCACTGACCAGCATGTGGGCCGGCTGACCTACGTTCGCATCTACAGCGGGACCCTGAGGAAGGGGAGCTCGGTGTGGAACCCGGCGGTCAGAAAGCACGAGCGCATCGGGCGCATCCTACGCATGCACGCCAACCACCGGGAGGACATTGACCAGGCTAGGGCGGGCGACATCGTCGCCCTGATCGGACTAAAGGAGACCCGCACCGGCGACACCCTGTGCGACCCCAAGCATCCCATCCTGTTGGAGTCCATCCACATCCCCGAGCCGGTGATTGCGGTGGCGGTGGAGCCCAAGAGCCAGGCCGACACCGACAAGCTATCCAACGCGCTGGCCAAGCTGGCCGAGGAGGACCCCACCTTCCAGGTGAGGATGGACGAGGAGAGCGGCCAGACCATCATCTCCGGGATGGGTGAGCTCCACCTGGAGATCATCGTGGACCGGCTGCTGAGGGAGTTTAAGGTGGCAGCCAACGTGGGCAAGCCCCAGGTGAGCTACCGGGAGGCCATCACCCGGGAGGCGGAGGGGCATGGCCGCTTCGTCCGCCAGACCGGCGGGCGGGGCAAGTATGGCGAGTGCTACATCCGCATCCGGCCCACCACCGACGGGACACCCTTCATCTTCCACAACAAGATCGTGGGCGGGGTGATCCCCAAGGAGTACATCCCGGCGGTGGAGAAGGGGCTTCGGGAGGCGATGGAGACCGGGGTGGTCTTCGGCTATCCGCTTACCGGCATTGAGGTGGAGCTCTATGACGGGAGCTACCACGAGGTTGACTCGGACGAGATCAGCTTCCGCATCGCCGCCCAGATGGCCCTCAAGGATGCGGTGATGAAGGCGGGGCCGATACTCATGGAGCCCATCATGAAGGTTGAGGTGACCGTCCCCGAGCAGTATATGGGGGATGTTATCGGTGACCTCAACAGCCGGCGGGGCAAGATCACCGCAGTTGACCAGGACAATCGGGGCAAGGCGGTCATTCAGGCCTTCGTCCCCCTGGCGGAGACTTTCGGCTATGCTACTGACCTTCGCAACAAGACCCAGGGGCGGGCGGAGTTCGTGATGGAGTTTGACCACTACGCCCCGGTGCCCCAGTCGGTGGAGGACCGAGTGAGGGATAAAGTAGCCGTCGAGGCCTGAGAGGTATGATAATCAGCTTCGGCGGACCGAGGGAAACCAAGGGCAAGGAGCGTAGGAGACAAAATGGCGAAGCAAAAGTTTGAGCGCACCAAGCCACACATCAACGTCGGCACCATCGGGCACGTTGACCACGGCAAGACCACGCTGACCGCGGCCATCACCAAGGTGCTCGCGCTACAGAATCTGGCCAAGTTCACCAGTTTTGACGAGATTGACAAGGCGCCCGAGGAGCGCGAGCGCGGCATCACCATCGCCACTGCCCACGTGGAGTACGAGAGCCCCAACCGGCACTACGCCCACGTTGACTGCCCGGGCCACCAGGACTACGTGAAGAACATGATCACCGGTGCGGCCCAGATGGACGGCGCCATCCTGGTGGTGTCGGCGGCCGACGGGGTGATGCCCCAGACCCGGGAGCACATCCTGCTCGCCCGTCAGGTTGGGGTGCCCTACATCGTGGTCTTCCTCAACAAGGTTGACCTGGTGGACGACCCCGAGCTCATTGACCTGGTGGAGGAGGAGGTCCGGGAGCTGCTCACCGAGTATGGCTACCCGGGTGACGAGGTGCCGGTTATTCGGGGCAGTGCCCTCAAGGCGCTGGAGAGCGATGGCACCGGCCCTGACGCCGAGCCCATCCTCAAGCTGGTGGAGGCGCTGGACACCTACATCCCCGTCCCCGAGCGCGACGTGGACAAGCCCTTCCTGATGCCGGTGGAGGACGTCTTCTCCATCACCGGTCGCGGCACCGTGGCCACCGGCCGCATTGAGCGCGGCAAGATCCGGGTGGGCGAGGAGGTGGAGATCGTCGGCCTCCGTACCGACCCCATCAAGACGGTGGTGACCGGCGTGGAGATGTTCCGCAAGATCCTGGACGAGGGTGTGGCCGGTGACAACGTGGGCCTCCTGCTGCGCGGTGTGGAGCGCAGTGCGGTGGAGCGGGGGATGGTGGTCGCTGCCCCCGGCTCCATCAACCCCCACACGAAGTTCAAGGCCCAGGTCTACGTGCTGACCAAGGACGAGGGTGGCCGCCACAAGCCCTTCTTCTCCGGCTACCGGCCCCAGTTCTACTTCCGCACCACCGACGTGACCGGTGAGATCCAGCTCCCCGAGGGGGTGGAGATGGTCATGCCGGGCGACAACATTGAGATGACGGTGGAGCTCATCAAGCCGGTGGCCATTGAGAAGGGGCTCAGATTTGCCATCCGTGAGGGCAACCGAACCATCGGTGCAGGCACGGTCACCGAGATCATTGAATGAGGTGACCATGGGGGACCGGGTCCTTCGGGACCCGGTCCTTTTTTGACCGTGGGTGAGTGGTTATGAGGGAAAAGATCCGCATCAAGCTGAGAAGCTACGACCACCGGCTCTTAAACGACAGCGTGCAGCTCATCGTGGACATGGCGGAGCGCACCGGCGCCAAGGTGGTTGGACCGATCCCGCTTCCCACCGAGCGCAAGGTGTGGTGCGTCAACCGCTCACCCCACGTGGACAAGCGGTCCATGGAGCACTTTGAGCTCAGGATCCACAAGCGACTGATTGAGATCCTGGAACCGCCCCAGCAGACCATTGACATGCTGGTCAACCTGGACCTGCCCACCGGGGTGGATGTAGAGGTGAAGGCAAGCTAGCCATGGCCATGATCAGGCGCATACCAGCAATCAAGGTGGGGATGACCACCGCCTTTGACGAGGTGGGGGACGGCATGGCCGTCACCCTGCTTCAGCCCCTGCCGGTATGGGTGGTGCAGATCAAGACCCCGGCCAAGGACGGCTATCACGCGGTAAAGCTGGCCTACGGGGAGACCACCTGGAAGCACGTCACGAAACCTGTCCAAGGTGAGCTCAAGAAGGCGGGAATAGAGGTTCCCCTGCGCTACTTTTACGAGTACCGTCCTCCCGAGGGGGAGGAGGTCCAGGTTGAGGTGGGGCAGAAGATTGAGCCCCAGCAGATTTGCCGAGGATGGCTGGAAGTAAACGTCACCGGCAAGAGCAAGGGGCGGGGCTTTGCCGGGGCGATGAAGCGGTGGGGCTTCCACGGCCAGAGCCGCACCCACGGCACCAAGTCCTTCCACCGCGCCCCGGCCAGCAACAACGCCACCGACCCGGCCCGGGTCTTCAAGGGCAGCAAGCGGCCCGGTCGCTTCGGGGGGAAGACGGTGACCATCCTCAGGTTGGGCGTCTTTGAGTACAACCCGCAGCTGAACCTGCTGGTGGTTGACGGCAGCGTCCCCGGTCCGCGGGGAGGGCAGCTGTTTGTGGAAGTGGTGGACTGGGAGGAGGTGCCCGAGGAGGCGGCCTCCCAGCCGGAGGTGGCCGAGGCGGTGGCCGCCGCCAGCGAGGAGGGCTAACCCGAGATGGCGGAGCTAAAGCAGATCAAGGAGCTTCCCGGCTACCAGGGGGTGGAGCCCGACTACCTGGCCATTCAGGAGGCCATTCGGGTGGCCCAGGTGAACGGCTACCGCCGCACCGCCAACACCAAGCGCATCTCGGAGCTCTCCTACTCGGGGCGCAAGGTTTTCCGCCAGAAGGGAACCGGCCGCGCCCGCCAGGGCGAGCGGGGCAACGTCCACATGTACCACGGGGCGGTGGCCTTTGGACCCAAGCCGCGGATAAAGAAGATCAAGATCAACCGCAAGCAGGCTCGCCGCGCCCTGATCTCTGCTCTGCTCCATCACGCCCACGACGGAAGCCTCTGGCTGACTCTGGACGACGATCTCCGGCAGGTGGAGAAGACCCGCCTGCTGGACGGTTTCTTCAGCGAGGGGGGCTTTGACGGCAAGGTGCTCATCTTCTGCCTGCGGGGGGACAAAGTGCTCACCGCCGCCCGCAACCACCCGCGGATAAAGTGTCTGCCGGTGGACCGGCTAAATACCCCCGACCTTGCTTTCCACGACTGGGTGATCTTCACCCGCCAGGCCTGGGATGAGCTTATGGTCAGGCTGGGAGTGAAGGAGCACGTGGGGGCAGGGGCTGATGAGGACGAGGCGGAGGTAAAGGCAGAGGAGACGGCTCTGGAAGCTCCGTCCGACGCCGGAGAGGAGGCCCAGGAAGATACCAGCGGGGACGAGGGGGACTCCGGTCAGGTAGAGGGAGAGGAGGTGAGCGAGGATGACTAAGCACCCCGCAGAGGTCCTGCTCGGTCCGGTGATCACCGAGCGCTCCCTGGAGCAGACGGCACAGGGCAAGTACACCTTCTACATCGCCCCCGACGCCAACAAGCACGATGTGAAGCGGGCGGTGGAGGAGCGCTTTCAGGTGAACGTGGTCAAGGTAAACATCGTAAAGCTTCCCCGCAAGCCCAAGCGGGTGGGCAGATACCGCTACTGGACCAAGGAGCGCAAGAAGGCCATCGTGACTCTGGCCGAGGGCCAGACCATTCCCGACATTCTGGAGGCGGTGTGAGGTAGCAAGCGATGCCACTTAAGAAGCACAAGCCAGTTACGCCCGGCACCCGCCAGTGGCTGAGCATTGACTATTCTGAGCTCAGCAAGGATCCGCCGGAGAAGAAGCTCCTGGTTCCCCTCCACCGGCGGGCGGGGCGCAACAACCAGGGGCGGGTCACCGCCCCCCACAGGCGCAACGCCTACCGGGGCAAGTACCGCCTGGTGGACTTCAAGCGCAGCCGGGACGGTGAGCCGGCCAAGGTGGTAAGCCTCCAGTATGACCCCAACCGCACCGCCTTCATCGCCCTGATTGAGTATCCCGACGGCACCCGCAGCTACATCATCGCTCCCCATGGGATCAAGGTGGGGGATGTGGTGCAGAGCGGCGAGGACGCTCCCATCCGGCCGGGCAATACCCTGCCCCTGGCCCGTATCCCCGACGGCACCCTGATCCACAACATTGAGCTCATCCCCGGCCGGGGAGCCCAGCTGGTGCGGGCGGCGGGCAGCTTCGCCCAGCTGATGGCCAAGGAGCTGGAGAAGGACCGGGTGGTGGTGAGACTCCCCAGCGGGGAGATGCGCTACATCCACGCCCGCTGTCGGGCGACGGTGGGGCGGGTCTCCAACGTGGACAACTCCAACCAGAAGCTGGGCAAGGCGGGTCGCTCCTTCCACCGCGGCCGCCGCCCCCATGTCAGGGGAGCGGCGATGAATGCGGTGGACCACCCCCACGGCGGCGGCGAGGGCAAGGCGGGAACCGCCATGCCGCCCCAGTCCAGGACCGGGGTCTATGCCAAGGGGAAGAAGACCCGCTCGCCCAGAAAGAGCCTCCGGCACCTGGTGCGTGACCGCAGGGTGGGTAGGTGATCAAACCATGAGCAGATCCAGCAAGAAGGGACCATACGTCCATCCCAAGCTGATGAAGAAGGTGCGGCGGGCGATTAAGGAGAACCGCCGTGAGCCCATCCGCACCTGGTCGCGTGCCTCCATGATCACCCCGGAGATGATCGGGCTTACCTTTGAGGTACACAATGGGCGCCGCTTCTTCCCGGTCTATGTGACCGAGGAGATGGTGGGCCACCGGCTGGGCGAGTTTGCCCCCACCCGCACCTACCGGGGGCACGGCAAGGAGGCCAAGAAGGCGAGGAGGGGCAAGTAGCCATGCAGACCCGCGCCATCCACCGCTTCATGTTTGCCCAGCCAAACAAGGTGCGCCGCTACGGACGCCTGATCAAGGGCAAGCCGGTAAGGGAGGCGGACGCCATCCTCCAGGTGATGCCCTCCAAGGTGTGCAAGATGCTGAGGAAGCTGCTTCGCTCGGCGGTGGCCAATGCGGAGCACAACCACAACCTGAACCGGGACGAGCTGGTGGTGGAGAATGTGATCGCCGACCGGGGGCCCATCTATAAGCGCATCCGTCCCCGCGCCCGGGGCCGGGCATTCCTGGAGCGCAAGCGCACCACCCACGTGACCATCATCCTGGAGGAGGCGGAGGTCTATCGGAAGAAGCTTGAAGAGCGCCGCTGGATCCGGGGGATGCGGCGGGCGATCCGCAAGGGAAGGCTCAAGTGGAACCGCCCCAAGGCGGCGGGAGAAGGCTAGGCAGGAAGATACACCATGGGACAGAAGACACACCCCAAGGGCTTCAGGCTGTGGACGGTAGAAAACTGGGACTCCGTCTGGTTTGCGCCCAAGCGCAAGTATCCCGACTATGTGATGGAGGACTTTAGGATTCGCGAGTTCCTTTTCAAGGAGCTCAAGAACGCCCAGCCGGAGAAGATTGAGATCAAGCGGAGGCTGGGAGAGGTGCGGGTTAACGCCCATGTGGTGCGGATGGGAATGGCCATCGGCCGGGGGGGCGAGAACAAGCTAAGGCTTATTGCTGAGCTGCAAAAGATGGTTGACCCCGACCAGCAGGTCAGCCTGGAGTTCTATGAGGTGACCAAGCCGGACCTCTCCGCCCAGGTGGTGGCCCAGAATATAGCCCAGCAGATTGAGCGGCGGATCAACTTCCGCCGGGTGCTCAAGCAGGCCCTAAAAAGGGTGGTGCAGGAGCTTGAGGCCCTGCAGAAGAGTGATAAGGTCACCGGAGTGGGGGTGCGCATCCAAGTCAAGGGGAGACTCAACGGCGCCGAGATGAGGCGCAAGGAGTGGTACCACTGGGGCAGGGTTCCCCTGCAGACACTTAGGGCAAAGATTGACTACGCCCAGGCCACCGCCTACTGCTCCTATGGC